>VAPK010610869.1_pt1 | contig 21574 bp, 19 predicted proteins | sample 3395031 | NCBI WGS metagenome assembly VAPK01 (sample SAMN08290443, study PRJNA428436) | hydrothermal vent metagenome | isolation source: Deep-sea hydrothermal vent chimney 1 | place: Pacific Ocean: Juan De Fuca Ridge
ATAATTTTTTAAAAGAGTTGAAAGCCTATTTAACTTCAAAAGGAGTTTTGTTAATTGTTGATGAGGTAATGACAGGTTTTCGTTCTACTTTTGGTGGAGCTCAAGAACTGTTAGGTGTTGAAGCAGATATTATTTGTTTAGGAAAAGTGATTGGCGGAGGTTTTCCTGTGGGAGCTTATGGTGCAAGAAATGAAATCATGGAAATGGTTTCTCCTTTAGGTGATATGTACCAAGCAGGTACTTTAAGTGGGAATCCAATTGCTATGGCAGCGGGGATTGCAACCTTAACGGAATTAAAAAAACAAAATCCGTACCAACAATTTGAGGAAATGGCAGAAAAATTAGAAGCAATTTTATTAGCTTCTGCAAAAAAGCACAAGGTTGATGTCATTGTAAATAGATTTGGTTCAATGATAAATCCGTTTTTTACAAATAGTAAAGTGACTAATTTTGAAGAAGCTCAACAAACAGACACCAAAAAATTTGCAGTATTCTTTTGGGAAATGATTCGCAATGGTATCTTTTTACCACCATCGCAATTTGAAGCATGGTTCTTGTCATCCGCGTTAAGCGAAAAAGATTTGAAGAAAACAGCAAAAGCAATTGATAAGGCAATGGAAGCAGTATCGAGAATGTAAAATAGAATAAACAGACCTCACAGGTTTTCAAAACCTGTGAGGTCTCATTACTAAAAAAATGATAAAAAACGATTTATTTTTAAGAGCCTTAAAAGGAGAAACGGTAGATAGACCGCCAGTATGGATGATGCGTCAAGCAGGAAGGTTTCTGCCTGAGTTTATGGAAATTCGTAAAAAATACGATTTCTTTACACGCTGTCGTACTCCAGAATTAGCATCAGAAATTACGGTTCAACCAATTAGAAGGTTTGGTATGGATGCTGCAATTTTGTTTTCTGACATTTTGGTGATTCCACAAGCTATGAATATTGAAGTACAAATGAAACCAGATTTTGGACCTTATTTACCGAATCCGGTAAGAGATCAAAAAGGTGTAGATAATGTAATTGTACCTGATGTAAATGTTGAATTAGATTACGTAATGCAGGCTATTAAAGCCACAAAGAAAAAGTTGAATGATGAAGTTCCGTTAATTGGTTTTGCAGGTTCTCCATGGACAATTCTTTGTTATGTAGTACAAGGACAAGGGAGTAAGAATTTTGATAAAGCCAAAGCGTTTTGTTTTACTCAGCCACTTGCAGCACATCAATTATTGCAAAAAATTACAGATACGACCATTGCTTATTTAAAAGCTAAGGTGAAAGCAGGTGTTGATGTGGTTCAGATTTTTGATTCTTGGGGAGGTATGCTTTCTCCTGTTGATTATCAAGAGTTTTCTTGGAAATATATCAATCAGATTATTGAAGCATTAAAAAATGATGCTCCAGTGATTGCTTTTGGTAAAGGCTGTTGGTTTGCTTTACAAGATATGGCTAAATCAAATGTTTCTGCTTTAGGTGTAGATTGGACAATCACACCGCAAAACGCACGATATTTAACAGGTGGAAATATGGTTTTACAAGGTAATTTTGACCCATCAAGGTTATTGTCACCACCAGCTACCATAAAGAAGATGGTACATCAAATGATAGATGATTTTGGTAAAGATAAATATATTGTTAACTTAGGGCATGGTATTCTACCTAACATACCGCTAGATAATGCTAAAGCATTTATCGATGCCGTTAAAGAATATAGTGATTAAATGAGGAAAATGGGATTCATAAAGTTGATTAATAAAGGAAATGCATGGTCATTTATTCTCCTGTTTATGAGGCATCCGTTTAATTTAATTCCTACTTTTTTAGCAACTTATCAAACTGTAAAAATTTCTGATGAAGAATATGGAGATTTACATCATAAAAATAACTACACCAATGCATTTAGACATGCTTTATGGAATTTTCTAATTACTAAAAAATGTTCAATTTGGAGAGGGAATACTCGAAAAGCAATCCGTTTTGCTGAAAAAATTACCAATTGGCATGAAGATTTTTCTCCTAACGAACCATTAGAGCGAGAAATGGACTTACATAATAATCAAGTAGGTAGAAAGTTTTTTATTATATCTGAAGAATTACCCCTAAATGAGGTAATTGTTAGATTGAAAGAAAAAGCTGAACAGTCAAAACGTTTAAATAGTGTAGAAGACCTTCAAAAGTACAGTAATGAATTAGTCCATATTGAAGAGTTATAGTAATGATTAAAAGCATCTTACAAGGTTTTAAAGCATATACACAATCTCTTGGTTTAATTTCAAAATTAAAGCTTTGGAAGTTTTTCTTTATCCCCATCTTAATTAGTGTAGTTACAGCTTCAATTATTGGTTTTTCTGCTTATGGTCTGTCGGACAATGTTGGTGCTTATATTTCTAAAATTTGGAGATGGGAATGGGGTAAACAAACGTTTACAAGTATAAGTACTTTTATGGGTGGTGTGAGTATTGTAATTCTAGGATTAATACTTTACAAACACATTATTATGGCTTTATCGGCTCCGTTTATGAGTCCAGTTTCTGAAAAAATTGAAGCTCATTTGTCAGGAGTATCCTTAGCAGAAATACATCAACACAGAAAAACAAGTTTTAGTGAGCAGTTATTAAGAGGTATTCGGATTAATATTAGAAATTTAGCCAAAGAACTACTATTTACCATTCCGCTTTTGCTATTGAGTTTTATACCTGTAGTTAATATTATATCAACAGTTTTGTTATTTTTAATACAAGCCTATTATGCTGGCTTTGGTAATATGGATTATACCTTAGAACGCCATTTCAATTATAAAGACAGTTTGCGTTTTGTGAAAAATCATAAAGGTGTAGCGATTGGTAACGGACTAGTTTTTATGCTCTTTTTATTAATTCCTGTACTGGGAATTATCTTAGTATTGCCTTTTTCAGTTACTGCTGCAACTATAAAAACAGTAGAAGCGATAAAAAATAAAAGCATTGATAAATCGTAAGAATTAGGTTTATTGACTGGGGTTTTAATAATTTAATAGGTCTAATTACATATTTATTTATCAACTTGACAATTTAGCATCTTAATATTCCTTAAATTGCAAGCTCAAAATTAAAGACTCGAAATGGCTAAATTTGAACTGAAACTACCTAAAATGGGAGAAAGTGTTGCGGAAGCAACTATTACCGCTTGGTTAAAAGAAGTAGGTGATACCATTGAACAAGATGAGGCTATTGTAGAAATTGCAACTGATAAAGTTGATTCTGATGTGCCAAGTGAAGTAGAAGGTGTTTTGATTGAAAAACTATTTAATATAGATGATGTTGTAGCGGTCGGAGAGACAATAGCTATCATAGAAGTAAAAGAAGGAAGTATTGCCGAAGATGTAGTAATACAGAAGAAAGTAGTTGAAGTGAAATCAGTCCCTGAAGAAGTGGCGGTTATTGAAAATTCAATAGTAGAGGCTAGAGCTATTAAAGAGTCTGAGGTGGTGCTTGAAAGCTCTTCTTCTGATAAATTTTACTCGCCATTAGTGAAAACTATTGCAAAAAAAGAGAATGTGTCTGTAACTGAGCTTGAAGCGATTGTTGGTACTGGTAAAGATGATAGGGTTACCAAAAATGATATCTTAGCCTACGTAGATAAGAGAGGAGAAACACCTATTAAAGTTATTGAAGAAAGACCTGTAGTTTCAATACCTGCTAAAAAAGCACCTGTGAAAACTCAAAGAATAACAGCAACAATTCCTGTTTCTGTAAATGGTGAAGATGAGATTATTGAAATGACCAGAATGGGTAAATTGGTTGCTCAACATATGGTGTCTTCTGTACAAACTTCTGCTCATGTACAGTCATTTATTGAGATTGATGTTACAAACATTGTAAAATGGCGTGAAAAAGTTAAAGATGAATTCTTTAAAAGAGAAGGGGAGAAAATTACCTATACTCCAATTTTAATGCAAGCTGTAGCTTCTACGATTAAAAAATTCCCGATGATAAATATTTCTGTTGATGGAAATACAATTATCAAACGAAAAAACATCAATTTAGGAATGGCAGCTGCTTTAGCTGACGGAAATTTAATTGTTCCTGTAATTAAAAATGCTGACATGTTGAGTTTAGTTGGTATGACTAGAACTGTTAACGATTTAGCAAACAGAGCAAGGTTGGGTGAATTAAAACCTGATGATGTTCAAGGTGGTACATATACAGTAACCAATGTTGGTGGTTTTGGCAGTGTTATGGGTACGCCTATTATCAACCAGCCCCAAGTGGCTATTTTAGCCTTAGGTGCTATACGAAAAGTGCCAGCTGTTATTGAAACTTCTGAAGGTGATTTTATAGGTATTCGTCATAAAATGTTTGTGTCACATTCTTACGATCATAGAGTGGTGAATGGTGCTTTAGGCGGGATGTTTATCAAAACATTAAAAGAGCTTTTAGAAGCTTGGGATGTGAATGCTGAGTTTTAATTGAGTATTACCTTTTTGTTAATTGTTTAAAAATCGTTAACAAGTTGTAAAAATCTAGAAGTTAAAAATTAAAGATAAACTATGGCAAGTTGTATCTTTGAATCTTAAATTTAACTATGGAATTAAAACTCTCAAAACCAATCGTATTTTTCGATCTAGAAACTACAGGAATCAACATTGCAAATGATAGAATTGTTGAAATTTCTATCCTTAAAGTCTTTCCTAATGGTAATAAAGAAAGTAAAACTTGGCTAGTGAATCCAGAAATGGAAATCCCCAAAGAAGTGATTGCTATTCATGGTATTTCAAATGACAAAGTAGCTACGGAACCTACTTTTGAAATGTTAGCAAAAGAAATTAGCCAATTAATTGAAGGGTGCGATTTGGCAGGTTTCAACTCTAACCGATTTGATATTCCGCTACTGGCAGAAGAATTTTTACGAGTTGGTATCGATTTTGACATGAAGAATAGAGTAGGGGTCGATGTTCAAGTTATTTATCATAAAAAAGAACAACGTACATTAAGTGCAGCGTATCAATATTATTGTGGTAAAACGTTAGAAAATGCACATTCAGCTGAAGCGGATACCAATGCTACCTATGAAATTTTAAAAGCTCAATTAGATAAGTATGACGATTTAGAAAATAATATTAATTATTTACATGAATTTTCTACTCATAACAAGAGAGCAGATTTTGCAGGTTTTATTATGTTTAATGATAAAGATGAAGAAATTTTCACCTTCGGAAAGTATAAAGGGAAGCCTGTAGCTGATGTATTGGCAAAGGATAAAGGTTATTATTCATGGATTCAAAAAGCAGATTTTCCGTTATACACCAAAAAAGTATTGACCGCAATTAAATTGCGAAATTTTAATAATAAATTAGGCTAAAAATGTTTATAGATTTCGAATTATTATCGGGTAACTCAAGAGTTTGGGTATATCAAGCCGATAGAACATTAACAGAACAAGAAGTAGAACATATCGCTAAAAAACTAGTACCCTTTGTTTCTAATTGGAAAAGACATGGTGACGATTTAAAAGCATCATTTAAAATTGCATATAATCAGTTTGTTATTTTAGCAGTCGATGAAGATTATAATGATGTTTCAGGCTGTTCAATTGATGCTTCTGTACATTTAATGAGAGAAATTGAAAAGGAATTGAATCTTGATATGTTTGATAAAATGAAAGTGACTTTTAAAGACGGAACTAATATAAATACCATTACTTTACAAGAATTTAAAGCCTATGCAAAGCAACAAAAAATAAATAGTAATACCGTTGTCTTTAATAATATGATAAGCTCTAAAGCAGATTTAATGAATGCTTGGGAAATTGAAGCAGGGAAAAGCTGGCACGCTAAATTTTTGGCATCTTAAAATTATAAAACACACTTAATATCTTTATGAATACTAGAATTCTTTCCGTTATATTTCTTTTAATATATTCAATTGTTAATGCTCAAAGACCAGAACCATTTGTGAAAATGGATAACTACGGTCAACAAGTTTGGGTAGATAGTGTTTTGAAAACATTAAGTATAGATGAAAAAATCGGTCAATTGTTTATGATTCCTGCCTATTCAAATAGAGATGCAAAACATCAAGCTGAGGTTGCTAATTTGATTAAAAAGTATAAAGTGGGCGGACTTGTGTTTTTTCAAGGAACGCCTAAAAAGCAAGCCAAAATGACCAATTTTTTTCAAAGTATTTCAAGTCTGCCATTGATGATTGGTTTTGATGGAGAATGGGGATTGGATATGCGTTTAGACGATACCTATCGTTTTCCTTGGAACATGGCATTGGGTGCCATTCAAGATGAAAGATTGATTGAAGATTTTGGAGAACTACTAGGTAAACATCACAAGCGTTTAGGAATTCATGTGAATTTTGCTCCTGTAGTCGATGTAAATATAAATCCGAATAACCCAATTATAGGAAACCGTTCTTTTGGCGAAAGCCCTTATAATGTAGCTTCAAAAGCCATTGCTTTTACAAAAGGAATTCAAAGTCAATATGTAATGGCAAATGCAAAACATTTCCCTGGTCATGGTGATACTGATACCGATTCTCATTTGGCATTACCTACCATTCCATTTTCATTACAACGTTTAGATTCAGTAGAGCTGTATCCTTATAAAGAATTGTTTAAAACAGATTTAGCGAGTGTGATGGTTGCTCACTTAAGTGTGCCTGAATATGAGCCAAATACCGATTTACCTTCATCATTGTCTGAAAATATTGTAACCAACTTGTTGAAAAACAAAATGAAATTTAAAGGTTTGATTTTTACGGATGCATTAAATATGAAAGGTGCCGCAAATTTTTCTAGCTCAGCTGAAATTAATTTAGAGGTGATTAAAGCAGGAAATGACATCTTATTAATGCCTGAAGATATTCCAGGGTCATTTCTGAAATTAAAACAAGCTGTTACTGACGGTGTTATTACTGAAGAGCGTTTAGATGAGTCTGTGTTAAAAATATTAAAAGCAAAATATTGGGCAGGACTAAGAAAATTTTCGCCTATATCGACCAAAAATATACAAGAAGATTTAAATGGAGCTGATGCTGAAGCATTGCACTATAGATTGGTTGAACATTCTACCACATTGATAAAAAATGAGTCTCAGGTTTTTCCTGTTGTTGACTTGGTTGAAACCAAAATTGCTTATGTGAAATTAGGCGATGATGACAATACTACTTTTATCAATAGACTGAATGATTATGCCCAAGTTGATGTGATTACTGCTGAAAGGTTAGATGAGGTTGTTAAAAAATTAGAACCCTATAATTTGGTAATTATTGGTTACCATAAATCGAATGAGAATCCTTGGAAAGGTTTTAAATTTAAAAATAAAGAGTTGGTTTGGTTGCAAGAAATTGCAAGAAATAAACCTGTAATTCTAGATATTTTTGCCAGTGCTTATAGCTTATTAGACATTAAAACGTTTACCAATATTGAAAGTGTGTTGGTTTCATATCAAAATAGTGTTATTGCTCAAAATATTTCTGCTCAACAAATTTTTGGAGCATTGACCACCAAAGGAAGATTGCCAGTATCTATCCATGATGAATTTTCAGTAGGTGCAGGATTTAATTCAACAAATCTTTACAGACTCTCTTATGGTTTGCCTGAGCAAGTAGATATGAGTAGTAAAAAGCTAGAGCGAATAGATTCTTTAGCAAAGCGTATAATTAAATCGAAAATGGCTCCAGGCTTACAAGTGCTAGTAGCTAGAAAAGGTAAAGTTGTCTATAGAAAGAGCTTCGGATACCATACCGATAGAAAAGCAACCAGGGTGCAAAATAATCATTTGTATGATTTAGCATCCATTACAAAAATTCTAGGGGCTTTACCCTTAATTATGAAAGCCGAAGAAGATGGCGAGTTTACATTAGAAACACCTATTGCAGAGCTTTTTCCTGTATTAAAAAATACAGATAAAAAAAATATTACAGTGAAAGAGGCTTTATCGCATTATGCCCGTTTAAAGGCTTGGATACCTTATTATTTACAGACAATTGATAGTGTTACTCAAAAACCTTCACGGAAATATTATAGAAACAAACCTTCAAAGAAGTTCTCAGTTTTGGTAGCTAAGAATTTATATTTAAGAACGGATTATAAGGATAGTATGTACCAAGCTATTGCTGACTCTCCATTGCTAAAAAGAAAAAGGTATAAGTATAGTGGACTCGTTTTTTATCTTTTTAAAGATTATTTTGAAAGAATAAATAAAAAACCAATGGATCAATTGAATGATTCATTTTTTTACAAACCTTTAGGTTCAAATACTTTGGGTTACAAACCGCTAGATAATTTTTCAAAGAAAATTATTGTGCCAACTGAAAGAGATTTATATTTTAGAAATCAATTATTACATGGTTATGTTCACGATCAAGGAGCTGCTATGTATGGAGGTGTTAATGGTAATGCTGGACTGTTTTCAAATGCCAATGATGTTGCAAAAATGATGCAAATGTATATGCAGGAAGGTTATTATGGAGGTAAACGTTATCTTAAACCTGAAACCATCAGAAAGTTCAACCATAGGTATTATGCAAAAGAAAAAGTACGTAGAGGTTTAGGGTTTGACAAACCACAATTGAATTCTAAAGTAAAGGCCACATGTGGGTGTGTATCGCCTAAAAGTTTTGGACATAGTGGTTATACAGGAACCTATACTTGGGCTGATCCTGAAACGGAATTGGTATATGTGTTTTTGTCGAATAGAGTCTATCCAACAGCAAGTAACAAAGGAATGGTGAAATACAATATCAGAACTATTGGGCAGCGTTTTGTTCAAGAAGCAATTCTAAAATAAACAAACCAAGATTGAGAAAAGCCAACCCTAATGATAAAGACCTAGTAGCCGAAATATTAATTTCTGCATTTGAATCTTCTAAAGAGGATAGTTCTATAAATTTAATCGTAAAACAAGACGAAAGAAGAGTAGAGCGGATGAAAATTTTGATGGAGTATTTATTTGAAAGAGCCATGCTTTTTGGTGAGGTGTTTATTTCTGATAACGAAAAAGCATGTTTGTTAGTTAAATATACACATTTAGAAAAAACGACACTAAAAACTGTTAAACTCGATATTCAATTGGCATTTAATTGTATTGGTATAGAACGTGTTTATAAAGTTTTAAAAAGGCAGCAAATTGCAAAGAAGAACTACCCTAAAGAAAAACATATCAGACCGATGATTTTGGGAGTGATAAACGAAATGAACGGTAAAGGAACTGCAGCGAGATTATTGCTAAAGTTAAAACATCATTTTAAAGACAATAAGCTTCCCGTAATTTTAGATGCTGCTTCTGAGAAAAATGTAAAAATGTATCAAAAATTCGGATTTAGAATTATAAAACAAGATGATTCTTTAGGGTTTCCGATGTGGTTTTTGAGGATGAATTAGTAATAAATTATTTAGCTTTAGCAATAACCAACACCAAAATATAGCTAGTTACAAGATAAATCAAAGCAATGGTTCCTCCAAAAAAGTAATCAACTAGCAAGCTTTGCAACCAGTAAAATAAAGGAAAAGCTGTAATGCCTATACCAAATTTTGCAGTACTGATAAATTCAATTTCTTTTATTTTTGGGATAAATGACTTGAAAATTGATATTGGTATAAAACTATTGATAGCTACTATTGATTTCAAAGTTTTCCAAGCGAATGAAGGTGCTTTTTTTGTTGAGTTGTTAGGTTCCGAATTTGGTAATTCTTTTATAAGTTCATTTACTTTTTTAGGTTGTAAAAAATCTACATTTCCTAACTGTTCTAGGGTTGTATCGTAATTTTCATCTTCAATATGAGTAGTTAGTTTTTTAAGTTTTTCAGCGACTTCATTTTTTAAATTTTCTATTGAACTGTTAATGTCATTTTTCTTATAAAAATCAGTCGCTAAGAATGGTTTTCCAAAATAAAGAGAAGCACTTTCTCCGAATAAGGTTTGTTTTGTGTAATTTATTCCGACAGGAAGAATGTGTATTTGTAGGTCAGGATGCTTTTCTAGAGAGCCGAAAGCAATTCTAGCAAATCCTTTTTTTAGAGGTTGTACTGATCGTTTGATGAAATGCGTGCCTTCAGGAAAAATCAATAATGCATTTTTATTATTTAGAACTTCAGAGCATTTGTTAAATACTTCTTCATTTTTTGTGATACTATCTTTTCCATCTCTTATCCTATAAATAGGAATCATGTTTATGGTAGATAGAAACCAACCCACAGCCTTTATTTTAAAAGCACTGGCTCTAGCTAGAAAATGCACATCTCTTTTCATTGTTGTAGCAATGATTAAAGGATCAATTAATGCGTTTTTATGATTTGAGACCAGTAAAATTGCACCTTTTTTAGGGATATTTTTTTTATCATAGGTTTTTATTTTTTTATAAAAGAAAAATAAACCTGTACTGATGTATATTTTAAAAAGTAAGTACCAAATATGTTGTAGCATTAAGCTTGATTTTATTAAAATGAATTCATCCTTCTTTTGGATGAGTCAGAGCCTTTTTTATAGTTTTAGATGAGAATTTTGACCAGTAATATGCCAATCCTAAACCTGAAAGGATATCCCAAATTCCCCAAAAAGCAACACATAATGCCATACCACCTAATCCTTCAAAAAAAGTAAAGACCAACAGTAATCCTAATCCTGAATTTTGTATTCCAGTTTCTAAAGCCAATGTTTTTTGATCATTATAGGATAATTTCATGATTTTAGAAAAGTAAAATCCGGCAATATATCCTGAAAAATTATGTAACACTACCAGAAAAAATACATAATGGATGTATTCCATAAAAATATCAAGATTCTGAGAAAAAGCTATGACAATAAATAAGATGAAAATAAGAATTGAAAGTGGTCTTAATAATTTTGCTACCTTTTTAGTAAACTCAGGATAATACCTTCTAGTTATCATACCTAATAGTAATGGAAATCCTAAAATTAAAGAAACCAGTTTTGCCAATTCAAAAGAATCTAATTGTACTGTCTTTAAGAGCTGAGAAGTAGGTTCGTAAAGGTTACCCCAGAATTGCAAGTTGATAGGCGTCATAAGTACAGCGACTAAAGTAGAAAATGCAGTTAGACTTACTGATAATGCAGTATTACCGCCTGAAAGTTGAGTCATGAAATTTGAAATATTACCACCAGGGCAGGCAGCGACCATAATCATACCAAGAGCAACACTAGGTATTGGGTTGATAAAATAAATTAATATGAAAGTAAGTGTAGGGAATAATATAAACTGAGAGAAAATCCCTACTAATACTATTTTAGGGCTTTTAAATAAGCGTTTAAAATCATCAATGGTAATATTTAAAGCAACACCAAACATGATGATGGCTAAGGTGATGTTTAATGCCCAAAGTCCACCAGAATCAAAGTTTATTTTTAAGCTATCTAAGATTTGATTGCTGTTAATGTTTAAAAACATATTCAATAATATTTGCACCCATTTGTAAGGCTTTTTCTCTTACAGATGCAGGGTTGTTGTGTACAGATTCATCTTCCCACCCATCACTTAAATCGCTCTCATAGTCATAAAAGCAGATCAATCTACCTTCGTAAAAAAGACCAAAACCTTGTGAGGGTTTTCCGTCATGTTCATGTATTTTTGGTAAACTTTCAAAGGAATAGGTTTGATGATATATAGCGTGAGTATATGGAATCTCTTGAAGTTCTAAATTAGGAAATATTTTTTTTAATTCTGGTCTGATAAATTTATCTAATCCGTAATTGTCAGAAATATGTAAAAAACCACCTGAGGTTAAATATTTTCTTAAATTTTCAATGTCATTATCCTCAAAAAGCACATTACCATGTCCAGTCATAAATAGTATTGGGTAATTAAAAACAGCAATACTATTAGCATCAACACTATTTACTTTTTCTTTAATAACGGTTTTGATGTTAGTATTACAAAACTTTACCAAGTTGGGTACAGCAGTTGGGTTAGCATACCAATCTCCGCCACCTTTATATTTTAAAATGGCAACTTCTTGGGTGTTTGCTGATAGTGTTATAAACAAAAATAGAAAGAGAATTCTAAGCATAAATTTATTGTAAGGCTTTTCACAAATCTACTAAATAGAAATTTAATAAGATATTAAGATTTTCAAAAGGTTTCTTTTGTAGATTTGTGATTCTAAATCTTGCCTGTCGGCTGACAGGTTTAAAACTAAAATAAAATGAGAAATCAAATTTTAAAATTTGTAACAATCCTATTTATAGGGTTGGCAGTAGTAGCATGTAAAGATGCAAAAAACAAAACGGAAGCTATAGAAGCTATAGAAGTTGCTGAGGTTGAAGCAGAAGCAGTGAGGTTTACTGTAGATGCTAATAATTCTACTTTAGCATGGAAAGGGTCTAAATTAGGAGATTCACATAACGGAACTATTCAAATTTCAGAAGGTTACTTGACGTTAGAGAATGGTCAATTAAATGGAGGTAATTTTATTGTTGATATGAAAACGATTAAAAATCTAGATGTTGAAGATGCAAAGCACAATGCAGATTTAGTAGGGCATTTAGCTAGCCCAGACTTTTTTGATGTAGAAAATCACCCTGTTACTGCTTTTGCAATTACGAGTATTGAAGAAAAAGAGGGTAAAACAATGGTCAAAGGAAACTTAACCATAAAAAACATTGAAAAGAATATTGAATTTCCCGCGAAAGTAATTTTAAATGGTGACAATATCACCTTTAAAAGTGAAGCTTTTACTATTGATAGAACAGATTGGGATATCAAGTTCAAATCAGGTAAGTTCTTCTCTGACTTAGCAAAAAATAAAATAATTAATGATAATATTGAATTTCAAATAGAAGTGAAGGCTACAAAAAACTAAATTTTTTTATTAATAATAGTAAAAAGCACTCTAATTAATTAGGGTGCTTTTTTTATGAGATAATAGGTGTTAAATGTTATTGATTGATAAACGATACAGTCTGTACAGCGGTTAGTCCAGCAGTTTCTGTTCGTAATCTACTTTCGCCCAAAGAAATTGGAGAAGCTCCATTTTGAATAGCAGTGATAATTTCTGAATTTGAGAAATCGCCTTCAGGGCCAATTAAAATGAGAGCGTTTTGGCTGGGTTTTAAAGCTAATTTTAAGTTTTGTTTGTCCGTGTCTTCACAATGTGCTATATATAAGTTGTCATCATGTTTTTGTGTGATAAATTCAGAAAATAAAGTTAATGTATTCAGTTTTGGAAGTTGAAATTTCAAGGATTGTTTCATAGCTGATTCAATAATTCGATTTAGTCTATCCATTTTTATAACTTTTCTTTCTGAATGATCGCAAAGAATGGGTGTAATTTCATCAATTCCTATTTCTGTAGCTTTCTCTAAAAACCATTCAAATCGGTCAATGTTTTTTGTTGGAGCGATGGCAATATGTAAATTATAATTCCATGGTTTAGGTTTTTTATCTACAGAAACTATATTGATTGAGCATTTTTTATCATCAGCTATAATTAGCTCTGCAATAAATAACTCTCCTTTTCCATTTGTGATAAATAAATGATCGCCTGTTTTCTTTCGCAATACTTTAACAATATGCCTGCTTTCAGTTTTGTCAAATGTAAACTGTTTGTCTTTTTGAGTTATTTCTGTATTGTAAAAAAGTTGCATGTAGTTTTAAATTATGTCTTTGTATTTGGGCGATTGTGATGTACTGCTAACTGTCACTGCCAACTGAACACTAATTTTTAATTTCTTTTCGATACGTACTCCTCCTTTTATTAATTTTCGGATCAAAATGTTTCCATATTTGATGGATGGCAATATTGTCTGCCAATTCAGGTGTCCTAATACAGTTAATGATCCCTTTTTTTGTAAAAGTTTTAAAATATTCATCAAAAATAATTGCATGTACCCCTTTATTTTGATAATCAGGATGTACTCCGATAAGGTAAAATATCACATCTTTACTGTGTTTTCTAGCTTTTAATAATTTGAATATCCCGAAAGGGAAAAGTTTACCATTAATTTTTTGTAAAGCCTCAGAAAAAGAAGGCATAACGATGGCAAAAGCAACAATATTATCATCTTTATCTGTAACATATTTTATGTATTCAGGATTGATAAAACTAATATATTTTTTTTTAAAATAAGCTTTTTGAGTATCAGAGATAGGAACGAATGATGAGAGTTTGGCATAACTTTCATTAAATAAATCGAACATTTTATCTACATACGGCATAATTTCTTTGGTAGAAGTAAAATTAAGTGATTTAAGTTGGTATCGTTTCTTTATCAACGCTTGAGCTTTGAGGAAAAGTTCAGGTTTAACATTGCTAAAAGGAAAAATATTTTCAACATATTCCTTTTCTTTTGTATAGCCTAATTGTTCTAAATGTTCTTTGTAGTAAGGATGGTTGTACCAAGTAATCATGTTTCCTTGTTGGTCAAAACCTTCAGTCAAAACACCAACTTTATCTAGGTTAGAAAAGCCTACAGGCCCTTCAATAAATTCTAAGTTATGTTGTTCTCCAATTTCAGATACCTTATCTAATAAAGCTTTGGTTACTGAGATGTCATCGATAAAATCAAACCAGCCAAAACGCATCTTTTTTAAACCTTGTTGGTTGATTTCAGTGAAATTTAGAATTGCAGCGACCCTCCCAACAATAGTGTTGTTTTTATAAGCTAAAAAAAAGTGGACTTCAGCATTGTCAAAAGCAGGATTTTTAGTTTTGTCAAAACTATCTAATTCATCTTTAATGATTGGGGGTATCCAATACGGGTTGTCTTTGTATAAACTAAAAGGAAAAGTAACGAATTTTTTTAATTCACTTTTTGAAAAAACCTCTTTAATTATTATCATTTAATTCGTCTTCTTTTGGAGGCTCATAATTTTTGTTAAAATCATCAGCTTCTTTTCTTTTTTGTTTTTCTGCTGCTTTGGCATCTTTTTTAGCTGCCTTAGCGTTCTTTTTCTCTTCTTTTTCTAATCTCTTTTGAGCTTTTGTCATTTTAGGTTTAAGCTTTTTGATTTTTTGTTTTCTAGCTTTTACCTTTTTAACTTTACGTTGTTTTTTATTTTTTTTATTAAATAATCTTGAAAATATACCTCCACCTTCTTTCTTATGTTTAATAACTTTACCTTCAGAGTCTACGGTTTTAAACTTGTCCTTATGTCTGTCTAGTCGCCATGAAAGACCTGCCCCTGCTAAAAAAGTGTCATCACCTCTTTCATCACTAATAAATCTGAATGAAGCATCTACTTGTAAGTTTTTATTTAATAAGTACGCACCACCAGCACCAAATTGAAAATCATTGGGTACATTTTTTCTTAAGAAACCTTGACCTTCTCCAAAAATAGCTATTTTTTCTGTTAATGAGTACGTTGCTGTAATAATAAATGAATTTTCAGATTCATCTGTAAATAGTTTGTCAGCAATAAAATTTGTTAAAAGTACAAACTTGTTTGATAAATCGTTTTGAGTGAAGATGGCAATCCTTGGGCTCATTCCGTCAGGATTTTTATGTAAATCACTTAAGAAATTAGTATTCAATCCCGCATATACACCTACCGCTGGTAATAATCTTTTCCAATCGTAGCTGTGTCTTTTTTTCCAACTTCGTATTTCTTTTGTTTTATCAGTATATGTTGGAGAGTATACCATGTATTTTATACCAAATGTCAATTTACTTAAGCCTAAAGCAGATTCTTGATGTACTGTGGGTTTTAAGTAATCTCTATTTTCGCTAACAAAAGCTAAATCTAAGTCTAGTTCTAATCTTTCAAAAAATTGGCTTGTTCTTAAAGTAATGTCAGTACCAAATGATTTTGATTTATAGCGAATATTTTGTTGATTTTTTTGGTCCCAGTATAAGTAATTACCAACATTTTTGTAAAAGAAACCAGCTTCTATTTGATAGACACCAGTACCTACACTATATGGGCTATCAGAAAACCCTGGTCTTTTAGAATTTATTAGCTCAGTATATTGAGCAAAACTTAATTGAAAACAGAAAATAAAAAATAAAAACAACCCAATTTTTTGCATACTTATGTTTTAATACTACAAAATAAACATTTTATTTAATACTTAACGTTTTAGTTGCGTTCAAATTGTTATTTTTGGGACAAATATCAAAATTATTTTTGAAGTAAAACTTTATGCAAGAAGCAGGTGTTATTAACTTTATGAAGACAATCCTAATCATAGTAGCCATTTATTATATTTTTAAATTGATTGCAAAATTTGTTTTGCCTTTATTTTTAAAAAAAATGATGCAGAAAGTTGAGAAAAAATTTAACGAACAGCAACATCAAAGTTCCTCAAATCAAACTCATGCAAAAGAGGGTGAAACAATTGTTGATAAGGCTCCAAACACCAAAGCTAAAAGCAGTAAAGATGTAGGTGAGTATGTTGATTATGAGGATGTCGAATAGTAATATTGAATTTGTAAAATGGATATAAAAAATAATAAGTTTTTACCTTTTGTCATTGCAATCGCAGTATTTGTAATTGTTTCATTAGCGTACTTTTCTCCTGTTTTAGAAGGAAAGAAGTTGTTTCAAAGTGATATCGCTCAATTTAGAGGAGTGTCTAAAGAAATAGTTGATTTTAGAAAAGAACACCAGCAAGAGCCATATTGGACCAACAGAGCTTTTGGTGGAATGCCTGCTTATAATGTGAGTGCATATTATCCACATAATTATATTAAAAAAGCCGATTTACTATTGCGATTTTTACCTAGACCCGCTGATTATTTATTTTTATACTTTTTAGGTTTTTTTGTACTACTTACTGTTTTAAAAGTAGATTGGAAATTAGCCATAGTCGGCTCATTAGCTTTTGGGTTCTCTACCTATTTGATTATAATTTTCGGTGCAGGACACAATGCCAAAGCACATGCTATTGCTTATATGCCTATGGTCTTGGCAGGTATTTTATCCGTTTTTAAACGAAACTATTTAACAGGTTTTGTGCTTACAGCTATTGCTATGGCATTTGAAATTAATGCAAGCCATCCACAAATGACTTACTATTTGCTATTTATGATACTTATTTTAGGTGTCGTTTATTTGATTGATGCATTAAAAGAAAAAACTATACCTGAATTTTTTAAAGGTATTGCCGTTTTGATTGTAGCTGTAATAGTATCAATAGGCGTGAATGCTACCAGTTTATTAGCAACACAAGATTATGCAAAAGTAAGTACAAGGAGTCAAAGTGAGTTGAATTTGACACCAGATGGTACGCCAAAAAAGGATGCTACAACAGGTCTGTCTAGAGAGTATATTACGGAGTACAGTTATGGCATTGGTGAAACTTTTAATCTTTTAATTCCGAGATTTTATGGCGGTGGTAATAGAGAGAATTTAGGAAAAGATTCTGAAATTTATTCTTTTCTAAAAGAAAAAATAGGAAGAAAAGAAGCTAAAGAATTTTCTGAAAACTTTCCAGCCTATTGGGGAGCTCAAACTTTTGTAGAAGCTCCGGCTTATATTGGTGCAGTACTTATATTTTTATTTGTATTGGGATTGTTCTTAGTGAAAGGAAAATTGAAGAAGTGGTTATTAGCCGCAACTATATTTTCTATTTTATTGAGTTGGGGAAAGAACTTCCCTACATTGACTAACTTTTTTATTGATTATATACCTTTATATAACAAGTTTAGAGCAGTTTCTTCTTTTCAAGTTGTCGCTGAATTGGCAGTGCCATTGCTGGCAATATTAAGTCTAAATAAGTTTTTGAAAGAAGATAAAAAGGATGAGGATAAATTAAAATATTTGAAATATGCCTTGTATGGAGTAGGAGGGATTACACTATTATTTACATTGTCTGGTACGAGTTTGTTCTCTTTTGAAAGTTTTAGAGATGCTGGTATGGCAGGTTATGAAGAACAATTCCCAGGATTTATGGATACCGTGTTGGCTGAAAGAAAATCCGTTTTCTTTAAGGATAGTTTACGTTCATTAATTTTAGTTGTGCTGTCTGCCGGAATTCTATGGGCATTTCTTAAAAATAAACTGAATAAGAATGTTGTTACCATTGCATTTGCTGTATTGATTTTATTCGATTTGGTAGTAGTAGATAAACGTTACTTAAATACGGATGATTTTGTTTCAAAAAGACAAGAAGAAGTTCCTTTTAAAGCTAGCGAGATTGATAAAGAGATATTAAAAGATAAATCTTATTATAGAGTGGCTAATTTTACGGTTAACCCAATGAATGATGGAAGTACTTCTTATTTTCATAATTCTATTGGAGGTTATCATGCTGCAAAACCTAAACGTTACGAAGAGTTGTTTGAACATCAAATAGCTAAAAACAACTTTGGAGTATTAAATATGCTCAATACAAAATATATTATTTTCCCAGACAATCAAGGTGTACCTAGACTACAACAAAATAGAGATGCCAACGGCAATGCTTGGTTTGTTAACGAAGTAGCATTTGTCAATACTGCCGATGAAGAAATAAGAGCACTTGACAGTTTAAATACGAAACAGAAAGCAATATCAACTACTGCATTTAAGGAGTTGATACCGAGTACAAGATTTAATAAAGATAGTTTAGCATCTATTAAATTAGTGTATTATCAACCTAATGAAATGAAATACGAAAGTAGTACGACAAGTACACAATTGGCGGTGTTTTCTGATATGTATTATAAAAACGGGTGGGTTGCTTATATTGATGGTATTAAAGCTCCGATTATAAGAGTAAACTATGTATTGAGAGCTTTGGTGGTACCAGAAGGGAAACATGAAATTATTTTCAGTTTTCAGCCAACTGTAATTAAAAAAGGAAATACCATTACATTAATTTCATATGCGTTTTTATTGTTTATCCCGATAGGATGGTTTTTTATAGAAAAAAAGAAAAATGTACACTCAAATCCCCAATAAACGATACGAACATACCATAAAGTTTCTACAAAAAGTATTACCAGCTCCTGCTACTATTTTAGATTTAGGAATTCGGAATCCGTTTTGTGAAATTATGGAACAACATGGCTATACAGTTATTAATACCGAAGGTGAAGATCTAGATTTATTGCCAGAAATTGTTAAAAAACAAAAGGTTGATGCAGTGACTGCTTTTGAGATTTTCGAACATTTAATTGCTCCTTTTAATGTGTTAAGAGCTATTGAATCTACCAAATTAATAGCTTCCATACCATTGAATTTATGGTTTGCAAAAGCCTACCAATCTAAAACTGACAAATGGGACAGGCATTACCATGAGTTTGAAGACTGGCAATTTGATTGGTTATTAGAAAAATCAGGTTGGGAGATAAAGACAACTGAAAAATGGACAAGCCCAATCAACCAAATAGGGTTTAGACCTATATTAAGAAAATATACACCTAGATATTACGCCGTTTACGCTGAAAAAAATGACAAATAACGCTTACATCTGCATGGTTGTTGATGGCTCTTATCCAAAGGATATAAGAGTACGAAAGGAAGCGGAGGCTCTAGTTGAAAATGATAAAAAAGTGTTAGTTGTTTGTCCAAAATACACATCACAACAGACAGAAGAAGAAATTAATGGTGTTCAAGTCTATAGAATTGGTAGCAATTATACAACCTTTAAAAAAGGAATTCACGATATTTTTGAAAGTGTTTTTAATGTGAATCTGTTCTTCTATTTCAATCTAAAAAAAATTTTTAAGAAATATAGGATTGATTTTTTACATGTGCACGATCTTCCTTTGGCAGGAACCTGTTATTTGTTTAAATCGGAAGTTGAAGGTCGATTAATTTTAGATTTACACGAAAATTATCCTGAAGCTTTGAAAACATGGTTTTTATGGAAGAAAAGTTCTATATTAAGGATAAAGAATTTCATTTTTATGAATCCGAAAAATTGGTCTAAGAAGGAAAAAAAGTATTGTAATAAGTACAATACTATTATCTGTGTTGTTGAGGAAATGAAAGAGAAACTACAAGCTAATTTTCAGATTGATCCATCAAAAATGTATGTTATTTCTAACCATGAAAAAAAATCATTTCAAGCTAATTTTGAAGAGAATAAAAATCAAAATATTATTGATAAAGATATCTTTTCTATAACTTATGTCGGAGGTTTTGGGCCACATAGAGGCTTAGATACAGCCATTTCAGGCATGAAAACTATTGTTCAGAAAATACCAAACGCTAAACTGTTTTTAGTGGGTAAGGGCAATGCTGATGTTGAAGCGAAGTTAAAATCAATTGTTAGTGATAATGATGTGAACGATAATGTGAAATTTGTTGGCTACAGACCTTTTAAAGAAGTCTCAGCAATTATGAGTCAATCTCATATCAATATTATACCACATCATGCCAATGCTCATACTGACAATACAATTCCTCATAAATTATTTCAAATTATGATGAGTAAAAGTTTATTATTGGTGAGTTCTTGTAAACCTTTACAACGGATTGTTGAAAAATATGATGCAGGTTTAGTCTTTGAAGCTAGTAATGCTGATGATTTTTCAGGAAAAGTAATGGAAGCTTATAATAGTAGAGAATCTTTAACTTATAAAACAGTAAATGCCTATAATGCAGTAATGCAACAAGGTGAAAATTGGGATGAAGAGAGTTTGAAATTAATTGATTTATATAATCAACTAGCGATTTGAAAGTATTAATTATAACATATTATTGGCCTCCTGCTGGTGGCTCTGGCGTACAACGCTGGTTGAAATTTGTAAAATATTTACAAGCTTTTGATATTGAACCTGTAGTTTACACCGTTGACAACCCTAGTTATGCAATTCAAGATAAAACCTTACAAAGTGATGTTCCTGATTATGTAACTATCCTAAAGCAACCAATAAAAGAACCTAATAATTTTCTTTCCTTTTTTTCAAAGAAAAACAAAAAAACAAGTGCAGGATTTTTAGATGCAAATCCTTCTTTCTTCGGAAAAATAGCCCAGTATATTAGAGCCAATTATTTTATACCAGATGCTCGTAAATATTGGATTAAGCCATCAATCAACTATTTATCTAATTATCTTAAGGAAAATAATATTGATACTATTATAACGACTGGACCTCCTCATAGCATGCATTTAATAGGTTTGCAGCTCAAACAGAAATTGGAAATAAAATGGATAGCAGATTTTCGTGATCCGTGGACAGACATTGATTACTTCCATCAATTACCATTGACTAAAAAAGCGGTACAAGAACATCATCAATTAGAAAAACAAGTGGTCAGTAGTGCCGATTGTGTTTTGGTAGTTGGCAAGACCATGAAAAATAATTATTTAAAGTTTAACAAAAATATAGAAGTTCTAACCAATGGTTTTGATGGCGATTTAAATACGGCTAAAGTTATTTTGGATGAAAAATTTACTTTAGTACATGTTGGTATGCTCAATGCAGATAGGAATCCGAAAATTCTTTGGAAAGTACTTTCTGAATTGATTGTAGAAAATGAAAATTTCGCAAACGATTTTCAGTTAAAATTAATAGGCAAATTAGCAAAAGAAGTTACACAAAGTATAGAAAAACACCAATTAGTCTCAGTAGTGAAAAATATTGACTATTTACCCCATAAAGAGGTAATTACCTATCAAAAAAGTGCTCAAGTATTATTGATTACTGTAAATAATGTACCTAGTGCAAAAGGAATAATTACTGGTAAAATATTTGAATAC
>VAPK010747107.1_pt1 | contig 21568 bp, 19 predicted proteins | sample 3395031 | NCBI WGS metagenome assembly VAPK01 (sample SAMN08290443, study PRJNA428436) | hydrothermal vent metagenome | isolation source: Deep-sea hydrothermal vent chimney 1 | place: Pacific Ocean: Juan De Fuca Ridge
AAAACCTCAACGGAAGTAGCCAAGAGTACCTATGGTCGACCCCTGGTGAAACGGGGTTGATTCATGGGCTATACCGACGCCAACCCCCCGCTTCCCGAATTCCGAGACGATTATGTCTTGGTTGAAGTTGACGCCGACTATTTGGCCAAGGCCGTCAAGCCAAAACAGTTCATTCACATTGACCAGTCCGAGTGCATTACCTGCGAAGGCTGCGTCGACATCTGCCCGTGGAAGTGCATCCACATGCAGAAGACTGATTCGATCTCGGAAAGCTTCGGTATTGCCAAACCCGGCGATGATCCAGCCGATGCCTTCATCTTCACTATCGACGACGACGTCTGCACCCGCTGTGCCCTGTGCGTTGATCGTTGCCCAACCGGGGTCATCATCCTCGGCAAGATTTCAGACGCCAGCCCAACCGGCGATCACCACCAGCGAACCCCCACCCATGGCTACGGCTATGGAATGCGGCTCGGCTAGCTCGAACCTCTTCTACTCCTAACCCTTCTCACCGAAACGCGACCCAGGAAGCTCATGGCAAAGTCGATACAAGACAAGCCTTCAATGGCTGAAAAAGCGGCAACACAGATGACTGACGTCATGAATACTGTGCAAGGCGGCCAGGTATGGAACTCGATCTTCCGACCTGGCTCGGTCTTCCGCAAGGGATACACCGACAGCCCCCGTAACCGTTCCTACGTCATCATGAACTCGGTCTTGTACCACCTTCACCCGGTGAAGGTGAAGCGTCACGCAGTCAAGGTGTCCTACACCTTGTGCCTTGGCGGTCTTAGCTTCTTCCTCTTCATCGTGCTGACGGTGACCGGCATCTTCTTGATGTTCTTCTACCGCCCAACGGCTGCCGCGGCCTGGGGCGACATTTACACCCTGCAAACCTCGGTAACTTTCGGATTGCTGGTTCGAAACATGCACCGATGGGGCGCTCACCTCATGGTGCTCTCCGTCTTCTTGCACATGGCTCGAGTTTTCTACCATGGCGCATACAAGGCCCCGCGTGAGTTCAACTGGGTGATTGGCACCATGCTGCTGCAGTTCACCCTTCTTCTTTCCTTCACCGGGTATCTGCTGCCTTGGGATCAGCTTGCCCTTTGGGCGGTAACCGTTGGCACCAACATGATGGGTTACACCCCAGTGTTTGGTGACCAGGTCAAATTCGTTCTCCTTGGCGGGAAAGTAATTGGAACCACCACCCTGCTTCGTTGGTACGTGCTCCACGTTCTGATGTTGCCGTTCGTAACCGTTATCTTCATGGCTATCCATTTCTGGAGAGTTCGTAAGGACGGTGGGATTTCCGGGCCGCTTTAGGCCTAACTGATCCCCCTGGACACCACGATCTTCCGGACAAGAGGAACCACCGCATGACAGAAATTCCAGAACATCTCCGCAAAAGAGCGGCAGAGGCTAGAAAGAAAGCTGAGGCCACACCCGAGGCTGACGCGCCTGCAGCCAGTGAGGATGCGCCGGTCAGCGAAGCGGCATCAAAAATCCCCGCCCATTTGCTGGAACGCTCCAAGTCTGCGAAGGGCAAGGGTGCAGTAGCGACTGCGGCCCCGGCTGCCGCAGCATCCGCGGTTGCCGCCGCTACCGCGGTTGCCGATGGTCCGGTCATGACCGGAGCATCTGGGCACACCCAGCGACTTCTGACGGTGGTCAAGTCCGGCTCAATCCAAGACATCAAGATGAAGCCAATGGACAAGGTCCATGTCTGGCCTCACCTCATCATTATCGAGTTCGGTGCCGCCCTGTTCTGCATGGCGTTCCTCACCATCTTCTCCATCTTTGTCAACGCACCGCTGCTCATCTTGGCCAACGTCAACCAGACACCGAACCCATCCAAGGCCCCGTGGTACTTCCTTGGTTTGCAGGAAATGTTGACCATGTTCCACCCCATGGTTGCCGGTGTGACGGTGCCCGGCATCGGGCTCATCATCCTGACCATGGCCCCCTATATCGACAAGAACCCAAGCAACAAGCCTGAAGATCGCAAGTTCGCCATCAGCTTGTTCACCACCTTCATGATGTTCTGGTCGGTTCTGGTCATGATTGGCTCATTCTTCCGTGGGCCCGGTTTCAACTTTGTCTTCCCATGGGCCGACGGCCTGTTCTTCGAGCTGTAGAGAGGTCGTTATGGTAATCATTTTCGTAATCGGCGTCATTGTCCTTGCACTTCTCGCTTTGATTGGAACCTTGGCGTCGCTTCGCGGCAAGGACACCGAGTCCGCCATTGGTCAGCTCTCTGGAGAGGTGGCCAAGCGTGACCGTGGTGCGGTCGATCTGCAAAGTTTCGAACCAGGAGAAGCAGTCGCTCCCGGTGCGGAGCTTGAGAAGGCCGTCGCCGACGCACGCTCGGGCAAGCTGGTCGCTGCTGGTCCGAAGACTCCGGTTGCTTATGTGCCTCCGGACCCCGAGACCCTCGGTGTCGCTCGTCGCCAATTCCTCAACCGGGGTATCCTGGCTACCTTCAGCTTCGGCTTGACTGGGTTCGGCCTGGCCTGCATTGGTTTCTTGTGGCCACAAGGTTCATCTGGATTCGGTTCGAGGATCACCGTCGGCCGCATTCCGGACATCCAGGCCGCGATCAAGGCTGGTGGCGGCTTCTTCTATGTGCCCGAAGGCCGCATGTGGATTACCGAGTACCCCTCGTTCGCCATCGAAAAGGCCCAATCAACGTACTCCTTCTATGACCAGGTGTCCCAAGGGCTCGAAGTTGGCGTCGTTGCCCTGTTCCAGACCTGCCCTCACCTTGGCTGTCGTGTACCTGAGTGCGGGACGTCCCAGTGGTTCGAGTGCCCCTGCCACGGCTCGCAGTACAACCGTGTTGGCGAGAAGAAGGGTGGCCCGGCTCCTCGCGGCATGGATCGATTCCCGATGGAAGTTAGTGCTGGCAATGAACTGGTCGTCGACACCGGCGCGGTCATCAAGGGCCCACCAATTGGAACTAACACCACTGGTCAAGAAGCCGAAGGTCCAAACTGCATCTCCAGCGGAGGTGGCCACGGATGAGTTCGGTCGTTCTCCTAGGTATTGACTACCGGGGCATTGGGCTTACGGTTGCCTCCCTCGTCCTCATTGCCTTTGTTGCTCTGTTCATTCGCAATGTCTTTCTGGCCAAGCCCGAACTCGGCTCAGAAATTGAGCTTGCCGCCAACCGGGTCCCGTATCTGAGCGATGAGGAACTTGAAGGTCCAAAGCTGGACAAGTCACTCAGTTTCGCCCTGGTGTTGCTGGCCATTGTTTCCATCTCACTTCCCTTCTATTGGTTGGCCGAGCCTGGCCGTCAAGAAGGCGCGGTCGATGCCTATCAGCTCAACTTTGAGAGCCGCGGCGAAGGCAGCTACCTACGCGGTGCCCAGTGTGTGAATTGCCACGCTGCTGGTGGTGTAGGCGGCTCGGCCCCCTATGTCCTGCAGGACGCTGATGGCCAGTTCATTGCCAATGCAACCTGGCAGGCCCCGGCGCTCAACAATATTTTCAATCGGTATGACGAGGACGAAGTCACCTACATCCTCAACTATGGTCGCCCCGGTTCGCCGATGGCGGCGTGGGGTACTCCTGGTGGCGGACCGCTGACCACTCAGCAGGTCCAGAACATCATCGAATACATCCAGACGTTCCAGGTCCAAAGCCTCGATCCGATCATTATCGCCGGAGCCGAGGACTCAGTGGCAGCCCAAGCGGCCGCCGATGAGCTCGCCCAAGAAGTCCAGCAAGAACTCCAACGCTCCATTGATGCTGGTGAGTTTGCCACCGTTGGTGAGGCTGTCTTTAACCTTGGCTATTTCAGCGGCTTCAAGGCAGGCTCCTTAAGTTGCGCTCGCTGCCATACCGCTGGCTGGTCGCTCGGACCAGACGCACCTCGGGATGCAGGGGCCGATCCGCTCTCAACTGGAGTGGCGGCTTGTGGCGGTGGTGACCCGTCCGGAATCGGCTACAGCCTTTGTGGTGGAGTAACTGACCGCTTCCCCGATGACAGCTGGAAGAACCCCGATGGATCTTGGGCTCCTTCTGGCGGACACTCGATCTTGGCTGCCAACGGAACACTCGACTACAAGTACTACCTTTCTTCGAGCAACGAAGAGGTTCGCTTGGATGGTTCCGGCAAGCCAATCACCAATGAGGTTGATGACGAGGGTAACCCGATTCCCTACGTCATCTTGAATGGTGAGCAATATGGCGATCTCGCCATCTGTGAGTTCAACTCCAAGCTTTGGGAACCAGGGGGTATTGCTGCCAACGCGTACCCGTTCGATCCTCAGTTTGTGCCCGTCTATGACGAGGAGAGCGGCAAGTTCCTCGCTCCTCCAGAGCTGGATCCGACCAGTCTGTCTGGCCTGGTCATCGAGTTTGCTGACGGACGTGTCGGTGGAGATTGCACCATCGTTGAAATGCCGGAACGTACCAGTCGAGCCCAGTTTGACTTCATCAACAATGGCTCCGAAGCAGGAGCCGGTTACGGCAAGGGCGGCCAAAGCCATCGCGGCATGATGCCAGGCTTTGCCGGGTTGCTGCCGCCGGAATACATTCAAGAAGCCGTCGATTACGTGCGAGGCCTGTGATGTTGTCTTACCTCTCAACTACCGGGTTCGCCTTTATCGGCGGCGTGGCATTTGATCCTTTCTTCCGCGGCGTCCTTGTTGTCATGGTCGGGGTCGTTGTCTTGATGGGTAGCACGTACCTGCTGGTCGCAACTAACGCTGGTCCTCGTGTTGGCGGGCTGATTGCCGCCGCCGCACTGTTTGGCTGGATGTCAATGATGGGTGTCTTTTGGACCATCTACGGCATTGGCTGGAAAGGTGAGGCCGAGTCGTGGAGCCTGGTGGAGATCACCAGCGATAGTCCGAGTAGTGGCGATGATGGCCTACCGTTCTCTGGCGACGAAACAGTGATCGAACTTGGTGACTCCCTCAGAACATTCTCTGTTGCTGACGGCACTTCATCCACGGACCCCGACGTTGCCCAGCAAGAGGCACTGGCCTTTGCTCGTGCCAATGTTGATGACCTAGCTGGCTGGCGTTATCTGGTGACATCTAACCCTCGTCGAGGTGAGGCGCAAGCCTCAGCTGATGAGTATCTGCATTCCCACGAGGTGTTTGAGAGCACGGCCGCCTATGTTCCCCTTCGATTTGGTGCCTACAACATTGGTGGCAAGCCCCTCCTGGTTGAAGACCCCAATGTGGTTGACCGGGTTCTGCACAAGCTGGACACCACCTTCGTCCACTTTTGGCATCCACAAGAATTGATCATTATCCAGGTTCAGGGTGCGGTTGACATTGCTGCACTGCCGGGCGAGGCGCCTCCGGTTGCCTCTCCCGATTCAGATAAGCCAGTTGTCAGCGTGGTCATGGAACGTGACCGCGGTGGACCCCTGCCAATCCTGTTTGGCGGAACCCGGGTAACTCCGGCCCTTTTTGGAATATTTAATGGCATCATCTTTGGTCTCCTCGTGTGGTCCATGCATCTGCGTGACCGTCGCGAAGAGGCGATTCGAGCAGCCGCCTAACATCATGCTCAACGCCGCTGGTCCACCTGCAGCGGCGTGAGAGAATTAGTTTGAAAGGAATCCCCATGGCCCAGTACCTACCGGTGGTGGCATTGTTTGTCCTTGGGACTGGGTTCGCAGCAATCAATCTGGTTGCTTCGCGAATCGTCGCTCCAGGTCGTCCAACCGAAGAGAAGCTCGCGCCCTATGAGTGCGGAATCGTGCCTGGACGTGAGCCGCCCCACCGGTTCCCGGTTCGCTTCTATCTCATTGCCATGTTGTTCATCGTGTTCGACATCGAGATCGTCTTCTTGTACCCCTGGGCCGTCTCTCACGCTGGCCTCGGTCGATTTGGCTTGATCGCCATTCTCATCTTCTCGGCCATGGTCTTTGAGTCGTTTCTCTACCTGGTTTCCAAGGGAGCCCTCGATTGGGGAACCCTGCAGGTCAACCGTCGCCAATCAACCATGGTGAGTGCCGAGCGCACGGTGAACTCGACCGTGCGTCGTGTTGGCATGGAAGGTCGCTATGACGAGGTCGAAATCATTCCTGCCTCTGAGATTGTCCGTGACCCGGAACGCCGCGACCTTGAGCGTGACAATGCAGCAAACCAGGAAGTCAAGAATCAGAAGGACGGTGCTGCAGTCTGATGGCCAAGCTTGATGATTTTGAATTCGACGGAATCGGTGCACTTGAGCACAATGTGATTACTGGCCAGGTCGAGAGCCTGATCAACTGGGCTCGGGCCCGTTCCAGCTGGCCCGCATCGTTCGGTCTGGCCTGCTGTGCCATTGAAATGATGGCAACGGGCGGTGCTCACTACGATATCTCTCGCCTTGGCATGGAAGTCTTCCGCGCCTCGCCTCGCCAGGCGGACGTGATGATCGTCGCTGGTCGAGTCAGCCAGAAGATGGCACCCATTCTTCGACAGGTCTATGACCAGATGATGGAACCAAAGTGGGTCATCTCCATGGGGGTCTGTGCCTCCAGCGGCGGAATGTTCAACAACTACGCCATCGTGCAGGGTGTTGATCAGATTGTTCCCGTTGATGTCTATGCACCCGGCTGCCCTCCTGGCCCTCAAACCCTTCTCCATGCCATCAATACCCTGCACATGAAGATTGAGAGCGGGGAGTTGATGCGCCGACGAGAGTCCAGCGGGTCTGGCGCTGGCGTTATGATTGAGCAATTGGACGGCCAAGGCCAGTCCATGGTGACCAGTCTGGGTCGACGATGACCACCGACGAGACACAAGACACCGACGAGGCCGAAACGAATGATGCCCCAAGCCCAGAAACGGCTTTTGGTTGTTTGGTCAGTTACTCCCGTGGGCAGAAGGTCCTACACACCCCGAAGGATGAATGGTTCTCGGTGGCTGAAGCTCTCCTGGCTGACGGCTACCGCATGTGCATCGACCTGACAGCGGTCGACTATTTGACCTACAAAGGGCATCGCTCACTACCGGAGGGGATCACCCCCGAACGGTTTGAAGTGGTTGCCATTTTTGCCAATTTCACCACTCGTGACCGACTCAGGGTTCGTACCCAGGTTTCAGTTGATGAGCCGACAATCGATTCCCTCTATGTGCTCTATCCGGGAAGCGACTTCATGGAACGTGAAGTCTTTGACATGTTCGGTCTCAGCTTCCACCGGCACCCCGACCTGTCTCGGATCCTGATGCCAGAATCGTGGGAGGGTCATCCCCTGCGCAAGGACTACGCCATCGGTTCAATCCCGGTCCAGTTCAAAGGCACAGAGACATCCAACTCCACCGGAGGAGGTGGCGGATCGTGACCATCACCGAATCCGATCAAGAAAACATCGACCAGCCAGACATCGACCAGCCAGAGAAGCCGGTCGGGCAGCTCCACCTGCTTCCCCATCGAGACAATGTCTTGCGTATGAGCGAAGTTCGCATGGCCGAGACTGCCAACGAACGTATTGTTGGCGAGACTGACCAGACCATGTTGATGAACATGGGCCCAGCTCACCCAAGTACTCACGGTGTGCTCCGACTCATGCTGGAGCTGGACGGCGAAACCGTTGTCCGGTCCAAGCCCATTGTTGGCTATCTCCACACCGGAATGGAGAAGCAGGCCGAGGCTCTGACCTTCCTGCAAGGCGGCACCAACGTCACCCGGATGGACTACATCTCCCCCCTCTTCACCGAGCTTGCCTTCTCCCTTGCGGTTGAGGAGCTCTTGGAGATAGAGGTCCCGGAACGAGCAATCTGGATCCGGATGCTCATGACCGAGCTCAATCGGATTGCCTCCCATCTCTTGTTCATGGCCACCAACGGCATGGACCTTGGCGCGGTATCCATGATGCTGTACGGCTGGCGTGAGCGTGAGCAGATCCTCCGCTTCTTCGAGAAGACCACCGGTCTTCGTATGAACCACAACTACATCCGTCCCGGCGGAGTAGCCGCCGACTTGCCCGATGGGTGGCAGGAAGATGTTCTGGCCCTGACTGCCATGCTTCCTGCCCGGTTGGACGAGTACGACATCTTGATGACCGGTCAACCAATCTGGCGTGACCGCCTACAAGGCGTTGGTTTGTTCACTGCTGATGAGGCAATTGCCTTGTCAACAACTGGTCCGATCCTTCGCTCAACTGGTGTTGCCCGTGACCTGCGTCGTGACGAGCCTTACCTCAACTATGACCAGGTCGACTTCGACGTGGTTGTTGGCACCTTTGGTGACTGTTTCGATCGGTATGCCATCCGCCTGAACGAGATTCGCGAGTCCATCCGCATTGTGAATCAATGTGTGGAGAAGATGCCAAAGGGTGACTGGCGGGCCATTGACGCCAAGGTCACACCACCGCCACGAGTCCGCATTGATGAGTCAATGGAAGCCCTCATTCACCACTTCAAAATCTTTACCGAAGGATTCAAAGTTCCCGAGGGTGAGGTCTACGCCGCGGTCGAATCCCCTCGCGGTGAGCTTGGCTGCTACATCGTCAGCGATGGCGGCTCAAAGCCCTATCGCATGCATGTGCGAGGCCCCAGTTTCATCAATATCCAAACCCTTCCTCACATGATGGCTGGCGGCTTGCTGGCTGATGGAGTTGCGATCTTGTCCTCTGCCGATCCAATCATGGGCGAGTCTGACCGATGAGCAGGCTCAATACCGCAAACGAAACCCTGGCCAAAGAGATCATCGCTCGCTACCCCCGTCCGAAGTCTGCCCTCATTCCCCTCCTTCATCTAGCCCAGGAACAAGACGGTTATGTGGCCGATGATGCCATGTTGCATCTGGCTGAACTGGTTGGAGTTGAGCCCGCCGAGGTGCTTGGCACCTGCACCTTTTATGAGATGTTCAAGCGTGAGCCGGTCGGCAAGTACATCCTCAACATCTGCACCAACCTGAGCTGCCAGCTCACCGGGGGAGAAGAGCTGTTGCATCACGCCGAAAAAACTCTCGGTATCCGCCCCGGCGACATCAGCGATGATGGCTTGTTCACCATCGAAGACGTCGAGTGCATTGCCGCCTGTACCGAAGCGCCCTGTATGCAGGTCAACTATCGCTATGAGTACCGCCTCAGTACCGATGATTTCGATCAGGTGATTGCCGACATTCGGGCGGGCAAGCGCAAGGACTTGCCCGAGCATGGCACCCTTGGCCTAGTCCGTCAGCACATTCCCGCCGACCGACTTGCCGGAATCGAATCTCCAGAAGAAGCAGGCACCCCCGACTGGTTCGCTAGTCGCCAGCCTGCTCCAGACGAATCAGGAAAGGCCTGATGGTGTCTACCAACGAATACGTCCCCCATGCTGCCGGCTATGTCGACAACAAGGGACCGAAAATTGTTACCAGCCGCTTTCCTCACGAGGACAGCCACACCCTGGTCCGCGCTCTGGCTACCGGCGGCTATGACGGGCTGAAAGACGCCATCCGCCGTGCTCCAGCCGACGTTGCTGGCGAAGTCAAGAATGCGGTCCTGCTTGGTCGGGGTGGTGCCGGGTTCCCCGCTGGCATCAAGTGGGGGTTCATGCCGCCAGTCTGGCCCCGATACCTGGTGGTCAACGGCGACGAGTCCGAGCCCGGAACCTACAAGGATCGCCTCCTCATGGAGCGAGATCCTCACCAGCTCATCGAAGGCTGCATCATTGCCTGTTACGCACTCGGTCTCAACCAGTGCTTCTTGTATGTTCGCGGCGAGATGGCGGTGGCCCAAGAGCGGATCGCCCAGGCTCTAAACGACGCATACGCTGCTGGCTACGTCGGCAAGAACATTCTTGGTACCGACGTCTCTATTGACGTTGTGCTGCACTGGGGAGCCGGTGCCTACATCGTTGGTGAAGAAACCGCCCTCATCGAAAGCCTCGAAGGCAACCGGGGTAGGCCACGACTCAAGCCGCCATTCTTCCCCGCAGCCAAGGGCCTCTATATGAAGCCAACCATTGTCAACAATGTTGAGACCCTGGCCAACCTTCCCTGGTTGATGGTCAATGGTGCGGACAAGTTCAAGACCTACGGCTCGGAGAAATCTCCTGGTACTCGAATGCTGGCCATTAGCGGCCATGTCAATCGGCCCGGTGTGTATGAAGTCGAGCAGGGAGTCGTCACCTTCCGTGACCTGTTCTACGGCGAGCAGTACTGCCAAGGAATCAAGGACGGCAACGAACTCAAGGCTTTTGTTCCCGGTGGTGGCTCTGCCCCCTGGTTCTTTGAAGATCAGCTGGACCTTCCCATCGAGGCCTCAGAAGTCGGGCCCCAAGGTTCGATGTTGGGCTCTGGCGCCATCATGGTCATGGATGAAACAACCGACATCGTCAAGGCTTGTCTTCGCCTCGTTCGCTTCTATGCCCGAGAGTCATGTGGCAAGTGCACGCCGTGTCGTGAAGGTACGGCCTGGGAAGAAAAAGTCTTGCAGCGAATCCTTGACGGCCACGGCCGTCCAGAAGACTTGGACCTCTTGCTGGAAATTGGCCAGAGCATCAGTCCCGGGGTTTATCCGGTCGCCGGATTCAAAGGTGAGGATTTGGACCCTGTGCCGTTCCCACCAAAGCAGACAACAATCTGCCCTCTCGGCCCATCGTCGGTCGCACCCATCACCTCTGCAGTGCGCCGCTTCCGGTCCGAGTTTGAAGCCCTGATCCCCGAGAAGCCTGTTGTGGAGAATCTCTCGTGAGCGCGACCGAATCGACTGAAGCAGTAACGGGAGTTCCGTTCTTCCTCAACGGACAAGCCCTCAGTGCCAATGATGGTGAACTCCTTATTGATGCCTGCGAACGCAACGGGGTACACATTCCGCGTTTCTGCTACCACGAGCGCCTCACCCCTGTTGGCATGTGTCGCATGTGCCTGGTCGAGGTCGACACTGGTCGTGGAGCCGCCTTGCAGCCAAGCTGCATGCTTCCTGTGACTCCAGAGATGAAGGTCAACACCGAGACTGAAGCGACCCAGCGCGCCCAAAGTGGCGTACTCGAATTGTTCCTGATCAATCATCCACTGGACTGCCCAGTCTGTGACAAGGGCGGCGAATGCCCACTCCAGGACAATGCCTACGCCTACGGCCCGGGGGAGTCTCGATTTGTCGAAGAGAAACGGCACTACGAGAAACCAATCCCGATTAGCGACCTGGTCAACCTTGACCGAGAGCGCTGCATCTTGTGCGACCGTTGCACCCGCTTCTCCAAAGAGGTAGCCGGTGACCCCCTGATTCATTTCATGGATCGTGGCAACGAAACCCACGTCAATACCTTTCCCGATCATCCGTTCTCGTCCTACTTCAGTGGCAACACGGTGCAGATCTGCCCCGTTGGTGCCCTTACTGCCACTCCCTACCGATTCAAGGCTCGCCCTTGGGATCTGACCGCAACCGAATCGACCGCAACCGTCGATTCCACTGGCGCCCGTATTGCTCTCCAGTCCTCTCGTGACGAAATGGTTCGTGTGCTCGGCGTTGACAGTGAAGCCGTGAACTGGGGCTGGCTCTCGGACAAGGAACGCTTCAGCTATGAAGCCGCCAACTCCGACGCTCGCCTCACCGAGCCCCTGGCCAAAGCTGGATCATCGTTCGATTCAATCAGGTGGAACAACGCCATCAGCCAAACGGCGAAGGCTCTCAGTGTTGGCTCAGACCGGGTCGGTGTGCTCGGTGGCGCGCGGCTCAGTGTCGAGGCCCAGTATGTCTGGTCGAAACTTCTGCAAGGCTCTGGCATTTCCAATGTCGATGCCAATATCGGTGACGGCATCGCGGCCGATCTTGTTCTTGGTCTGCCAAAAACCACGATTGCCGAGGCCGTAGCGCCGGGTTCTGTCATTGTTCTGATGGCACCTGATCCAAAAGAAGAACTACCAACCTTGTTCTTGCGGCTGCGTCATGCCGCGGTCGAGTCTGGTGTAACCATTGTCGAGATCACTCCGACAGCTACCAGCCTGAGCACACACGCTTCGCTCAGCATCCACCCTGCTCCCGGCTCGCTGGGTGCGGTCACCGAGGCAATGGCCAACCAATCGTTTGGCACCCCGGTCGGCGGGGTTGACGGGTCCGATCTTGAAGCTGTGGCCGCGACCATTTCCAAGGGTTCTGCCGGTGGTTCGAATGTGACCGTCATTGTTGGGCGGTCCAATCTGGCGGAGTCTGCTGACTTCGTCAGTGATGCTGTGCAGTCCCTACTGCGTCTGGCCCCGGAAGCAAAGTTCCTGCCTGCCCTCCGACGTGGAAACCTGATGGGTGCCCTCGAAATGGGCCTCACTCCCGAGTTTGGCCCGGGCGGAAACCCCAGCGATGAGCCAGGACTCGATACTGAGGCGATCCTGCGAGCAGCGGTCAACGGCCATATCGACACCCTCCTGCTGCTCGGTGCGGACCCAATCGCCGACTTCCCCGATCGCAACCTTGTCGCTAGGGCCTTCAATGAGGTCAACACAGTGATTGCCATCGACACCTTCTTGACCGATTCATCGGCCCGAGCGGATCTGGTCTTGCCTGCTGCTGGCTTTGGTGAGGTCGACGGTAGTTTCTTGAACCTGGAAGGCCGCCTAAGTCCGCTGCAGGCCAAGGTCACAGCCAAGGGTCAAGCTCGCGATGATTGGATGATTGGCGCCGACATTGCTGAGTCTCTCGGGATGGGCCTCGGCTTCACGACCTTAGATGAGGTCCGCTCGGACCTTTCCGCTTCGATACCTTCGTTTGGTGCAATTGACTGGGACGCCCTCGGTCGCTCTGATGACGGACCTCTACTTGATCAAGGTCGCACCTGGTCCGTTGACTTTGGTAGCCGTACCGAAGTCCCCGCAGTCGATGGCTACGGACTGGCTCTCGCCGTTGACCGCAAGCTTTGGGACCAAGGCACCATGATCCACAACTCCGCCTCGCTGGCTGAGCTTCCAGAACAAGCTCAGCTGAGCGTTTCCTCAATCGACTTTGAGAAACTTGGTGTTCGCGACGGTGAAGTGGTCACCATCGAATCTGGATCGATTCGAGCCGACGTTGGTGTTGTTGCTGATATCGGTCTCCCTCGGGGCACCGCTCGGATCCACTTCCGACTACCGGGTCTGGATATAGGCGAGCTCATTGATTGTGAACAGTCCGTTACCACAATTCGGGTGGCACGCTAATGGGACATCCTTTCCTCAACGACGGTGTCGACTTCGGTGATGTGATTTTCGCCGTCATCATGGCAGTGATTGCCCTGGTCGTGACCTTGGTAATGACCATGCTGATGGTCTGGTTCGAACGCAAGGTGGTCAGCCGCCTGCAGAACCGGGTAGGTCCTAACGTTGCTGGCCCCTTCGGGCTGTTCCAAACCCTGGCCGATGGTATGAAGCTCCTGTTCAAGGAGGACCTCATCCCGTCCAAGGCCGACCGGGTTCTGTTCATCCTCGCGCCATTCCTGGCCGTTGTTCCCGCCTTCTTGACCTTCACCGTCGTACCCATTGCTGGAGACTTCTCCAATGGCAAGACGGGGACGAGCACCCTGCCTGGCTTCCTCGGGAGCCGCGAGTTCTTGTGGCAGGTAGCGGACTTGCCGATGGGAATCTTGTTCTTCTTGGCCATGAGTTCACTGGCCGTGTACGGAACGGTTCTGGCTGGCTATGGCTCGGGCTCCAAGTACCCCCTGATCAGCTCGATCCGGGCCACCGCTCAGGCGATCTCCTACGAAGCAGCCCTTGGCCTGTCGCTGGCAACGGTTCTCCTAGTTTCGGGCACCCTCAGTACTCACGGGATGGTCATGAACCAGGCCGGCGACTCCCTGCTCGGCTTCAATTTCACTGGGTGGAACGTGGTTACCACTGGCTTTATCCCCTTTGTTGTCTTCCTCATTGCTGCTACGGCCGAACTGAACCGGCCGCCCTTCGACCTGGTCGAAGCGGAGCAGGAATTGGTCGGTGGATTCCACACTGAGTATTCCTCCTTCCGCTTTGCCCTGTTCTTCCTGGCCGAGTTCATGAACACCGTCACCATGGGCGGCATCATCGTCACCCTGTTCTTCGGTGGCCCAGCTGGACCACAACTGCTGCCGATTGGTGCGGCCATGGGATTCATCTGGTTCTTCATGAAGCTGCTGGTCTTCTTGTTCATCTTCGTCTGGTTCCGGGCCACCCTGCCCCGGGTTCGCTATGACCAGTTGATGGACCTTGGCTGGAAGGTTCTCATTCCTCTTTCCTTAGGTTGGCTCATCATGATTGGTGGGATCCGCCTTGTCTCCTCCGGGGACATGAGCTTCTCTGACAGCCAGTTCGTCGACTTTGCTGCGGTCCTTGGAGTTGGACTCACCATTGGGGTCTTGGCCTCATTCTTGTTGATGGCCGCCGTGCGAACGGCCAGAGACGAGCGCTTGGCTGCTCAGGGATTAGTTGAAGTTCCCTACCTGGCTCCGACCTCGGACATTCTGGCTGAGGCTACAAACTCTCACGCTGGTGCCCCTGGCGATCAGTCCGGCTCAACAGGAGGAGGTCACTGATGGGTTACCTCGAAGGCTTTGCCGTCACACTGCGACAATGGCCACGCAAGCAGAAGGTCAGTACCGAATACCGCGGTGGCCGTCCAGGCAAAGACGGCCTGCCGTCAGCCAAAGACACCAAGATCGACAAGCCCGAACGGGCGCACGGTCGCCATGTCCTGAACCGGTACGAAGACGGCATGGAGAAGTGCATTGGTTGTGAGCTTTGCGCCGGTGTTTGTCCAGCCAAGTGCATCTATGTTCGTGGCGCCGACAACCCAATGGATGATCCGAAGTCTCCCGGGGAGCGTTTCGGCTTCGTCTATGAGATCAACTATCTGCGGTGCATCCATTGTGATCTGTGCGTCGAGGCCTGCCCAACCCAGGCCATTACCGAGACCAAGTTGTTCGAGTTCAGCTTCACCAACCGAGCCGATGCCATCTATACCAAGGATGAACTCCTCGTTGGTGATGACGGAAAGCCCCAGTTCCTCCCGTGGGAAGACTGGCGCCCCGGTGACGACGACAACACCTCGGGCTGGATGCGAGCAACCTCGAGTGCCGGTCGTGCCAACTACCAGAACAAGGTTGGTTGGGCCGGAGAGCTTGGCTACGGAGTGCGTCCACCAGAAAAGGGTCAGGCTTTTGAGTCCAAACTTGGCGCCCCAGAAATCAGTGAAGAGACCGATTCAGACCACCCAGACCACCCAGACGACACAGACCACCCAGACCATGGAGGTCACCACTAATGGTTGATGTCATTGTCTTCATTATTTCTGCCAGTGTCATTCTTGGTGGGGCCATCGGAGTGATCTTCAATCCGAACCCCGTGCATGCTGCACTCTCCCTGATCGCAACCTTCTTTGGTGTTGCCATCTTGTTTGTCCTGCAGGAAGTGCATTTCCTGGCCCTGGTGCAAGTCGTGGTCTATGGGGGTGCGGTTGTTGTGCTCTTCCTCTTCGTAATCATGTTGCTTGGGGTCGAAGAGATTGAACGCTTTGACGAAGAGCCAATTGAAGGACAACGCATTGCTGCCCTTGGTGGCTCGCTGATCTTGCTCGGCGTGATCTTGGCAGGGTTGTTCTTGTCCGGTCCTGGCGGCGAAGACGGAGCGGTCGCCATCACCGGTCAGGCGGCACAAATGGTGCCTCTCAGCAACGAAACCGATGTCGTGCAATTAGCCAACGATCTTTTCACTCGTCACGTCTTTGCTTTTGAAGCCACTGGCCTCCTCCTAACTATCGCCACCGTTGGTGCTGTTGTCTTGGTCAAGAACCGGGGCGCGGAAGATCTGGTTGTTGATGAACCAGGGACGTCAGTGCGATGAATAGCCCAATGAGCAGCACGACAGCCGCCCAGACATCTAGCAGCAATCCGACAAGTAGTAGAACTAGTCAGACAGGTTCGTCATGGAAGTAACCACGACCTGGTACCTCGTCCTCAGCGCCGTACTGTTCTCCCTCGGCGCTTTTGGATTGTTGGTCCGTCGAAACCCCCTCGTCATGTTCATGTGCGTCGAGCTCATGCTCAATGCCGTCAACATCAGCTTTGTCGCCTTCTCCCGGTCGCTGCAGGATCTGGCCGGACAGACCGCGGTGTTCTTTGTTCTGGTCGTAGCCGCCGCCGAAGTGGTGGTTGGCCTATCGATTGTTGTTTCTCTGCTTCGGCGGAACCCAAGTGCGACGGTCGATGACTTCGCCGAGATGAAGGGTTAGCCCGCAATGCTTGAAGCCGCTTGGCTCATTCCCGCATTCCCCCTGGCCGGATTCCTGATGCTGGTGCTCTTCGGGCGCCGCATGGGCGAGCCAGTCGCTGGCTGGTTTGCCACCGCCGCCATTGGAGGAAGTTTCCTTTCTACCGTTGTGGTCTTTATTGGCCTGCTCGGTGAGGATCCGTCAGAACGATTCTTCATCCAGAAGATTTTCACCTGGATCCCCTCTGGCACATTCAGTGTTGATGTCGGGTTCTTTGTTGATCCGCTCTCCATCACCATGTGCCTATTTGTGACTGGCGTCGGCTCGCTCATCCACCTCTACTCCATTGGCTACATGCACGGTGACGCGAACTTCTCCAAGTTCTTCCTCTACCTCAACCTGTTCGCCGCCTCCATGCTGATGCTGGTACTTGGCGACAACCTCTTGATCACCTTCCTCGGGTGGGAAGGTGTTGGTGCCTGTTCGTACCTGCTCATCTCCTTCTGGTTCCACGACCCGGCCAACGCTTCGGCTGGCAAGAAAGCCTTTGTCACCAACCGGGTTGGAGACTTCGGCTTCATGCTCGGAACCTTCCTGTTGTTCAACCACATTGGTTCGATCCGCTACGCAGATGTCTTGACCAGCCACATCAGTAAGGGAACAGCAACGGTGATCGTGCTGTTGTTCTTGTTGGCAGCCGCAGGCAAGTCAGCCCAGATCCCACTCTTTGTTTGGTTGCCTGACGCCATGGCTGGCCCGACACCAGTTTCGGCCCTGATCCACGCCGCCACCATGGTGACCTCCGGTGTCTACCTGCTCACCAGGCTCAATCCTGTCTTGGCCCAAGCCGACCCATGGGCCACTGGCGTGATTGCCTGGCTGGGGGCAATGACCGCTCTGGTTGCTGCCTTGGCTGCTATCAGTCAGACCGACATCAAGAAGGTCTTGGCCTACTCAACGGTCTCCCAGCTCGGCTATCTGTTCCTGGCCGTTGGTGTTGGGGCCTATGTGCCTGCCATCTTCCACATGGTCACCCATGCGTTCTTCAAGGCGCTCTTGTTCTTGGGCTCAGGTTCGGTCATTCACGGAATGCACGACGAGCAAGACATGCGCCGTATGGGCGGCTTGGCCAAGCTGATGCCAATCACCGCAGGAACGTTCATTGTTGGCTGGTTGGCTATTGCCGGTGTACCCCCATTCTCGGGGTTCTGGAGCAAGGACGAGATCCTGCTCTTTGCCTGGAATGACAGCAAGTTGCTCTGGCTCGTCGGTTTTGTAACCGCCCTGTTGACCGCTTTCTATATGACTCGCCAGGTCATTCTCACCTTCTTTGGCCGTACTCGTTTCTGGGACGCAACTGCCGGTGAGATTGGTGAGGCTTTCGACACTATTGCCGAGCGTGCCCAGGCCAAGTTTGTTGCTGCGGCCGAAGGTGTCACCGTTGCTACTGCTGCGGTTGACAAAGCAAAGCTAGACGTTGACAAGCGAACCGGCGCTGTCACCAAGGCACAAACAGGCCTTGAAGACGCAACCAGCGCCTTGGCCGCTTCGAGCGAAGGCGCTGACGGTTATGACAAGCTGGTCAAGGCTGTTGACAAGGCCAACAAGGGTGTGCCCAAGGCCGAAGCGGCACTGCAAAAGGCTGTGACCAAGACGGCCGAACTAGAACTGGCAGTCGAAAAAGCTGAGTCGGCCATTGCCCAAACCCAGATTGAATCCAAGCAGGCTGCCAGCATCAGTTATGATCTGCCTGGCGATGCCCAGTACGTGACTGCCTTCAGCGAGGCGCCCGACATCACCGCCGTAGCCGACGATATGCCAGACAGCTATCGCCATCGGCAGGAATACCACCCTCATGAGTCACCCTGGACCATGACCGCACCCCTCGTTGTCCTGGCCTTTGCTGCCGCCGCTGGTGGTCTGATGAACCTGCCGTTCACTCACAAGTTGCATTTCCTGGCCAACTGGTTAGAGCCGTCACTGTTTGCCAACGAGGTCCACGTCTCAACCTCGACCTCGGGCAAGTGGATGCTGGCCGTCGTCGCTGTTCTCGGTGGATTGAGTGCCATTGTTGCTGCTTTCGCTGTCTATCTACGAGGGAGAGGCGACCCAGCCAAGATCGAACGCAAGGACCTGGCTCTAGCTGTCACCTGGGATTCAGCCCTGGCCAAGTTCATGGGCGGCCCTGGGAGGGCACTGTTTGATGGTGCCTCCTGGTTTGACAAGACCTTCGTTGATGGTGCCGTCAATGGCGCAGCCGCGGCAGCACAGGCCACCGGCAAGGGCCTCAGGCCAAGCCAATCTGGCCTGGCCAGACAGTACGCATTGTTCATCACCGGCACAGCCGGTCTTATCGGACTGTGGTTCGTTCTCCGATTGGTTGCATCATGATCGCCACTCTTTCTGGAACCTCGATCCTGGCCTCTGAGGCTGCTTCGTTCTCGGTTCTCCCTGCACTTATTCTGGTCCCACTGCTGACCGCGATCGTCATCTTGTTGCTCCCGGCCAATCGGGTAGCCGAGCTCAAGCTCACGGCACTCGCTGGCTCAGCCATTGCTGGTGCCATGGCCATCTGGATGATGGCTGCCTTCGACAAGAACGATGCTGGCTTCCAATTCGTTGTCAACCAGCCCTGGCTGGAAAGCATGGGCCTCAACTGGCACTTTGCCATCGACGGCATCTCCCTGTTCATGGTGGTCCTCACGGGAGTCCTGTTCCCAATCGCCATCCTGGCCACCGAGCCTCACCATGATCCCAAGCCCTACTACATGTGGCTCATGATCCTCATGGCTGGCTCCTTTGGTGTGTTCATGGCCCTGGACCTGCTGCTGTTCTTCGTCTTCTTTGAAGTGGTCCTCATTCCCATGTACTTCCTCATTGGTGGCTGGGGTCACGGGCAACGCATTTATGCCGCCCTGAAGTTCTTCATCTACACCATGACCGGCTCGGCCCTCATGCTGGTTGGTATTGTCAGCCTGGCCTTGCTCACGGCATCTCGGACCGGCAATCCCCTCACCTTCGATGTGACCCAGCTGGCCGAAGCTCAAGCGCTTGGCACGACGGCCCAGAGGCTGATCTTCCTCAGCTTTGCCTTGGCCTTCGCCGTCAAGGTGCCCTTGTTCCCGCTCCACACCTGGCTGCCGGATGCTCACACAGAAGCTCCGACCGCAGGCTCAGTCATCCTGGCTGGCGTCATGCTCAAGCTCGGTACCTATGGCTACATCCGTTTCGGTGTCTACCTGTTCCCTCAGGCCGCCCACGACCTGGCTTGGATCTTCCTGACCCTGGGTGTGACCGGCATTCTTTATGCTGCGGCAGTAGCGACCATGCAGAAGGACTTGAAGCGACTGGTCGCCTACTCCTCGGTCGCCCACCTTGGGTTCATCGTGCTTGGCATCTTCTCCCTGAATACCCAAGGCCTGACCGGAGCGGTATTTCAGATGGTGGCCCACGGAGTCTCCACTGGCGCCCTGTTCATCCTGGTTGGCTGGATTTACGAGCGACGACACACCCGCCAGATCGCCGAACTTGGTGGCCTGCAAAAGGCCGCACCGATCTTTGCCGCCGCTTTCACCCTTGTCATGCTGTCCAGTGTTGGCTTGCCTGGCCTGAACGGCTTCAACGGTGAGTTCCTCATCTTGCTTGGCGGTTTCCAGGCCGCTCGCTGGTGGACGGTGTTTGCTGTTCTTGGAGTCATCCTGGCTGCCCTGTACTTGCTCTGGGCCTACCAGCGGGTATTCCACGGCACGCCAGAAGGCGACAACGCCACCATGCCGGAGCTGAGGCTGTCTGAAGGCCTGGTGCTCTTGCCCCTACTGTTCTTGATCGTCGCCATGGGTGTCTACCCCAAGCCGATGCTGGAGCGGATCGAGCCCTCAGTCGAGCGACTGGTGGCCCACGTTGAAGCCAACGTTGAAGGCTTCACCGAACCGGGCCCCGAGCATGTACCTGAACATCCTGGGGACGCCCGCACCCTGATGGACAGGCTGGAAGAGGCCGAAGCCAATGCCGGTCACGGCGAGGGATCAGATTCCCACGAAGGTGAGAGCGACGAATAATGACTGTTCTTTCTGAGACCGTCGGGGAAATGATCCTGTTTGCCCAGACAACCCAACCAGTAGCAACCCCGACCATTGAGTGGCTCTACCTGGCGCCAATCATCATCTTGGCCTTGGGTGGAATCCTCCTCATCACCCTGACATCGATTGCTCCAGGAGCTCGGGCTAATCACGTCCCAACCTTGTTCACCATTGCCTGTGGTATGACTGGCTTGGTTTTCTTGCCCGTGATGGCCGGACGCCTGAACGATCTTGTTTCTGATGCTGCAGCTTCTGGCATTGCTGCTCGTCCTGCTGTCAGCCTGGTTAGTTCGGCTCTGGTGGTTGATCACTTCACCCTCTGGATCACTGGCCTGATTTGTGTTGCCGTCATCCTGGTTGCTCTGATTCTGGATGGCTACTTGGGCCGTGAAGGGTTGGAGTGCCCCGAGTGGTACGCCTTGCTTTTGATCTCGGCCAGTGGCGGTATCATTCTGGCGTCGGCGGAAGACCTGATCGTCTCGTTCTTGGGACTAGAGATCCTGTCAATTGCGGTGTATGTGTTGGCTTCGCTTCACTTGCGACGTTCTGACTCCCAGGAAGCGGGTTTCAAGTATTTCATCCTTGGGGCGCTGTCCTCGGCCTTCTTCCTTTACGGAATCGCCCTGGTTTATGGAGCGACTGGCTCGACCACGATGAACGGCATTGCCCGTTCTATGGAGGGTCTCAATGCTGCTGGCCTGTCGCCGGCCAAGAATTCTTCGATGGTCATGGTTGGCCTGGCCATGCTGTTGGTTGGTTTCGGCTTCAAGGTCTCGGCCTTCCCCCTCCATATCTGGACCCCTGACGTGTATCAGGGTTCGCCAACCCCGATTGTTGGTTTCATGGCCTCGGCAGTGAAGGTGGCAGCCTTCGGTGGAATGATGCGAGTCTTCCTCATTGCCTTCGGTGGAACCTTCGCTTCGGACTGGCGCCTGCTAGTGATGGGTATGGCTGGCCTCTCGGTTCTGATCGGCTCGTTCTTGGCCATTGTGCAAACCAATATCAAGCGGACCATGGCTTACTCGTCCATCGCTCACGCTGGTTTCATGCTGGTTGGCATGTATGCCGCTGCCAGTCCAAACGCTGCCGGTGACTCTGGCCGTCGAGCCGTGCTGTTCTACCTGCTGGCCTACACCTTCATGTCCATTGGAACCTTTGCTGTGATCACCGTTGTTGGTCGTCAGGGTGATGGTGACCACAGCATTGAGGCTTACCGGGGACTGGCCAAGCGTGAGCCAATCCTGGCTGCTGCTTTTGCCGTCTTGTTGTTTGGCCAGGTCGGTGCGCCGTTTACCGCTGGCTTCTTCGCCAAGTTCCGGGTGATTGCTGCTGCGGCTCAGGTTGATGAGACCGGTGGCTATGTATTGGCTGGTGTTGCCATGCTTGGTGCCGCCGTTGG
>VAPK010350245.1_pt1 | contig 21555 bp, 19 predicted proteins | sample 3395031 | NCBI WGS metagenome assembly VAPK01 (sample SAMN08290443, study PRJNA428436) | hydrothermal vent metagenome | isolation source: Deep-sea hydrothermal vent chimney 1 | place: Pacific Ocean: Juan De Fuca Ridge
ACCATTCATAGGTTTAGCAGGGCTTGAACTTAAAGAGCTGCAATCACACAGTGAAATAGATTGCCCCGGCTGGTACATGCTGAAAAACGATGAACGCCGTTATCGTGACTGGAAAAAACGTGGCCATAATAAAACAGATTTGTTAAAAGCCATCACAGAGTCATGTGATGTCTTTTTTTATGACTTAGCCCTGACCCTGGGTATCGACAATATGTCTTCTTACCTCGCCCATTTTGGTCTGGGACAAAAAACAGGAATCGATTTACGTGGTGAATTATCGGGTCTCAACCCTTCACGCGAATGGAAGCGTCGGAATCGAAATTTACCCTGGTTTCCTGGCGAAACTTTGATTACCGGAATTGGTCAGGGTTTTATGCTCACCACCCCCTTACAACTTGCCAATGCCACTGCGGCAATCTCAATGATGGGTGAGCGTTTTAAACCACGCATGTTGTATGGTGTTCAGGATGAACAAAATAGCCCGGTTATTAAAACAAAAGCAGTATCGCTAAAAGCGGTACCTATTAATGACGAACAAAACTGGCAAACCATTATAAAAGCGATGAAAAATGTTGTTTATGGCCTTCATGGTACCGCCCGTGGTATTAAACATAACCTGAAATACATCATTGCAGGTAAAACCGGCACGGCACAGGTTTTTGGTATTGCTCAGGATGCGGAATATAAAAAAGAAGAAATTGCGAAAAAATTACAAGATCATGCCTTGTTCATTGGCTTTGCCCCCTATGAAAACCCACGTATTGCAGTGGCCTTAATTGTCGAAAATGGGGGACATGGTGGCTCTGCTGCCGCACCTATTGTGCGTAAAGTCATGGATCAGTATTTACTCAATCTTCCTGAAGAAAATCTGATTCCAGCAGAAAACATTAAAAAAGAGGAAGCAGCACAATGAACTGGCAAAGCGACTCATCGTCAATGAACTTTCGTGAAGAAAATCGCATTAGTGCAGGGCGTCGACTGTTATACCGATTTCATATCGACCTTCCCTTATGGATTGGTATTATGTTGCTCGCCGCCATGGGCATGGTGGTGCTTTATAGTGCCGGTGATAAAAATATCGAGCTACTAAATCGTCAGTTTGTTCGCTTGTTTATTGCTTTCATTGTCATGGTTGCTGTCGCCCAGATAAACCCAAGTACGCTAAAACACTGGGCACCGTGGATGTTTGGTATCGGCCTGCTCATGCTCATTGCTGTACTCGTCTTCGGCGAAGTGGGTAAAGGCGCACAACGCTGGTTAAACCTGGGTTTATTTCGCTTTCAACCTTCCGAGCTAATGAAAATTGCCGTTCCGCTCATGGCCTCCTGGTATCTGGCAGAGGCACCCTTACCGCCTCGTCGAGGCCGCTTATTTATTGCGACTATCATCGTTATTGTGCCAACGTTATTGATTGCCAAACAACCCGACTTAGGAACCTCTTTGTTAATCGCCTCATCCGGTTTCTTTGTGTTGTTATTAGCGGGTTTAGGCTGGAAACTTATTTTTAGCGTTATTACCTTAATGGCAGCCAGCGCACCGGTATTCTGGAATTATTTACTGCATGATTATCAGCGGCAGCGTATTCTTACTTTTATTAACCCTGAAACTGATCCACTGGGTTCTGGCTACCACATAATACAATCCACTATCGCCATTGGTTCAGGCGGACTCTACGGTAAAGGATGGTTAAATGGTACACAATCACACCTCGATTTTTTACCGGAACGCTCAACTGATTTTGTTTTTGCCGTATTCAGTGAAGAATTTGGCTTCCTCGGAACTTTGCTATTACTGGCCGTTTATATTGCGGTTATTAGCCGTGGAATTGTTATTGCGGTTAATGCACAAGATACTTTTTCACGTTTAGTTGCTGGTAGTCTCACTTTGACCTTTTTTGTCTATGTTTTTGTTAATATCGGCATGGTCTCTGGCATACTACCTGTAGTGGGACTCCCCCTCCCCTTAATTAGCTATGGTGGCACATCAATGGTGACCATTCTGGCCGCTTTCGGTATATTAATGTCGATACAAACGCATCGCAGGTTAGTTGGTGCATGAATGCTTCTAAGCTGGATAACTGAGTACTTATTAAAAGAGTTATAATGAAATTAATACGCATATTTTCCCTTAACTTTTTCCTGATTTTCAGTTTGTTGCTTTCAACAACAGTAACAGCGGCAGACTTTTCTGATAAAAAGGAAGTCAAAGCTTTTATTAAACAAATGGTTAAAAAACATAAGTTTAATAAACAGTATTTAGAAAAACTTTTTTCCAGAGCAAAATTATACGATTCCATTTTAGAAGCCATTGCTCGCCCCGCTGAAAGCAAACCCTGGTACCAGTACCGCCCTATTTTTGTTACAAAAAAACGCACTCAAGGCGGTATTGATTTTTGGAAGAAAAATGCAGATGCACTGGCTCGGGCAGAAAAAACTTACGGTGTGCCACAAGAAATCATTGTTGCTATTATTGGCGTTGAAACCCGTTATGGTAAACATGCCGGTACTTATCCCGTTTTTGATTCTTTAGCGACATTGGCTTTTGGCTATCCACCTCGTGCAACTTTCTTCAAAAGCGAGCTGGAACATTTTTTACTGATGGCTCGCGAAGAACAATTTGAAGCAAATAAACTTTTAGGTTCATATGCCGGTGCCATGGGGATGCCACAATTTATTTCCAGTAGTTTCCGCCGTTATGCGGTTGATTTTGATGGTGACGGCAAACGCGACTTATGGAATAACACGACGGATGCCATCGGCAGTGTAGCGAATTATTTTCGAAAGCATCACTGGAAACGTGGACAACCTATTACTCATAAAGTTGAAGTTCACGGTAAACGTTATAAAAAATTAATAAACAGGGACTTAAAACCTTCACACACTCAACTCGAGCTATTAATTAACGGTGTTATTTTACCCGGAAATATCGCAGAAAATTTAAAAGGCAAACTCCTCCGCCTGAAAAAACCTAAAAATCCGGAATATTGGGTTACATGGAATAACTTTTATGTCATAACACGCTATAATCATAGTGCACTTTATTCAATGGCTGTTTATCAACTTAGCCAGAAAATAAAACAAGGCTATTTAAAATTATAATTATTTAATAACAGGCTCATAAGATGTTACAAAGCGTTAATAAAACTCCTTATATAATTTTATTCTCTGCTTTGTTATTGCAAGCCTGTTCGTCTTCATCTCGCTATAAAATCAATCAGGACCATGGCCCCGCCGATCCTGTCGATGTCAGTGACATAAAAGATGCAGTGCCAAAAACTGAACCCCGCAGTAAATATGGTAATCCGCAAAATTATAAAGTGCGGGGTAAATGGTATAACGTTAAAAAAAGCAGCGCAGGCTACAAAGAAAAAGGCATTGCTTCATGGTACGGCAAAAAATTTCATGGTCATCGCACCTCCAGTGGTGAAACCTATGACATGTATGCCATGACAGCGGCACACAAAACGTTACCATTACCTACCTATGTCCGGGTGACTCATCTAAAAAATGGTCGTAGTATAATCGTTAAAGTAAATGACCGAGGACCTTTTCATCAAAACCGTATTATTGATTTATCCTACTCAGCTGCAAAAAAATTAGGTGTCACTGCCACAGGTACCGCTGCCGTGGAAGTTGTGGCCATCAATGCGAAAACATTTCAGCAAAAAAAATCGTACCAGCCAAAAGTTAAACGCCCATCAGCCCTGTCAACTTATCCAGCCAAAAGTAATTACAAACTTTATTTGCAAGTCGGTGCATTCGTTAGTCAGGAAAATGCTAACAAACTGCATAAACGTTTAAGTCGCATGTTTAAGCAGAGAAAAATTCATTCTGATTTCGCAGCAGAAAAAAATATCTACCGGGTTCGCATTGGGCCGCTCGCCAGTGTCGCTGATGCAGACGAACTCTCAGGCTTCTTAAAAAATAAAGGCATTCCTGCGACACAAATTATCATTGATTAATGTTATTAATTGCTCAATTCAATTCTTCCTTTTATGACCAAATACTAGGTTTACTGCCATATAAAATGTAATATACAGACAATATTTTATAGTCTGTAGGAAACGTTATGCGTATACGCAATATTTTTGTCTTATTTACCCTTATATCCAGTTATTTAACTTATTCAACATTGGTGATTGCAGCCCCTGCACTTATTCCTGCACCTCCCCGTGTAAACGCTAAAGCCTACTTTTTGATTGACCATCAGAGTGGTCATGTTCTCGCAGAAAGAAATGCAGATAAAAAAATTGAACCCGCCAGCCTGACCAAACTTATGACCGCCTATGTGGTATTGTTTGAAATTGAACGGGGTGGTATTAGCCTGGAAGATGAAGTAAAAATCAGTGAGAAAGCATGGCGCATGGGCGGCTCACGAATGTTTGTTGAAGTTAATACACATGTTTCAGTTGAGAAACTATTAAAAGGGTTAATTATTCAATCAGGCAATGACGCCACAGTTGCCCTGGCAGAACACATTGCCAGTAATGAAGCATCTTTTGTTGAACTCATGAATCAACATGCTGAACGTTTAGGTATGAATGCCACACACTTTAATAACAGTACTGGCTGGCCTGATAAAAATCATTACACTACCGCACGTGACCTGGCCAAACTTAGCCAGGCTATTATTAATGATTTCCCAAAACATTATTCTACATATAAAGAAAAAGAATACACCTACAATAATATTCGCCAATATAATCGTAATAGATTGTTATGGTTAGATGATCGCGTTGATGGCCTTAAAACAGGCCATACTGAGGCAGCAGGGTATTGTTTAATATCCTCTGCAAAACAAAACAATATGCGGCTTATCTCTATAGTTACCGGCACCACTAAAGATGATGCACGTATTGCCGCAAGTCGAAAATTATTAAATTATGGCTTTCGATTTTTTGAAACCACCTTAATCCACAAGGCAAATACAGAAATAACCAATATGCGAGTATGGAAAGGTGAAGAACAACAACTCTCACTTGGGATAAATGAAGATCTTTACATCACTGCACCTAAAGGTTTAGCAAGAAAAATTAAAAATAATATAAAAGTTGAAGCTATGATCGAAGCTCCTGTCGAAGCAGGTAAAAGTTATGGTCAGTTAAATATTATGCTCGGAGACAAACAACTGGCGACACAAGAGCTGGTTGCCTTGTCCACTATTAAAAAAGGTGGTATCTGGCGTAAACTCATTGATAATATTCAGTTAATGTTTCAGTAATTCGGATAATATATTTTATGTCATCACAACTGGTTTATCTAAACGGCGAATATTTACCTCTAAATGAAGCCAAAATTTCCGTACTGGATCGTGGCTTTATTTTTGGTGATGGTGTTTATGAAGTTATACCCGCCTATGGTAGCAAAGCACTTCGTTTTGAACACCACATGCAACGCTTACAAAACAGCCTCGATGCTGTTCGTATAACTAATCCCCTATCAAATGCGCAATGGCAGGAAATTATCGATAAACTGATTGCTGAAACAGGACCACAAGATCAATCCATTTACCTGCACATAACACGTGGTGTTGCTTCACGCGATCATCGTTTCCCGGATGACTCTAAACCTACCGTGTTTGTTATGAGTAATATTTTACCTGCAGTTGAACCCGAATTATTAAAAACCGGCATAAGTGCAGTCACACTGGATGATATTCGCTGGCAATATTGCAATATTAAAGCTATCGCTTTATTACCGAACATATTATTACGCCAGCAAGCTGTTGATAAAGGTACAGCAGAAGCTATTTTAATCCGTAATGGTAGTATGACTGAAGGTGCTGCAAGTAATGTATTTATTGTCAGTGGTGGGATTATTAAAACACCACCTAAAGACCAACAAGTATTACCTGGCATTACACGAGATTTGATTGTCGAACTGGCTAAAACTCACAATATGCCAATTGAAGAAATTTCAATTAGTGAGAAAGAATTTCTCGCTGCTGAAGAAATCTGGTTAACCAGTTCCACCAAAGAAATTTTACCGGTTACTCAAATTAATGAGCAACAAGTGGGAAATGGCAAGCCTGGTGTTGTTTGGCAGGATATGTATCAAAAATATCAGGATTACAAAGAAACATTACGTAAATAGTGTTTAAATCTTGCTATCTTGTTTTAAACAAAATCAGCCCCATATAATAATTTATGACTGAAAAAGCTGACGAGCTATTTAATTTTCCATGCGATTTTCCCATTAAAATAATGGGGCGCTGCGACTGTGAGCTTGAGTCTCTGGTTGTTGAAATTATAAACCGCCATGTTTCAGACTTGTCTGAGAGTGCAGTAAAAACCCGACCTAGCGGTAAAGGTAATTTTATTTCTGTAACGGTTACTGTAAAAGCAACCAGCCGGGAACAACTGGATAATATTTACCTCGAACTCACCGCACGTAAAGAAGTTTTAATGGCACTGTGATTTAAAATTCTTCAATGTAGGTTGGTTCAAGGAGTAACGCGACGGAACCAACAATAATGAATTGTTGGCTCCGCTGCGCTTGAGCCAACCTACATTTATATAATTTTTCCTTGCTAGCTTCGTGGTTATAATTGATTATGAAAACATCTTCTAACACACTTCTGGTTCGTGATCTTGGTCTACAAGACTACCAACCTGTCTGGCAATCAATGCAAGACTTCACCGCTAAACGTGATGAATCTACGGCCGATGAATTATGGTGTCTGGAACATCCAGCTGTTTTCACCATGGGGCTTAATGGTAAAAAAGAACACTTACTAAATGTTAAAAATATTCCTGTTATTAATATTGATCGCGGTGGACAGGTAACTTATCACGGCCCTGGTCAACTTGTCATTTATACTTTAATTGATCTACAACGATTAGGAATCAGTGTTAAAGATCTCGTTACCACTATTGAAAAATCTATTATTCTATTGCTTAAACAATATGGCATTAATGCCAGCGGAAAAGAAAATGCACCAGGCGTATACGTTGATGATGCAAAAATAGCCGCATTAGGTTTACGTATAAAACGAAATAAAAGCTATCACGGCCTATCATTAAATATTGATATGGATCTAACACCCTTCCAGCAAATCAATCCCTGTGGTTATGAAGGTATGGCAGTCACACAATTAAAAGATTTAAAACCAGAACTTGATTTAAGCAACATAAAAACAGACTTAATTTCCCACTTTAGCCAACTTCTCGGTTACAATATTTAACTACTTCAGAAATAAGCTAGTTGTATTAGTGAGAAAAAATGATTAACTACAACTTTTATCCCGAAGACAATTTTATTTTAACCATATTTTATGGTGAAATTTCACCCCGGGAACTTCATGAACTCATCGATAAGTTACAAAAAATTGACCACGAAGAAGGCGCTATGCGTGGACTGAGTATCCTGTGCAAAAACACAAAATCAAAAGGAATAAAAGCCAGCGATGTTATGAGTGCAGGCGAAAGAATGCATAATGTAAGTTTTCGAAAAAATGGCAAACATGCAATTATTGCCAAAACATTACTGGCCTATGGCTTATCTCGAATGTATAAAGTTGCATCAGATGTTATGAATCTGGATGAGTTAAAAGTTTATAAGGAAGAAGGCCTGGATGATGCTATTAAATGGTTAGACCTTAGTCATTTAAATGAACTAATTCTGGAAATTGTAGAACACTGTGAGCATGGCACCCCTACCGAAAAACCAAGTGCATCAAATCAATAACAATATAAAGCTGTATTCCTAACGACCTTCGTAAAGTATTTTCCAGTCATTATCTTTTTTAGTTAAATACAAGCGTTTATACATTTCACTTTTGAAATTATTTGATTTGTAATTCTGTTGTAAGCGTACTACAGCAATTTCTCTTTTATCATTCTTCTTTTTTGGATAAACAAGAACTGAAAGTTCTGAAAGCGTAATGGACTGATAGGTTTTATTTTTTGCAAGAAGTCGTTTACGTGCAGACCAGCTTTTTAAATTATGAGACAACGACCAAAAGTCTTTACCATAATGTGATAAATATTTATTAACATTCATGCTTTCCCAGTCAACGCGCCAGTCTTCTACTGCTTGTAAAATAGACTGACGTTCTTTTTGCCAACTGGCATAATCAATCCATTCAACTTTATTTGTAATCACAACAGGGGTAAGACCCGGTATTATTTCACTTTTTAATGACTCAAGATCAATATTGGTTAAAACAACACAACCTTCACTGTCGCGTGGAGGACGATTGTAAGAACCTTTATCAGTACCGTGTAACCAAATACCATAACCCGTTTTGCCGTTATGTTTATCCAGTTCATTAGGGTAATTAACAGGGAAAGCACCGATGCCATATTTAGCCGGTAATTTATCCGGGCTTATCCATGAGGTTACAAAATACACACCTTCAGGAGTACGTAAATCTCCTTTTACCGATTTATCACCAACCAGTTTTCCGGTCGTAATATAATAATCGTTCACTTCCTCAAACAATTCTCCTGATTCCTGTCTGCTAAAGACATACATGCGATTTGCTTTTTTGTCGATCAACAATGCCTTTTTAACCGATTTACCCAGGGCAAGGATCTGTCTGGGTAAGGTATTTCTCTTTGTATCATTAAATAATGCACGTAACCGAAGTTGTGCTTCTTCGCGTAAAAAAGTAAGTTGTTGTTTTTTGCTATTACCAAGTCCCGGAATAATCGATGCCAGTAAATTGGTTTGACCGAGGTTATTAGTATTTCCGAACTTTGATAACAACATGTCGCCCTTTAATAAATAGGCCAACTGAAAATCCGGAACTTTATTAATCAGCTTGTTCAGTTCTTCTAAAGCAAGATCTAATTCACCAGACTTAAAATATACAATTGCTTTTAAAAGTTCAGCTTCATGATCATCCGGGTAAACACGTAAACGGTTTTCAAGTTTATTCAGTACCGAAGTAATTTCATTTACAGAATTTGTAGAGATTGCAGGTGCGGGTTTTAAATATTTACTACCAAGGTTAGATAGCTTGGCAAGTTGTAAATCCTCAGCAACAGATACTGAAAGAATCAAACTTAAACACAATAACAGAGGTATGCGTTTTACCATCATAAAATATCAAATACTCTTTTCACGAAAAATTCGCCAGCCATCATCAGTATAGATTAAAACCACCTGTTTAGAACTCTTGTCACTAAAACTATTCGACTGATATAACTGCTTAAAGTTCACAATAGCCTGTTTACCCGTATTTTTTTTAATTTCAAAATCTGATAACGCAATTTTAATCCAGCTTGGCTTTTTTAATCTGTATTTACGTGATTGTACCCAGCTCTTGTGTGACAGGCCGTTAGAAGGTTTATATTGTTTATGATAAAACGATAGATACATATCAATGGCTTGTGCTGACCAGGCTGCTGACCAGGCCTGAAGAATAGTTTCTATTGCTTCAGCATTCTTTGTTGCTTTCGTTGCAACGCTAGCACGCTTTATTTCACGCGATAATTTTGCTTTAATTTGCGGTTTTTCTGCATGCACTTTATTATTTTTAAGCGGTTTATCTTCTTTAGATATCACTATCGTGCTTTTTTTACGACTTTGACTGTTATTAATTAAAGAAAGAGATGAAATTGTAATAGCAGAAGGGGCTAAATCAATTTGCAATGCTTTGCCATAGGCCTTTCTTGCCATTGCGACATTAATTGTCGTGAGGCTTTCATACAAGACACCATAACCTTTATGCGCATGCAGCCCCTGTTCAAGAATATGTTTAGCCTGTTTAGTATTGTTTTGCTTTAAATAAAGTGCAGCAAGATTATTATAAGCTTCGGGAAGTTGAGGATTAGATTGAATCAGAGATTGATAAGCAGAAATAGCCTGAGTTACCTGACCTTGTGATGCCAAACGTTGAGCTTCCGAGAATCTTTTTGCAATTTCATCATCACTGGATGCAGCAAAACTAATACCTGAAAAAAATGATAGTAATACAACAAACAAAACGCCATTTCGTGACATGTATCGCAACATCTTTAATACCCTGACTAATTATTTTCAATGATTATAACAACCTGTATAAAAGGTACAAATCGAAATTAGTCTCTTAACTCATGTTCTTGCTTCAATTTATGATAATCCAGACGTTCCATCAAATAACACAAGCAATCCTGACGAATAATCAGCTCGTCCAGGGTTAACATGGATGGCATGAGTGACGCGGAAAAACGTAAAACACCCTTTTCACAGGAGAAATACTCTTCAACCACATCATCACCCTCTTCATTAAACGCTTGCAAGCAGGCTGAATGACCACAATTAATATGAGCCAAAATCGTACCTGCCGATAGTTCCTGAAAGTTCAGACGATCCATATTGCCTATAAAATTGAGTTCTGCTGTGGGTTTTTCGATACCAAAATCAATACCTTGTGGTACTTTAACCGTCGCAACGGTATGAAAAATATCAATGTCATGTTCGGCAACATCATGCTCTGGAAAGGCCTGCAAATGAAGGCAGGCATTTAAGAACTCTATTGCATGTTCCTTACCCTGTGAGTTTTCTGCTTTTCCACATTCAACGGTGGTTGCAGGGCACAATTCTGATAATGCCAGCGATAAAACACTGTCTGGGCGGCGAAAATACACCACGGTTCGACTAAATAACGTCCCAAGATGTAAAAACTGTGAACCCAACTCATTGATACAAGCGTAATGCGGATTGATCCCGGTATTATTATGAATATCAACCGCAGCGAACAATGTAACTTTGCCAAGAATTTCCAGTAACTCCGCAGCCATTTTACCTTCTGCTGTCTTGTTATTTTTCTTCCATATTCGATTAAAGTCCTGCTGGCCATCCAGTACCCTTAAACCCTCGGCAGCGGCAACAATATTGCCAATAAATAAATACAGGCTTCGAGGCAAAGCACCTTCTTCGTAACTCAATAATAATTCACGAATAGCATCCCAACCGGTTGTTTCATTACCGTGTAATAAAACAGATACGAACAACACATCTTTACCTCCACCTTGCAAGCGGATTAATGTTGGGCCTGAGAGATATTGATGTAATTCTTTGGCATTCGCTTGTAATAAACCTTCGGGTATTTCATCCAGCACAGTTAGAACCGTTGTTTGTTCATCAACTTTTTGACAATGCCAGCGATGTACCGGCTCACCACTGTTTTGATTTTTTATATATGCTCTGGTTAATGCAGTCATATCCCGGCCATGTTTTTTAACAAAGGATCGTTGCCATGTTGTTCCCGTTTGTCCTGACTTAACCCGATCATGAATAATTCCAAGATATTTATCACTGTCTTCAATCGAGATACCCAATGAAATTAAACCCTGATGGGCTAAAGGTAATAATTCCTGCAGAATTAAATCACGTGCATTGATATCTTTTCCATCCAGCCACCTTTGTGAGCTTCGTAAACCCAGGCGTGCAGCGGCATAAAAATTATCACGAGCACTGCTATGAGGAATTTGATTTTCTACAGGTTCATCTAACTTAGCTAGTGCTGTTACTGCTCCATAATAAAATGCTGCGTTAGCAATGGCATCTTGCGTGGTTGGTCCGGAAGGAACAACACGCTGTTCAATTCTTAAATGCGGTTGACCCGACTCATCAAAGCCGAGCAGCGGCCTGTTCCAGCGCCAGATAGTGCCATTATGCATACGTAAATGGGCTAATGATGCATCCTTCTCAAGCTCAACCGGTAACAGAACGGGGTAGTGCTCAAGATTTTCCTTAAAGCATTCAAACAATGATTCCCGAACATAACTATCACCAAAAGTGACACGCCGAATAGGACCAAATGCAGCGCCATCATAACCTCCTGCAGCAACAGCCTGTTCAAAAACCGGGATACGTGTTTCATCCCAGAGATCTTTTCCAAATAAGTACGGAGAATTAACACTTAATGCCAGTAAAGGTCCCGTTATAGCAATGCTGGCATTATAGATACGAACGGCATTATCCAGATTAACCTGTAAATGGATCTGGAAAGATGTTGCTGCAGCTTCCATCATGACATCACGATGTGTCACTCGAAGATGTTCAACACCATTAATATCAAATACCAGGGGTTTACCTTTACGTTGGTGTATAACTTCACGATTTAATGCGCGATAACGTTTCATTTTTGACATATTCGCGAGATGCAAAACATCATTATCCAACGTTGGCAATATGCCCGTCATAACGATATCACTATGTAATTCTTCAGCCGTCTTTTTGCATTTTAACCAGGTTTCATCCAGCTCATTTTGCATCTGCGTCAAAGCGTCCCCGGTTAAATCACAGGGAGTACTATTTAATTCAATATTAAAATTAGCCAACTCAGGACTGGCTAGAGGGCTATTTAAAGTATTAAGAAAAGTTTCATTGATTGATGCGGGATGGAGTTGTTCATCAACCAGCCATGCTTCAATTTCAAATCCTGCACGACTGCAATGCGAAGAAAACTTTTTTTCTTTAAACCATGTTTCCAGTATTTCGGTTTCTTTTATTAAGGATTTTTTAAAACGGTCAAAATCTGCATCATTAAAACTACTGGTACGAATTTCTTCACCCATTTTAAATCCCATCTAATAAATTATTAGTAGGTTGGCTCAAGCGTAGTGGAGCCAACAAAAACTTCATGTTAATTCCGGCGCTTTGCTTCTTGAACTAACCTACATCTACACCTCTATCACGCTGTCATTGCAAGCGATAGCGCGGCAATCTTTTTGACGATACTCACAAACCTTGAGATTGCTTCGCTGTCGCTCGCAATGACAAACCTCTGTCTGCTTACTTTGTAGGTTGGCTCAAGCGCAGCGAAGCCAACAAAACCTTTATGTTAGTTCCGGCGCTTTGCTTCTTGAAATAACCTACATCTATGACAAACCTGTTTACTGTTCGCTTAAGTATAGATCAAGCTCGTTTAATCTTTCAGGTGTACCAATATCATGCCAGTTACCCGAATAAGATTCACCTGTAACCCGATGTTGATCCATTGCCTTGCGCAAAACCGGCCCTAATGCCAACTTACCACCTGGATAACCTTTAAATAAATCAGGGTGATAAACGCCAATACCACTGAATGTCTGCATATTTTCACCCGTTTGCTCAACAGCACCTGATTTTGTTAAAACAAAATCTCCTGCGGAGTGATGCAAAGGATTTTTCACCAGCAGCAAATGAGCTAAACCTGACAATGAGTGGGGTAAATTTGATAGATCAAAATCACAATAAATATCTCCATTAATAACAATGAATGCTTCAACCTCACCATTTACACCACGCAATAAGGGTAGTGCATTCAGGATCCCGCCTGCTGTTTCTAACGCTTCAGCCTCAGGAGAATAGTGAATATTTAAACCATAGCGTGAACCGTCACCTAGTGCCCTTTCAATTTTTTCACCTAACCAGGCATGGTTAATAACCACATCTGTAATATGAGCCGCTTTTAATTTTTCAAGGTGATATTCGATCAACATTTTTCCCGCCACTTTTAATAATGGTTTCGGCAGGTTGTCGGTTAAAGGCCGCATACGCTCACCCCGACCAGCAGCTAATATCATTGCTTTCAAAGAATTTCGCTCAACATTTTTTGTAACGGTTTAAATTCAGGATAACGCTTTAACACATCAAACACATAATCCATGGTTCGGGGTATATCTTTCAGATAACCGGTTTTGCCGTCACGCTGTTTCAATCGCGAAAAAATACCCGCCACTTTTAAATGACGTTGCAAGCCCATTAAATCAAACCAACGCAAAAACTTATGAAAACTCACTTCGTTAATAATACCTAATGATGTTGCCTCAGCATGAAAATATTTAACCCAGGCCTCAACCTTTTCTCGCGGCCAGCTGATATAACAATCCTTTAACAAGGAAACAAGATCATAAGTCACCGCTCCAATAACGGCATCCTGAAAATCAATAACACCGGGGGCCGGATTATTTTTATCCACCATTAAGTTGCGCGAATGGTAATCACGATGCACGAAAACCCGGGGTTGCTCTAACGCATTTATTATTAGTATCTTAAACGTTGTTTCAAGAATTTCTTTATGCTGAGCAGACAAGGTAATGTTTAATTGCTTTTCTAAATACCAGTCAGGGAATAAATTAAGCTCATTACGTAACAAGCTTTCGTCATAGGCAGGTAAATCAGGCTTTTTATTTTTTTGCATCAGCAATATTGATTTCATTGCCAGGCGATACATTTCATCAACCGTATCATTATTTAATTCCGATAAAAAAACGGTATTTCCCAGGTCACTGAGTAAAAGAAAACCCTGCTCTAAATCCTGCTGTATAATCTGTGGTACATTCAGTCCAAAACTAAATAATAACTTTGCTACATCAACAAAGGGCTGACAATCTTCCTTTTCAGGAGGTGCATCCATAACAATGTAGGTCTTTTTTTCATCCGTAATACGAAAATAACGACGAAAACTGGCATCAGCCGAAGCAGCTGTAATATCCTGATAAGTTATTCCATTATCATTTAACCAAACTTTCAGTTGTTCTAACCGTTGATCCACTTTATTCTCCTGTTAAAGAACTATTATACCTTTATAATATAAAGTCTAAAGCCTGATAAACATATTAAAGATTAAACAACATTTATATAGAATGCATGAAAAGCAGTAACAAAAAAAATCATTTTGAAATTCTCGACGTATCACGTGGTTTTGCCATTTTACTCATGTTTATTTATCACTTCAGTTATGATCTGGATTATTACGGATTTATTCAACAAAACTTTGCTAGCGGTGATTTCTGGATCAATTTTCGTTTAATTATTGTTACTTTATTTTTGGCCATCATGGGTGTTAGTTTATATCTTGCCAGTTATCACGGTTTACGAAAAAAACGTTTTCTGCAACGCTTACTGCTCCTCATTTTTTATTCATTATTAGTCAGTATAAGTAGTTGGGTGATGTTCCCAAAGGCCTTTATTTTTTTCGGCATTCTTCACTTTATTACCGTTGCCAGCGTGCTGGGGCTTGTGTTTGTACGGTTAAGCGCCATTAATCCGGGAAAACATAATTTAGGTATTCTAAATTTATTTCTCGGCCTGTCTTTCATTCTTATTGGAATGTTCTTTGAACATCCCGTTTTTGATCAGGCCTATCTAAGATGGTTTGGCCTGATGACGACACTCCCCATCACCGTTGATTATGTCCCACTACTGCCCTGGTTTGGTGTCGTTTTGATTGGAATTTACATGGGGCAAATTCTATCTCAACGCCCAACGGAGTCATTTTTACCCCGCTGGCAAAGTAATCATCCTTTTAGCAAATCACTCGCTTTTGCTGGACGCCATAGTTTACATATTTATATGCTTCACCAACCCCTATTCCTTGGAATACTCTATATAATTAGCCAGATTATTATGTAAAATATTAATGCACATAGAAGCAAGATAAAAGTAAGCCGTGAAAAGAAGCCCACAAAAAAATAACAACGCTGAAACTAACCTCACTATATTTAACCTGGTGAATAAAATTCAGGCGAGCTTACTGATTTTTCCCTTATCGATCCTTTTCCCGACTCATGCCTTTGCTACAGAGGAAGGCCTTTGTAAACTTCAGCCAGCATCCATCATCAACAAAGAGACATTTTCAACGGACGGGAAAACACATTTACAGTCAGATACTGTTGAGATTAATGAAAAAAATATTTCGCGCTTTAAAGGCAATGTTGTAATCCAACAACAAAATAAACGCATTGAAACTGAACAGGCTGAATATGAAAAAATGACTGAAGAAGTTAATGCAACTGGCAACGTTCGTTTAATTGCACCCGGTATTCAAATTAAAAGCGAATCAGCAAATTTTAATCTGAAGTCAGATCAGGCAACTTTACATAAAGCCGAATATCAGAGTTTAACCAGCCGCGCTCGCGGGCAAGCAACAAAAATTGAAGTTAAAAGTTCAAATATCACCGAGTTAAGTGATGCAACTTATACCACATGCGATCCGGGAAAAACGGACTGGTTATTAAGTGCAAGCACTTTAACTCTGGATAATAACTCTCATCAGGGGCATGCCAGTCACGTTGTTATTCGATTTAAAGATGTACCTTTCTTTTATTTCCCCTATTTACGCTTCCCTATAGGTGAAGAGCGTTTATCCGGATTTTTATTTCCTTACTTTGGCCATTCAGATCAACATGGGGATGAAATAAAAATTCCTTATTACTGGAATATTCATCCTCAACTTGATGCCACCATTACCCCTCACTACATGTCTGAACGCGGTACATTATTGCACACGGAATTTCGTTACCTGACAGAAAATAATACCGGTAGCCTGACTGCTGAGTACTTAAATAATGACAAAAAATTTAATGGCAACCGGGAACGATTACACTGGCAACATCAATCCGCGCCAACGTCAGGCTGGAAGACAAAAGCTGAATATAATTTTGTAGCTGACAACAATCATCTCATTGACTTTGGCGATGATTTAAATAGCACAAGCATCACATACTTAAAGCGAACAGGAAATATTACTTACAATAATCCAAACTGGTTACTGAATATTACAGCAGAAGATCATCAGATATTAAGTGGCGCTAATCCTTATAAACGCTTACCGCAAATAACATTAAATTCGCGCTACCCGGTAAAACAAAACGCCTTCAACTATTCATTACAAACTGAAGCCGTTCGTTTTGATCACGAAGACAACAAAGTCATTGGTGAACGCATACATTTAAAACCTGTCATTTCCTACCCGTTGCGTTCTGTAGCTGGATTTTTTGAACCAAAATTATCATTACAATATACAAGTTATAATTTACAACAAACAACAGGGAAAACTCAACTCTCTCGTACTGTGCCTACCTTTAGTCTTAATAGTGGTTTGTTTTTTGATCGTGACAGTCATATTTTTAACAATGACTACATTCATTCTCTCGAACCGCAATTATCTTATGTTTATGTTCCATATGAAGATCAATCGGCCTTACCCGTTTTTGATACATCAGCATATACCTTTAATGTAAACCAACCTTTTACAGAGTATCGATTTAATGGCATCGATCGAATTGGCGATGACAACCGACTCACCGCAGCACTGGCAACCCGCTTTATTAACCAGGTAAATGGTAAAGAAGTCTTCATGGCGAGAATAGGACAAATTTATTATTTTGCTGACCGAAAAGTACAGTTACCCGACGGAAGTATCGATACATCACTCAGTTCACATATAATTACCGACGTTAAATTTCAACCTGGCAACTGGAATCTATCATCACAGGTTGAATGGAATTCTGAATTTAATGAAAAAATTATCAGCAGTAATCAGCTAGGTTACCACTACAAAAAATTTAACCTTAATCTGGCGCATCGTTACACGCTTAACTCACTCGAAACACGCGAAACAAAGATTAACTGGGAAATCAATTCACGCTGGCAGCTTAATGTGGAAAATCTATACGACATACGAAATGATCATATCGTAGAGAATCTGCTTGGCATTAATTATGAAAGCTGCTGTTGGGGACTAAGATTAAGCTCAAAAGAACGGTATATCAGTAGCACCCAAACCGATCGGGGGATTTACCTTGAGCTAATACTTAAAGGACTTGGAGGTTTCGGTATTAAGCAATAATACGCAACTGCCCTGATCCATGAGAATATGGGGCTATTTTCTGATATAATTCGCGGCTAAATAATCCCGGTTTCAGGACTCAACACATGCGCAGTTTTTCATTTTTCAGCCTTATAATCTTGCTTTTACCTGCAACACAGCTTATTGCAAAGCCAGCCGTTATCCCACTTGATAAAATTATCGTGATTGTTGATGACAATATTATCACCCAGATCGAGCTGGATGACCGCGTTAAACTCATCAGTCAGCGACTAAAACAGCAGGGCACCAGCCTTCCCTCTCGTGATAATCTGCGTAAGCAAATACTGGAACGTATTATTCTCGAAAAATTGCAGCTAAAGATGGCGAAAAAAACCGGTATACGAATCAATGATGAAATGGTTAACCGTGTTATTGAGAATATCGCCCGTGAAAATAGACTTTCGATGGAACAGTTCCGACAGGTATTACAAAAAGATGGTTTTGAATTTAGTGATTTTCGTGAGAACATTCGACGTGAAATAACCATTTCGCGTTTACGTAAAATGCGTGTTGAGAACAAAGTTAATATCTCTGAACAGGAAATTGACAATTTTCTGGATCAATCTTTAAAAGATAAATCATCTGACAATGAATACCTCCTCAGCCATATCCTAATTGCGACCCCAGAAGCGGCCACGCCTGAACAAATTAAAGAAGCGCAAATAAAAGCACAAAAAGTCGTCAGTGATTTAGAAAAAGGAGCTGATTTCACACAAAAAGCGATTGCTGTTTCTAATGATGAACTTGCATTAAAAGGTGGAGATTTAGGCTGGCGTAAAACCGCACAACTCCCCACTTTCCTTGCTTCCATTGTAAGTAAAATGCAAAAAAATGAAATAAAAGGACCACTCCGCAGCGCCAGTGGATTTCATATCATCAAATTACAAAATAAACGTAGCAACACCCAAAAACACATCGTCAGTCAAACCCTGGCCAGACATATTTTGATTCGTCCTACCCAGATTCTTAACCGTGAAGAAGCTCGTTTACGTCTGGCCGGTATTCTACAACGCATTAAGAATGGTGAAGATTTTGCAAGCCTGGCACGCGCAAGCTCAGACGATAAAGCCGCCGCAGCTGATGGTGGAAGTTTAGGATGGGTGAGTCCGGGCATGATGGTACCCGCGTTTGAAGAAGAAATGGATAAACTTAAACCCGGAGAAATTAGCGAACCTTTTATGACGCAATTTGGCTGGCACATTGTGCAGGTTATGTCCCGTCGCAAACACGATAGTACTGATCAATTCCAGCGTAGTCAGGCTATCAAACTCATCCGTAAGCGAAAAACTGAAGAAGCCATTCAGGACTGGTTACGCCGCTTGCGAGCTGAGGCCTACGTCGATTACCGCACAAATAAATAAAAACCTATACACGAATGTTACGAAACCAGATAACTTGCGTATAAGAAATGTACGTTATCCCCCGTGTTCTTCTGGTCACATATAACAGGAAGTTTTTAAAAATAGAACAATGTAGCCTGGATGCAGCGAAGCGAAATCCGGGATAGGCAGAGTTTAAACCTGTTTACCCGGATTACATTACATTTCATCCGGGCTACCTGTTAACGTTCTTTTCTTATATGAAACTGAGGTTAGTTAATATAAATGCGCTTTGTCATTACTCCGGGTGAACCCGCAGGTATTGGGCCCGATCTCATCATCCAGTATGTGCAGGATGCACATCCCCATGAACTGATCTGCATCGCCGACCCGCTTATGTTGCAGCAACGTGCAAAAAAACTGGGCTTACCACTCAGCATCAAGCCTTATGAAACAAATAAAATCCAGCCACAAACAGCAGGTTGTTTAACGGTTTTAGAAGAACCCTTAAATAATCCATCCGTCTGTGGTGTTGCTGATAAAACAAATGCCTTAAGCCAGCTCAATGCTTTAAAACGCGCAGTGCAAGGTTGCCTCAGTGGTGAGTTTTCTGCCCTTATTACCGGACCCATGCATAAAGGCATTATCAATGAAGCAGGTATCCCCTTTACCGGCCACACTGAATATCTCGCTGAGTTAACAAAAACAAACAAAGTGGTCATGATGCTTGCCGCTCCGGGATCTGAACATCAACTTCGTGTTGCACTGGCTACTACCCACTTACCTCTCGCCAAAGTGAGTCAGGCGATTAGCCGACAAAGTCTTAAAGATGTCATTACAATTTTAAACAATGATTTGAAAAAACACTTTGCTATTAAACAACCTCATATTCTTATTTGTGGTCTTAACCCGCATGCAGGTGAAGACGGCCATCTCGGCACAGAAGAAATTGAAACCATTACACCAGTCATTAATGAATTAATAGATCAAGGTTATAAGCTAGAAGGCCCGTTACCCGCGGATACTTTATTTACGGATCGTTATCTTAAAAATGCAGATGCGATACTCGCGATGTATCATGATCAAGGTTTACCGGTATTAAAACATGTCGGTTTTGGTGAAGCAGTAAATATCACCTTAGGCTTGCCCATTATTCGTACATCTGTAGATCATGGCACCGCCTTTGATTTAGCCGGAACGGGAAAAGCAAGTAGCGGAAGTTTAAATGCTGCTTTAACCATGGCGATACAAATGGCAGAAAAAACTCAACGAAGTAGAGAGCATGTCGCATAAAGCACGCAAACGTTTTGGACAAAATTTTCTTCATGACAAAATGGTCATTCAGCGTATTGTTAATAGCATTAACCCACGCCAAGGCGATCATATTGTTGAAATTGGCCCCGGTGAAGGTGCATTAACTGAATTAGTGCTCGATAAAATTGGCACAATGGATGTTGTTGAACTGGATAGAGATTTAATTCCCCTGTTAAAAATTCGTTTTGTCGTAGAAGATGGTTTGAGCATCCATCAGGCAGATGCCTTAAAATTTAATTTTTGTCAGTTACAACAGGGTGAAAAAAAAATACGCATCATCGGCAACCTCCCCTATAATATTTCTACTCCTTTATTATTTCATTTGTTTGATAACAGTCACTGCATTCAGGATATGCACTTCATGTTACAAAAAGAAGTCGTCGATCGTATTGTTGCCAAACCCGGTGACTCGGCTTATGGTCGACTCGGAATCATGCTGCAATATTATTGTCGCGCAGAATATGTCTTCACCGTTAAACCCGGCGCCTTTCGACCTGCACCAAAAGTTGACTCCGCCATTGTGCGTTTAATACCACACGACAAGCCACCCGTTGAAATAAATAACTTTGATGAGTTTTCAAAACTGGTCAATTTCGCCTTCACCCAACGTCGCAAAACCTTACGCAATATTTTAAAAGGTCGGCTTGAGGTTTCACAAATTGAAGCACTCAACATAGAACCCACGATACGACCAGAACGGCTGTCACTAGAAGACTTCGCAAAACTCGCCAATGCTATACGTAATTAACATCAGGCTGGTCATTGCAAGCAATAGCACAGCAATCTAAACACTAAACGATACGATTGGATTACCAAATACAATCTATCACTACTTGTACCTGTTGAGGATTTAATTTCCAGTGATATTTTTCTGCGACCTCTTTTTTCTTTTTACGGTGTTGCAAACTTATCACACCACCCGTTTCTTCTATCCCGTCTTGAAATATATCAAAGTAATGAGGTCGGTCTAAAATAATTCCACCTTTTTTATCAAAATAATAAATCGCCCCATCAATACGTGGGCAATAATCCGGTTTTCTATTTTCAAGTAAAATATACGCATAAGCGATATAAACGGCTTGATTAGCATACTCTTTTGTAATATCTTCACCTTCACGAATGCGTTTCCACTTTGCATAAGGGATGTGAACAACATCATTTTTGTTTTTAAAATGAAATACATACTCAGTAAAGCTAGACATTAATCGTCGTCAAAGCCATCAATATCATCTAAAGGGCTTTTAACACCATCGTGATCTTTTTGCATCACATGTGTATAAATCTCGGTTGTCTTGACATCTTTATGGCCAAGCAATACTTGTAATATTCGAATATTTTCTCCATTTTCTAAAAG
>VAPK010072410.1_pt1 | contig 21538 bp, 23 predicted proteins | sample 3395031 | NCBI WGS metagenome assembly VAPK01 (sample SAMN08290443, study PRJNA428436) | hydrothermal vent metagenome | isolation source: Deep-sea hydrothermal vent chimney 1 | place: Pacific Ocean: Juan De Fuca Ridge
ATTACCATGCACTTATCGAGCTGTTCTTCAAGCTCTTTTATGGGAAGTTCAAAATCAAGATATTCCATTTAGAGGGTAGGTTTAGTTCATTTAACTGGGCAAATATAAAATATAAAAAGGGAACCTTACTGCTTAGCATACTTTTTTAACTTTGTCTACTTTTAGAGAATGTAGTTGTTAGAAAACTCGCGGTTGAACTTAGACTTTGAAGAAGATTGCGGTTCAAGCGAATATGATTATATTAAAATTTGATTCACGAAGAAAATGTTATTGATTTTTAATTTTACGAATGCCAATCCAGTTACACTTGTCCACCGCAAGAGGAAACTGGCGGTAGTGAGAATCAGTACGAAGTTGCAAACTTCGCACAGCGGGGAATTAAGAATAGACTAGGAACTATAAAAGACTGATACTACTATGAAGCAAATTAGAAGGTTTAATGTATTAATAATTATTTTTATTTATTTTGTTTTCTCGTCATGTAATTCGCAAAGTAATATAAACATTGAAATTCTAGGAAATTGGCAAGTAATTTCCAATTCTGATCTAACTGAATTATTGTATACAGAAATATTTTTTAATGATACATATTTAACTACTTATAACGAAAAGGGTGGTTTGACTCCTGCTAGTAAATATTTTATCAAAGAAGGCGATATGATTATAACATATTGGGCAGACGGTAAGCAAGAGAATGTTGGCAGAGTTTCTATAGTCGGAGATTTGTTGAAATTCACTGGTGAGGAACATGAATTTGTTTATAAAAGAATTGATGAATCTCCTAACTTAGGAGAATATAATAATGGGAAGATTGAAGAAGGGATTTTTAGAACAGCTTTTTTCGCAAGAATGAATCAATGGAAAAAAGGTAATGGTTCAGATTAGTTGGCCGTAATGACATGCTTCCTTATCGATTAATACCCTAAACCCCTAATGGCACAAGAGTGAGCGCTACCGCTAATTTGTAATTAGTGGCGTACCGATGTAAAAATCACTTCTACCCTACCGCTTAGCCTTCTGCAATACAATAAACGCAAGAATACCAAAAAAGAGATTTGGTACAATAATGGCCAATAAAGGTGAGAGACCCGCCTGTTCTGCCAAGGTACTGAAAACCCGATCGAAGAATATATACACAAAGGCCACTACAATACCAAAGGCCAAGTTCAGGCCCATACCCCCTCTACGTTTGACCGAGGCGACCCCAACGGCAATAATCGTAAGAATAAAAACACTTAAAGGCAGGGCCCAACGTTTGTATTTGACCAAAATATACGAATTGATATTCGAGGCCCCTTTTATTCGTTGGTCTTCAATGAACTTGTTCAGCTCTAATAAATTTTTGGTTTCGGCCACGTACGATACTGGGGTGAGGTCGTCGATCTTAAAGGCAAATAGCGTATCTAACCTTCGCTTGGTCACTATGATGGCCGTATCACCCTGCATTGTTCGCTTTCGATATGAGGTCAACCGGTATTGGCTATCTTTTTCGATCCATCGTATATTCGCTGCCGACATTTTAAAATCCAAGGTGTTTTCTTCTTTGAAACGTTCGAAGGTAAAATTGTAACCGATCTGCCTTGCGGGATCAAAACTGCTCACATAAATATAATCTTTCGCGTTCAGCTGGTTATAGATATTGGTGGTTACCCTATCTTCCCTTCCCCTTTTTAAATATTTGTACTTGAACTCATTGAACCCCTTACTGGCCGCTGGCACTACGAACATTCCCATAAACAACATAAAAACGGCTATGATAGTAGCACCGATCATATAGGGTCTCAAAAACCTGCCAAAAGAGATTCCTGAGCTTAAAATCGCCACAATCTCGGTATTGCTCGCCAGTTTTGATGTAAAGAAAATAACGGATAGGAACAAAAAAATAGGAAACAACAGATTGCCCACATAAATACTGAAATGACCAAGGTAGATCAACACCTCGTTCAGGGGTGCTTCATTATCCTGCATTTTTCCGATCTGCTCGGCAAGATGGGCCATGATGCCTATGGGTATAAACAGCAACAACATTACACTGAAGGTAACCAGATACCGTTTTAATATGTATTTATCCAATATGGTCACCCTACAATCTTTTATCCATTTGTTTTACCATTGTATTTTTCCATTCCATAAAATCACCAGCCAAAATATGGGTTCTGGCCTCACGGGTCAACCAAAGATAAAACCCAAGGTTGTGGATCGTAGCTATTTGCTTGCCCAAATATTCATTGGCAGCGAACAAATGGCGCAAATAGGCTTTTGAATATTCTCGATCTACGAAGGTCGTACCCATTTCATCAAGCACTGAAAAATCATCTTCCCATTTCTTGTTCTTGATGTTTATGGTGCCATGTGCCGTAAAGAGCATTCCGTTTCTTGCATTTCGGGTCGGCATCACACAATCGAACATATCAATGCCCAAGGCGATATTTTCTAAAATATTGATCGGTGTGCCCACGCCCATCAAATACCTGGGTTTGTCTTCGGGCAAGATATCACAGACTATTTCGGTCATTGCATACATTTCGTCAGCAGGCTCGCCCACTGACAGGCCACCGATCGCATTCCCTTCCGCCCCGGCATTTGCAATATATTCGGCTGATTGTTTTCTCAGATCTTTATAAGTAGAACCTTGCACTATGGGGAAAAAAGTCTGCTCGTAGTCATACTCGAAGGGTGTTTTTTCTAAATGAGAAATACAACGATCTAACCACCTATGGGTCATGTGCATTGAACGTTTGGCATACTCATAATCACAGGGGTACGGGGTACATTCATCAAAGGCCATGATGATATCGGCACCAATGATGCGCTGAATCTCCATCACATTTTCAGGCGTGAACAAATGTGTAGAGCCATCAATATGCGACTTGAACTTCACCCCTTCTTCCTTGATCTTTCTATTGGCCGAAAGCGAATACACCTGATACCCGCCACTGTCGGTCAAGATATTCCGGTCCCAGCCCATAAACTTATGTAGTCCGCCTGCTTGTTTCAAAATATGAATCTTCGGGCGGAGGAATAAATGGTAGGTATTGCCCAGAATTATATCAGGATCCACCTCTTCCCTTAATTCCTTTTGGTGCACCCCTTTTACCGAAGCCACGGTACCTACGGGCATGAAAATTGGGGTTTCAATGGTACCATGATCCGTAACCATCGTAGTTGCCCTTGCTTTACTTTTGGGGTCTGTATGTTGTAAGGTAAATTTCAAATGCCGTATTCAGGTACAAATATAGTTAACTGCTCTGCATAAATTCCTTAACAAAAAAATAAAGTTCCTGTACGGCGAACAACCATTTTATTTGCCACCATCTCTAATTTGGTTGATAAATCGTAATAACTCACCCTTGTATACCCAAAAGAATGCCCCTACTTTTGAAGCCAACAAATTAGATGTGCTAAAATGCCGAAAATAGAAGAATTACAAAATACTGTCGTACAAACGCGAAGAGATATTCTCAGAATGGTACACAAGGTGAATTCAGGTCACCCTGGTGGTTCGTTGGGCTGTACCGAATTTCTTGTCGCCCTTTATAATGAGATTATGGATCTCAAAGACGGATTTGATATGGATGGAAAAGGAGAAGATCTCTTCTTTTTGTCAAACGGACATATTTCACCTGTCTTTTACAGTGTACTCGCTAGAAAAGGATATTTTCCGGTGGAAGAATTAAATACCTTCCGCTTGATCGATTCAAGGCTTCAAGGGCACCCAACAACGCATGAGGGATTACCGGGAATACGAATAGCATCCGGTTCTTTGGGGCAGGGCATGTCGGTCGCCATCGGGGCCGCCCAAGCAAAAAAATTGAACAACGACCCAAAACTCGTCTACAGCTTACACGGTGATGGCGAGCTTCAAGAAGGCCAAAATTGGGAAGCGATCATGTACGCTTCGGGAAAAAAAATAGATAACCTCATCGCCACCATCGACCTGAACGGAAAACAGATCGACGGTGCGACCGACGATGTACTGCCCATGGGAGACATCAAGGCCAAGTTCGAAGCCTTCGATTGGAATGTTCTTGAAATCAAAGAAGGCAACAACATTGAAGCTATATTAAAAGGAATGCAAGAAGCAAAAGCCAGAACGGGCAAGGGCAAACCTGTTTGTGTATTGCTACATACCGTTATGGGCAACGGTGTAGATTTTATGATGCATACCCATGCGTGGCATGGTAAGGCACCCAATGACGAACAATTGGAAAGTGCACTAGGGCAAAATGCAGCAACTTTGGGGGATTATTAAAAGCCCCCTCCCAACCCTCCCCCTCAAGGGGGGAGGACTTCTAAAAAATAACATTTGAACAGAATACTAATTTAAAAACAACCCAATAAAAGCCCCTCTTGAGGAGGGGTTGGGGAGGCAGTATGAAAAAATATATAGATCAAGGTAAGAACGATACAAGAAGTGGCTTCGGTGCCGGCATGACCGAATTGGGCAGAACCAACCCCAATGTCGTGGCCTTGTGTGCCGATTTGGTGGGATCTTTGAAAATACAGACGTTTATAGATGAAAACCCTGATCGTTTCTTTCAAATAGGTATTGCCGAGGCCAATATGATGGGTATCGCCGCAGGGTTGACCATAGGCGGAAAGATTCCCTTTACAGGTACGTTTGCCAATTTCTCTACAGGAAGGGTCTATGACCAAATAAGACAATCAATTGCCTATTCAGATAAAAATGTAAAAATATGCGCCTCCCATGCAGGTATTACCCTTGGTGAAGATGGTGCAACACATCAAATCTTAGAAGATATCGGCCTGATGAAAATGTTGCCCGGTATGGTGGTGATCAACACCTGTGATTACAATCAGACCAAGGCCGCGACCTTGGCCATTGCAGATTATGAAGGTCCTGTTTATTTGCGCTTCGGAAGACCTAAGGTAGCGAACTTCACCCCCGTAGATCAAAAATTCGAAATAGGAAAGGCGATTATGTTGAGTGAAGGCACCGATGTGACTATAGTAGCCACCGGGCATTTGGTATGGGAAGCCCTTACCGCAGCAGAAGCCCTAGAAAATGAAGGAATTTCTGCCGAGGTCATAAATATTAATACAATCAAACCTTTAGATGCCGAGGCCGTGTTAAAATCAGTTAAAAAAACAGGATGCATTGTCACCGCCGAAGAGCATAATTATCTAGGCGGATTGGGCGAAAGTATCTCGGGAATACTTGCTACTCAGCACCCTACACCTCAAGAATTCGTAGCCACTCAAGATACTTTTGGCGAAAGTGGTACCCCCGCACAGCTTATGGAGAAGTACGGACTGAACAATAAAGCCATAGAAAAGGCCGTTTTGAAAGTATTGAAAAGAAAGTGATAATGGTATCGTTTTTGATATCATTACATATATTAAAAACGGACACATTATGAAAAAGACACTTCTATTTGCGGTTCTTGCTTTGGTAAGCATTACCGCATTCTCACAAAAAGAATCAGGATTCGGTATTAAGGCCGGTCTTAACTACAATGCCAATGGTGATTATTTTGAATCGGCAGGTGATGTAGCACGAGATCCTGACCGAAACATAGGATATCATATTGGTATTTATGGAAAACTCGGAGTAAGCAGACTCTATGTTAGACCTGAGTTGATCTATACCAAAACAAAATCTGATTATCAGGGTGGCACCTTTGATATGAGCAAAATAGATGCTCCCATACTACTAGGTTTAAAATTAATAGGCCCTGTACATGTTTTTGCAGGCCCCGCTTTTCAGTATATATTAGACTCTGAGTTTGATGGTATAGGCATCAATACCATAGAAAATGATTTTTCGGTCGGTCTGCATATCGGTGCGGGTGTGAACTTAGGAAAATTGGGGGTAGATCTTCGTTATGAACGAGGCTTTAGTGACAATGAGGCCAAGTTTGTCAATACAAATATTACCAGTCTTCCTGATAGTAAAATCGATACTAGACCTGACCAATTGATTTTGAGTCTGTCGTTGAAATTATAATAATTACGCTACTAGACCTAGTAGGTTTTTGAAACCTGTTAGGTCTAATAAAAAAGCCCTGATGAAAAATAGTTCATCAGGGCTTTTTAATACCATTAAATATTTGAGCGGAGCCGAAAAGAATTAACTATCCGAATCTAAATGGTCTTTGATACCATCGCCATCGGTATCTTTAAAATCCACAAAATTGCCATCGTCGTCTAGTATTATTTCATCACGGGTAGGTATGCCATCGTTGTCATCATCAGAATCATTGTGATTAGGTAGAAATACACCTCGGGGTTCAGTATCCGCATCGGTATTATCATTGTTAAGATTTCCGTCTCCGTCTAAATCTTCCTTAATCGAAGGTATGCCATCATTATCAAAATCGGTATCTTCTTCAAAAGCCAAGACATCAATGGTGAAGATTAAAGGTTCATATGCTGAAATACCAGACCCTACTGGTGGGCTATTAAAATATGCAAGGCCAGCAGGCATAAATATCGCTCCCACACCATAATCTTCAAAACTCACAGTACCATCACCATTGTCAGTAGGGCCAATACCCACCCCAAACTTGACCACCCCATTACCATAACCTCTTAAAGTACTCGATAAATACAAACTGGTCGGTGTAGTAGAAGCATCGAAAAGAGTACCGTTTAAAAGCGAACCTTCAAATTGTAGTACCGTATTATCGCCAATGGTCGGTTTATTATCTGTATCTCCTTCCCTAGCAACAAGATAGTACAAGGTATGTTCAATTTCTTCCCCATCATCCCTTCCGAAAGCAGAGGAAAGAACAGTAAAAATCTCTGATTTCAACTGCTCTTGACCCAACATTGGGGTCTTATCAGAATTATCTCCAGCTATGGTATCAATTTTGATTTTATAATCAAAACCCGCTGGTGGGTTGGCAAACTCCTCATAGTTATAGAAGTGTGTTTGCAAATAGGCCTTTATTTCAGCATCGTCTTCAATAGCAACCTCACTCAACAATCTTGGGGGTATTGATACAGGCTTAGCTGAATCATCGTCGTTCTTACATGACCACACTACTGATAGCAACAATAATAGGGCAATTACTCGGTTCATTTTCATCAATTTATTATTTGGCTGGCAAGATACAATTTTCCCGTATTTTTGTTGAAGACCTTAACAAAGATTTTTAATTCAATATGCGTATTGACAAGTTCTTATGGAGCACCCGTTATTTCAAAACCCGAAATATGGGTTCGCAAGCCTGTAAAAAAGGGCATATAAAAGTTAACGGACAAAAAGTAAAGCCATCAAGAGAGGTATACCCGATGGATGAAATCATCGTACGTAAAAACCAAATCAATTATCAACTTAAGGTGCTCGATATTCCTAAGAGCCGTGTGGGAGCTAAATTGGTAGACATCTATAGAAAAGACACCACCCCAAAAGATGCTTTTCAGCACAATGAACTTTTACAACACTCAAAAGACCATTACAGAAAAAAAGGGATGGGCAGGCCCACAAAAAAAGACCGAAGAGAAATCGAAGGTTATTTGGAAGCTCCCGACCCCGCTCTAGAAGAAAAGAAAAAAACGCCTGCTGGTGATGGTGACGAACAAGCTTTATGAAGGTCAAGAGCGGTTTCATTATCTTTGAAACGTAAACTACGTAAGAATGCAGAACAAAATACTATCGCACGAGCAAATCAAGCATACGGTAAGGCGCATTGCGTACCAAATCTTTGAGGCCAATGTAGATGAAAAGGAAATCGTAATTGCGGGTATCGATGGGGGCGGTCTTAATTTTGCAAAAAAAATACAACGCGTTCTCCAAGATATTACCAAAGCCAAAATCACGCTGTGTAAGGTAAGTATGGACAAAAGCAACCCCCTAAAAAGTGGTGTACATACCTCTATCGCTGAAAAAGATTATAAAAATAAATCAATAGTTTTGGTCGATGACGTTCTCAATTCGGGCACTACCTTGATCTATGGAGTGCACCATTTTTTAAAAACACCTCTAAAACAATTGAAAACCGCCGTTTTGGTAAACCGAAATCACAAAAAATACCCGGTTAAAGCTGATTACAAGGGTATTTCCTTATCTACCTCCTTACAAGAGCATATTGAAGTGGAATTCAAGGCGAAGAACGATTCGGTGTTTCTCGCCTAAAATTTATCAGGGTCTATTCAACCTCAAAAAAAACTGTTCTTACCTGTGACCTATCTATAATACCAATTATCACTTTTTCAGAACAGTTATACATTCTACAGATCTTCGCTAACATTACCTGATTTACAGAAGAATTCTTCTACATAAATGTTCTTGATTTGTACTTTTACAAAAACTGGAATCAATGAATTCAAGAGATGAACAATTACAGGCCTTTGACCGTTTGCTCACTATAATGAACGAGCTTCGCACCCAATGCCCATGGGATAAGAAGCAGACCATGCAAACCCTTCGCCATTTGACCATAGAGGAAACCTACGAACTAGGCGATGCCATTCTTGATAGTGATCTGGTCGAGATGAAAAACGAACTGGGCGATCTCTTGCTGCATATTGTTTTTTATGCCAAGATAGGCTCAGAGACCAACGATTTTGATATGGCCGATGTCTGCAACGGAATCTGTGAAAAGCTAGTTCGCAGGCATCCACATATTTATGGCGATGTTACGGTCGAGAATGAAGAAGATGTAAAGCGCAATTGGGAGGCCATCAAATTGAAAGAGGGCAAGAAAAGTGTTTTAGAAGGGGTGCCTATCAGCCTACCCGCTCTGGTAAAAGCCAATAGGATCCAAGACAAGGTAGCAGGCGTTGGCTTTGACTGGGAACGACCCGAACAGGTTTGGGAAAAGGTTGAGGAAGAGCTCAAAGAATTTCAAGAAGAGGTACAGGCTGAGAATCTTGAAAAGATGGAGGCCGAGTTTGGCGATGTACTTTTTTCTATGGTCAACTACGCGCGCTTTTTGGGTATAGACCCAGAAAATGCCCTTGAACGTACCAATAAAAAATTCATCAAACGCTTTCAACATATAGAGAAAAAAGCAAAAGAACTTGGCAAATCATTAAACGAAATAACCCTTTCAGAAATGGATGTGTTTTGGGAGGAATCAAAAAAATTAAAGTAACCTTAAAGATCAAAAAAATAGGTCGATCAGAGCCTATAATTAAGTCTTATATCCTATCGCAAAGTGTTTTTTGTCTTTTTCTCAGATTAATAAAAAAAGAATCTAGCGCTGTTCACCGTAACATTCCTAAGACCTATCTTTGCCCTTGCAAAAAACAGCCATCTTGTTCCAACAGTACACCAAAGAATTTCGATACAATATAAAACTGTCCGTTCCTGTGATAATGGGCATGCTGGGACATACTTTTGTGGCTTTTGCAGACAATATCATGGTGGGCCAGTTAGGAACTGCCGAATTGGCTGCGGTCTCTTTGGGCAATAGTTTTGTCTTTATAGCTATGTCGCTCGGTATCGGTTTTTCTACCGCAATTACCCCCTTGGTAGCTGAGGCCGATGGTGCCGGCAATAAGGCCGATGGTAAGAGTGCCCTTAAGCACGGTTTGGTGCTATGTACGATTTTAGGGCTTTCGCTTTTTGGTCTGATTCTCTTATTGAAGCCTTTGATGTACATGATGAAGCAACCGCTCGAAGTGGTGAAATTGGCAATGCCCTATTTAGATCTAGTGGCATTTTCATTGGTGCCCTTGATTATTTTTCAGGCCTTTAAGCAGTTCTCTGAAGGGTTATCACAGACCAAATACCCCATGTACGCAACTATTATTGCCAATATTGTGAACATCATACTAAACTACTTACTGATTTTTGGTTCTTTTGGCTTTCCGAAATTGGGTATTGTTGGTGCCGCTATTGGCACCTTGGTATCGCGGATATTGATGGTCGTTTATATTTGGTATATACTCAAGGGCAAAAAGAAATTCCACGACTACGTAACAGGCTTTAATTTTAGAAAGATTGAGAAAAGCGTAATGAGAAAAATCATTAATCTAGGTTTTCCATCGGCCTTACAAATGTTTTTTGAGGTGGCGATTTTCACCGCTGCTATATGGCTTAGTGGGGTCTTGGGCAAGAATGCCCAAGCCGCTAATCAAATCGCCCTTAACCTTAGCAGTATGACCTTTATGTTCGGTATGGGGTTGGGTGTTGCCGCCATGATACGCGTGGGCAATCAAAAAGGCTTGAAGAGTTTTACCGATTTACGGCGTATTGCACAATCGATATTCTTTATGACATTCTTGGTTGAAATTGTGTTTGCAGTCGTATTCTTATTGGGTAAAAATTGGCTTCCCACACTTTATTTAGATGTTGATGATGTAAGTAATATGGCCGATAATACCGAAGTCATATATTTGGCGGCCCAACTATTACTAGTCTCCGCCTTCTTTCAAATTTCCGATGGCATACAAGTGGTCGTCTTGGGGGCCTTACGTGGCTTGCAAGATGTAAAGATTCCTACCTTTATCACTTTTATCGCTTATTGGTTAATAGGTTTTCCCATTTCATATTATTTAGGCCTTTATACTGATTTGAAAAGTATGGGTATTTGGGTAGGGCTCTTGACGGGTCTTACCGTATCGGCCATTATGTTGTATATTCGATTTGAATACCTGACCAAGAAACTGATTGTTGATAATGATTAGGGTTTTAGTTTGTTCTGGGAGAGGTTTTCCCATTAAAAATAACTTTAAAGTCTATTGAATGGAATTCCCAAAATTTTTGTTAGGAGATAATACCGATTATCCCTCGGCTATTTTTATCGTACATACCCAATACCCTCGATTTATCATAAACCTTGAAAACGATGAGGTAGAATGGTTGGAAGATTTCACGAAAGAGGACGAAAAAGAACTTGAATCAGAAGCCGAAAACCTAATAGAAGAGGCAAGTGCTTTCTATGATAGAGAGGTTTCTCGATACCAAGAATAACCATGCTTGAAGAACTGTTACAACACGATAAAGAGCTTTTCTTGTTGCTCAACAACTTAGGAAACCCTACTTGGGATGCTTTTTTTATGTTCATTACCAACAAGTACAGCGCTATTCCCCTATACCTTCTTTTATTGTTTTTTTCCTATAAACAATTCGGACTCAAAAAGAGTGTGGTTTTATTGATTACCGCTTTGCTAATGATCGTAGTTACCAATGGTTTGGCCGATTTTTTCAAATACGGTCTACAACGCCTGCGTCCCTGTTATGATACTGATGTGAGTGAACTGATGAGATTGGTGAAAAACTCCTGCGGCGGTAAATTTGGTTATTTTTCGGCCCATGCCGCGAATACCAGCGCCATAGCATTTTTCTTCAGTAAGTTATTGAAACAAAATCTTCGCCACATAGGAATTTTCTTAATGATTTGGGCGATTTTAGTATCTTTTAGTAGAGTCTATATAGGTGTACATTTTCCCCTTGATGTAGTTTCTGGAATGGGAATTGGCCTATTTTTCGGTGGGTTGTTTACAAAGTTGTATATATTTGCAGTCCGCAAATCAAGTCTATGATATCTAATTCTAGGTATTGGTTTTTATTGTTTTTGGTTGTTCTGACGTACCTCGCCGGTATTTTCGTGACGCTCTTCGAGAACGATTCCGCGCAGTTTGCCGTAATGGCGATGCGAATGGTACAGGAAAACGATTTTCTGAACCTATTCAAAGGTACCGAAGAATATCTTGACAAGCCGCACATGCACTATTGGCTAGCGGCACTCTCTTTTAAAATTTTCGGTCTCCACGATTGGGCTTACCGTATACCTGGTGTTTTGGCAACCTTTTTGGCGGCATATAGTTGTTTTGGTCTTGGTAGGTTGCTTTACAATAGCCATGTAGGCAAACTGGCGGCTCTCATTTTTATAACTACCCAAACCATTGTACTTTCTGGCATTGATGTACGTACCGATGCTGTACTTACGGGTTTTTCCATTTTTGCCATTTGGCAATTGGCCGAATATATTGAAACAAATAGCTGGAAGAATGTCATTTTGGGTGCATTGGGGGCGGGTCTTGCCTTCTCTACCAAAGGGCAAATCGCCATTTTGGTCATTGGTTTACCTATATTGTGCCATTTGGCCTATACCCGAAAATGGGAAACTTTATTTCACTATAGGGTTCTTATTGCCATTGTCGTTTTTGCATTGACCATATTACCAATGCTATACGCATATTACCACCAATTTGATTTGCACCCTGAAAAGGTCATAAGGGGCATAAGTAATCGTAGCGGTATCTTTTTTATTTTTTGGGAACAGAGTTTTGAACGTTTGAGCGGTGAGGGTATGGGCAAGAACAGTAGTGATTATTTCTTCTTTTTCCATACGTTTCTTTGGGTATTCCTACCATGGACGATTTTGGGTATTGCTGCCTATATTTCACGAATCAAGACCTTTATTAAGTTGAAATTCAAGTATTTGCCCAAATATGAATTCTTGACCTTGGGCGGTATTACGTTAATATTCATCATCATTAGTTTTGCCCAGTTTAAATTGCCCCATTATTTGAATATCATCATGCCCTTGTTCGCAGTACTAACGGCATCATATCTCTATAGTTTGTTCAGATTTTCGAAAAGAAAAAGCATCAAGGCATTTCTTGGAGGGCAATATGCAGTTCTTGCTTTGATTTTTATAGTGGTGGTACTGATATATTATTTCGTATTTAAAGATGATAATCTATACAGTTATATATGGAAAGGTATTCTGGCATTCCTTGGCATCTACTATTGTTTAAAGCGGGAAGCCTACTACCTACGTATAATTTCGGTCTCGGTGATTGGTTCGATTATTTTAAACGTAGTGCTCAATACACATTTTTATCCCTCATTGTTAGCGTATCAAGCTGGATCCTCTATGGCTAAAGTCGTGACCAAGAATGACATACCAGTAGAGCACATCTATAAACTGTCTGACCGTCATACATGGGCATTCGATTTTTATAATAAAAGACCGTTACAGGTTTCTTCGATACAAGATATAAAGAACCGTAAAAACATTTGGGTTTATGTTGATGACTTGCAAATAAGGGAACTTCATAATTTAGGTTTTGATTGGGATCGGCAATTTACCGAGAATCAGTTTCGAATTACCAGGTTACAGGCTAAATTTATTGATCCAACCACCAGAAAAAAAGTATTGAACAAGATGCATTTGATACATATCTACTGAGAGATTGAAATAAGCTGATGAACCGCACGTGAGCGATGGGCATCTATAAATGCCTTTAGCTCTTGTGTGGGCATACCATCTATTCCTGCTACCATTATTGAGAACTACCTTACAGGCGTCAATCAAGTTTCTGGCCGCCCTGACCGATGTGATTAATTGAACACCATCGATAAATAATATTTGCATTAAGTTCTTTCCTATGTAGCCTTTGTCCGCGAATAGTTTTCCGTAAATCTTATCTAGCCTTAATGGTTGCCTATCATCTACATTGGCCTGTGTAATGATGAAGTTTAAAACCTTCCCTTTGTCGTTTATTATAATGTGCAACTTAAAGCCATGGAACCAGCCCATGGTAGACCTGCTGGTAGTCGCAACACCTATATACTTTGTGATTGCGTATACTTGTTCTTGCATACCCTTACCGGAGTAGAGTCAATGAACGATATCCCAGCAATCGCCCAAACAACATGTCTTCAAGAACAAGGTCATGGCCATTAGGTTCTGTTTCATTAGTTCCGTAAATCTATTCTAGGAGGCCGTATCGGGAAAATCATCTTTCATTTGGGCCTTTACATAGAAGTGCTTGAAAGTTCTAAAACCACTTTATTGAAATTAACAGCAAGGGTGATCACTTCACTTTGAGGCATTATAGAAGTGCGTTTTGCTTTGTTGCTTATAAGGGATTTATCGACTATTTCTGAATATCCCTTGCAAAACTCATCAACTAAACAGAAAATTTCTGTAACTTTAGAATAGATTACCATAGATAGGTTTTTAGATTAATGAATTGAATTTCAACACTTTAATTTACTAAAAATCTACCTTTCTCGTTGCATGAAAATCAAATATTATTAATTGAATTCAGATTATAATTTGGAATGAAGTACTGAATATATTGAAAGGGGTAGCTCCTTATTATATTGTAGAAATTACCATTGGTGGTTTAATGCACGGTTATATTCCTGCAGGATTTTTTGAACAATAATATGAGTAAAGACAATTTATTTGCCGTTCCGTTAGCTACTATTTTAGCAGTGCCTATGTATTCTAATGCGTCAGGAATTTTACCAATAATACAAGTTTTTGTAGCCAAAGGAGTTCCGATAGGAACAGCCATTGCTTTTATAATGGGTGTAGTTGGCTTATCATTACAAGAAGCTATGCTTAAAAAAAAATGACTTTTAAACTTATAGGGGTGTTTTTTGGAGAAGTAACCTTATGTGTTGTAATTTCAGGCTACATTTTTAATGTCATTTTATAAGAGAACAATACACACAATTAAGTTTATGAATACCAAGAAATATACTAGAAAAGTAATCCTTAAAAGAATTCTATTTGTTAGTGCCGGAGTTTCATCATTTTTTTTATGGAAAAATTACAGTTCTATATTTACCAAAAAGAAGAAAAAAAGACTTGCAATGCTAATGGACTTAGACAAGTGTATTGGTTGCAATGCTTGCACAGTAGCCTGTAAATCAGAAAATGGAGTTGCTTTAGGAGGATTTCGAACACGCGTATTAGAACAAGAGACTGGTGAGTACCCAGATACAAAAAGGTTTTTTTTACCAATAATGTGTAATCACTGCGAAGATGCCCCATGTATTAAAGCATGCCCAAATAAAGCTATTGTGAAGCTAGATAATGGCATAATAGATATTGATAAAGACAAATGTCAAGGGTTTCAAATTTGTATTTCAGCATGTCCATATGGCGCCTTATATATGAACCCCGACCACAACCCTGATGAATTTACAAAAGATTATCCTGCTAGATCAATAGGTAAAATTGACAAGTGCAATTTATGTAGCCACAGAATAGATGAAGGCTTAGAGCCTGCTTGCTCAAATACTTGTCCTACAGATGCACGTATTTTTGGAGATTTAGAAGATGAAAATAGTATAATTGCGCAACTAGTTAAAAAAGAAAGACTTACGGGCTTATTAGAAGAAGAAGGCACCAGACCAAATGTGTATTATAAAGGCGGAAACAAAGAAGTTTTCAATGCAAAAAATATGATCAATAATTTTAAAACAAAGTAATATGAACAGGAGAAATTTTGTCAAAATTGCAACTATTGGTTCTGCTGTTGTTTTTCAAGACACAAAGGCATATTCACAAGAAAATAAAATTGATTATACCGCTAACAAAATACTTGGTGGAAAACGAAAAGAAATACCTTCGGCTTGTTGGCAATGCTCCTCTAGATGTGCTATTGTCGGTTATGTAAAGGGCGATAGATTGCTAAAAATAGAAGGAAATCCTCTTTCATTGCGAAATGAAGGAACTGTTTGTGCTAAAGGTCAAGCGGGTGTTAATCAATTATATAACCCAGATAGAGTAACCTACCCATTAAAAAGAATCGGTAAAAGAGGCAGTGGTAAATGGGAAAAAATATCTTGGAATGAAGCTATGAATTTACTCGTTGAAGGTGGTGAAGTAAACGGGAATAAAGTAAAAGGATTAAGAACCCTAAGAGAACAAGGAACACCAGAAAAATTTCTTTTTCACTATGGTAGAATGGTCGGATCTACACAAACAATTGGAATAAAATATTTTTTAAATGCTTATGGAACTCAATCGATTGGGGATCATGACTCTATTTGTAGCCGTGCAGGAACAGTTGCAAATAATTTAACAGGTGAAATTGGTTCTAGTTTTCAAATAGAAGAGGCTGATATAGTTTTTAACTTTGGTAAAAGCATCTATGAAGCAGGTAGCAATCATGTACCTAATGTTAGAAGATTTCATAAAATGCAAGGAAAGGGGGTAAAACTTATCACTTTTGATGTTCGCCTTTCTAATACTGCAGCAAAATCAAGTGAGTGGGTTCCTGTAAAATCAGGTACTGATTTGGCGGTAGTTTTAGCCATGTGTAATGTCATTTTACTAGAAAACTTATACAATAAAGCTTCTTTTGAAGAGATTTCAAATGTTGGCATAGATGAACTTAAAGAACATTTAAAACAGTACACTCCGTCATGGGCAGAAAAAATTTCAGGAGTTCCAAAAGAAAAAATAGAATCTCTTGCAATCGCTTTTGGTAAAGCTGATAAGGGAGCTTGCATAGCACAGCGTGGTGCATTTATGCACTACAATGGTGTTCAAACTAAAAGAGCTATCATTATGTTAGATGCTCTTGCCGGAAATATTTCCACAAAAATTAGAAAGACGCAACCACCAAAATGGGAATATCCATTTAAGATACCCCATAATAAAAATAAACAATTAAATGTGTTTACAGGAACTAAGAATCAATACTTAGTTTCAGATGATGGTAATGGAATTTCACACCAAATTGTTAGTTGTATAAATAGAAAGCAGGATAAACCAGAAATTTACATGACTTATGGACACAATCCAGTCTATTCTAATGGAGATTGTAAAGATACTATTCGTGTTTATAAAGATGTAGAAAAGATTCCTTTTCTGGTAGGTATAGATGTTGCTATAACAGAAACAACACAGTTGGCAGATTTGATTTTGCCAGATGCAACCTATTTAGAACGCTGGGCACTTGAAAATAAGCAAACACCAAATGGGGTGCCTGAATATTATTTGCGACAACCCATCTGTAAGCCAATTGGAGAATCAAAAAGCTATGTTGATATGGTTTGTATTATTTCTGATAAACTAGGTTTAAACTTAGGCTTTTCATCTGCAAAAGAGTTTGTTGAAAAAACCTGTAATAATACCCCTGGAATAAAGGAAGTAGGAGGGTTTGAATATATGAAAAAACATGGTATTTGGCACGATGAAAAAGTTACACCTACTTTTGAAAAAAGGTCTAAAATAGACTTAAAGTCAGAGAAACTAGCTGCCGCAGGTTTTTCAGCTATTCCTAGCTGGATGCCTATTCCTAATCATCAAAAGATGAATAAAAACGAATTTATCCTTACCTCATTTAAAGTCAATGTTCAAACCCATTCTCGAACCCAAAACTGTAAATGGTTAACAGAATTATATCATAAAAATCCTGTTTGGATTAACACAAAAACTGCTAAAGAAAAAAAAATTAAAGATGGAGATTGGGTAAAAATTACTTCTAAAATAGGAGAAATGATTACAAAAGCAAATGTTACCCAAGGTGTACATCCAGAGGTTTTAGCTATCTCAAACCATGCCGGTCACTGGGCTTGGGGTGTTTATGCAACCCAAGATAAAACCGCTGTGTACAAACCTGAATCAGATGTAAAACTTAAATGGTGGGTAGAAAACGGATCACATGTAAATAATATTATTGAAGTAAAAGGTGATCCGATATCAGGAACAATGTGCTGGTTTGATACAGTGGTTAAAATAGAAAAAATAGGAATGTAAAAAAATATCAATAAAATTTGGGGATTGTAAAATCTTATTTTATGAAGCTTACGAAAATACAAACGCTCCCGCACTCCCTCATTCCTTGAAACGGTCAATGAATACCCACATTCGAACAATCTACGTACTTTACATTGCCTCAACCGCAGGCGCACTCCAAGTCCGTTTTCTTGAAATGATATAGTACTCCGAACAAAGAGACCAAAGCGGTAATCAAAAAGAATACCATACTGATACCGACCGAGGTGCTTTCATCCAATTTCAACCAAGTGGCTCCGTAGAAAAAGGTGACCTCCCTACTACCGATACCTCCAATGGTCAAGGGCACAACCGAAACTATTGAGGACACCAAAAAAATAAACAGGTAAGCAATAGTATGAATCGCTATACCTAGTGCTTTTAAGATTAAGAGAACACTTGCCAACTGTGCTAGTTGAACAAAAACGGAATAGCTGACCGATTTCCAAAAAATGGGCAATACATAAGCGAAGAATTTTTTGTTCAAAAACCAGAAGACGACAATGCTCAGCAAAATACCCGACCCTAACAGTAATTTAAAATTTCTTAAATGGTCGTTCTTCAGAAATAATGCCAGCGTACAGGCATAGACGAACAAGACCAAGAGGCCACTGAGCCGATCCAGTACCAAAATCGAAATCACTTTTTTAGTATCGACCTCGAATTTTTTTTTGATTACATACCCCTTGTACGCATCACCACCAATACCCCCTGGCAGAAAGAGATTGTAAAACATGCCCAATAGATATAGTTTGAGGTTGCTCCTCTGTGTTAGGTAAATGCCTAGTTGGTGAAAATAGAGATTGAGGCGAAAGGCCGCAATTATTTTAGAGACCACAAAAGCGGCAAGAGCCAATATCAGATAAAAGAGATCTACCTTCTTAATTACACCCAATACATCGTCAATATTGAGTTTGGTGAAAATAAAATAGATAAGTGCCGAACTGACAACTAATTTTAAAACTGATATGAGCGTTTTACGCTGATTTGCCACCGACCGTTATTTTTTTTATTCTATAGGGCCGCTTCTTTTGCGATTCATAATAGGTACGTATCAAAAGCTCCATGACAATTCCGATGGTGAACAATTGAATTCCCGCAAGAATGAACATCAAACCAAAAATCAAAAGAGGACGATTGCCAATATCCTCTCCAAACCCTAACTTTACTATCAACAAGTATATATTTATAAAAAACCCAAGAATGATAAGCAGTACACCTAAAATTCCGAAAAGGTGAATGGGTCGCTGAAAATACTTTCGAATAAAGAGCAAGAGCATCATATCGGCCACCACCTTAAAAACTCTTTCAAGTCCATATTTAGAAACACCCGAATGTCTTGCGTGGTGCTTGACAGGTACTTGTTTGATCTGGGCTCCTTCTAAATGTGCTAAAAGGGTTATAAAACGGTGCATTTCACCATAGAGGTTCAATTCTTTGGCGATGTCTTTGGTGAATACCTTTAGAGCACAGCCATTGTCTTTGATATCTAAATTGGTTACCCTACGAACTAAAAAATTGGCGATTTTAGAAGGTATTTTTTTTACCAGTGAGTCTTTTCTTTTTTGACGAATACCAGTAACCACATCGTACTCATCGCCCACAGCATATTCAAGCATTTGTGGTATATCACTGGGGTCGTTTTGAAGGTCGCCATCCATGGTGATTATGTATTCGCCTTGGGCATGGTCGATACCCGCCGCGAGTGCCAAACTTTGTCCGTAGTTTTTTTTGAGTTCTATGAGATGAACCTTGGCATCGTTCAAATCGTTTACTGTTTTACGGGTCTTATCGGTAGAAAAATCATCTATATAAATGATTTCATAGCTATACCCGACCAAGCTTTCATGAATCTTTTGGGTCAAAAGTGAAACATTGTCCTCCTCATTGTATAGAGGAACGACAATAGAAAGTAACGAATCGGTAACGATGCTCATTGATCAGCTGTATTGTTGTACCAAATTTAGGGTTTTTATTAATGAAACGCTATTACGAAAATCAAGGGGCGGGGTCAATGAATGCATTTGGCAAGAAAATCGGTGGGTAACCATTCTTACCCTTAGCGTGATATGTGGGTATTGTATATTTCCAAAAGTTTCTCGGCGGCACTAAAAGGGGATATTTTATTGTCAACTACATCCTCTATCATCCTTTCAAGTTCTTTTTCTACGGCTTTACTCTGATAAAATTGGAGCTTTAATTGATCGTCAAGAGTTTGCAGTAGCCAATTTTTATTCTGTTGTTGGCGTTTCAATTTAAAGGAACCCGTTTTTTTGGCTTCTTTGGTGTAGGTCTTTACCATATTCCAAATTTCATCCAAACCCGTATTTTCTAGAGCCGAGCAACTGAGCACTTTCGGAATCCAACCATTTTCTTTGGGTGGGTACAGATGCAAGGCGTTCTTGAAATCTATTTCGGCAAGCCGTGCCCTTTTTAGATTATCGCCATCGGCCTTATTGATGACCAAAGCATCTGCCATTTCAACGATTCCCCGTTTGATACCTTGAAGTTCATCACCGGCACCGGGTAGCTTTAACAATAAAAAGAAATCTACCATACTGTGTACGGCTACCTCGCTCTGCCCTACTCCTACGGTCTCGATCAATATGATATCGTAGTCAGCTGCTTCACATAGTACAATCGTTTCACGAGTTTTTCGGGTCACTCCGCCTAAAGATATCCCTGATGGGGAAGGGCGTATAAACGCATTGGGATCTTTTACCAATTCTTGCATTCTGGTCTTATCTCCCAAAATACTGCCTTTACTTTGGGTACTTGAGGGATCGACCGCTAGCACGGCCACTTTTTTACCTAGAGCTGTCAATTTTTTTCCGAAAGCTTCTATAAAAGTGCTTTTGCCAACACCGGGTACTCCCGTAATACCAATTCTTATGCTATTGTTTTTCTGGGTCAAACACTTTTCTATAATTACATTAGCTTTTTGAAGATCCTCTTTTCTAGTACTTTCGACCAAAGTAATGACCCGCGCCAACGCCGTTTTATCACTTTTAAAAATACCATCGGTAAGCTCTTTTATCGAGGGAAGCCACTTCCGTTTATCTCGAATTTTAGAAATGTTTTCTATTTGTGTATTTTTTTGTAGCGCCACTCTTATTTATTGATAGGTACCATAACTACGGTTTCATCCCACGACAGTGAGAGTTTCAATTGCTCTTCATCTTCAAACGAAATGGTGAAATTTTCTTGAGGTGCAGAGAGCGAATGAGTAGCAACCTCCACTTCTACAACATCATACTCTGGGTTTCTCGTGGTTTCCTTACCTCCGCTCATCATGGTAACACCCCATTCGGGAACCTCGCTATTGAAAATAATGGACCAACTATCTTTCTTCGGCCTTGTCCATAACGAATAGGTGCCCGCTGCTAAATTTTTATCGACGATTTTGATATTGGTGGCCGTGGTAAAGGTTGTGGGTTCATTGGCACCGGTACGCCAAATGTGGTCAAAGGGTATGAGTTCTCCGAAAATAACCCTGTCTTTTTTCGAAGGACTTGAATAGGTGACCGAAAGGTTCAAGCCTTTCTCAGTATAAGTTACGGTTTCTTCAGGACTATGCTTTTTTGTTTGCTTGGTCATATAGGGCATACCCACGAAAACCACTAGTAATGTCAACACAGCGATAACGATTAACGCCCATTTTAAAAATTTCATAATTGCTCGATTTTACCCCTAAGTTACTAAATCGGTTGAAAACAAAACGTTTTTTGATTTGATATGGTTACAGAAGGTCAAAAACAAACTTAGATTCATTTTTGTACTTTTCTCCTGGTCGAAGTATGCTGTTCGGAAAATTCTCTTGATTCGGCGCGTCAGGAAAATTTTGGGTTTCAAGACAAATCGCCGCAAAATCAACCGGCGTATATACGATTAGGGCAGGTTGATCCGTACTAACGGTCAATGATATTCCTGATTTTTCAGAAGAGACCTTTACAGCGTTATAGGCTTTTGGGTCTATACAAAAGGGAGTATCTAAACGTACTTTTTCAATAGGCTTCTCTGATTGAAAATCCGACTCGGTGTCTTCTACTGATATTATTTTTCCTGTAGGGAGTAGATTTTCATGGGTTTCG
>VAPK010331418.1_pt1 | contig 21516 bp, 16 predicted proteins | sample 3395031 | NCBI WGS metagenome assembly VAPK01 (sample SAMN08290443, study PRJNA428436) | hydrothermal vent metagenome | isolation source: Deep-sea hydrothermal vent chimney 1 | place: Pacific Ocean: Juan De Fuca Ridge
GAGCGAATATCTTGTAGTGAGATTTTTGGTGGTTTTCGGGTGCCAGGTCGACTAGATATGCGTAAGTAGTGATAGCGGTCATTTTTAGTATTATGTAATGACTCTAGTGATGGTGTGGCACTCCCTAATATTATGGGTATTGCTTCATCGAATGCGCGTTTAATGGCTAAATCACGACCTTGATATAGAAACCCTTCTTGTTGTTTAAATGAGGCATCGTGTTCTTCATCAACTATGATAGCTCCTAAGTTTTTCATTGGAGTAAATACTGCAGAACGCGTTCCGATGATAATATTGATTGAGCCAGATCTAGCCCCCATCCATACACGTAAGCGGTCGCCTGCTGCTAATGCTGAATGCAATGAAGCAATATTACTTTCTGGAAAATGTTCTTGAAAGCGCGCTAGTAATTGTGGTGTTAAACCAATTTCAGGTACTAAAACTAAAACCTGTTTCCCTTTTTCAAGGAGAGACTCTATAGCGCGTAAATATACCTCAGTCTTGCCACTACCTGTAATGCCATGCAACATAATGGGTTTTGGATGGCTTTCTTTAAAGTAGTCAGAAATAGACCCGACGCTACTTTGTTGCTCATCTGTTAATATAATCTTCTGTTTAAGAGCAGTGTCACTTTGCGTTTTATTAATAAATGTATCCGCATTAATATCTCTTTGGGTAATGAAATCTTTTGCATCGAGCTGCTTTAGTATATTTCGCCAGTTAGTCCCAAAACTCTGTCGTAACTGCTGTGCATCGAGTTCCTTTTTAACTAGAAGTGAAAGCATTTGTTTCTGTTTAGGTGAGCGACTAAGTTGATCTTTTTCTGAGCTTATTCCAAGTTGGCTTGCTTTCCATAATTGAATTTTAGGATAGGGCTTCCCTTTTCTTAGTAAAACGGGAAGTGCATGAAATAAAACTTCCCCTAATGGGTAGAAGTAATATTGACTCGCCCATTTGAGCAGATCAAACATGGAATCACTAAATAAAGAATGTTGATCAATAATTTCAATAACAGATTTAAGACTCTGCACATCACTCTCTACATTAGCTTCAATAATAATACCTATGATATTAGAGTTTCCTAGAGGAACACGAACGCGATATCCAGGTTCTGGCAGAGGACTGATATTGCATTGATAGTCTAATAACTTGTAAATTGGTCGTTGGATAGCGACACGAATAATATTTTTAGTGGGCGTTTCTTCCATATTAACTTAGGTTAAGTTTATGATCATTTTATTTACAACTATTCGCTAACTTATTAATATAATAATAATTCTTAATCAATAGATTGACCCTGTGGATAACTCTGTGGATTAAAAGATTATAAGTGCACTAAGTTACTGTCTTTAAAGAATAAACATCAACTCTATAATTATTTGATTATATTATATAATATATATAAAAATCAGCACCTTAGATAAAAGTATCTCACCTTGAGTATAGTATACTTACAATAAGTTTTTGTTTATAACTTCTCTGTGCATAACAAGCAAAAGAAAAGCCCCATTGTAGAGGCTTTCTTAAAATTTCAAGTAATTTGTTGCACATTTTTGCAGAAATAAAATGAACCTACCTTATAGCTCTTTTAAGTCACTAACTAAGTCATTAGCAACTGCTTGTCCATCACCATATAGCATTCTGGTATTATCCGCAAAGAAGAGGTGATTCTCGATACCAGAGAACCCAGTACCTTTGCCACGCTTCACTACAATTACATTTTTAGCATAGTCAGCATTCAGAATAGGCATTCCATAAATTGGGCTATTTGGATCATTTCTAGCAGCCGGGTTAACGACATCATTTGCACCAATTACCAAAACAACATCTGTTGTTGGAAACTCTTCATTTATTTCATCAAGGTCATAGATAATATCGTAAGGAACCCCTGCTTCTGCAAGTAATACATTCATATGTCCGGGCATTCGTCCGGCAACAGGATGTATTGCAAATTTAACAGTAACTCCTCGCTCCTTAAGTTGTTTGGTCATTTCCCAGACTTTATGTTGTGCTTGCGCTACTGCCATTCCATAGCCAGGAATAATGACTACTTTTTCTGCAAATGCCATCATTACTGCAACATCGGTACTATCAATCTCTTTCATACTGCCTGATACTTCAGCAGCTTCGCCATCTCCACCGTCGCCAAAGTTACTAAAGAGTACATTAGAGATAGGGCGGTTCATGGCTCTTGCCATAAGTTGAGTCAACAGGGTACCTGCAGAACCTACTACAATACCTGCAATCATCATGGCAGGGTTACCTAATACATAACCCTCAAAGCCAACGGCTAAGCCTGTCAACGCATTGAATAAAGAAATAACGACAGGCATATCAGCGCCACCAATAGGTACGGTCATCATTACACCAAAGGCAAGTGCTAGGGCAAAGAATATGATGAGGTGACTCATTTCATAAGCAGTACCATTGTAAATAATAGAAATACCTATTGTTACGACCAATACAAATACGAGTGCGTTAACCCATTGCTGGATAGAGAAACGTATAACACCGCGCATGATGCCTTGAAGTTTTAAATAAGCAACAAATGATCCGGAGAAAGCTATCGTTCCTATTAATGCACCTGCTACAGCTAAAGCTTGAACGGTAAAAGACATTGGTTCTTGCTTTACAAGCTCTACTGCCGCAATTGCTGCCGCCGCACCGCCACCCATACCGTTATATAAAGCGATCATTTGTGGCATGTCTGTCATTGCAACTTTCTTGCCACTGACATACGCGATGGCACCACCAATAGCTATCGCAACCGTCATCCAAATATAGTTATGATGGATATCATGGTGGAAATAGGTAATGAGTGTCGCCATTACCATTCCGATACCAGCCCAGACGATTCCACGTCGTGCTGTCATAGGTGAACTCATTTGCTTGAGTCCGAGAATAAATAATAAAGCGCCTATAAAATAGGTCGCCTGTATCACAAAATCAGGCATTACTTATCTCCCTTATCTTTATCACTAGGCTTAAACATCTCTAACATTCGTTCAGTTACAACATATCCACCAACAGCATTACCCGCTGCGAGTAAGACAGCGAGAAAACCTATGACAGTTTGTGTTGTGCTTTCAGCGTGACCCATTGCTACCATCGCGCCAACTAATACGATGCCATGAATAAAGTTAGAGCCTGACATTAGGGGTGTATGTAAAATAACAGGAACTTTAGAAATAATTTCATAACCTGTAACTGCGGCTAACATAAAAATATAAAGTGCAACAAAACCTTCCATTATTGTTCTCCTAATGTCTTGTCTAAGAGTTCTACAGTCGCTTCATGCATAACTTGTCCATCTTTTGTAAGCAATGAGCCAATAACAACCTCATCTTCAAAATCAGGGACATAGTCACCATTTTCATCTATTAGTAGCTGCATAAAATTAAATAGATTTTTAGCATACATCTCGCTTGCATGAACAGGAACCTGACTGGCAACATCAAGTGGCCCATGAATAATGACATCACCATGTGTGATAGTTTTGCCTGGTTGGGTTAATGCACAGTTTCCGCCACCTTCTGCAGCTAAATCTATGATCACCGCACCTTCTTTCATACCATCTACGGTAGATTCAGGGATAATCTTAGGTGCTGGTTTACCGGGTACAGCGGCCGTTGTGATTAGTACATCAGCTTGTGATATGTATTCTGCAAGCTCTAACTGTTGTTGCTCACGTTCTTCTTTTGATAACTCTCTTGCGTAGCCACCATCACCTACGGCGGAGATAGTTAATTCAATAGCTTTCCCCCCTAGGGATTCGATCTGTTCTTTAGTTTCTGGTCGTACGTCGTAAGCCTCAACAACTGCACCTAAACGTTTTGCTGTAGCAATAGCTTGTAAGCCCGCAACACCAACACCAATGACTATAACTTTTGAAGGGCGAATAGTGCCAGCAGCTGTGGTTAACATTGGGAAAAAACGTGGCGCAATATCTGCCCCCATAATGGCAGCTTTATAACCAGCAATAGCAGCCTGTGAGGAGAGAATATCCATCGATTGAGCACGTGAAATACGAGGAATCAATTCCATTGCGTAGCTAGTGATTTTATTATCTTGTAAGGCTTTAAGCATGGCAATATTGTTATGAGCCATCAACGTGCCAATTAATACTGATCCAGGTCGCATAATAGAGACTTCTTCAGCAGTAGGAGCTTGTACGCGCCAAATAATATCAGCTTTTTCAGATAGCTCTTTGGCATTATCAACTAACGTTGCACCATCATATTGTGAATCAGAAATTAAGGCGGACTTTCCAGCACCTTTTTCAACAAGAACTTCAATTCCCAGTTTTGAGAGCCGTCCAATAACAAATGGATCAATTGCTACTCGGCGCTCCCCTGTAGCAGTTTCGCGTGGAATACCTATTTTTATTGGCATTATTTTTCCCCTGTTTACAAATGTTTTAGTGAGCCCAAAACAAGATGTTATCTATAGTGCGCGTACTTTACCAGAGTTGTTGAGTAGATAAAACAAGCCCTATTGAATATTATCCAAATCCATAGTTAACAGCGCTCAAAGGAATATGATTAAATAATAGTAATTATATCAACTTCTTAGCGAAACACATTACTAGTCATATATTATAGTTACTCAAAAAATAGGAAGCATAAAGCTTCCTATTATTAATGATTTTGAAAATTAAATTATTTTAGGCGTGTAACACCCATCATTTTCAAGATGGATTTTTCATAGAATGGTTCAGAGCTGCCCTTTTTCATCTTGCGAATAAAGTACTTTTCAAAGGCTATTTTAGCAAGGTGAACCCACTTGCCTTTCTTAAACCATGCAACGTTACGGGGTGGGATTTGAGGTATAGCAAGGAATGCTGCACCAGTATCACCAAAGTCAGCTAAACAAAGTGCTGTCCAAGTGCCTTTTGCATGCGGTTCTTTTCCATCAATCGCTGCTTTAATATTATGTACAGCAGCGGTTACCATTGATTCAATCATATAGCCTGTTTTTGGTGCGCCCGTTGGAACAGGTGTTGCTTCAACAGGAGGTATTGCAACACAAACACCAGCAGAAAAAATATTTTGATAAGTTGGATTGCGATGAAACTCATCGATCATGACAAAACCACGTGGATTACATAAACTTTCTACAGATGCGACAGCATCAACACCAAAAAATGCAGGAAGCATCATTGCAAGATCAAATTCAACTTCATGACTTAGGTAAACTTCACCTTTTGCATCTAGTTCATCAGTAAATAGTTTGCCTTCTTCAACTTTGGTTGTTTTAGCATTAGTAATCCATTTAATGTGTTTACTACGAAGTTCTGATTCAAGCATACCCTTTGAGTCGCCAACGCCACCTAGACCTAGATGACCAACATAGGGCTCTGATGTAACCATAGTGATATTAAACTTATCACGGATTTTACGTTTACGAAGATCGGTATCAACAATTAATGCAAATTCATACGCAGGTCCAAAACAACTAGCAAAAGGCATCGCACCGACAACGATGTGTCCACTTCCTTTCGCAAGAAGCTGTTGATAATCCTTATAAAACATTTCAGCATGATCGACAGTACAAACAGAATGTGTGTAACCACCATGGGGCCCACTGCCTTCTACTTCATCAAAGTACAGTTTTGGTCCAGTAGCAATGATCATATAATCGTAGTTGATTGTATCGCCATTTTCCATAGTTAGCGCACTGTTCGCAGCATCGATATTATTAACTCTACCCGCTACAAACTTAATACCTTTTTTAGTCACATATTTTTCAATTGAGAATGTGATATCACTACGTGACCTCCAACCAACACCGACCCAAGGGTTCGAAGGTGTAAACTGAAAATAATCTCTTTCATTAATTAGCGTAATTTCATGACTACCGCCAAGTTCGTCTTTTAATTCATACGCTGCTGGCATGCCGCCAGTTCCTGCTCCTAACACTACTATGTGTGCCATTATTTAGCTCCTTTTGTTGTACTTATCTATTGTCTATATCATAGGAATGAATAGGCATCCTAATTTTGTGGGTAATTGAAGTTGAGAGAGCGAGGATAACAGCATAAAAGCCACTCAGAGTCAATAAAAACAGGTTTATCAATAGTTTATAAGGAGGCTCTAAAATACTAATAAGGGTTTCATTTTTGTAATATTAATCAAAAATTGCGGTATAATTTTGGGATGAAAATATATTTAGTTGGTGGTGCTGTAAGAGATAAATTACTGGGTATCCCCGTAAAAGATAATGATTGGGTGGTAACAGGCGTAACGCCTGAAGATATGCTTAAACGAAATTTTACTGCCGTAGGTAAGGACTTCCCTGTCTTCTTACACCCAGATACCCATGAAGAATACGCATTAGCTAGAACTGAACGCAAAGTTTCAGCAGGCTATCATGGCTTTAAGTTCCATGCTGAAAGTGACGTTACTTTAGAAGAAGATGTTAAACGTCGTGACTTAACAATAAATGCCTTAGCTGAAGATGATGATGGAAATATCATTGATTATGTCGATGGTCAGGCAGATATTAAAAATCGTATTTTACGTCACGTTTCCCCAGCATTTGCAGAGGACCCTGTTCGAATCTTACGGATAGCTCGATTTGCAGCACGTTTTGCAAAGCTTGGTTTTAAAATAGCGGATGAAACCATGCGGCTTATGGTTAAAATGGTAAAACAAGGTGAGGTTGATGCATTAGTTGCTGAACGTGTTTGGCAAGAAACGGTGCGTGCTTTAGCAGAACCATCACCTGATGTTTTCATTGAAGTATTACGCGAATGTGGCGCGCTTAAAGTTCTATTTCCTGAGATTAATCGGCTTTTCGGCGTACCTCAGCCAGAAGAGCACCACCCAGAAATTGATACGGGTGTTCATACCATGATGGTGTTACAACAGGCTTGCTTATTAAGTGATGATCCGACTATTCGTTTTGCCGCTTTAACCCATGACCTTGGAAAAGGAACAACACCTGAGGAAGAATTACCACATCATTATGGACATGAAGAGAGGGGTTTGTTTCTGGTAAAAGCACTTTGCGAGCGCTATCGAATTCCTAATAATTTTCGCCAGCTAGCTGAGATAACCGCGCGTTATCATACACATGTGCATCGAGCTTTTGAGATAAAACCGAAAACACTTTTAAAAGTATTGAATAAAACAGATGCATTTCGTAAACCTGAACGTTTTGAAGCATTTTTAATTGCCTGTATAGCGGATAGTCATGGGCGACTTGGCTACGAAGACTATGATTATCAACAGGCACCTTTTTTCTCTAAAATGCTTAAAAAAACCACCAATGTTAACGTGCAAGAAATTATTAAAGACGGATTTGAAAAAGAGCAGATAAAAGAAGAGCTTTATTTGCGTAGGCTAAATGCATTAAAATTCGAAATAAATATGATGAAATCGCAGCCTAGCACAAATTAAAATGGCTAATGATTTCCACTATTCTCTCATTATTCTTTTACACTTATGTTAGGCTGAGGTCTCATAATAACAATAAGATGTAGTACGCTCTTGAAACTAAAGAAACAAACCATACGTTAGTATATGTATTATAGAGACTTAAAAGGGGTATAAAACATGACCATTTCAGTAGCAGGATTCAATATCGGTGATGTGATCATTCATAGAGAACAACAGTTTCGTGGTGTCATAGTCGATGTCGATGCAGATTTCCAAGGTTCTGATGATTGGTATGACCAATACACTACCAATGAACCCTCTAAAAACTCTCCTTGGTATCATGTACTTGTCGATGAAGAAGGCTCGATGGCTTATGTTTCAGAACAGAATATCTATGTTGATTCATCCAATCTAGAAATAGAGCATCCCATGATCGATGATATGTTTACAGACTATGATGCTGGGCACTATTTACCTCGTCAAACTATCAACTAAGTTTAACTTTTGTGCCTGAATGGCTTGCTCACTCCCAATATTTTGTCGCCTTTTTAACGGGTTTATTAGGGGGTGTTCATTGTTTTGGTATGTGTGGTGGTATAGTTGGTGCTCTCACATTAAATATACAAAAAGATAAACAACAAACATCTTTAATAGCCATAAACCTAGGCTACAATATTGGTCGAATTTCTGGTTATATTGTTGCAGGTGCTATTGTTGGTTTTCTTGGTTCAACGCTTGTTGATTTAACAGGTATCCAATCTGCACAACAAATTTTAGCCGTTATTGCTGCTGTCTTTATGATTGCACTAGGCTTATATCTGGCGGGAATTTGGTCAGGTTTATCAAAAATTGAATTCATAGGTCAATGGTTGTGGAACTTCATTCAACCATTGACTAGGCGTTTTATTCCTGTACAAAATTTTCAACAAGCGGTGCCACTTGGTTTTTTATGGGGTTGGTTGCCCTGTGGTTTAGTTTATACCGCATTAATATGGACACTTTCTTCAGGTGGCGCAATAGAAGGTGGGCTTATTATGCTAGCCTTTGGTTTGGGAACATTACCTAATTTATTAGCCATGGGTGTTATTGCAACTCGTCTAGCTAAATGGGTTAGAAACCCGACGGTAAAATTGATAGCAGGGTTATTAGTTGTGCTACTTGGAATTCTTACTTTGAAAAGGGCTTTTATATTTTAAGATCTCACCACCTGTCAACGCTTGCTAAATCCCAAATTTTACGCCAATTTTCGGGAATTGATTTTGTATTTAATAAACAATTTGGTTCTAGTGACTCATAAATTTCATCATAGCTTTTAACATCATCAGCACCAATCCGACGATTAATATGCCAGGGTTTTATTTCCTTGGTACTTTTCAAACCGGCAACATCCAGCAATTCGATTAAATGCTTAATCATGGAATGATGATATTTTGATATACGCTCACTTTTATCAGTTACGTCTAAAGCTTGATATCGTTTAGGATTTTGTGTAGCCACACCTGTAGGGCACTCATCCGTATTACAACTGCGTGATTGAATACAACCTAGCGCAAACATCATGCCCCGAGCTGAATTAACTGTATCTGCTCCTAATGCCATAACGCGCAACATATGAAAAGCAGATATAATTTTTCCTGCAGCAATAATTCTAATTTTATCCCTGATCCCAGTGCCGATTAATGCATTATTTACAAACGTTACGGCGTCCCACAACGGTGTTCCGACCGAGTTAGTCAACTCCACTGGTGCTGCGCCCGTTCCACCTTCGGCTCCATCAACGGTTATAAAGTCAGGCGTAATTCCAGTTTCGATCATTGCTTTACAAATTGATAGAAACTCTGTTTTATAACCAATACATAATTTAAAACCAACGGGCTTTCCATCGGACAAATCACGTAGCTGAGCCACAAATTCTAATAAACCTTGAGGGGTAGAAAAGGCAGTATGAGAAGGAGGTGATATTACATCCTTTCCAATTTCGACGCCGCGTATATCTGAAATTTCCTGAGTAACTTTGGCACCAGGTAAAATACCGCCATGACCAGGCTTTGCACCTTGGGAAAGTTTTATCTCGATCATTTTTACAGAGTTATTTGAAGCACTTTTTATAAATTTATCTTTACTAAAACCACCTTCGGCAGAACGACAACCAAAATAACCCGTACCTATTTGCCAGATTAAATCACCACCATGCTTTAGATGATAGGGACTGATACCACCTTCCCCTGTGTTATGCGCAAAGCCATCCATTTTTGCACCTTTATTCAATGCCATGATTGCTGTTTTACTTAATGCACCATAACTCATCGCAGAAATATTAAGAGGGGAAGCAGCATATGGTTGCTGACAGTTCTCTTCTCCAAAAATAATGCGAGGGTCTTTATCCTGTATTTCCGTGGGAGCTAATGAGTGATTAATCCATTCCGCGCCAGAACGATAAACATCAAACACCGTACCAAAAGGTCGAGTATCGCGAACCCCTTTTGCTCGTTGATAAACCAAGGTTCTAAACTCTCGACTAATCGGCATGCCATTGGTGTCGGATTCAATAAAATACTGCTGAATCTCAGGACGCACATGTTCTAAAAGATAACGAAAATGCCCAATAACAGGGTAAAGCCTAAGTATCGTTTTCTTCTTTTGGTTAATATCGAAGATACCTAACAGGATTAAAGGAACTATGAGGATAAAAAACCAAAGTGCAGGTAACCAGAGAAGTGAAAGCAGTAAAACCAAAATGGAAATACCAATAGATATAAAAATAAAGCTTTGACGAGCAGTCATAAATTTGATCCTTTTAGAAAAGGCGGTGCATTGTATCTCTGTAGAAGAAATCCCTGAAACCTAATGCTTATGATGCTTATACTTTAGTATGAAAGTGTGTAGTTTTTTTGATTTATTTTTATTAGAGGCTTAATAAGCATATGGCATCCCCCCCTTATTTAGACAATTGTTCAAAAAAGGGGGGGGTGCCATATGCTTATTCAAGCCTTATAAAATGTGTGATTAAAATCTAAATCTCTCAACAACAACATTAAGACCAGGGCTTGCTTCCAGCATAAATCTAATTGTTGGTCCGACATAGCGATTGATACTTTCTTCAAATAATTGATCATAGGTATTCATATCAGCAATCTCTTTACCTTTTTGCTCTAGCAGTATTTTTCGCCCTCCATTAATATCTAATGCATATATTCGGAAGAATTCATTGCCTCTTAGTTGGGCATTGTCATAACGCCATAACACAGAAAGCTGATGGTTCTTATTGCCTGCTAATTTTTTGCCTGGTGAGATTGCAGACTTGCCAGCATTCGCCCAGCCTCTTAAGCCTTGCCCTTGTATACCTGCGTTTGTCGTGGCTCTGCGTTGTGGAGGAGCTTGCCTTTGAATAACAGGCACATCAGCTTGGCGTGCTTGTTGTTGCTGTTTTGGAACGAGGAATTCATCCCATACACCTGTTGAGTTGTTTGTTGCTGCTTGTTGTGTAGCTCTTGGTTGTTGTCTTCGAATAGGTGCTTGCTTGGTTCGAGGCGCAGCTGCTTGTTTTGGTCTTGGCGCAGGTGCGCGAGGAGTACTTGCAACGGGTGGCACGTAGGTTTTACGTGGTGCTACATAGGTTGATGGCGAACCAAGATAATCCATTAGTGCAGAAAATTTTGGTGTCGTTTGTTGATGTAGGTGATCTAACATTCCAAAGAAGTTCTTTGGTTCTGGCTGACCGATGCCATAGAAATGTAGCATTAAACCACCACCAGCTTGTGCCCACGTATCAAGGTATTGTTGATAGGCTTGTCTCATGCGCGGATCTTTTTGCACACTCATAAATAGATTAAGTACAGCTGGATCTTTTACCGTATGAGGTGGGTCGTAACGAATAAGGTGTTGCCCTGCTTCATAGGCGATTAGTTGTAAATTGTACTTATCTGCGAGTTGTTTGTTTTGAGCTAACTGTGTTTTTAGGTGAGCCATTGCGCCACCTTCTGGACCATTTTTAAGCATGCCGCCATGAAGGATTTCTTGGAATAGGCGTGACTTTCCGCCATCTGCATTTCGTGTCCAGCTTTTTACTGTTGCGCGATGTTCTTTGCGGGCAATATAGTCACCGAAATAAGGACCAATGCCGTAGGCATCAATATGTCTGCCACAGCCGTTTGCTTGTTTCCACAGTGGGCAATCAAGGATTTCTTTGCCTACCCATGGTACAGAGTTAAGTGAGCCGACTACGCATTTTACGCGGTTACGCTGTCCACCAAACTCTTTTTTCCATATTTGACACATCTCAACGCTACGTTTTGCATACCAGTTCGCACCCAGTAGAACGCGACGTTTTCCTTGAGGTACTTTAGGATAAGGGAAATTCCAGAGCTTGTCGGCTTTTCGTGCGGCATAAGTAGCAGCGGGGAAAATACTGTTCCAAACTTCATTGGAAAATTCGATATAAACCAATTGATTTTTACGTAATCTCTTTTTAACCATGCGTGCGAATTTGTGCATATAATCATCGCTGGCTTTGTAAGGTATACTTAACCAAGGGGATGCATTAATTGCATTGGCAAGGTCTACCATTCGCTCAGCTGGGACACCATTATCACCTGTGTAAAAGGCTGAGCCTATGGTGGCGCGTTGATTCCATTCTACAGCTACATTAGCGCGTGGATTTGTCCACGGCATGAATCGCAAAGAGTGTAATTCGCGGATTCGGGCAATATAGTCTTTATTGAAAACTTGTCTTCTGTAATTGTTCTCATTTTTCTTTGGCACAATGCGGATATTACGAAGATATTCACCATTTCTTCTTGGGTCGGTGCGTGTGATTTGTAATCTTAGGTTTCTTTTTGGTGATAATAAATCAAACTCAATGTGTCCAGGCTTTTGATAAGCCATGCGTAAGTCACCCGTGAGTTTCAATGTTCCTTGGCCATCGTATAAAACAACATATCGTCCAGGTGGAAAGTGTTCTGAGAGTTTCCAAGTACTAGTGACACTGGTGTAAACAGGAGCTTCATGAGGTGCAGGAAGAGAGCGAACCCAGCCGTTACCATCAAGCTGAAGTAAATCTTGTTCACGTGTATTTAAAGAAGTTTTTCGAGTACAACCAGGGTCTATAGCCCGTCCAGATCCCCAGTCAAATTCACATGAAGTAAACCAGCCACGGGAACTTTTAAAGATATCGGTAAAAGGAATAGATGAAGTCAGTTTACCAAGGTCTCCAACATTGATACCAAGCTTAGGATTGCTACTGTAACGGGCTTCAGCGGTTGAAATAATGCTAATTGTAACTAAAAGAAATACGAATAGTGTGCTTATTCGAGACAACATTCTTCTCTCCTTGATTAACCATTTTTATACGTTAACGAATACTATCACAGTCTTAATGGCACCCCCCCCTTTTTTACACAATTAGCATTCCTTATATTAGCTAGCTGGGTTACTCTATAATAAATGAGAATTTGAGTGTTTCTATGACGACTGACTCGAACAAATTCTTTATAATGTAATCTAAAAACAGGGCTTATTTTCGTTGACCTTCGCTAATTTCATATTCTTCATTTTCTTATTACTTTCACTGATAGTGTTTGTGGTTCTGGCGTTACTGGTTCATAAGATTAAAAATGCAGGGCGTTTATCATCTGATAAGCTATCAACGTTAACGGCTATTTTATTTATCCCTGCCATTCTTATTTTTGTATTGGTTTATAAAGGTATATCGGGGTGGCGCTCAGATATTCAATTTCAGTATGACCAAATTGAAGTAAGTTCATTTGTTTCTCAAATTTATGAGCCACTTTCAGTTTCTCAAAAGCTATTGCAAGAAAAGCTTTATATAACGAATTCTTTACTGATAGAAATTGAAAGTATGGAACTGACTTACTTTAATCACATTGAAATGATTAGGCATGTAAAAAAGAAATGGAGGGAAGCTCAAGCTGTTCTTTATAAAACCTATCAAAATACGGACAAGGAAATTAGGCGTGCTTGGATTGCTCATAACACTATGGACCGCAACGATGTTTTAAGTAAGTTTTCTAAACAAGCGGTTTATTTAGAAGAAGATATTCATCAGGCTGAAAAAAATTATCAGTCTCTTATTTATAGTGTTCAGGGCCAGATGGTTAGAGGTCTTGATCAAGCTCGTAGATTACTCGACTCTCATCAAAAACCAGCGAGGACTAAAAAACGAAGATTAGAAAATAAGAAAACTAGTGAAAGCATACAACCTTTTAGTCCCACTTTAAGTACCGAATTAATTGGTTATTTGTCATTAATTGATGAGCAACTACAAACATATATAGATACGCTACAACAGCTTATAAGGCATGCTGAGCAACAAATACTTGTGTTAAATAATCACTTACATAAAAATAGAGATTTACAGTTACCTTTAACAAAAGCAATTAGTGACTGGCAGCAGTTTGAAAAGCTTAGTAAGCAACAATTGCAACAGGTTTTGTTTGCCATAGAGGCAGAGCTTGTTGCTAGAAAGTTAGGGCTTTCAGGAAATAGCCCTGCGGTTTACGCAATGCATAAGAGTATTTTAAAAGGTATTCCTGCCATTGTGAGCAAAGCACAGAAAAGGCGTATTGCTATTGATCAAAGTTACAATATTAAGGGCACTAGAAACTAGGATAAATAGGGTAAAGAGGAGCAAGTTCAGATTTAATTTTAGGTCTAATAATGCTCTTTTGAATAAGACCTTTTTCAATTAATACAGCTAAAGCACTCCCATCCCACTTAAGACTTTTAGCACTATACAGACTTTTTTCTAGTTCAATAATGACCTCAGAGCCCTTGTCTAGTTTTGCCGCGAGCATTCCTAGGCCTTGAATTTCTATATCCCATTCTGATGAAACAAGTTGCAATAGTCTGTTGGCGGTGAGTTTCTTATCATTATTTTTGCATGCTGTTAATACGCGAGCACGTAGCTTAGCAATACTAACGGGATGATTATTAGTTAGCTTATTAAATAGTATCTTCTTCCTATTGCGTTGATAAACAAAAGCAGAAAGTAATAATAATAAAATAACAGTTATTGCTGCGGATAATCCTCTGCTCCAAAATGGTGTGTTTGTTTCTTCTTTTATATCATTGTTTAGTACTGTTTTATTTGAGATAGCATTATTCATGGGTTCAGTAAATGATTCATTAGGTGCATTGTCTGTGGCACCTGTTGCAATCCCAGCTGCTACATTTAAACCCCATTTAGGAAGAGTGAATGTTTTTTGTTTTTTTGTTTTTACATCCCACCAGTCTACCGAAATTTCAGGTATGGTAACTTTACCTTGTTGGTTGGGAATATAGCTAATATCAACCCGTTGAATGCCATAGATGGTTTTGCCATCATTGGGCGTATCAGTTTCAGCTTGTTCTGGATAAACTTTCATGCCGATTGGCTTTGGTATTTCTATCTGTGGAATTTGTGAGCTTGAGAGACCTTTAACTTGTAATGTGAGTGTTCGCATTACAGGCTCACCAACTTTTAATTCGGGAGGGTTCAGTTTCCAGCTATCATGGATAATAAGGTTTTCAGCGGGTAACCATGCTTTGCCAGTAAACTCTTTTGGAACAGGTAAAACATTAACGTCTATTGTTTGACTGCTGATAGAAAAAGGTCGACTTGGCCCAATAGAACGTCTATTAAATAAGCGGTCGAATGGATTAGGTCTACCAAAATTATTAAAAAGCCTATTGAATATATCTGTGTCGTTGTAACGATTAGGTGGTGTTGATGAATCACCACTTGATAGCGCAATGCGGCCTCTAACCGTAATACTTGGGAGTTGTAATTTTCCACTTTTTTCAGGGGAAATAACAAAGTGCTTTTCAATGACTGTAAATTTTTTGCCTGCACGTACAACTTGATAGCGTCGGCTTGTATCAAGCTGCCGTATATCGACATTTTCAACTTCAGGTAATAAGAATTCCCCTGACTGCATTGAGGAGTCATAAAAAAGCTTTACGGTGTAAGGAATTTGCTGTTGAACATAGGTTTCACCATCCGTTATGTCTACCGATGTTTGGATAAAAATGTGTTTCTTGGTTTCAGCGGCTACCTCAGGAGGTAAATGTTCTATCGTTACATTGATGCTGTTAGTGGTATCACTACCAACTTTTATTTCTGGTATTTTGATGACACCAGCTTTTTTTGCTTGTATTTTGATCGACCACATTTTTTTAAATGATCTTCTACCATTGATATAATTGATTTGAGAGTTTGTACTAGAATTAAGAATGAAAAAGTCTTTTTTTAAAGGTGATAGTTCAGGTAGCAAATTATTATTTTTATTGGTTTCAATAATGAGCGTTATCGGGTCACCTTCAAAGGCAACCGATTGATTAATTGTAGCCTTTACCGCAGCATTAACAGGGTAAATAAAGAGTATTAATAAGGTAAGAATAAGTTTCTTCATGTTATCACCATGGTTGCTCTGTATTTGAGTTATTGCGACGACGTTTATATTGATATTTAAACTTACGTCGTAATAAGCCCCCTGGATCATCAGGTATTCTGCGAAGCCATTGTTCTGCTGCCATTTTTTCTTCTTCTGTTAGATCTGTATCTACTTCTTTTTTAGTGGTATTAGGGGTACTTTGCTCACTTTTATTTTTATTAGCCTCTGACTCTTTCGTATTTTCTAGTTTGTTTTGTGCCTCTTCATTTTCACTTTTAACTTCTGTATTTTTTTGTTCCGTTTGCTTGGTTTTTGAGTCTTGATCATCCGTAGAGGGGTCACTATTTTTTTCGTCTTTTTGTTTTTTGCTCAGCTCTTTATTTGCATCAGAGAATTGATCATTCTTTTGAGTTTCTTCTGCTTTTTTCTTAGTATTACTTTGCGGTTCTTTCTTCGTTTGATCTTCTTCAGATGATTGACTATTTTGCTTTTGCTGGTTCTCTGCGCTTTTGTCTGATTTACTCTGTGATTTATCACTAGATTTTTGCTCAGATTCATTTTGTTGATTATCTTGGTTTTCTTTGTCTCCGTCTTTAGATTTCTCAGAATCCTGTTGTTGTTTTAACAATTTTTCTATCGCTGATTTATTCTCAATAGCATCCTGCATATCGGATTGTTGTTCAATTGCCTTATCATAGGCTGCGATGGCTTCTTTATACTTGTTAAGTTTGGCTAGAGTATTGCCTTCATTATAGCGTGCATTCGCTCCCTTACTTTTTTTAAAGTGATCAAGAGCTTCTGTATATTTGTCCTGTTTATATGCTGCACTTCCCAGACGTAGTGGATTTTTTGATAGTTTATTAACTTTGCCATACTGTTGGAGTCTTAAGGCTGTCTCTGCTTGCTGTTCTTTATTTTTCCATAAATCATCCAACGAGAAAGCCATCACTTGTTGTGTTTGAAGTAACATGCTGACAAGAAAAAAAGCAAAAAACACATTCAATAACCAACCACGACGAAATGCTAATGCAGCAAGTGGGATGAGTAAGAGTATTAGAAAGGGTCCTGTCGATTTCCATTGTTCATTATCAACATCTTGTTTTTGCAATTCTTTGTTTTTGCTAGCTTTCCCATCTAACGTAACAGATAGCAGAAGCTGTAAATCTGCATTATTGGGACTAATACGATGATATTTGCCTTTACCATTGATAGCGACTGTATTTAAACTATCAGTCTCTAGTTTAATATTGACATTACTATAATTTTTGAATTTTAAGGTGCCACCTTCTTCTGTACCAACACCAAGAACAGAGACTGTATAACCATTTTTTACCAAAGACTTGGCTGCTTTATTGGCTAGTGTTTTATTGCTTAAACCATCGGCAATGAGTAAAACTTGCCCCTTATTTACACCTGCTTGTTTAAGTAATTCATGGGCTTTATTTAAACCCAAGTCAACACGACTTCCTTGAACTGGCATTAGTTGGGGTGTGAGTATCTTTAATAAAGAACGAATTGTTTCAGTATCTCTGGTTAGTGGTGAAGCTGTAAATGCATCTCCTGCAAATAGGACTAAGCCTGTTTGACCCTCCTCATCTCTAGATAGAATATCTTCAATTTTAAAGCGTGCACGTGCGAGTCTAGATGGCTTTAAATCAGAAATTAACATGGAGTTAGAAAGGTCCAGTACGATGACGCGTGCTGTATTAGTTTGAAATACTGGTCGAGAAATCTTTTCCCAGACGGGATCTGCAAGTGCTACAACACTGATCAACCAACCTAGTGCTAGTAGTATTTTGGCAAGTGTTCCTGTTTTAGTGTCTTTACCTTGTAACAGTATTGGTAATAGTTTGGCATCAATCACTTTTTCCCATGCATTAGAATTACCGTTTGAGCGAAATGAAAACCATAGTAATAATGCCAAAGGAATCAAGGCAAATAACCATTGCGGATATAAAAATTTAAATGGCTCAATTAATATCAAGAATCACCCATGTTACTTCTTTACCGTTCTAAGCCTAGAAAAAAAAGTAGGACTAGATACATTTAAAATACCAAACAGTACTGCTAGAGCGCTTAACAATAAAGCAATAGACAAGGGATAGTAATAGAGTTCTCTTACAGGGCGATAGCTTAGTTCATCTGTTGAAATAGGTTCTATTTTATCAAGTTCATCGTAAATTTTTAAAAGTCCTTTCATGTCTGTTGCTCTAAAGTATTGCCCTTTAGTTTTTTCTGCAATGGCTATTAAAGTTGGTTCGTCAAGGTCATTACTTCTGCGAGAACCTACGCCAATAGTATAAATTTTAACTTTTTCCTGTCGTGCTAAATCTGCTGCCTTAAGTGGCTCAACATTTCCTGCAGTATTTGCTCCATCAGTAAGTAAAATCAGTACTCGGTTTTCTTCATCTTCCTTACGTAGACGTTTTACTGCTAAACCAATGGCATCACCTATCGCAGTTGCCCGCCCTGCTAAGCCTAGGAATGATTCATTCAGTAAAATTGCCACGGTTTTTCTATCAAATGTGAGAGGTGCTTGTAGATATGCTTGACTACCAAAAAGAATCAATCCTATTCGATCTCCTTGTCGTTTATTAATAAAATCTCCCGCCACTGCTTTAACTGCTGTCAAACGTGACACTCTTTTTCCCGAAATGATCATATCTCGTTCTTTCATCGATATAGATATATCGACTGACATCATCAAGCTACGTCCACTAATAGATTGTTTAATGGTATCACCAATTAATTGTGGGCGAGCACAAGCTATAATGAGAAACACCCATGCACAGCTAGCTATAATTAGTCGACTTAATGATTTTGGTTTTTTATGTGTACGTAGACTCGATTGTAAATTTTCATAAAAAGGGATGCGTAATGCCGCACTACTATTTATTTTTGCGGGCGGAAAAATAAACCGAACTAATAACGGTAGTGGCAATAGCAAAAATACCCAAAGAAAAACAAAACTAACACTACTTAGATCAATCACGACATTTCTCTTTTATAGTTAGTTTTTTTCTTTTTAACTACTCTAGAAACCCACTTTCTAATCATGGGAATGAATTCTTCTAAATTCAAGTTTTGTAATTTTCCTGCACGATAGGGAGCTTCTATTAATATCCGACCTGCACCTTTGCTAAAGTCATGTGTTTTCCCAGATCGATCTAGAAAATGTAACCAGCTGCTGCCTGTGAGGCTTGCTATATCTGAACGAGGGTAATGTGTTATAGCAAGTTGTCGAAGTAGTATATTCACCTTGGCGAGAGTTTCATTGTCAGGATTATTTCTTAACTGGTTTTCCAATTTTTTTAGTTGCTTAAGAACAGTAAACTTTTTTCTTTGTTGTTTTAAGTGTTTTTTGTAAAACCTTATTAGCAACCCAATAGCAATTAATAATAAAAGAAACAATACCCACCAACCAAATGCTATTGGCCAAATATTAGCACTGTCAGGTAAATGAATATCGTGGAGTTGTAATGAGTCATTAGTTGGCATCTATTTAACCTGATGTGAAGCTAATAGATGAGCGTGGTTTAGTTTTGCTAAAACTTTTTTGAAGTTCTAACATAACATCGTCAGCGGTAGAAAGTTGAAGTAACGGAATTTTATGAGTTTGCATTAGCTTTTTAACTGCCAAATGATGCTCAGCAAAGAAGCTTTGATATTTTTTACGCCCTTTCTTAGTGCGTGTATTTAAAATGCTGGTTTTGTTGCCATCGGTTATATGATACCTCGCTGGAATAGGAGGATTTATTTCAAGTGGGTCAACGATTTGAATAGCTTGTATATCATTATGCCGAGCAATGGCTTGTAAGTGCTGGGCTGTAGTTTCATTGATATCATAGAAATCACTAATTAAAAAAACTAACGATCCCGGGCGAGCAATACGCCGTAGTCTTTTTAGTTCTTGGTTGAGGCTAGTATGGGTTCTTTGTTTTTGTAAGCCAATCAATGGATCTCCGTGCTTAACTAGTTCACGAATTAACTGTAAAACACCACGTCTACCTGCTTTTGGGGGTAATTCATGATGAGTGCTATTGATGATTAATGCACCAATTCTATCACCTCGATTTGAAACTGCCCAAGCAATTAAGGTTGCCGCTTTTGCTGCTACAACAGACTTTAGTGTATTGATTGACCCAAAAAACATGCCAGGATTAAAGTCGATGAGTAAGACGACAGGGCGCTCGCGTTCTTCTTGGTAGAGTTTGGTATGTGGTTTACCTGCGCGTGCTGTTACTCGCCAATCCATATTGCGAATATCATCGCCTGCCTGATAAATTCTAGATTCTTGATAATCCATGCCACGTCCTCGAAAACGAGAGTGGTGTGTGCCTGTAGTTGAAGAGCTTGCATATGAACGTCTACCCATATCAAGTTTGTAGGCTTGCTGTTGCAGACCGATCAATTCTTTAGTTGTAACATGGGTACTGGTATTGATAGGAATAACTTTGCCTTGATCAGTATCCATATTCTGGAACAAACGATTAAAGAATGCCATTTCTATTACCCTTTTACTCGATCAACTATTTGATCGAAATTAGGGCTAAGTTTGATAGTAAAAAACTTTTGGCTCATGACACGGGTACTTGTTTGATTAACTCCTTAATCACCTTGTCTGCAGTAATTCCTTCTGCTTCTGCTTCATAGGAAATCAAAATACGATGGCGTAATACTTCAAATGCAACGGTTTGGACATCTTCGGGGGAAACATAGTCACGCCCTAATAACCAAGCATGTGCTCGTGCACAACGATCTAATGAGATTGTAGCACGAGGGCTACCTCCATAACTGATCCAGCGACTCAGCTCTTCGCTATAAGCCGCAGGGTTTCTGCTCGCCAGTATTAGTTGGACAATATACTCTTCTACGGGTTCCGCCATATGTATATCTAGAACTTCTTTCTGTGCTTTTTCTACATCATATTTTGTTAACGTAAATACTGAATCATCTGGTTTGGATTGTGTATTTCTAGCTTGGTTTCTAGCCAATTCTAAAATCAAATGCTCTGCTTTTGCATCAGGGTAATCTATGAATATATGCATTAAAAACCGATCTAATTGAGCCTCTGGCAAGGGATAAGTGCCCTCCTGCTCAATAGGGTTTTGCGTAGCCATGACTAAAAAAGGGCGAGGCAATTGGTAGGTAGTGCTTCCTACAGTGATTTGATGTTCACCCATTGCCTCAAGCAAGGCAGATTGTACCTTTGCAGGGGCACGGTTAATTTCATCGGCAAGAATTAAATTATGAAACAAAGGCCCTCTTTGAAATATGAATTTACCCGTTTCAGGTCTATAAACATCACTTCCTGTAAGATCACCAGGCAGTAAGTCAGGTGTAAATTGTAGTCGATGGAAATCACCTTCTAAAATGGCGGACAATTCTTTAATTGCTGTGGTTTTAGCAAGTCCTGGTGCCCCTTCAACTAAGAGGTGACCATCCGCTAATAACGCGATGAGTAAACGATCAACCAGTAAAGTTTGACCTATGATCTTAGTTTGCAAGTGTTTCCGTGCTTCTGAAAACGCATCATGGCAACTGTGATTTATTGATTCTGTAGAAATGTTTTCTGTACTCATGGGTTTAATTCTTATTTATATTTGTGATTTATAGTAATAGTTAGAAGCATAAACAACTAAAAAAAACATGTAAAGAACAACTGATAACTAGATGCTATGTGATTGTAGTCACATACGGTGCTTGTATTACAGTTTACTATTAGGTTGTAACGAACTAACTGTGCA
>VAPK010111250.1_pt1 | contig 21513 bp, 14 predicted proteins | sample 3395031 | NCBI WGS metagenome assembly VAPK01 (sample SAMN08290443, study PRJNA428436) | hydrothermal vent metagenome | isolation source: Deep-sea hydrothermal vent chimney 1 | place: Pacific Ocean: Juan De Fuca Ridge
AACAAAACTTACAATTAACAGATCGATAAGGATGATAATACTCACCAGGGCCATAAGTATTAAATAATCTAATAACTACAGTTTGCGTATCAAATATTTTAATTGAATTACGAATTTGCATTTCATTGGCCCATTTAGAAATGGCATAATCATTCATCTGCTGAATTTCAACATTATCCATTACACTTTCAAACATTTCATCTTCATAATCCCCATAAACTTCTGAACTCGAAAAATGAACCAGTTTAAACTTCAAATTCTCTTGCAATCGGATAATATTCTTCAAACCAATTAAATTGGATTTCCACATTTGCTCAAAGTAATCCTCTCCATTCCATCTTCCAAATTCTGCTGCACAATTGTAAACTAAATCAAATGGACCTGCCTCATTAAATACTCTTTCTAATTGTCTAAATTCACCAATATCACATCTAGAATAGGTCCATTCTTCATTACTCATTCTTTGAATATATCCAATCTCTCCAGGGTGATGTTGAATATCAACACCAAAAACAGAATTACCTCTAAGAGTTAATTCACTAACTAATTTCTGACCAACTATTCCTTTAGAACCTGTTACTAAAATTCTCATATATTTTAAATTTATTGTTAATTTTAATTTTTGAAATACTTTTTAAATTTTTCTTTGTCTAAAAACAAATTGTAGTTTTCTTCAAACCATTTTTCATCTTTATCCCACCAATTTGAATCTTTGATTACTTTAATTAATTCTTCTTCTATTCTATTTCTTATATGTCTTGCAGGTATTCCTCCTACAATTTCATATGGTTTTACATTTTTAGTGACAATTGATCCAGCAGCAACAATTGCGCCATCTCCTATTAAAACTCCTCCCTTAATAGTTACCCCATTTCCAATCCAAACGTCATTGCCAATTATTATTTTTTCATCAGATTCTTTAAAATAATTTTTATCTGCAAAAGTTTTAAAGGTTTTATCGTTTGAGTAAAATGCTGGATGTGTCGATATAAAATCTGTCGGATGGTTTGCCATTCCAAAAAGTGAATTAGCACCTATAGAACAAAACTTCCCTATTAATGTATTCCTTATACTTGTACTAGAATTTACATAACTATGATCTCCAATTGAAGATTTTACTAGACTAACTTTCTTGCCTAAATAAATATGCTTACCTATTTGAGAATCTAATATAGATACATACCTCCCGAACACTGGAGACCTGTCACTGTATTGGTTTAATAATTTCTTCCTTTTATAATCAATGAAAAGCAAATGAGGCCTTAAAATATATTGAATATACTTCTTATCTATTCCAAATCCCATATGCTTTTTTATTTAAAATTTTAAAATATTGAATAGGTGCTATAAATGGTGAATAGAAATTAGATAAAATCGAGGCAATCACGACACTTTCAATTCCCCAGTGCAAATATTTAATAAAGAAAAGTGAAATTGGTATAAAAATTATTGCACCAACTAATAGAGAATACATTTGAATAGAAATTTTTCCTACTCCATTAATAAACATATTGAAAATACCTCCAAAAGTTAACAATGAAAAATATATAAAAAGTAAAATCTTAAGTCTATTAGATATAAAAATTGTTTTCATTTTATCTACTCCTAACCAAAATTCGAAAAACATATCAGAAATCAGGTATAACGCTATCCCTAAAAAAATCAATCCGATCCAAATATAAAAAAGATTCTTAATACTTTTCCTTATCCATTGAATATCTTCTTTTACCCAAGCTTCTGTAAAAGCTGCCCAAAAAGGTGATACAATAATTGTAAAAACCATCATAATTACCGAGAATAACTTATACGCAATATTATATGGAGTTACTTCTGCCGGACCATAAAATTGGCTTATTATAATGTTTGAAGATTGAAACATTATTAAAGTAGATATCTGAATTAAAAAAAACTTTATTCCTAAATTTAATAAATCCTTTGCGTACTTAAATTCAACAAAATTTATTGATGGAGCAATTTCTTTGTAATCAGATTTATAAAAATATATTGTTGCAACAAAAAGAACTAAAGTTGGAGCCAAACTAAGCACCCAACCTAAATAAACTAAAGATCCATCTGTAGTTTTTGTCAAAATATATATTAAAATTAATGCAATTAAATTACCAATTGGCCCAAAAGAATTTGAAACTGCTGGACGTTGATCTGCAACTAAAACAATACTAATCAATTTTATTACAAATCGTAAAAAGAAAAACCCAAAAATTATAAATGATAAAGTTGTAAGTTCATCTAATAATTCTGCTTCTGTATTTAAAACTACAGTCCAATCGATAAAAATATTTCCTATAAAAAAAACCAGAGCAACAATGCTTATTACAATAGATAATATAGCATATGTCGTACTAACGTAAATCTTTCCTAATTTATAATTTTTAACTGCAAGAGCCTCTGCTAACTTATTTTTTAATCCACTTCCTAAACCAATTTCAAAAAAAGTAAACCATGTCATAAAAGATGTTAATGTTAACCATATTCCATACTTAGTTTGATCCAAATAATTAAGGGTTACTCTTATCATTAAAAATCCAACTACAATACTTAATCCCTTTATAATAAATGAGGCAACTATATTTTTCTTGGCTTTTACAGTTCTGGAATGACCTTTGAAAAAATTTTTAAAATTCATCAATTACTGAGTTATATATATTTAGCAAATCACATTTAATATCCTTAGGGTCATGCCTCTTTAATGCTCTTGTTCTTGCTTTTTGACCATACTTTATTGCTTTATCATACTTATTATACATCTCAAGTATTGATCCCGTTAAAGAGAAAGCATCTCCATCCTGAATTAAAATTCCTTCAACCTTATTTGTTAGCAAACTGGAAGTTCCTCCAACATCTGTTGCAATACAGGGTAAGCCTAATATCATGGCTTCACATAAATTATTCGGGCTGTTTTCAATATGAGAAGCCATTACATAAATATTCACATTAAGCAAATGTTTAACTATATCTTTTTCAGATAATTTATCCAAAAAAATTATGTTTTTCGAAACTTCTATATGAAATGATTTAATAATCAAATTTACTATTTGATCATGTAAAGATATTCCAGCAATCAACCATTTATAATTTATATTTAAATTATCCAATTCAATTGCAGATTTAAGAATAGTCTCAAGTCCTTTGTATAAATTCGTACCTGTTGTTGTAAAAAGAATCAATTCATTCTTCAATTTATTGTTCCAACTATACTGATAAAATGATTTTCGCAAAATTTCATCATTATGAAAATAGATGCTATCAGGTGCAAGAACACGTGTAATTCTTCTATCCCAATCAGTTCTTCCTATTATATACTTAGCAGATTTAAGGATTTTTTGTTCTCTTAAAACTTTTTTTTGAAATCTATTATAAATGTCAATATATGATTTGAATAATACTTTAGATTTAAAGAGTGTTTGTTTTTTTACATAATTCTTGGGTAATCCAGAAAAATACTTTTCGTTATAAACGGTAAAATTTCCTTGGATTGAAATTACAATTGGAATATTTTTAATTTTATCCTGAATCAAACCAAATGGCTTTTCAGTTCCCATTATATGAATTAAACTAGGTTGAAAATCATTTACAATTCTAACAAATTTTTCGATATCACTTTCAGGTTCTACCTCAGCATTCATTCTTTTAATTAGGTTGTTTAACCTTGTAGAACTATCTCTAATAGGAATTGGATAATATTTGGTATTACTTTGCCTGAATTCATCAATTTGTTGATTTGAATAAAACGCGATTGCTAGTTCAATATCATTTGAATTCATTATTTCTTTTTCTAATGATTTTATCCAACCACCATCAACACGTTTTGTGTTTTTAGAATTTTCAGCTAAAGATGGCGTATTTGTAAACCAGAGAACTTTCATTTAAAATGTAATAATTAGGAGTTCCATATTCCTTTGGCTCTATTATTAATTATTTTATTATATTGAATTGGAGCTATAATTAACCCATTAAAGTTACTTATTATAGAAGCAATGACTAATCCCGAAATGCCAAATTCTGTATATTTTACTATCCCTATAGCTATTATTATAAAAAGAATAGCTCCAATTATGCTGCTATACATTTGCAATTTAACTTTACCAACACCATTTATAAACATTACAAAAACACCTCCAAAAGTAAAAGTTACAAAATATATAAACAGAACAACAGACAAGTTGAAGGGAATGATGACCTTATCACCTACCCAAAAATTATAGAAATTGTTTGAAAAATAAAGCATTATTACCCCTCCTAAACACATTAATAGCCAAATTTTTAATAGTTTTTTAATAGTTTTTTTAATCCAAATTATATCTTTAGTAACCCAAGCTTCAGTATATGCCGACCAAAAAGGTGAGATTATTATGGTAAAAACCATCATCAAAATTGAAAAATATTTATAAGCAATATTATAAGTTGTAACTTCTGCAGGCCCAAAATACTGTGCAATTATAATATTACTGGATTGGTAGATCACTAACCCTACGATTTGAATAATAAAAAATTTTACTCCTAAATTTAAAAGATTATTTGCATGGTCAAACCTAACAGATTTAAATGAAGGTGCTAAATATTTATATTCATTGTTGTAAAAATAAAAACTTGCAACTATTAATACTATAACTGGAATTGCACTTAAAGTTAACCCCAGATAAATTAAAGAACCACTAGTAGTTTTTGTTAATACAAACATTATTAATAAGGCAATTAAATTCCCAATTGGTCCGAAAGTATTTGCAATAGCCGGTCTTTGATCTGCTCTTAAAACAACACCAATCAATTTTACTACAAACCTTATAAAAAAAAAGCCAAATACAAACAAGGCTAAAACACTTAGCTCATGTTTTAGATTATTATCGGTATTTAAAATTATTGTCCAGTCAATAAAAAAGTTTGCTGCAAAAAATAATATTGCTACAATACAAATAACTATTGAAAGTATTGCATAAGTTGTACTAACATAAATCTTAGCCAAATCATAGTTTTTTGCAGCTAGTGCCTCAGCTAGTCTATTCTTCAAGCCATTTCCAAGACCAATCTCAAAAAAAGTGAACCATGTAATAAAAGAAGACAATGTTAACCAAATTCCATATTTCGTTTGATCTAAATAATCTAAAACTACTCTAACCATTAAAAAGCCCACTATTATACTAATTCCTTTAATGGCAAAAGAAGCTATAATATTCTTTTTTGCCTTTACACTACGATCATGGCCAGTAAAAAACTTAGAAATATTCAATAATATTTGTTTTTGTAATTCTTTTTTGAGCTTGTTGAAATTTCAGTTGATCTATATAGTACTTGTTTATCACTAGGGCAAAGATCATTCCCATTTCAAACAAACCAAACCAAACCAAAGTAAGATTTGCAAGCGCAAAACTTAGCAGCGCGAGAAATGATCCCCACATTTTTGTCTCTTTAGCATCAATATAAAGCTTTCTCAATAAAAAATATAAAAAACTTAAAAACAATAATCCACCAACAAAACCATACATATAAAAGAGTGATAAGTAGCCAACATGCATTTGAGAAGACTGACCTTGTAAAAAACTTCTTAACTTATAGTCCTGTTTTCCAGTTCCTCCCATTCCATATTTTATATTCCCAACACCTAAAACAGGGTTATCCATAAATAATTTATCAAAAGCAGCAAAAGCTAATATTCTGCTACTTGCTGAATTACTTTTAACCCTATCTTCCACTATTCTATCTGTGTTAATTCCTATTGCATTCAAAACAAAATAAGAACTAACAACTAGAATTGGTACTAAAATCGCAAACTTTAAAAATTGTTTAAATTTATTTTCATGATGAATTATAAGAACTACAAATACCAAGATAATATTTACCATAATCCATCTGGCTTTTGTTAAAAAAGCGTAAACTAGTCCCATAAAAATCCAAATCAATATATTCTTTTTTCTTTTATATAGATATTCAACAACAATTAAAAATATAGATACATACCCAAATCCTTTTGATAGTTCAAATGACCAGGAATAAATAGACGGGAGTCTACTTTCAAATTCATTTTTTACTTCATATAATTCAAGTTTAATCGGTTTAACAAAAAAAGAAGAATTTACAACTTGTTGTATTAAGATTGTTATAAAAGCAATAATTAAAACATAAATACTCGTTTTCATTATTAAAGAGAAATATTTTCTATTAATCTTTAAATTTTCTATAATAATCATCATATTAATTGCACCAATTAAAGTATTAGAGTACAAATAAGAAATCTTAAATTCTCTATCCAATAATACAAAAGCCGAAAAAAAAGTAAATGCTGTAAACAATATATAGAAAATAATATATTTTGGAAACCTAATTTTGGTATTTGGTGGTTTAAATATAAATAATAAGAATACTCCAATAAAAGACAAAAACTGCAAAATCTTATTTAGATCCATATCTAAATAAGTATATGTTATAAATCCAATAAAAGGAGCTATTACAAAAGCAAAGATGATATACTTATTGTATTTTGTTGCTAAACTATTTTGCATTTGACTAAATATTATTTATAGTTTAATTGAACCATTTTTAAACGGGTGATTCACTATTGGAAGCTTCGCTAATGGATGATAATCACTTGTTAAGGGAGTTAGTTCTTTATTGCGAATATCATGGACAATATTTATAGACTGTCTTGCATCCTCTAATCCATATCCATTACCTTGAATAATTCTTTCATAACTTTTGGTATGCAAATCGAAAAAACCGTCACTAAACTCAATCTCATTACCATTCACTGTTATAGATCTGTAGGTACGCTGACCTTTTTCTTTTATTTCTTTGGGTAAAACATTTTCATTGATAGATAAAAACCACCTGACTCTTGCCTTTTCAAATTCCAAATAACCTGCAGCTCTATCATGCGAATGCAAATGAACCCGATTCACCTTTATATCTCCAAATACCCAAGCCAGCATATCATAAAAATGAATTCCAATATTGGAAGCTATTCCTCCTGATTTTGTAATATCTCCTTTCCATGATGTGTAATACCAGTTACCACGAGAAGTTAGGTAAGTTAAATCTACATCATAGATCTTATCTTTTGGGCCATTTTCAATTTTCTCCTTTAATGCTATAATACTAGGGTGTAATCGCAATTGCAAAATAGTATTTACACGTTTGTTGTATTCTTTTTCTATATCTGTTAGCGCATCTAAATTCCAAGGATTTAGAACTAAGGGTTTTTCGCAAATTGCATCTGCACCACTTCGTAATGCCATGCGAATATGTGAATCGTGTAAATAATTTGGTGTACATATACTTACATAATTCAGATCTACATGTTTTTTATGTCTCATCCTTTCAATATGACGGTCAAATCGTTCAAATTCAACAAAAAAAGATGCCTTTGGAAAATAAGAATCTATGATTCCAACACTATCAAATTTATCAAGTGCAACCAAAAGATTATTATTAGTTTCTTTAATAGCTCTTAAGTGTCTTATTGCTATATATCCACCAATACCTATTAATGCAAAATTTTTCATATTAAATTATTTTTATTTCGTTAAATTTTAGATTTTATATTTCAATATATTTTTGCCTCAGTCTTTTAAAATCATTGTATTAGAATACTTTTAATGCATGCTACGGCTTCGCCATTCTCAATCACAAAAACATTTGAAACTAAGTTTAAAATAAAAAAATTATCAATCAACAGAAGTGCCTTAATACAGAAATCTAATAAGGAGAAATATAGAACATCACTAATTCGAAGAAAATAATTTTTCTCTCCTTTTTAAATTTTAATCCCAATAAATATGTGCTTTGATATAAAAGATGTGAAAAATCCTTTGAAAGCGAAATATGTATTTATAAACATATTAAGAGGGGTATAAATTTAAATGACATTTACTAAACTATTTCTTTCCATTTTGTTTCCAAATATATTATATATTTGAATATATGGTATTCATTATATTAATAATTTAATATTTTAACGATATCAATTCAATTTAATTGCACAAAGAATGAGGTTTAAATGTGAGATTTGAGATAATCAATATATATTTCCCCTTTGATAAAAATGGATTATATTTTAATATGAAGAAAAACAAGAAAATTATCCCGAATCAAGTATGATTTGGTAGCAAAACATCTTAAAAAAACATTATTCAAATTTCAATTTTTGATTAATTTGATGTTACTACAATATCAATATATCATAATTTTTTTAGTCTTATGATAGTTTGAATTATAAAGACTAACTATATAAACTCCTTTAGATAAATTTGAAAGGTCAACTACTTTATACGCAACATTGTTATTTGTTTTTACTATATCTGTAAAAACAATGCTTCCATTAATACTGTATATATTTAAATTTAAAGAATCAAAATCATTATTTGCTTTTATATTTAAAGTACCATCTGTAGGGTTAGGATATACATTTAAGTCATTCAAAATATTTTCATTGTTGAGTACTGAACAATTTTCAACAGTTACTGTTACTGTGTCTGAATTAGTAATTCCACCACGTGTTGCATTTATAGTATATGTTGTTGTTCTGGTTGGGCTCACATTTATTGATTTTGATTCTTCTCCAGTATTCCACAAATATTTTTCACCACCAGCAGCATTGAGAACAGCACCTTCTCCTAAACAAATAGTAATATCTTCTCCTGCATATGCTTTAGTGGGCAGAGGGCTGGTATCATTCTGATTTACAGTTACTTGAACACTATCAGAATCTTCGCATCCATTTTTAAAGACAGATACAGAATAGTTCATTGTTTGTTGCGGACTAACAGTAATGCTTTTTGTTTTTTCACCTGTATTCCATAAATAAGTATCTCCTCCTTCTACAGTTAAGGTTACATTCTCTCCTTCATTAATTGTTACATTATTACCCGCATCGGCAAATACATTGTTTACCGTAACTTGTACGCTATCGCTATCAGATTTATTTCCTCCGGTTACAGTAACTGTATATATTTTAGTTGCATCTGGTTTTACCGTTATACTTTTAGTGGTTTCACCTGTATTCCATAAATATGTAGTTCCTCCAGAGGCAGTTAATGTAGCACTCTCTCCAATACATATGGATTGATCTGATCCAGCATCTGCCTTTACAGTTTGACCATTTTGATTAACTGTTACTGTTACCTCATGCGAATCTTCACATCCATTTATTGCAACTACAACTGAATAGGTAGTTGTAGAATTCGGACTTACACTAATACTTTGTGTTGTCTCTCCTGTACTCCATAAATAAGTATTTCCACCTGATGCTGTAAGGGTAACACTTTCACCTTCGTTTATGTTTTTATCCGGACCGACATCGGCTATAACATTTAATACTATAACTTCAACACTATCACTATCCGATTCATTTCCTTCTGTTACTGTAACTAAATATGTTTTTGTTGCTTCAGGACTAACTGTGATACTTTGTGTAGTTTCACCTGTACTCCAAGAATATTGAGTCCCTCCAGAAGCAGTCAAGGTTACGCTCTCTCCAATACATATTGACTGATCTGATCCAGCGCTAGCATTAATCGTCTGATTATTCTGATTCACCGTAACTATTACTTCTTTTGAATCTTCACACCCATTAATAGCAACTACAACAGAATAGGTAGTTGTTGAATTCGGACTTACACTAATACTTTGTGTTGTCTCACCTGTACTCCATAAATAAGTATTTCCACCTGATGCTGTTAGGGTAACAGTTTCACCTTTGTTTATGCTTTTATCTGGTCCTGGATCTGCTGTAACATTGATTACGGTAACCTCAACACTATCACTATCTGATTCATTTCCTTCTGTTACTGTAACTGAATATGTTTTTGTTGCTTCCGGACTAACTGTGATACTTTGTGTAGTTTCACCTGTACTCCAAGAATATTCAGATCCTCCAGAGGCTGTTAATTTAACACTTTCCCCAACACAAATTGATTCGTCCATTCCAGCATTAGCATTAACTGAGCTTGTAGAATTATTATTATACTCGAATGCTCCAATATCTACTGAAGAACCTTGAGGTCTTACATTATTGTCAAAATCAGTATTGATATAATTCAATTTTTTTCCCTTATCTATACTACCACTCCCTACTTGTTGACGTAAATTTGTCTTACTGAAATATTTAGGATTAGATTGTATATTATTATTATTTCCTATATACGTATTAAAACTATTGTAAAAATTACAATTTTCAAAAGTATGACCTTTACTTAATCCATTATCTTTTACATTAGTAATGTTACAGTTTATAAACTTATTACCACTAAATAAAGTTTTGTTATTTTTCTTTAATAAAGTTTGTCCACTATCAATTGTACAGTTAACATATTTATTACCCTTTACTTCAGGTGCCTTATCCTCAAGTGAAATAGCACTAAAAAATCGAAAATTTGTAAAAACGGAGTTGATATATGTATTGTTAAAACCACTTCCTTTACCCGGTTCTGTAGATTCTGCCCAAGATGTTGCGTATATCACATCGTGTGTATATGAGTTTTCCACAATATTATCATGTGCTCCATCTCTAATCATAATACCATTACCTATAACTCCTCTTGTTGAATATGCTTCTAGGCCCCTTATTACGTTATATCTAACATTAGCATGTCTAAATTCTGCCGCTTTACCTTGATTAATAGAAGTATGATTCTCAACAAGATTATATTCTGTTACAGTTTGAGGCGCACTACTTGGAGTATCAATGGAACATCCATGCCCGCTATGCCCTAAATTACCATCTCTAAAGGCTAAATTATCTTGATATATTATATTGTTACCGCTAGTTCCATAATAATAATCTGTTGCTTGTTCTATATCTTTTTCATTACAGTACGATTTATTTCCCACTAAAAGATTGAAAGATCCATTTACACTAAAATTACCATGTGTTGAATTTATAGCTATTGAATTCAAAATACGGCACTGAATAGCATTTCCGGTATGTCTAAAGGCTCTTCCTTTTTGTTTAATACTGTATCCCCCTTTACCGTTAGGAACAAAATTTCCTAGATCCTTAGTAATACAATTTTCATAGATAATACCTCTTGAACTATTATTATAAAAACCAATCATATATCTAGTTAACTGAATATTCTTAAATATTATATATTTCCTTTTCTTAATTGTGAAAGCAGTTGATTTATCATTTCTATTTCCAGTATCCAATAAGGGCATTTCATTAGCTTTTAATGGCCCATCTCCATATTTATAGTACATGGATCGAATATCATCGGGTGTATTTCTATACCCAATAAATTTAATTGGCTTGTCTATATTTCCATCCTTAAAATTATCTATGGTTTCTTTCCCATAATTACCAGCCTTTATCCAAACTGTACTTCCTGGTGTGGCAACTGAAACTGCCTTACCTATGGTAGCAAATGCTAAATTCTCTGTACTACCATTATTACTATCCTTTCCCGTTTTTACATCAACATAATATGTATTTACCAAAGATGAAGGTTCTGGTATTTCATTTTTTATATATTGTAAGGTAAAATTTGATAAATTTATGTTATTGGTGTTGCGAAGATCACTACCACCATCATACCTAATCGTATTATTATCCCAAAAGGTCATGGGTGAGGCTAGTGTAAAATAATGACCTGATGTTTGATTATTATTTATCTTAATGCCATTAATACTTTTACCTGAAATTATAAATCCTTTAATATTCGAAGCTAATATGTAATTGTTACTATCAAAATAAACTCTGGATGGTTGATTATTTTTTACAACAAAATTAGATAAAATTGGTATATTTTGTGCAATAGTATTAAAACTAAACAACAACCCAACAACCCATAAAAATATTTTCATAACTTTTTCATTTTGCAATTTCACCATAATATACCATGGTACTTTTTTATTAAAATTTATTGAGGGATAATTGTACTTAAGGGAAGAGGGATTATACAGTACATTTACTTTTAAACGAATTATTATTATAATTATTGTCAAATAATACTAATCCAATTTAAAGTTCAAATATCTGTTTCAATTCTGAAGAGATTCTTAATTTTAAAACAATTTCTGTTTTATTCTAAAAAACATTTCTCACATTTTAAACAAATTACATATTCTTAATTATATTTGTACAATTACTATTAATGTATTAATATCGTTGCTTTTTAATAAATTCTTTTACTAAATATATGAATAGGCGAAAATTTGTGTGGGCTTCCTCTTTAAGTTCAATAGCTATTTTATACCCATTGAGCAGTTGCAGTAGCAATAATTCTGATTTAGAACATCTTCTTGCCTTACCTATTTCATTATCCTATATATTCAATGAAGAAAAAATAAGTGCCTTGGGTAAGTCATATTTAGACAAATTTCAAATTAAAAATAAAAAAAGACATCTTAAAAAATTGCTGATGGAAAGTTTTGATATTAAAGATGAATCAAAATTAATGAACGATTCATCTTATGTTTTAAACAGATTGTTACAAAAAATTAAAACTGATTTCGAAACTAATCAGACGATTGAAATAGATGGTTGGATTCTTTCAGTAACGGAAGCACAGCAATGTGCTCTTTTTTTTCTAACTAATAATTAAAATAAAATGCATATAGATGCCAGATATCTCGATAACAACTCCCATATTCAGGGAGATATATGTATCATTGGAGCTGGTGCCTCTGGAATAAGTATTGCATTAGAATTAATAAACACTCCTTTTAAAGTAATTCTATTAGAAGGTGGTGGTTTTCAATATGATGACAAAATTCAAAACTTATACAAAGGTAAAACTACAGGTCAAAAATATTACCCAATGAAATCAAGTCGTCTGCATTTTTTTGGTGGTGCAAGTCAACATTGGGGAGGAATGTGCTCTCCTTTAGATGAAATAGATTTTAAAGAAAGAGATTGGGTTGAAAATAGTGGGTGGCCAATTTCGAAAAAAGACCTAATTCCTTTTTATAAAAAAGCTCAAATAAACTTAGATTTAGGTCCGTTTGAATATAATTTAGATTTTTGGCAAAAACAAAATCCTTCGTTTATACCGTTCCCTTTGGATAAAAATGTTGTTTGGAATAAAATGTGGCAATGGAGTCCACCTACACAATTTGGGACTAAATATAAAAAAACGATTATTGAAGCCAAAAATATTCATCTTTATACTTATGCTAATGCCGTTGATCTCTCTGCAAATGAAAATATTTCTACTATAAAAGATGTAACTGTTAAAAATTATGTGGATAAAACACACACGGTAAGTGCAAAACATTTTATTCTTGCTTGTGGAGCTATTCAAAATGCTCGAGTATTATTAGCTTCCAAATCTCAATCAAAAAATGGATTAGGAAACTCAAATGACCTTGTGGGCAGATATTTTATGGAGCACCCGGAAATTAATTCAGCAGAATTATGGCTCTCTAATCCGAAATCAACTAATTTATATCTATTCCCGAAAAAAATTCCACGAATTAGAGCAGAGTTAGCACTAACAGAAAAACAACAACAAGATTTAAAAATTTTGAACGGAACAGCATCCCTAATACCACTTACTGAAGCTCGACATTACAAAACTAATATGGAAACTTGGCAAGATGAAAATCCTTTGATTAGCCAAAAGAATAAAAGATCAGTTCAACTAAATAATTTTTGGGATAAAGTACAATTTAAAATGTCCCAAATAAAAGAAAGTCAAGAAAAAGGAATAGATAACGCATATCAGTTATACATTAGGATGGAACAAGCTCCCAACCCGTTGTCGAGAGTTACTCTTGACAAGGAGAAAGATTCTTTGGGTGTTCCTAGAGCTAATTTACATTGGGATGTGACTGATTTTGAGAGAGAAAGTATCAGGAAATTCTTTATTTTATTAGGTAAACAATTTGGCATATCAGATATCGGCCGAATTAAGTTACTGGATTTTTTACAAACTAAAAGCAAAAATGATAAACCTCAATACAGTGGAGGCTGGCATCATATTGGAACAACTAGAATGCACAATGATCCAAAAAAAGGAGTTGTAGATTCTAATTGTAAAGTTCACGGAATAAATAATTTATTTGTTGCTGGTTCGGGTTGCTTTCCTACTTCTGGTGCAGCAAATCCAACCTTAACACTAGTAGCTTTGAGCATTAGATTAGCTAACCATGTTAAAAGTGAACTTCATAATAACCAGGGTTAATTAATTTCTGCATATAGTTTCTAAGTTATTAAATAAAATTTATTTTCTATTTTTACGTTAATTAGTAATTCTCACAAAAATCATATACACATAAATATATTTTAAATGGAAAAAATTGAAACGTTTGAACAATTTTTAGCTACTGAAAGTGCTCAATTCTCATCCTTGAATTATTTAATAAATATTATTCTAACAGCCTTGTTAGCTCATTTACTTGGTCTACTCTATAATAGATTTGGCAACTCCCTTTCCAATAGAAAAAGTTTTGCAAAAAACTTTGTTATGTTAGCTGTTACTACAATGATTATTATTACCATAGTAAAATCATCACTGGCATTGTCATTAGGCTTAGTTGGAGCACTGTCTATTGTACGTTTTAGAGCAGCAATAAAAGAGCCTGAAGAATTGACTTACCTGTTTTTGAATATTGCTATTGGGTTAGGATTTGGCGCTGATCAAAGAATGGCCACAATAATTGGTTTTCTTTTTATTGCTCTATTTTTAATAGGTAAAAATAGATTAATCCGAAAATCCAATGATGAAAACCAAAACTTAATCTTAACAGTTAGCACAGAACACCCTTCTGTAAATCAAATAGATAAAATTGTTGAAATCTTAAAGCAATATTGTTCTTCGGTAACTTTAAAACGTTTTGATGAAAATGAAAATTCACTTGAAACTTCTTTTATTGTTGAATTTGAGAATTTTGATCAAATAAACAAAACAAAAAATAAATTACAAGAAAAATACAAAGATTTAACTATTAGTTTAATTGATAATAATATAAATATATAGTGAGAATATATAGCAAACATTCTGATAGAAAATATTTATTTAAAATAAAAAATGGCTTAACCGGAAGACGAATATTTTTTGTTCTGTTAGTAATTATAGGTTTAGCTGGTTTTGGCTTGGGTAACATTATTTTTGGTGCGTATTTGAATAGTACTGGGAGGACTTATAATTTAAAATATGCTTTATATCAAATATCTCATTTTAATTTTTCTTTTATTCCAAATTCGTTAAAAAGTAAATTTGTTGATATAGATCAAATTGATTTAGATGTATCTTTTAAAAATTGGGAGAGAATAAGATATATAAGAGAACGTGTCTTTATATTAGGTGATAGAGTCCCAGAAACTATCCAAGAAGAAGTACCCGCTAAAATTCGTTTCAATAATAAAACATACAAAGTAAAAATTAAATTAATTCGTGATCTAGATCATATTGTCCAACCAAATAAGTGGTCATTTATGATAAAAGTCCGTGATGGGAAATCTATTATGGGTATGACTAAATTCGCCCTTCTATATCCTAAAGCCAGGGGGTTTTTAACAGATTGGATTGCGTCTAAATTATTACAAGCACGTGGAATAATCGGTTTAAAAACAGGTTTTTCCAATGTAAACATAAACGGTAAAAATCATGGACTATATTATGTTGAAGAACGATTTGGTGAGAAATTACTAGAAAATAATAAATTGATAGATGGTATTATTTTTAGAAGCTTAGAAACCGATTTAAAAATATATAATTATAATAAAATTAAAAATGATCCAAAAAAATTAAAAAGTATTATCCTTTTAAAAAAATTATGGCAAGCATTTTTATTAGATAGTATAAAAGCTCAACAACTATTTGATTTAAAAAAATATGCATCACTTTACGTTATATCAGATATAATGTATAACCCAAGTGAAGCTCATGCTCTTTTTTACGGTAATTCTAGAATGTATTTTAATCCAATTACTAATTTAATAGAACCTATTCCAAGAGAATGGGGGGACTTAAGAATAGAATTTAGAAAACCATTGGATAAACTAATAATTGAAAATAGAATACCTGAGTCATATGAAATTCAGAAAAGAATTTCAGATAATTTTGAGTTTAAGGAATTGTATTTTAACGAAGCAGAAAGATTAACTAAAAATTCTTTTTTAGATAGTGTAATAGCAAGTAATGAAATCGAGTTAGAAAAATTAACTTCTCAAATACACACGGAAAATCCATTTTATAAATTACCTCTTAATATTTTATATGAGAATCAATATTCAATAAGAAAAAAATTACACCCAATATCCCCATTAATGGAGGTATATTTTGACACTATTGAAAAAAACAAAAATATCAGGTTTAAAATTAAAAATAGATCAGATTTCCCATTGGAAATAAAAAGAATTGTATATAATGATTCGATTATCTTATTGCCTAAGGAGCGAATAATTATACTGTCCAAGTACAAAATTAAAGAAGAACTGCAATGCGTAAGTTTTCCTTTCGGATCAATGGGCAATTCAGATTTGATATATTTCTCAACAGATTCCCTTGAAATAGTTTATTCTATTTTAGGAATTAATGAAACTTATAATGGAATTCAAAAATATATTGAGACTTCAAAAACTATCGTTTTTCCAAAAGACATGAAAAATGTTGATTTTTTAAATCTAAATCCTTCAAAAAAACCAACAAATATTTATAACCATGATTTTTTAAAAGTAAATGAAGAAGATAAAATAATAGAATTTGCAAATACGCAATGTAACATAAAAAATGATATTATAATTCCTAAAGGATACATTGTGAAAGCTAATCCCGGATGTACAATTAATCTTACTAATTCATCTAAAATAGTTTCATATTCACCACTAGAATTTATAGGCAATAAAGAAAACCCCATAACCATCACTTCCAAAGACTCAACAGGTCAAGGTATTGTTGTATTTAACGATAAAATCTCTAAATTGAACTTTGTTAATATTAAAGATCTATCTAAAATTACAGATCAAGGTTGGAATTTAGATGGAATAGTAACTTTTTATAATTCATTAATTGATATAAATAACTGTACATTTAATGATAATGTAGGGAATCGGATTTTTTTAAATATTATAAAATCGGATTTTATTATTTCAAATTCAAAATTTATTAATATTAATTCAGATGCTCTAAAAATAGATTACTCCAATGGACTAATTAGTAATTTACAATTTACAAATATCAATCGAAATTCTATTCATGTTAATGGTTCAACATTAACAATAAATGATATTGAAATTCAAAATTCAAAATATGTTGGAGTTTTACTTGAAAAAGAATCTGTTATAAATGGTGAGAATTTAAGAATTGACAAAGCAAATATTGGTGTAATATGCAAGGATAATTCCGCATTCAAAATTAGCAATGTGAGAATTAATTCCAGTAATCTAGCTTTAAGTGCATATCGAGAGAAATCAAACTATAAACCTGCAATTATAATCTTGAATAATCTGAAACTAATAAATAATAAAAATGATTTTTTAATTGAAAATGGTTCATTTCTTACTATTGATGGAAATGTCTACAATGATAAAAAAAAGAAAGTTGAAAAAATTTTAAATGGTAAGTATAAAAGATAATAATGATAATTTTCGATATGAAAGAAAATTTTTTATTGGTGGATTAGATACTAAATCTTTAGAATCTATTGTAATACAAAACCCTGCTTTTTTCTCAGAAATTTATCATGAACGCTGGGTGAATAATATCTACTTTGACTCACTAAATTTTAATAATTTTTTAGATAATATTATTGGAAATATGTACAGAAGTAAATATAGAATACGATGGTATGGGGAAATGCTATCCAACATAAGTAAACCTATTTTAGAGCAGAAAATTAAAAAAGGATTGCTTGGTGATAAAAAATTTTATAATATATCCCCATTTCGTTTGGAGAGAGGATTTAATTCAACTTCAATAACTAATTTATTAAAAAAATCTATCTTAAACCCAAAAGTACATTTAGATCTTGCAGAACAATTTCCAGTTCTATTAAACAGATATAATAGAAAATATTTTGAATCTTCTGATCATAATTTTCGAATAACTATTGATAGTGAACAATCCTTTTATAAAATCAATAAATTAAATAATACTCTTTCACAAAAAATAACTGATAAAAAGAACCTAATTTTAGAATTGAAATATTCTAAAGAGTTTGATCAAAAAGCATCCAAAATAACAAATAATTTACCATTTAGACTTACTAAAAGTTCTAAATTTTCCAGAGGTATTGAATTGTTATATTTATAATATTATAAAGTAGTTTATTAATATATTTCTCATTAGTTCATAACTGAGTTCAATATGGTTTTAAAAAAACCTCACCCATCATACACCTTACACTACCTCCTCCACAAGTTTCAATGGTTTTGATATTCGAATACAGAATTGTTGATTCTTCTTCGATATTTTGAATTTGGTTTTTATTTAAAGAATCAAAAGCGGCTTTACTCATTACCATATATTTTTCTTGATCTTTTCCACAGACTTGTATCATATTTCCGGCAAAGTGATCAACTTGATCTTCTGATATGGTTACGATTTTCTTTCCACTTTTCATCAACCAATTTAAAACCATTTTTCGTTCTTTTTTATTAGCAATAACATCTAAACAAATTATAGCACTTTTCTCTGTTAGATTCATCATTACATTCGTATGGTATATCAATCCTTTATTTTTATTTACTGTTTGATAAGCATGAAATATTATCGGCATATATTCGAAATCTTCACAAAATTCAATAAATAAGTCTTCATTTGCTCTTGGTGATAAAGCGCAATAGGCTATTTTATTTTGCCTATCCAAAACCAAGCTCCCTGTGCCTTCCAAATAAATGGTTTCTTCCTCTGCAGCTGTGTAATCGACAACATCGTTGATTCTAAAACCGTTTTCTTCAATCAAATCGATAACAGCCTCTCTTCTTTCATTTCTCCTGTTCTTTGCAAACATGGGGTATATTGCTACTGTATTATTTTGATGAAATGAGATCCAGTTATTAGGAAAAATAGAGTCTGGTGTATCTGGTTCTTTAGTATCTTTAACAACAATAATATTGACTCCAGCCTCCTTTAATTTTTCAACCAATGGATCGAATTCAAATAAGGCTCTTTTTTGAATCTCTTTTTCAGATAATCCTTCTATTTCTTTTTGATAGAAATTATTAATTGAAGTTTGTTTATTCATCCTAAAACTAACCGGACGAATCATTAATATCGTATTGGTAATCTGTTGCATTAAAATGGATGATTAATGGTAAATATATACTAAAATTATCGTTTTAACTTTTCTTAAACTTTGCTCTTTAAGGATATGGTGAAAGTTTACGAAAATCAATACCCTCAATCTCTCTATAACTAACCGAACGAATCATTAAAATAGTAATTGTTATTTGATGTATTATATTTTAAGAAAAAAATCATTTTTTCTTTTTTAAAGATAAAAAAGAAAGAAAAAATCTTTTCCTGTCCAAGGTCTTTGCTTCGCATCGGTCACTGAAAGTCTGTTTATTAAAGGTAATAACATTATTATTTACCCCTAGAACCTCGTTCTTAATGTTGGTTTTTGTGACCTAAGCCTGCGGACAGGGTTGGTTCGCTTAGTAACATTTTTTGAATATATTTTGGACATAGTTACGAAGCATGCATAATTGGAAATACAAAACTGATTGTCATTATCTTATTGAAGATACTAGTTGAAAAATTCTAGGTCTCTGAATAAAAAATAAAAATTTCTTAAACTTCACCCTTTTGTGTAAGAGTAAAAGTTCAACTCCCATTATGCAATCTAATAGTTCTATTCAATAAAATTACTGTTTTATTATATGTTCATATTGCCTTGATGCAAAACAAACCAAAAAAAACAACCAGAAAGCAATTTGGGTTTTTTATATTTTATAAAGTTTATAAATAGATTCCTCACGATACCCATCGAGATGCGCGGGAATGACATGTTAAAGATTACTAAGAAAGATTTATTAATTAGCCTTTTTTATTGCCTCTGTCGTTGTTTTTAAAACGTCAAAAGCAGTTTCGGCCATTACATTTCCTTTGGTATCTAAAGTTGGATTCACCTCAACTACCTCAAAACAAGCAACTTTATTAGTATTAATAAATGCCTTTATAATGAACTGTACTTCTTCAGGGTCGAAACCTTTTGAAACCGGAGTACCAGTTCCTTTTGATACAAGGTCACAATCCATACTGTCTACATCAAACGAGATATAAATAAGATCACAATTGCTTAATTTTTCTTTGGCTTCTTCTAAACATTTGTTAAAGCCCCGAAATCGCATTTCAGATACTGTGTAATTCTTTATTTTGTACTTTTCTAAAGTTGCTTCTTCTGGTTCCTCAATATCTCTTACTCCAAAATAAATAATATCACTATGTCTAACTTTTTGACCATCTATTCCAATATTCTTCAATCTATTCCAATATTCTTTCGTTTCAGCATGAACATCATTAATTTGAAAATCTAAATTATCATCATTCAAAGCAGCTGCCAATGGCATACCGTGAATATTTCCTGAGGGTGAAGTATATGGAGAATGAATATCTGCATGGGCGTCTATCCATATAACACCCAGCCTCTTTTTAGGATAGGCTGCTTTTATACCACTAATACTTCCCAATGCAGAAGAATGATCTCCTGACAGAACTATTGGGAAATTATTATTTAATAAATTTCTCGCAACAGAATTACTTAATTTAGTACAAACGTTGAGTACACTACCAATTCTTTTGGCAAAGGAATTATTTACCTTATTGTAGATGGTTTCATTTTCTGTTTCAATATCTTCAAAAGAAAAACAATTAAAATAATCGTCATTCTTATTTATTGCAGCAATTTCAATTGCATCAATACCCATGTCGGCCCCTCGTGTACCAGCACCAAGGTCTGATCGGTTCTTAATTATATGAATGGATCTCATTTAAATATTTTTACAAATTTAAATTATTTCTTCAAATAACAGAATTAAAAAATCGCATTGTGAAAATTTCTCAATGCGATCTTATTATTTTGAGTTTTCCGCTTTCGCGGAATTATTCTATTACCTTTCATCAAAAGATTTAAATGGTCTATGAGAATAACCGGTATACAATTGTCTCGGTCTTCCAATTGGTTCGCCATTCAATCTCATTTCTTTCCATTGTGCAATCCAACCAGGTAATCTGCCAATTGCAAACATAACGGTAAACATTTCTACAGGAAAGCCTAAAGCGCGATAGATAATGCCTGAATAAAAATCAACATTCGGATACAATTTTCTTTCTGCGAAATATTCATCTTTTAAAGCTACTTCTTCTAAGTGTTTTGCAATTGCCAAAACAGGGTCAGATGTTCCCAGGTCCTCAAACAACTCATCTGCAGCCTTTTTAATTATTCTTGCTCTAGGGTCGAAATTTTTATAAACTCTATGACCAAATCCCATTAATCTAAAAGGATCATTTTTATCTTTTGCTCTGGCAATAAACTTTTCAACGTCTCCACCATCTTCCTGAATAGCCTTTAACATTTCTAAAACTGCTTGATTCGCACCACCGTGTAATCTTCCCCAAA
>VAPK010501033.1_pt1 | contig 21512 bp, 20 predicted proteins | sample 3395031 | NCBI WGS metagenome assembly VAPK01 (sample SAMN08290443, study PRJNA428436) | hydrothermal vent metagenome | isolation source: Deep-sea hydrothermal vent chimney 1 | place: Pacific Ocean: Juan De Fuca Ridge
ATTGGCCTGCTTGGGAACAAAGTAGTACATGATGCCAAGGAAGCCTGCGGTCAGATAGAACCCCACCGCATTGTGTCCCCACCACCACTGAATCATCGCATCCTGTACCCCGGAGAACACCGAGTAGGACTTAAATAGACCCACGGGAATAGCCAGGCTATTTACCACATGTAAATAAGTGATCATCACCATCATACCGAGGAAAAACCAGTTGGAAACATAGATGTGTGAGGTTTTACGCTTCATCATGGTCATGAAGAAGTTGATCGAATAAGATAACCAAACCACCGCAATACCCAGATCGATGGGCCATTCCAGCTCGGCATATTCCTTACCCTGGGTCAGACCCAGAGGCAGAGTAATAACCGCCGCAACGATGATCAGATTCCAGCCCCAGAAAGTGAACCAGGCCAGGCCGTTGCTCCACAGGGCAACACCGCAGGTTCGTTGCACCGTATAAAACGCGGTTCCCATCAAGGTACAACCACCGAAGGCAAATATGACGGCATTAGTATGCAGGGGACGAAGTCGACCAAAAGACAGTTCGGCTATATCTAAATTCAAAACCGGCCAGGCCAGTTCTGAGGCGATGTACACACCGACCAGGGTGCCGACCACCAGATAGATTACCGCAGCAACGGAAAACCACTGTACGACCTCAAAATTATATTTCTGTTCTACTTGTGCTGTTGCCACGAGTAGTCTCCTCTTTGTGTTGACAAAATTAATGTCGTCGCTGAAATATTAAAAACCTGAATTAACATTGGTAATCGTATGACTAAAATAGCCCAGAGACACACTGGGTTACTACACCCTTGCAGACAATGATGAAATTTACGACTTAAGTTATAGTTTAAAAAGACAGATTATAATTACTTCGCAACAGGCCACCCTCTGGCCTTTGAATCCCCATAGAAAGCGAGACCAATTTCAGTATACCCGATTTTTGTATTCTGTCCAAAAAGTACGGATAAAAAATAGTGGTAAATTACGCCTGGTCTAGTTCCAGCACATTGAAAGGAAAACCATGGAATACCAGAGCAACATAGTCAGCCATTAAACTACGAATACCCTAGTATACTAGTATATGAACATGACACATCCAGTTTGAAATCCAGATAAACACGCGCCTCACTTTCATGTTCCAGTGTCGCCAGAAGAGGCGCATCGAGGCACTGTTTAAGAGTCTCAATATTCTCATTCACATAGGGGTAGTTGCCCTGCACTTTGTTCGCAATCCAGCCCTGTAAGCTTGCGCCACTTTGTACAATTGCCCGTGCGCTTAACAGTGCATGATTAATGCAACCGAGACGCATACCTACCACCAATAAAACCGGCAACTTTAAACTGTTAGCTAAATCAGCAATGGTCTGTTCTGAATTCAAGGGCACCAGCCAACCTCCTACACCCTCGACCAGAATGAAATCTGATAATTCTGACAATGCAGAAAAAGATTTTTTTATAAGTTTAAAATTAATTTCAACACCGGCCTGCCTTGCAGCAAGGTGTGGTGCAATAGCCTCCGGAAAAACATAGGGATTAATCTGAGCATACGCTGCACTGACATTTGCCGCCTGCTGTAATCGCAAGGCATCGTCATTAACATAATGATCTTCTATTTTTTCGGCACCACTGGCCACCGGTTTCATCGCGATAGTTCTTACGCCCTGCCGGTCGAGCATATGCAGCAAGGCGCAACTGACATAAGTCTTACCGACTTCGGTATCGGTGCCGGTGACGAAAATACCGTGCTGCATTTTCATGTTAACTCCGCTGCCAAACAGGTACGGCTGAAGCCGAACCTACAAATAAAACGTTATTTAATATCCGCAGGAGAAATATACAGCTCAGCCGGCTGATTATTTTTTCCCGGCACATTTTCGCTACGCCATGCCAACCCGTATATGACTTCATAACTAACCGGGAGCAGCCCATCCTTTCGATAATCTTCATAGGCTCGCTCTAGTTGTTGTAAACGTCCCTTGCCGGTTAGGCCCCGAGCACGGCCATGAGTAAGATTATGTGCACCAATTTGTTTTAAATCCTGCATGATGCTACGCACATTTTTATAAGTCACCGTAATCATTTCCATATCGACAACGGGATCGGTAAAGCCGGACTGTAATAAGGCATCACCCATGTCATGCATATCAGCAAATTGATTGACATGACTATGAGCATCAACGCCTGACCAGCACTGACGTAATTCTTTTAAAGTATCCGGGCCAAAGTTGGTAAATAGTAACATGCCTCCCGGTTTTAACAGCCGCTGACATTCACTGAATACCGTGACCAAATCAGCGCACCATTGTAGGGTTAAATTGGAAACAATCATATCCATGCTATTGCTGGCATAGGGCAGTGCGTAGACATTGGCACTGACAAAATGATCGCGCCGTTTCATGCGCCGCAACCAACTGATTTTTTTTCGTGCCTGTCGTAACATTCCCGTGGCAAGATCCAGGGAATGAATCTCTGCCACTGGATAGCGTTGCGCCAGTGCCTGCTGGCAAAAACCTGTGCCAGAACCCAGATCAAGAATTCGTTCGGGGCTGAAACGAATATACTCAAGCCGTTCAAGTAAACGCGAACCCACTTCGCGTTGCAGCACCGCCGCTTTATCATAGTCGGCTGCGGCCTGCTCAAAGCTGCGCCGCACCTGCATCAATTCAAATGCGGGTTGATTTTTACTTTCTATTGCTTCAGGCATATAAAAATGTCATTAACTGTTGTTGGAAAATCTGCTGATGAGAAATAAACGGTGCATGCCCGGCACCTTTGATAATAGAAAGTTCAACACTTGCAAATTGTGCGGCAATATTTTGCAGGGCTGCCGCCGGGGTCAGACTGTCATACTCGCCACCGATCAAATATACAGGTTGTTCTATTTTAACTACCTGCCAGCGAAGATCCTCGTCCTGTAAAATTTTCAAACCGGCACTTAAACTTTCACTATCCGGCTCACCGCGGGCAAATAAATGATCACGCAAACAACGCAATCCTTCGCGTGCATGACTATCCCCTTTAAATTGCAAGGCTAGAAACCGGGATAAAGTGCTGCGGTAATCTTTACCTAATTGTTCTGCAAATAAAGCCAACACATTCGCATCCATCGCATCGGGCCAGCCATCTGTTTTACAAAAACATAAACTGGATGAAACGATCACCAGCTTTGCCACCTGCTGTGGATACAGTACGGCCATGTTAGCCACCAGCATACCTCCCAGTGACCAGCCTAACCAGATAGCGGATGCTTGCAGGTGTGCGCTGGCATAGTCATGCAATTCAGCACTAACCGTGGCTAATGAAAAAACCTCATTCAAGGCTGCACTATGACCATGCCCGGGTAAGTCCACTATGTGCAGACGAAAGTTTTTTTCCAATTCAAGTAGTAATTGTTCAGGCCAGATACCGCCATGCATCGCCCAGCCATGCACGAAAACCAGATCCGGCCCTTCACCTCTAACCACCACATGTAATATCTTATTCAACGATGGCTTCCTTGTGCATTAAACTTTCCAAAGCCTCAAGCAGGTGGTCGATATCCGTCTGTTCATGTTCAGCGGAAAGAGTGATCCGCAATCGCGCCTGATTTTGGGGTACGGTGGGAGGCCGAATAGCACTGATTAAAAACCCCTTTTCATCCAGCTGCTGACTAAAATAGATCGCCTTCTCACTCGAATCTAATAATAAGGGTTGAATGGCTGTAGCGGACGGCATCAAGGGCAGCTGTAATTGCTCGGCTCCCTGTTTCCAGTAATCAATTAAGCCCCGCAATTTTTCCCGTCGCCAGCTTTCGGTTTGTAATAAACGCAGACTACAGCGAGTAGCCGCCGCCACAGCAGGCGGCAGGGCCGTGGTATACACATAACTACGGGCACGATTAATTAAAGCTTCAATTAAAACCTCATCACCGGCCACAAAGGCACCGAAGCTACCCAATGCTTTACCCAGGGTGCCCATTAATACTGGCACTGCATTTGCGTCCAGCCCGGCCTGTTCAACACTACCACCGCCTGTTTTACCCAGCACCCCCAGGCCATGTGCATCATCAATCATCAGCACGGCATCGTGATCGGTAGCGAGTGATGCCATTTTATTGATCACAGCAAGATCCCCGTCCATACTGAAAACACCATCACTGACGATAAGCTTCTCCCCCTGCTCACACTGGGCCAGTTTAGCCGCCAGAACTTCCATATCATTATGCGCATAGCGCTGCAAGCGGGCTCGGGACAAAATTCCTGCATCAATTAAGGAGGCATGATTCAGGCGATCGGAAAATAAATTATCTCCTCGTTCAAGCAGGGTGGAGATAACACCAAGGTTAGCCATATAGCCCGTCGAGAACAACAGCGCCCGCTGCCTGCCGGTAAAAGTGGCCAACTCTTCTTCCAGTGCGTGATGTTCTTTTGAATGACCGTTGATCAAATGCGCCGAGCCACTGCCAACGCCATACTTATTCGCTGCCTGTTTAAAACTTTTTATTAGCTCAGGGTGATTTGCCAGGCCCAGATAATCATTGCTGCAAAAGTTCAGATACTCTCGACCCTGAAGACAAACCCGAACACTCTGTGGGCTCGACATGATCCTGCGCCGACGATAACAATGCGCCTGCTCGCGTTCATGTAATTGTTGCTTGAGTCGTTCGAATAACACGGTCTACACTCTATTGAAGCATAAGCAATGCAGGATAGTCATCAACAATCAAACGGCTCGGATTCCGAGACGATCAAATAATTGTTGATCGCTATCGGCAGAGGGGTTCGAGGTAGTCAGTAATTTTTCACCATAGAAAATAGAATTGGCACCGGCAAAAAAACACAGGGCCTGGGTTTCATCACTCATATTTTCCCGGCCGGCTGATAAGCGTACCTGTGAGCGTGGCATCAGAATACGCGCCACCGCAATGCTGCGCACAAATTCAAGATGATCCAGATCCGGCGCATTTTCCAGTGGCGTACCTTCCACCTTGATCAATAAATTTATCGGCACACTCTCAGGATGCTTCTCCTGATTCGCCAGCTGTTGCAGCAGTCGTACTCGATCACGACGTGCTTCACCCATACCCAGAATGCCGCCACTGCAAACCTTGATGTCCGCATCACGAACATGTTGCAGGGTATCCAGTCGATCCTGATAAGTGCGGGTGGTTATTACCTCAGCATAAAATTCCGGCGAGGTATCAAGATTGTGATTGTAGTAATCCAGCCCGGCCTGTTTTAACTGTTGGCTCTGTGCGGCGGTCAACATGCCGAGGGTCATGCAGGTATCCATTTCCAGTGCTTTCACCGCCTTGACCATTTCCATCACCGGCAATAGATCCCGATCTTTGGGCGAACGCCAGGCCGCACCCATGCAGAAGCGGCTTGCGCCTTTGGCTTTAGCGGCTTTGGCGGCGTCGATAACTTCATCTAAGGGTAGCAGCGGCTCGGATTCCAGCTCGGTATCATGGTGGGCGCTTTGCGGACAGTAACCGCAATCTTCGGAACAACGACCGGTTTTAATACTCAATAGCGAGCTTACCTGTACTTCATTGGCCACAAAATTCTGCCGGTGGATAGTCTGCGCCTGAAACAGGAGATCGTTGAAAGGCAGAGTGAACAATGCCGTGATTTCATCTTCCTGCCAGTCATGGCGTAACTCGTCATTATTTGAAATACTCGGGGCGCTGGATTCCATTGATTTTTACCGGGTTATATACTGAAATAGGAATGCCGGATTCTAGACATTACTACACCGGTGTCAACTGACAAGGAGGTCAAAAGTGAACAAATGGATTAATTTCAATCAACTCAACTTCAATATATTCCCCTGCCTGCTCTGCGGCTGTGCTCATGCCAATAAGACGGGACTCTGCTCCGCCTGCGAACAGGCACTGCCCCATAACTTCTCGGCCTGTCGACGTTGTGCATTACCCATCCCGCCAGGTAGCCATGCCCGCCTCTGCGGCCAGTGTCTAGATTCCACTCCACCCAGCTCGGCGGCCCATGTACCTTATATATATGCAGCCCCGCTTGATGCCTTAATTACCGGGCTGAAATTTCGTCAGCAGTTACACCATGGCCACCTGCTCGGGAATCTGCTCACCCACTATTTACAGAAAAATTTGCGCCAGCTACCGGAATGCATTGTCCCTGTCCCCCTGCATGCTTCACGGCTACGCGAGCGTGGCTACAATCAGGCGCTGGAAATTGCCCGCCCCCTGGCTCGCTCACTAGGGATTAAACTGGAAAAAAATCTTGTTCTCCGAGTTCGAAAAACACAGGCACAAAGTGATTTAAAACAGGCCACCCGTGCCGCCAATCTGCATCAGGCTTTTAGAATTACCCGCCCGCCGGGCTATGAGCACATCGCACTGGTCGATGATGTGGTCACCAGCGGCCATACCGTTAATTCGCTGGCTGAGGAATTTGCCAAGGTTGGAGTAAAGAAAGTGGAAATCTGGGCGGTTGCCCGTGCGGTTTACCGGACGTGATATTCATGGTGGGCTCACAGGCAGACAGATACGATTGAAGCCGTCTGTTGGTTCAATTTGTACGGCTGAAGCCGCACCTACAAATCGTCGTACAAGTGACGAGGAAGCAAACTCCCAGAGATTAGAATCTCAGACGAAAATCCAGAAACAAGCCCCTGGATACAGAGCGGCTCTGCAATTGATTCAATTCATCACTGGCATATTTCTGATGCTGCCAGCCACCTTCCAGACCCAGCCCTCCTGCCCATTCATAAGACAGCCGGGCTTTATAATCGAAGCTGGGATTGATGAGCGAATCCGAATGCCGTCCAACAAAGCCTGCGGACAATCCTTTAAAGGGCAACTCAAATAGCGCGGCGGCATAAAACATCGGCACCGCTTCACGGAAATTGCGCTGCTGCTGCTTATAATCTTCAGAGTAGGAAATGGCATTACCATTGATGAAACGAATATTCAATCCCAGATCGAGATTCATGCCCCGCCTTACCATCGGGTAGGACAAGGCCGCATCATACTGGCGCAGGCCGGTTGCTTCATCCGAGATGAGATCTCGAGCCGTCTCACTGGAAAAACGAGGCTGCAGTAAATCCTCACTCACATTCCAGCGACCACCTACCTTGTCATGACTGAGTTGAAAATGCAGGCGAGCCTGTGAATTCGTCGCACTACTGAGACTAAATGGGCTACGCTGATGACCGGCATCAAGTCGGTACTCAGAAGGTGAATCGGCCATCACCGTAAAGTTGCTGAACAGCGCAATAACAGCAATAGTCAATAATTTAACCATTACTTTTTCCCTGTTGTTTTTAATTGAATTCATCTTAAATTTTAGTGGCCTGAACCCGACCCAGTCTCACCCTTCTAGTTAAAGGGAGTGCAAGTATAGTCCAGCCCTCAATATTGAGCCATGTGCGGAGTCAACAATTTAGCAACATTATTAAAAAATATTTATAAATCACCTATGCAATTAGTCATAACTCATGTGATTTGTGCTATGCATCGCGGAATACTCCACATAAAATAATCATTATTAGATTTTGATTATTTACTGAAGCCAAACCTAGGATACTAACAATGAAAAAATATGGATTACTACTAACCGGCGTGATGGGACTGATCAGCCATCAGGCTACTGCTATCAGCATCGTATTTGATTACAGCTATGACAGCAGTGGTTTCTTTGCCGATACTCAGCGCGTCAGCCTGCTTAATGCGGCAGGCAATGCCCTCGGCTCTCGTCTACAGGACAATTTGGGGGCCATCACCCCCGGTGGCGTTAACACCTTTGATGCCAGTTTCATCAATCCCGGCACGGGTAGCACTGCCACGATCAATAATTACAACGTACTTGATAATACCCTGGTCATCTATGTCGGTGGTCGAGATTTGGGCAGTACCCTGGGCATAGGTGGCTCCGGCGGTTTTTCTGCCGGTGGCACCCAGAGCTTCATAGACAGCCTGAACCGTGGTCAGACAGGTGTCGATCTTACTCCACCAACTGACTTTGGCCCCTGGGGCGGCAGCATCAGTTTTAACTCTACCGCTAACTGGTATTTCGATACCGATCTCAGCACCGATGCGGATATTGTCGGCAATGACTTCTACTCCGTTGCCCTACATGAACTGGGTCACGTACTGGGTCTGGGTACTGCGGGTTCCTGGAATACCTGGGTCAATAGCACCGATGCTACCTTTACCGGCAATCTCAGTACGCTCGCCTTTGGCAGCGCGGTTCCTTTATATAGCGATCTGAGTCACTGGAATACCGGTACCATGAGTACCGTCGATGGTGTTGCTCAGGAAGCCGCCATGGATCCGAACCTGACCACCGGTACCCGCAAGCTCTTCACCAAACTGGATTATACCGGATTGGGTGACGTAGGCTGGGAAGTCTCTGCCGTACCAGTTCCGGCTGCGGTCTGGTTGTTTGGCAGTGGCCTGCTGGGACTGTTGCACTTCGGGCGACGTAACCGTAAGTCATAAGCATTACTGCTTAACGCTTTAGAAAAGGCCGACAGGATATCCTGTCGGCCTTTTTTAATTCCCGCAGACAAACACTCTACAGGCAAGTAAATACATTATAATTCAGTCTCAATAAACAGCAGGCGGGAATCCATGGAACAACTTGCTAAGTTCAACACACAACTCAAACCTTTCCTGTACCTATTCAGTGAAAATCATTTACTCCAGGCGCTAATCGTTATCATTGGTGGTTATTTACTTGCCCGCATCTTTAGCTGGAGCCTCACCACCATCATTTATAAATTAACTCACCGCTCGCAGACTACACTGGATGATCAATTCATCGAGCTGATTCGTAGCCCGATTTTCTACAGCATTTTACTCATTGCCGCCTCCATTGCCGGTAACCTGGCACTGGATGGAAAACTTGAAGTTGCCTTCCTCTCACTGCTAAAAACCGCAACAGTCATTATCTGGTCCACGTTTATTTTACGCCTTGCGCGCATGCTGCTGCGCGCTGCCAGCCAGACACCAGACAAGTTCAATGTCGTCAGCAATCAAACGCTACCGCTATTTGAAAACCTGGCTATTCTTATTATCATCGCCATCGCCGTTTATTTTGTTTTCAATGCCTGGAATATTGATATGACCGCCTGGCTGGCCTCCGCCGGTATCGTCGGTATTGCCATTGGCTTTGCCTCAAAAGATACCCTCGCCAATTTGTTTTCCGGCGTGTTCATTCTTGCGGATGCACCGTATAAAATAGGTGACTATATTGTCCTCGACAGTGGTGAGCGGGGGGCCGTTACCCATATTGGGATTCGTAGCACCCGTATACTTACCCGTGATGACGTTGAAGTCACCATCCCGAACTCCATCATGGGCAACACCAAAATCATCAATGAAACCGGCGGCCCGCATACAAAGTATCGAATTCGACTTAAGGTGGGCGTGACCTACGGCTCTGATATCAAGCAGGTAAAAGATACGCTGATGAAAGTTGCACTGAAAAACACTTCGGTCTGCGAAGATCCCGAACCCCGCGTGCGCTTTCGCAGCTTCGGTGGTTCCAGTCTGGATTTTGAATTACTCTGCTGGGTGGATGAACCGGTGCTGCGTGGACGGGTATTGGATGAGTTGAACAGCGAAGTCTATCTACAGTTTCAAGAGAATAATATCGAGATACCCTTTGCCCAACAGGATATTTATATTAAATCATGGCCGGGGGAAATTAATGCAAGGGGCGAGTAAAAAGAGAATTATTAGCGCAACTTGCACATGGTTTAGCTTTTTGATATTTGGGAGTTCAGTTCCAGTTTGGATTTATTCTTCTGGAAAACCAATCTCTTTCAACGCAGCGAGCCGGTTATCAGCATACTGGATCATCTCGACGGCCAGAGTGCCACTGGCGCGAGCTTTTTCATAGGCTTGTCTGGCGGCTACGCTCTCCCCCAATTTTTCCTGTGAAATACCCAAACCGATCCACCATATACCCACCATGGTATTTTCTTTAAGCATGTTCTGATAAAGCGCAACGGCATTTTTGTGCCGTCCCTGACGTTGATATAGGGCTGCCAATAAAGCATAGTAATCGACGTTCTGCGCTATCGGGGGGAGCCTTCCTTCCAGTACCTGCACCGCCTTATTCAGACCATCCTGTTCCAGTAATACCCGCGCATACAGCTTCCGGAACATGCTGTGCTCTGGGTTAATATTCACCCCTCGCTCTAGCAATTCAGCCGCTTCAACATAACGCCCGGCTTTGATGTAAATACCGGCCAGCATTTCGCGGGCGCGGGTGTGTCGTGGATGTTGCTCTAGAAGTTCTCGAAACAAGTCTTCGCTGTGCAGCACATCGCCCCGTTTTAAGCTGGCATAGGCGTTGTGAAATGCCTGTTCCGCACGCTGTTTTTGAGTTAACTGTCGTACTTGTTTTTTAATGCTGCCATCACCATGAGCAGCATCATATTCATTCAGAGCGGTGATACTTTGTATTTTTGTTTCTGTATTAGTTCTGGCTGATTTTATTTTTCTTTTCTCATCAATCTTATCCGCTGTCACCAGACCAACAATCGTACCTTCAGCAGGTGGCTTTGTTGTTGTAGAAGCTGATGCGGCATCAACCGGTCTGAAGGTGACTGCGGGTGCAGGAGGAGTCTGACCTAAGGTCATCACCAGTGGCAATTCTATTTCACTTACTCGGTCCCAGAATAGAAAACCTATTGCCAATGACAGAACCAGCAGAATTGCACCAAAAACATATAAAATCGTGGCGCTGCTTCCACGCGCGACCATATAGCGGGGTGTCGTTATAAATGAGCCAGTGCTAGATAAGCCCGGTTCTTCCCGCCGATGCTCCAGATCTTTGAGTACCTGATTTATTAAGCTCATCGCCGCTTATGCCTTTAAGCACTCTGTACCAGCATGCCTGCGATAGCAGCCAAAGCCAGGCTCACAGCAACCCAGGCACCACCCTGCATCATGTCCTGACCTAAATGCGGTCGCAGCTGTGCATCTTCGGTATCTTTGACGGCAACTTGCATGTGTACAGGACTCACATGCTGATCGCCTTTGCCATAGCTGACCAACATAGACTTATGCGAAAGTATATTGATTAATCTAGGAATACCCCGACTTGCTTTGTAAAGTTTATTCAGCGCCGAAACTGAAAAAAGCTCCCCTCCCTGATAACCTGCAGTCATTAAACGATGAGTAACATAGGATGCCATCCCGGCTTTGTCTATCGGTTCCAGTGTGTATGAAAAAGTAATACGCTGTTTAAGCTGGCGGATTTCCTGACAATTAAGTTTGTCATTCAATTCAGGCTGAGCAAACAACACCACCTGTAATAATTTATTTTTCTCTGTCTCCATATTGGTTAACAGGCGCAGTGATTCAAGTGTTTCAATCGACATCGCCTGTGCTTCGTCCATACAGAGTACAATGCGTTTTCCTTCTATGGTGAATTGAATCAGCCGCTCCGTGATCATTTTTAATAACTGATGATGTCCATAATGCCGGTCAATCTTAACCCCTAACTCTTCTGCAACAGCAGTTAATAAACCATAAGGCGTCACCATTGGATTGGGGATGTAGGCGGTAATAAACTTCTCATCCAGAGTATTTAATAGTTTACGACAGAGTAATGTTTTTCCAGTCCCAACTTCACCAGTAACCTTTATAAAACCTTCACCGGTTTTCAAAGCCACTAACAAGGTATTCAGCGCATCCGCATAATGTCCATAGGAAAAAAAATAACTGGTGTCCGGCGTTAATGAAAACGGTGGCTCGGTTAAACCAAAGTGTTCAAGATACATTACTTATTACCCTGTAAATAATTAGCGACCATAAATACTGTTAATTCTTTTTTCTGAACTATGAATAGAATCAACCCATTGATCATTATTCTCAACCACTATTGGTTTCAATAAAATCACCAGCTCACTCTTTACCTTTACCTTACGAACATGTTTGAACAAACCACCAATTAACGGTAACTCACTCAAAAATGGTACTGATGCATCTTCATTTTTTATACCATCCTGCATAAGCCCTCCAATCACCACCACTTGCCCATTTTTAGCCCGGATAATACTGTCTGATTCCCGAATAGTACTCAGTGCCAGTGGTACACTGAGGCTGGTAGTGCTGGAGAGACCAATGTCTTTTATCTTTTCTACCACCTTGCTGACTGAGGGATGAATATGCAGAATAATGTCATTGTTATCACTGATCTGTGGAATCACATCAAGTGCCACACCGGAGAAAAAAGGAGTTAACTCTACATTACTGGTGGTACTAGATGTACCGGTGGCAATATTTGTATTCGACTGTACATCGGTAATAAAAAACTCATCCTGCCCCACTTTAATGACGGCTTTTTGATTATTAATGGTAGACACCTTGGGACTGGATAACACCTGCACATCACCCTGGGTTTGTAGTAGTTCAACAAAGGCAGAAAAATCATTACCTATATTTAAAGCCAGAGAAAAAATACCCCCCAGTGCTTCGGTGGTTGAGCCCGTTACCTGTGATAGTGCATCAGGATTAAGATCACCATTATTACCGGCAGTCGAGCCCACGCCACTACCACCAAAAATACTGCCACCCCCCACCTGATTTAGCTGGTAGCGGCTATTAGCTGTGGTTTTTAACGCCGACCAGTTTATCCCGGCCTGGAAAGCATCACTCAGTTCTACTTCGACGATTTTGGCTTCTATAATTACCTGCCGTTGAATCACATCCTGGGTTTTTTTCAAAAATTTTTCTACGATACGCAGCTCACTCGGCATACCGCGCACCACGACAATACCCGACTGCGGACTCACTACCGCACTGCGGCCTTTTTTACCGCCAAGCAATACATCAATCGTCTGTTGTAATTCTGTCCAGAATGTAGATTCTGAACGGGTCTCGATTTCACTGCCCGAGACCAATGAGCGATTGCGAGTATTTGAGTTTGAGGAAGCTGAACCATTCGAGCGCCCTATCTGCCCTCCCCCACTTCCACCTCGGCCAACATTAGGCGATTCCGTCACCTGCCCGGAACTCACTCGCATTTGTGACTTTCCTTTGCGCTTAATATCCAGGTAATTTATATTGAACACACGGGTGCTCAAGGTATTGGGGAAAACCTGATAACCTATTTTTGTATACTCAAAATCATAACCGTAAACACTGCGCACAACATCCATCACTTCCGGCACGGTGACATTTTTTAAATCCAGCGTAATACGACCGCTGACTTTCGGGTGTACCACCATATTGTAAGGCGTATTTTCTACCAACCCCATGAAGAACTGTTTAATCCGGGCACGATTCACTTTAATATCAAAACGTGGCTCGGTATCAATGACCGTATTTCCCGGCATATCAAGATTGATTGCCGGCAATAATGCATCCGCAATACTTTTATCGCTTACCGCAGTAGCCCCATCGGGGCGAGTCGATTCTTTATTTCCAGTATCCGCAAACACGGCATCAATCGTCGCCATCGGCCTGGGCCGCTCTGGCGGCACATTGGTCGCACAGGATGCCAATAGCATCGATGCTATTAATGAATAAATAAATGTAGCGATCCTGTTCATCTCATTCCTCATGGAAAACCATGCAGCTCCATTAGTTACGATTTGTTTAATTTTGTGACACCGGATTTTTCTTTACCTGTGTCTTTACCAGTCGTACCGAAAAAAGACCCTGCGCACCTTTCAGCCTCACCTTTTGCGGCAATACTTCAACCAGTCTGGCCTTGTTCACCCAGTCACCGACGGCCACTTTCTGTCCATTGATAATCGCAATACGATGCTCGGCATCAATGCGAATGGCGCTCAAATGCCAGCCTTTTTTAACGCTGACTTTAGTGCCGGTTCCTGCCTGCGCATAACCCGGTGGACGCATGGGATCACCCAGCACTTCAGCCTGTGCGATCAGCATATTCAGCATCAGGTATACAAACAGGCCGTAGCGCATATCAAACCCCAATCCAGCCAGGAGTGAAGCTCAAGGTGTGCACATTTATCACAATTTGAGCTTGCGGATATTCATCCATGCTGATCTCAATACTGTCCCAGTAAAAATTCCAGGGCAGGGTCTTTAACAGTTTTATATAAGTCAGCATCTGCAAGTAGCTACCTCGAAACTCTATTTGCAGACCATGCTGATAAACCCCCACCTCCCTGGCAATGGCTTTATTTTCTTCTGGACTCTCTTCTAATAGCGGTCGCACGGGTAAATTATTCAGTTTTTCGAGTTTCAATGCCGATGTCTGCGTCAACACCGCTTCCAGCACTTCGGCCATTTGCGCCGGGGCTATCAGACCCTCCACTTTCATTTGCAACTTTGAATTAAGCTGCTGCATCTGCATTTGCAGGCGTGCCAGTAACCGCTGATTCTCAGCATCAGGATTCTGGCTTAAACGTTTTTCTAATAAGGCAATCTGCTGCTCACTCGCACGAACTTGCAATGTCATATTTTCTATTTGCTTATGCATGGCCTGGGCCTGAAGCATTTTCGGTTCAAGCACCAGCAAATAAAGAAACATCAACAGTGACACCAGTAACAAGCTACTTACCGCGATCTGCTCACGGGGGGCCAGCACATCAAAACGCACTAAATAGGTTTTCAGCCAGGCCGCATTCATTGGTGAACGCCATTGGCAGCATAGCTTGAAGTTTTTTTATCGGTATTGATGATTTCTCCCACGCCCTGCAATTCAAACACCAGTTGCTCAGGCTGCTCCTGATCCCGCACCATTAATAAGGTACGAAAGGCTTTTCCAGTGAAAACCGTTTCAGAAGACAGACGTTGCAAATAGCGCGGTAATAATTCTGCTTTTAAAGTCTGTCCTTTTAGGCCCAGTGATTGCCCGCCCTGACTGATCCTGACTTCACTCAGCCAGAGTCCATTAATACGCTGGCGTGCAAGACCGCTAACATGCTCAACAAAGCCTTCAATATTTCCAAATTGTTGCTGACCCAGTACTTTCATTACTTTCTGCCTGTTGGCAACGTCCATCATCAGCGCATCTACCTCAGCCTGTAACTGTGCATCTTTACGTCGAGCCTGAATCTTCACCTGCAAGGCTTCGAGTTGGGCCATCTTTGTGTTTTGTTCAGCCTGTGCAATTCCCAGGCTGTCTTCCAGTTGCATGATCTGAAAAACATAGATCAAACTCAGTATCAGCAGGCCTCCGCTGACCACGCCCATCGCCAGCAGCAGTTTTTGCGCCGAACTGCGAGCATTATTCTTCTGTAAACTTGCTCGATAAAAATTGACCTGTTGCATAGTTATTATTTCAGCCCCATTATTCCAATCTTAACGCGGCACCAATCGCATAAAATGCCTGCGCCTGCATCGCCATGTTAACGCTATCTGGAAGCTCCAACACTTCCGCCAGATCCAGCATCCTCACATTCAGCCCCAGACTGCTACGAATATAATCCAGCAATTCAGGAGCCGGTCGAGGCAACGGGGCAATAAGCAGATTTTTAATCGGCGCTTTGCCAAAATGGCTTTCGTAATAATCCAGTGAACGCTGTATTTCCAGCGCCATGGATTCCAGTACTTCACCCGGCTGCGTGCTCAAACTCATCGCGTCATCATTCACCGCCACCGCAACTTGAGTAGTATTTGCCAGTGCCTGATAACCGCTCTTCATTTCACGTGCCAAATACAGGGTAGATTTATGTGTACAGGTAAGAAGTCCATTTTGTTCCTGCAAACTGAGCAGGGCCACACCTGCTTCATCCTCCGGCAAGCAACTGGCGATATTGCGCTGCACTAATTCAGGAATATCAATGTAGCGCAAGTTCATACTGGTGGGCTCGGCCTGCTCAATACATTCACGCACCCGATCTTCATGTGCACAGACGGCATAAATGAGTGGCACCCGCCCCTGCTCTTTAAGTCCGGGAATTTCAAAGACATCAACAATGGCCTGTTCCACCTCATAATCCAGCGAATCCTGTATTTTCCAGCGCACCGCATCCCGCATTTCATCTTCATCGACCTGGGGGGCCTCCAGCAACTGCAGTGAAAAATCTCCCTCAGGCATCACTATTGATAAGGGCTGCTTGCCCAGCTTATGAGTCTCACAGATGCGACCTAGCTCGCTATCGGCAATAATTTCCAGAAAAGACAATACCGGCCTGTCCGACACACGCTGAACCTGCGCGAGAATTATTTGCTCCCCGCTACAGCTCATACCGAACAAACCTTTCGCTTTTTCCCGCTTTGTTAAAAATGAAAACAGAATGCCTCTCCCTGTTTTTGAATTAGGTAAGCATGCAGAAACTAGCAATCTCCATACCAGTAAGAGAGTTATCGGCGACTTGTCAGGAAATGTTTACTAAAATCGTATAAAAGACTGAAATAACGGAAAAAATATTAACTCGAGGGACCTTAAAAAAGAAAAGGATGAGTAAAGATAATCCGGGAGGCAGGTTTTAGTAGTAACTCAGGAAAAGGCCGGCAAAAACGGCAAAACCCAGCCAGTTATTATTTAGGAAAGCTTTAAAACAGGCAGAAGGTTCACGTTTGCGAATGAGATATTGCTGGTAGAGAGATAGCCCAAGTGCCACCGCAACGGCAATTGAATAAACCCCTGGAAGCTCAAGCTGCCGCCCCAGCAATACCAGTGCCAGCAGCATCAGAGCCTGCAACACCCCGATAATGACGCGATCAGCATCGGCAAACAGCACTGCCGTCGATTTGACTCCGGCTTTGATGTCATCCTCTCTATCCACCATCGCATACATGGTGTCGTAAATCACCGACCAGAGCACATTAATCACATAGAGCAACCAGGCTACTCGCGGCACTTCACCGATTTGCGCAGCGAAAGCCATTGGAATTGACCACCCAAATGCCATCCCCAGAACCACTTGCGGTAAATGGGTATAACGCTTCATAAAAGGGTAAACCGCGGCCAGCGCCACCGCCGCAAAGGCCAGATAGATGGTCAATCGATTCATACTCAGCACCAGCAGAAATGCCAGCAGGCAAATGGCGGCAAACAGAATCAGGGCTTCTTTCGGTTTGACCTTGCCACTGGCAATGGGCCGATCCCGGGTACGACTGATCTGCGGATCAATTTTACGATCGGCAAAGTCGTTGATCACACAGCCGGCTGAACGCATCAATATTACGCCCAGGATAAATACCAGCAAGACCGGCCAATCCGGCCAGCCAGCAGCGGCTATCCACAAGGCCCAGCCGGTGGGCCAGAGTAGAAGTAAAATGCCAATGGGACGATGCAGGCGGGTGAGATAGTAATACTCGATCGCACGCTCACGCACGTATTCCCAGTCGATGGCCTGCCAATATTCTTTCATAGGCTGGATTCTGCTACCTCGCTCCGGGTATTGCAATTGCCGATCCCCGGCAGAAATACTTCGTTAACCAGCAAAGGTTTTGCCGATAGATAAAACACCGAACGCCGACCCCAGATAGAAACCGGCGTTGAACCCAGTGCTTGAACCGCGCGGGTGAATACTCGCTGACCGGGACCAATACAGGCCACTTCAACCTCGTCACGAGACATGTTCGGATCGGCAAATAGCACCGCCCCTAACGGCCGGTTGCCAAGACAGGCCAGATGCCTTTCCGCCCCGCTGAGAGTCGAAATCGGAATCACGGTACGCGCATACACTACCGGGCGACCCTGACACAACAGGTAAACCTGGCGCACCAGCGCCATTCGATCCGATGACACGCCCAGACGCATCGCTTCATTGAGCATCGGCCGTTGCCAGCTTTGTTCCAGCAATTGAACCTGAAACTGATCCGGGCAGGCCAGCTGCAGGCGACGGGTGAGAGATCCCCGATCAAAGAGCCAGCTCGCCATCTCTACCGGCACCGCCTGAGAAAATAGGCGCGAGCGTACCCGCCACACGGGCTCATAAAGATGACGACCAAATCGATTCAAGACTTACCCCGGGCAAGCATGCCCTTTTCAACATTATATAAGGAAGGAAATTTTACACTGAAGCCGGGGGGGACAGAAGAGAAAACAGGATAAACAACATGGTCGGTACGCCTTCGGCCCGTGTAGATATACACGATTTCAATCGAACGGGGACGAGAGAATCAGCTGGGGTGGCTTCGGGCTTGTACGACTGAAGCCGTATCTACAAAAGCCGTAGCTCAAACAATATCATTAAAACGCCGCATCCAACCCGACCAGCGCATAGTTTTCACCCGTAAGATGGCCAGTATAATAAAGACCGGACTGCTCAATCTTTTTCTGGAAATCAGCATTCACTTCCAGCACCGCCTTGATATTACGCATAAAATAATATGACGCGGTGGCCGTGAGGCTGTTCATGTTAATGCCTTCGTAAACGGTATCGGTATTATCCAGATCACCGGCATCGGTAAAATTGTACAACAGGGAATAGGTCCAGCGATCACTATACACATAATCAACCCCGGCAAAAGCGCCAAACCAGCGATAATCCTGATTAACATCGATAAAACCCTGCCAGTCATTCCAGATGGCCTGGGCAAACCACCAGGTCTTGTCCCCCAGCTTGCCGGACAGATCCACGCCCCAGGCGTTTTTATCCGTATCCCGTGTGCCGCTGACCGTTCCCGCCGCACCTGTAGCATTTTTCTGTGAGCCAGCGTAATAGAACAGGCCCATATCCACCTCACCGGGAGCCGCACCCAGGCGGGCAAACAGAGCCTTGTCGGTATCATTATCAAACATATGATCCGGTCGCTTGTAGCCGGGGCTGTTGATGGTCAGGTTATTGCTAATGCCATTGCCATTGACCGCACCAAGATCCAGCCCCACCGGCCCCAGATCATAATTAAATACCAGCCCCCGATCATAGGTCAGCCCCGCCATTCGGTAGACCATAAAATCCTGAAAGCTCAGCCGTGTCTCTCTGGGAAACATTAAATCAGAAACCTGAAACTGCCCCAGCATCATCCCCACCTCAGAGCCGAACAGATCATCGTGGGAAAACCAGGCATCCTCGATAATCACCGTTCCGTTGTCGCCTTTTTCAGCAAAAATCCCGTAAAAATAATAACTTATGTGATCAGACAGGGGCGCACTGGAGAGCAGTTTAATTAAATACGGCCCCTGAATATCGGTCTTCGCCTGCTCACTGTCCCCATTTTCAACTGAAATCGAGCGGGCTTCCCGCTGCTGCACATAGGCCTGTGCACGAATCGCTAATGGCACCGAATCCGGCAGAGCAAGCATGTCATCCCCCGTGTTCACGGTTGAGTCTTTCCAGTTGGGCAGGCGATAATTGTTATCGACAAACTGTTGCCCGAACTCATTCAAGCGTGGAAAGGCCGCATGGCAGGCATTGCAACTCATTTTATATTTACGGGCAAACACCGGAATGGCCTCGGCATCCGCCGGGATCAGAAAGATAACCAGTGAAGACAACAACATGCTGAGCAGGAGCAATAAATTCAAGCCTCGCTGAAAGGTGAGCGGTAACTCAAAGGAGAGAGCGGCCTGAGTAGTGAGCTGATGTTGACAATTCATCGTAATTTCCTCCAATGATTACAAAAATGACAAGGAGCCTGGCCATCCATACTTTAAATAAAGGTTAACGGCTACGGTGTCTCCATAAATATTTTCTAAAACTTCAAAAAAACGTATGCTCTACCCTGTTCCCAAACTCGGCAGATAGAATAGACTCATCATTAATAAACTGTTAATAATGACTATACTTAAGTATAAGAATAATAGCGGAAAACCCACATTGCACCTATGCATGAATTTGAATCACATTTTGAACTGAATAACGCGCCTGAACTCAAGCGTTTTCTCGAGCTTGACGATGACGATATACATATTCTGACTAACTTACATAAGTACCTTAAAGAAGATCCCTCTTTTTTTGTCGAACAATTTTATGCTCATTTGCTTAAATTTGAATTCTCAGAATTTCTGATCCCTGATGAGGCCACCTTAACAAAATTAAAAAAATCACAAACTCAATATTTCACCTCCCTGACCTCAGGTGAATATGGTGAAGATTACCTGCGTGATCGATTTCAGGTTGGCCGTGCCCATCAGAAAATTGGACTCGAACCTCGCTGGTATATTGGCGCATACCGGAAATATCTTTCACTACTTATTCCACAAATCTCCCTCTATACCAAATCGAATGAGCACGACTGTTTACAGGCCATACAATCTATTCTTAAAGTCGTGTTTCTGGATATTGCCATCGCCATGGAATCCTATGTCGATAAAAATAGTGAAGCCATTGCCCGCCGAGCAGAACAGCTATCAACACTCAGCGAAATGGCGATTGCCGTAAATGCCACTCTCGGCGTAAATGAAACACTGAATGAAGTCATGAAATGCGCCATGAATATTGTCAAGGCACAAGCATCGACTATAGTCTTGTTTGATGTGGAAACACGCAGCTTCACTGAAAAATACAGCCGGGGTTTATCACCTCACTTTGTCAAGAACATGAGTTTTCGCCGGAATGGCCTGGCCGATGAAGTTTTTAACCATAGTAATTACATCCTCAGCAACGACCTGCCAGAAACAAAATACAAACTCAGTCAACTTGCACGAGAAGAAGGCATTGCCTCGTTTGTTTGCTTGCCACTGATCAGCCACAAACGCCGACTGGGTGTACAATATCTATATTTTCATCATCGCCAACAATTGTACGATGATGAATACGCACTATTAAGTACGCTTTCTCATATTGCCACTGGCGCGATCGGCAATGCTCATCTGCACACACGGGCAGTGACGCTTTCAATGACGGACAGTCTGACCAACCTGTTTAACCGGCGTGAATTTATGGTGCGAATAGAGCAGGAACTGTTACGCAGCAGTCACAGCAAAAAGCCGTTCTCAGTGATCATGGCGGACATCGATCACTTCAAAGATATAAACGATAACTATGGCCACCCTACTGGTGATATGGTATTGACCGAACTGGCACAAATATTTTTAAATATTACCCGCGACATTGATATTGTTGCGCGCTTCGGCGGCGAAGAATTTATATTTTTACTGCCCGGCATTGAAGGTGATATAGCCCTGCAAATTGCCGAGCGTATCCGTAAAACAGTGGAACAGTTACAGCTACATGGCAGTGATAAAAAACTGTTCGATGTCCGCATCAGCATGGGGATTTCCTGCTACCCAAAATGTGCACAAGATGAAGACAACCTGGTTAAAAATGCAGATGCGGCACTTTATGCCGCAAAGAATCGGGGACGAAATCAGACCGTACTTTTTTCTGAAATTACCACACAAAATAACTTGTAGATACTCGATTTCAATCGAACAGATGCGAATGACGATGTTGGGGAACTTCGAGGTTGTACGACTGAAGTCGTACCTACAATCAGCTTTGTAGGGTGGCATCAAGGCTATAAGAAGTTACAACAATTCAATATGAAGAGCATGGCTTCGTCAGCATAATGGAACAGCAGAGCCTTTTTAAATCTCACCCCCTGAGGCGATGGTTTACCTATTAATCGTTGCATAAGTATTTGCACTATAACCCCTTCTCCCTCTGGGCTGTCTCCTGGTATTGGTTATGTAGGTTTGACTTCAGTCAAACCTTACAAT
>VAPK010305861.1_pt1 | contig 21496 bp, 16 predicted proteins | sample 3395031 | NCBI WGS metagenome assembly VAPK01 (sample SAMN08290443, study PRJNA428436) | hydrothermal vent metagenome | isolation source: Deep-sea hydrothermal vent chimney 1 | place: Pacific Ocean: Juan De Fuca Ridge
AGGTTCCATATCGGAGTTATGTATCGTTGGAAAGCCGGTAATTTTTATTCCATCACCGAATGTAGCAGAAGATCATCAAACAAAAAATGCGATGTCTGTTGTAGCAAAAGATGCGGCAATTATGATAAAGGAAAGTGAACTTGATACATTTAAAAAAATATTTGGAGGTTTGATGCAGGATAAAATCGAAAGAGACAGTTTATCAAAAAATATCAAATCGATGGCTTTACCTAACGCAACGGAACAAATAGTAGATGAAATTGAAAAAATATTAAAAAATAAAGATAAGAAGTAAAAAAGTATAAAGGCCTATCCCTTGAATGAAAAAAGGCCTTAAATAATTTGTATGCTAAATACTTTGGAAACTATGGCAATCTGTTAAAATATATAAAGGGGATTATTTTTTGATTGTCATAGTTTTAATAACGAAAAATGAAGAAATATATTATTCATATTAAATTTTTATTATTGACAATACTGATTGTCTTTTTGTATGGTTTTGCATCTTATAGAAATAGCAAGAAAATTAGTGAAGATTATGATGTGATTTTTGAGAATGGAGACAATCTGTTTATTAGTTATGAAATGGTTAATAAGTTGTTAATACAAAAACTGGGTACAGACAAAAATCAATCAAAAGAAAATATAAATTTGGATAGTTTGGAAAATTTTATTCAGAGCAACAAAATGGTTGAAAACACTGAAGTTTTTCTAAAAATTAATGGGGATTTAGGCGTAATTATCAAACAAAGAACACCGGTTTTACGGGTAGCAAATAACTCAAAATCTTATTATTTTGATAGGTTGGGAAAAAAAATGCCCTTATCTGATAATTATTCGGCAAGGGTTCCGGTAAGTTCAAGTAACATTGATAAAAGCAATAGTAAGGATATAGTTTATCTGGCGAATCAGATTAAAAATGATGACTTTTTTAAAAAACAGATCATTGGAATCAGTCAGAAAGATAGTACGAATCAGTTTGAATTAAAAACACGGATAGGAAATCAGATCATTCAGTTTGGTAATTTGAATAACATGCAAAGTAAATTCAATAAATTAAAAGTGTTTTATCAAAAAGTAATTGCTGATAGTACACTTCATCATTACAAAATTATTGATTTGAGGTATAAAGATCAGGTTGTTTGTACAAAAAAGTAAGATATGGAAAATAATAACATCGCCGTTGGATTAGATATTGGAACAACTAAAATTGTTGCGATGGTTGGTAAACAGGATGCCTATGGTAAAATTGAAGTTTTAGGTACCGGGAAAGCTAAAAGTCTTGGTGTTCACCGTGGTGTAGTTAATAATATTACACAAACTATTCAATCCATACAGCAGGCAGTTGACGAGGCAGAAAGTGCTTCGGGCGAAAAAATAAAAGAAGTGGTTGTTGGTATTGCCGGTCAGCATATTAGAAGTTTGCACCACAGTGATTATATCACTCGTGCAAATTCTGAGCAGGTAATTGACGAGAATGATATAGAAAGATTGATCAACCAGGTTTATAAACTGGTGATGCTTCCTGGTGAAGAAATTATTCATGTGTTACCTCAGGATTTTAAAGTAGATGGTCAGGCCGAAATTAAAACTCCTATTGGAATGTATGGAGGCAGACTGGAAGCTAATTTTCATGTAGTGGTTGGTCAGGTTTCTTCTATCAGAAATATAGGAAGATGTATAAAAAGTGCTGGTCTTGAACTGGCAAGTATAACTTTAGAACCTCTGGCTTCTGCCGATGCAGTTTTAAGTCAGGAAGAAAAAGAAGCAGGAGTAGCCTTGATCGATATAGGTGGAGGCACAACGGATCTTGCCATTTTTAAAGATGGTATCATTCGTCATACAGCAGTAATCTCCTTTGGAGGTGGCGTAATTACAGAAGATATTAAAGAAGGTTGTTCTATTATTGAAAAGCAGGCAGAATTGTTGAAAACCAAGTTTGGTTCGGCATGGCCTGGTGAAAATAAGGACAATGAAATAGTTTCCATACCAGGTTTACGTGGAAGAGAACCGAAAGAGATTACTTTAAAGAATCTTTCAAAGATCATTCATGCACGTGTTGTTGAAATAGTGGAGCAGGTATTTTTAGAGATCAAGAATTATGGTCACGAAGAATTGAAGAAGAAGCTGATAGCAGGAATCGTTTTAACGGGTGGTGGTGCTCAGTTAAAGCATATCAAGCAATTAGTAGAATATATAACTGGCATGGATACCCGTATAGGATATCCGAATGAACATTTAGCCAGTAATTCAGATACTGAATTGTCAAGCCCTTTGTATGCAACCGTTGTTGGTTTATTAATGAAAGGCTTAAAAGACAATGATAAGAAGAATTTTGTTGCTGAAGATCCGGTGGATGAAACAAGAAAACCTGATAGTGATTTTAAGCCGGATTCTTCCGTACAGAAAAAATCAATTTTTGAAAAGTGGGGAGAAAAATTCAGAGATTTTTTAGATAATGCTGAATAAAAGAAATAATAAAGAAAAAGTAAAACCTAATAAATAAAAAAAAGTTATGAGTGCAGAGTTTAACAACATATCTTTTGATTTGCCAAAGAATCAGTCTAATGTTATTAAAGTAATCGGAGTTGGAGGTGGAGGCAGCAATGCTGTAAATCATATGTTTAAAAAAGGGATCAAAGGAGTTGATTTTGTGGTGTGTAATACAGATGCTCAGGCTTTGAATAATAGTCCGGTACCTTCAAAAATTCAGTTGGGTGCAACTTTAACTGAAGGATTGGGAGCTGGAGCAAATCCTAAAATTGGAGAACAGTCTGCAATGGAAAGCATGGAAGATATTAAGAACATGCTTAATACCAGAGCTAAAATGTTGTTTATTACTGTTGGAATGGGTGGTGGAACCGGAACAGGTGCAGCTCCTGTCATTGCGAAAATAGCTAAGGATTTGGATATATTAACGGTAGGTATCGTAACAATTCCCTTTTCCTTTGAAGGGAAAACAAGAAATGAACAGGCACAATTAGGTATTGAAAAATTAAGAGAAAATGTTGATTCTTTGGTGGTTATCAACAATAATAAACTTCGAGAGGTTTATGGTAATTTAGGTTTTAAAGCAGGATTTTCTAAAGCAGATGAAGTGTTGGCTACTGCTGCCACAGGAATTGCAGAAGTAATCACACATCACTATACCCAGAATATTGATTTACGTGATGCAAAAACTGTACTTTCCAATAGTGGAACTGCAATCATGGGTTCATCTTCAGCATCCGGGTCAAACCGAGCACAAATGGCAATTACCAAAGCTTTGGATTCTCCTTTGTTAAATGATAACAGTATTGAAGGAGCAAAAAATGTATTATTATTGATTGTTTCCGGTAAAACCGAAGTGACAATTGATGAGATTGGTGAGATCAATGATTATATACAATCAGAAGCCAAGTCAAATGTAGATATCATTATGGGAGTTGGTGAAGATGATTCTTTAGAAGAATCTATTTCGGTAACTGTTATTGCAACCGGATTTAATCCTGAGCAGCAAAATGAGATCTCAAAATTGGAATCTAAGAAGATCATCCATAAATTGGTGGAGGATAAAATAGTTCGTGTTCCAAAAAAAGAAATACCAGTGCAATCAAAGTCGGAAGTGATCAAGCATGTAAGCCAGTTTGAGCCAGAAGAAAAACCTGTTGAACAACCGTCTAAACCGGCTCAGGTTACAAATGAACTCAAAGTAGTATATGAAGAAGTAAATCCGGTAATTGAAGAAGAATTTGAAATTACTACTATTTCTTCTGTACAGGAAACAGACGTAGAGGAGAGTGATGAAGAGAAAGATCAGATTTCTTTTACATTTGATCTTCCGGTGCAAAATATTCCTCAGAAAAAAGAACCAGTAATTCAAACACTGGAAGATATCAATATAAATGAGATTGAAATTATTGGTCTGGAAGAAATTAAACCGGAACCGATACAAAAAAATGAACAGATACGTTATTCTTTGGAAGAAGAATTTGCACCTGAGTTAAGTGCACTTAGATCTATGCCAAATGAGGATAAACCGAAGGATGAAAATTTAAATTTTGAATTAAAAGTTCGAAATACAGAACTCGAAAATAAAGCAACACCAAGAATAATTGTGGATGATGAAGGTGATGCATCTCCTTTAAATTTAACCATTTCTGAGTTACGTGATCGGGCAGATGACAGAAGACAAAAAATGAAGGATTTCAATTATAAATTCGTAAACAGAATGAATCAAAATATTGATGAAATTGAAAATCAGCCTGCTTACAAAAGAATGGGAGTTTCATTAGATGACAATGTTCCTTCTTCAGAAGTGAATAAAAATCAGTCGAGAATGACCTTGGGACTGGATGATAATGAGGAAATTCAGTTTAGATCTAATAACTCTTTTTTACATGATAATGTTGACTAAATTTAGGTTTAGTTCATGAAAAAATCCGGATGTTAATCCGGATTTTTTTTGTACAATATTTCAGATTTGTTTGTTAATCTGTATTCAATTCTTAGATCGAGTTCAGGTGTTAATTTTCTACAACTCCTTCTTCTGCCAGTAGTGCAAAGAATTTATTGATATTTGGTAAAATAATGATATTAGTACGTCTGTTTCTGGCTCTGTTGGCTCTTGTGTCATTATCTGTTAAAGGTAAATAACTACTTCTACCAGCAGGAATTAATCTTGAAGGATCAACTTTGTATTTGTTTTGTAACACTCTTGCAATTGCGGTAGATCTTTTTACGCTTAAATCCCAGTTGTCCTCAATGTTTTCAGTATGAATTGTTCGGGAATCAGTATGCCCTTCTATCATTACATCCATGCTTTGTTCTGATGCAAGAACACCTGCAAGTTTTTTAAGAAAAGGATATGCTTTTGTGTTTATTCTGTAACTACCAGACCTGAATAATAAACTATCTGCAACAGAGATCATTACCACAGTTTTGTCAATATTAACATCAATGTCCTGCCCCAGTTGATCTTCTGAAATTGATTTTTTTAACTTGTAGGTGATCGCTATATTCATAGAATCTTTTAAGTTCTTAGCACCTGCAAGTTCTTCTGGTGTTAATTTAGATAAAGTATTGTCAAGGTTATCTCGAATATCCTTTGGAAGAATAGTAAGATCATCACCAACAAAAGCCATTTTTTTATCACTACTTTTTTGTATTGATATATTGTCTTCCTGTAAAGAGTTGATCTGACTGTTATAAACTTCAACTCTTTGTTCGATTTTTGCAAATCTGGATTCTAAATTTTCTTTTTCTACAGTGGTTTTCTGCAATTCCCCCCTCGTATTCATATAATCAGTTTCCAATTCTACATATTTCTTTTTAGAAACACATGAACTTAAGGTAGCAATAAGGATCGCAATTGTTAAGATTTTTTTTGTCATCATAAGATTTTTTAAATTGTTATAGTGGATTATTGGGTGACACCATTTATCCATTTTTGTTTATGAGAGTAAAACTAGTATTAGAATCTTAAGAGAATCTTAAGTCCTTATAAAAAATCTAAATTTAAAAGAATATTTTAGTAATCTTTAAAGATGATAAAGAAAACGGATGTCTTTTTAGAGGAATGACATTTACCTACCGACTGCAAATCGTTGTGATTTGAGCCGGTAGATAATTAAAAATAAAGTAGTTTTTGGTCTGAACGGTTTAAACTCCTGGTAAATCACCTTCCCCTTTTGTAGGAAGATTTGAATCACCGGTTAAATAAATGTCAACTGCTCTGGCAGCCTCTCTACCTTCGTTGATAGCCCAGACAATAAGTGATTGTCCTCTTCGCATATCTCCGGCTGTAAAAATATGTGGCACGTTGGTTTGATAATTATTTGCTTTATAATTACTTCGTTCATCCAATTTTAAACCCAGTTGTTTACTTAAAGTAGTTTCCGGGCCTGTAAATCCTAATGCTAATAGCGCCAGATCACATGGCCATGTTTTTTCGGTTCCTTCTTTCTCGATCAATTCAGGTCGTTGTCCTGGAACTATTTTCCATTCAACTTCCACAGTTTTTAAACCGGTTAAATTGCCTTTTTTATCTGTAATAAATTCTTTGGTATTGATCAACCAGTTTCTATCACAGCCTTCTTTATGCGAGCTGGTAGTTTTTAGCTGCAAAGGCCAGTAGGGCCAGGGAGTTTTTTTACTTCGATGTGCAGGTGGTTTTGGCATGATCTCAAAATTAGTAACTGATTTTGCTCCTTGTCGATTTGCTGTGCCAACACAGTCAGAACCCGTATCTCCACCTCCAATAACAATCACATCTTTTCCTTTTGCAGATATTTGTTCTCCTTCTATATTTTTATCAAATAATAATTTTGTTTGCTGGGTTAAATAATCCATTGCTTGTTCAACTCCATTTGAATCAATGCCTTTTGTAGGTAAACTTCTTCTTTCTGTAGCGCCGCCACACAATACAACAGCATCAAAACTGTTTAATTTCTCAATCGAATAATTTTTTCCAATATGGGCATTTGTGATAAATGAAATACCCTCTTTCTTTAAAATGTTAACTCTTCTGTCAATGATTCCTTTTTCTAGTTTAAAATTCGGGATACCGTATCTTAAGAGTCCTCCAATCTCATCATCTCTTTCAAAAATAGTTACCTGATGACCCGCACGATTTAATTGTTGTGCTGTTGCCAGTCCGGCCGGACCTGAACCTACAACAGCAACTGAATTACCAGTTCTTTCTTTTGGTGGTCGTGACTGTATCCAACCTTCTTTAAAACCTTTTTCTACAATATTTTTTTCAATATTTTCTATAGATATAGGTTTGTCAATAATACCCAAAACACATGATTTTTCACAGGGAGCAGGACATAATCTACCTGTAAATTCAGGGAAATTATTAGTAGCATGTAATATTTCAAGTGCTCTTTTCCATAAATTCCGATGCACATAATCATTAAAATCTGGAATTAAATTCCCTAACGGGCAGGCACTGTGACAAAATGGAATGCCACAATCCATACAGCGAGAACCCTGGTATTTTTTATTTATTTCTGTTAAAGGAATGGTGAATTCTTTATAGTTTAAAACACGATTTTTAACAGGTTTGTTTTTTTCGTTTAATCTCTTATATTCAATAAAGCCAGTTATTTTTCCCATTTTAAGCTGTTGTTAATTGTTTGTCGGTCAATTCTTCCTTTGCAAGTCTTTCCAATGCTTTTTTATAATCTGATGGCATCACTAAAATAAATTTCTTTATAGATTCATCCCAGTCATCTAATATTTCCTTGGCCTTTTCACTATTTGTATACTGAACATGATTTTCGATTAAATTTTTCAATTCAGTTTCGTTGTTATTGTCTATTTCTTCAAAGTCCACCATTTCCATATTACAAAGACCATTTTTAAATTTGTCATTCGGGTCATAAACAAATGCAATTCCGCCGCTCATTCCTGCTGCAAAATTCCTACCGGCACTTCCTAAAACAACAACTTTACCTCCGGTCATGTATTCACAACCATGATCTCCAACGCCTTCTACCACTGCTGTAATTCCCGAATTTCGTACACAAAATCGTTCTCCTGCTATACCATTGATATAGGCTTCTCCTTTTATTGCTCCGTAAAAACAAACATTTCCAACAATGATATTTTCTTCTGCTTTGAATTTTGCTTTAATAGGTTTTTTAATAATAATTTTTCCACCTGACAAACCTTTGCCCAGGTAATCATTTGTGTTTCCGTCAACGGTAAAAGTAATTCCAGATGTTATAAAAGCACCAAAACTCTGTCCGGCCGAACCTGTAAAACCTACCTGAAGTGTATCACTTGGCAAACCGGAAGAACCATAAATTTTTGAAATTTCATTACTTGTAATAGCTCCAACCGATCGATCGGTATTATGGATCTCATATGAAAGCTGCATTTTTTCTTTACGATAGATTGCTAAATGTGCATCCTTTATAATTTGAGTATCCAAAACATTATCTAATTGGTGATCTTGCTTTTCGGTATTGTATTTTGTTCTTGAATGATAGTTTTTTGGTTGATATAAAATTGCAGAAAGATCTAATCCTTCCGCTTTATAATGCTCGATCGCTTTGTTAGTATTTAATTTTTGCGACTGTCCCACCATTTCTTCTATAGTTTTAAAACCAAGACTTGCCATGATCTCTCTCAATTCTTCCGCTACGTAATACATGAAATTAATTATGTGCTCAGGCTTTCCTTTAAAGTTTTTTCTTAATTCTGGATCCTGGGTTGCAATTCCAACAGGACAAGTATTTAAATGACATTTTCGCATCATAATACAACCTGAAGCTACCAGTGGTGCGGTAGCAAATCCAAATTCTTCTGCGCCAAGCAAACAGGCAACAGCTACATCGCGACCCGTTTTTAATTGGCCGTCACATTCTAAAACAATTCTGCTTCTTAAATGATTTAAAACCAGTGTTTGTTGTGCTTCGGCAATACCTAATTCCCAGGGTAAACCTGCATGTTTTAAAGATGTTAAAGGAGAAGCTCCTGTTCCACCGTCAAATCCGGAAATTAAAATTACATCTGCTTTTGCTTTTGCAACTCCGGCAGCAATGGTTCCTACTCCAACTTCAGATACAAGTTTTACATTAATTCTTGCTTTTCTATTGGCGTTTTTTAAATCGAAAACTAATTGAGACAAATCTTCAATAGAGTAAATATCGTGATGAGGAGGAGGTGATATCAAACCTACATACGGAGTTGAATTTCTTACCTCAGCAATCCATGGGTATACTTTTTCACCCGGAAGCTGACCTCCTTCTCCAGGTTTTGCGCCTTGAGCCATTTTAATCTGAATCTCTTTGGCATTGGTTAAGTAGTGACTGCTAACCCCAAATCTTCCTGAAGCAACCTGTTTGATCGCAGAATTTCTACTGTCACCATTAATATCTTTCCTAAATCTGTTTTGATCTTCTCCTCCTTCACCCGAGTTGGATTTTCCTCCAATTCTGTTCATGGCAATTGCCATATTCTCATGTGCTTCTTTCGAGATAGATCCATAAGACATGGCACCTGTTTTAAACCTTTTTACAATTTCTGTCCAAGGTTCTACTTCGTCAATGGAAATTGGATCCAGATTTCTAAACTCGAACATACCTCTTAAAGTCATCAAACTTTTGGTTTGTTCATTTACAGCATTGGCATAGGTAAGGTAGCTTTCTTTGCTGTTCGTTCTAACCGCTTGCTGTAACTTTGCAACAGTTGTTGGATTGAACATATGACGTTCACTGTTTCGTCTCCAGCGATAATCACCACCTATATCTATAGGTAGATTGCTTTTTATATCGCTTTTAAAGAATGCTTTCTTATGTCGTTTTGAAATTTCACGTTCAATTTCATATAAACCAATCCCTTCAATTCGGGAAGGTGTATGAGAAAAATATTTTTCGATGAATTTGCTATTCAATCCCAGAGCCTCAAATATTTGCGAAGCCCGGTAAGAATGCAATGTTGAAATACCAATCTTGTTCATGATCTTCAATATTCCTTTTCCAATGGCTTTGTTGAAATTTTGAACTGCTTTTTCAGAATCAATTCCTACCAAAGTGCCATTTCTAACTTTTTCACGAATAATTTCGTTTACCATATATGGGTTCACTCCACTGGCACCATAACCAAACAGGGTTGCAAAATGATGTGGTTCACGAGGTTCAGCTGACTCTATGATGATACCAATCTTTGACCTCTTTTTTAAATCATTTAGTGAGTGATGTAAATAAGAACAAGCAAGTAAAGGTGGAATTGGACCTAATTCTTTATCTGCATTCCTGTCGGATAAAATAATGATGTTACAACCGTTATCAATAGAATTGGATGCAGTAGCAATCATATTATCCAGTGCTTTTTCCAATGCATTTAATCCTTTTTGAATATCGTAAAGTATGGGTATTACACAAGATTTAAAATCAGGATGATCAATATTTCTTATTTTATCAAGGTCATTATTAGAAACAACCGGATTCTGAATTTTTAATTTTTTACAATGTTCGGGTGAGGTTTCAAAAATATTTCTATCCTCTCCAATAGCCAGACTAATATCTGTTATAATTTCCTCCCGAATTCCATCCAAAGGAGGGTTTGTAACCTGTGCAAATAATTGTTTAAAATAATTGTAAAGTAATTGAGGTTTGTCAGATAAAACTGCGAGAGGTGTGTCTGTTCCCATAGACCCCAAGGTTTCTTTTCCGGTTTTACTCATAGGAACAATGATGGTATCGATGTCTTCTTTTGTATATCCGAACATTCGCTGACGAGTTTTGTAAGGAACTAACTCAATTGGACAGGTATTTCCGGTATATGGAACGTCAGATAGTGGGAGAAGATTGTCATTCAACCATTCTCTATAAGGATATTTAGAAGTAATTTTATTTTTAATTTCTTCATCTTCAATGATTCTGCCTTCATTCATGTCAACCAAAAACATTTTTCCAGGCTCCAGTCTACCATGTTTGACAATATTTTCTGGTTTGATATCTAAAACGCCAATTTCAGAAGACATAACAACATATCCCGATTTGGTAACACTATATCTTGATGGTCTTAATCCATTTCTGTCAAGCAGAGCGCCAATGTAATTTCCATCTGTAAAAGGTACGGATGCTGGTCCGTCCCATGGTTCCATTACACAAGAGCTATACTCGTAAAATGCTTTTTTATTATCGGGCATGCTATTGTCTTTTTCCCATGCTTCCGGTACCATCATCATCATTACTTCCGGTAGAGTTCTGCCTGTCATCAATAGCATTTCTACTACCATATCCATTGATGCTGAGTCGGATTTTCCTTTTAGGATAACAGGAAAAATTTCTTTGATCTCCTTTCCGAAAACTTCACTCTTCATTAATTCTTCCCTTGCCCTCATTCTGCTTACATTTCCACGCAAAGTGTTGATCTCACCATTGTGGCACATAAATCGGAATGGCTGTGCCAAATCCCAGGAAGGTGATGTATTGGTAGAAAAACGCTGATGCACTAGTGCAAGTCGGGTTCTAAGATTAGGGTCAGAAAGATCTGTATAATAATTTCGAATATCTTCTGGAATTAATAAGCCCTTGTATATTAATGTTTTATTTGAAAAACTTGGAATGTAAAATAAATTACTATCCTTTAATTTGGAATCGTTTATTTTATGTTCGGCAATTTTTCTTGCAGAAAATACTTTTGCATTGAATTCAAAATCTGTTAATTTTTGTTTGTTTTTTCCAACAAAGAGTTGCTTGATCTTAGGCTCTGTTTTGGCTGCGATCTTACCTAAATGTTCTGATTTTACAGGAACGTCTCGCCATCCTATGATATTTAATCCCTGATTAGTTATTTCTTCCTCTAAAATCTGTATACAATAATTATACTGGTTTATATTTTGAGGTAAGAAGATCATTCCTACTGCATATTCTTTTTGCCTGGGTAATTTAAAATCACAAACTTTGGTAAAAAATTTAAAGGGAATATCAATTAAAATTCCTGCTCCATCACCTGTTTTCCCATCAGAACTTACGGCTCCCCTGTGTTCTAATTTTGCAAGAATCTCAAGTGCTTCATGTATAATTTTATTTGTTCTTTCTCCATTTAGACTGCAAATAAACCCTGCTCCACAATTATCATGCTCAAATTCGGGTAAATACAATCCTTGTTTCTTGTGCGTCATAAATTGAATAATTTTCACAAAAATAAACAATAAAATACGTATTATTCAATAAAATCTGTTAAATCAGAATAATAATGTAATATATTCAATAATAAAGAGAATAAATGTGAAATTTCAAAAATATACAGCAATGTAATTTCAATTTGCTAATTAAATATGCCATTTGCATGAAATTATTTGTTTTTTACCTTTGCATGCGTGTTTTTGATAGGGGGTATATGCTGAAAATATTGATTTTTTGATGTATAATCCTATAAAATAAGGGGCTGGTTAGTCTTTGTAAATATCAAGCTGATTTTCAATTGAATTTAATTTGTTTTGAAGTATGTCAATTTTATGCATCAGGTTGGTTATGATGTCAATTCCTTCAAGATTTACACCCAGATCATCGTGTAAACGGATAATTCTTTCAAGTTGCTGTATTTTTTCCAGTTCGATAAACTTGTCTTTATCAATGTAAACTATTTCTATCAATCCAAAATCATTTAAGGAATTGATAAAAGAGAATCCAATTTCATAAATTTTACAGAACTGCGATATTGGTATTAGATCTTTGTTGTTCATTTTATCTCAATTTAGACAATTCATTAAACAATTCTTTTTCTTTATTCGTTAAATTAGTTGGCATTTTGATGTGATAAGTGATAAATAGATCGCCAAATTCACCTTCTTTTTTGTAAACCGGAAAACCTTTTCCTTTTACTTTTACCTTCGTGTTGTTCTGTGTTTCGGGTTTGATCTTTAGTTTTACTTTTCCGTTTAATGTGTCAATGGTTTTTTCTCCTCCTAAAATTGCAGTATATAAATCAAGATTCATTGTAGTATAGAGATTTTTACCGCCTCTTTTAAAATGGGTATTGTTCACGATGTGAAATGTAATATATAGATCTCCATTTGGACCGCCATTTACTCCTTTGCCACCATGATTTTTAATTTTAATGGTTTGGTTATTCTCAACACCTGTAGGAATTGTCAATCGAATTTTTTTTCCATGGATGGTAAGGGTTTGTTTTTGGGTTTTTAAAACATCTGTTAAATGAAGCTGTAAGGTTGCATTGATATCCTGCCCCCGGTATTTTTGATGCGTTCTGCCACCACTTTGCCTTGCACCACCAAACATTGATTCAAAAAAATCTGAAAAATCACTTTCCGAATATCTACTACCGGCACCTGAAAAATGCTGCCCTCCTCCGGAATAATGTTGTTGCTGTTGCTGACGTGCTTTTTCGTATGCTTCGCCGTTCTCCCAGTCCTTACCGTATTTATCGTATTTTTTTCTTTTTTCAGGGTCACTTAAAACCTCGTTGGCCTCATTTATTTGCTGAAATTTTTTCTTTGCTGTTTCATCTTTGGTATTGACATCCGGATGATATTTTCGGGCAAGTTTTCTGTACGCTTTTTTAATGTCCTTTTCGGAAGCAGTTTTCGGAATTTCAAGTATTTTATAATAATCTATAAACGACATATTTTGCAGGTTTTATAATTCAAAGATAATAAAGAATGAAGAAATTAAAAAGAGAAATCAGTTTTCTGATTCGAAATATTATTTTGAATTTTCTTTAAAAAAATCATCAAAGAAAACCATATGATACTTTATTGAATTTCGCCAGTAGTTCCAACTATGTCTTCCGGGTCTTTCTGTGTAATCATGTGGTATTTTTTGGTCAACCATTTTTTTATGTAAATCTGCATTGGTTTGGTACAGAAAATCATCTATTCCACAATCAAAAAGTATTTTCAACTCTTTTCCTATAACAAGATCTGTCATGTTGATGATGGTGTTATTTTTCCAGTTATCTGGAAATTCATCATAGGAGCCAAGTCGATTGGATAATTCATAATTTTTCTTATGTGCAAATGGGATAAAATTCATCCCTCCACTCATACTGCCTGTAGCGCCAAAAAGATTAGGATGTTTAAAAGCCAGATAAAAAGCACCATGACCACCCATGCTCAATCCGGTAATGGCTCTACCCTTACGGGAAGGGATGCTGTGGTATTTCTGATCGATTGCAGCAATCAATTCTTTTGAAATATAAGTCTCATATCGAAAGTTTTTATCCACCGGACTATCCAAATACCAACTAAAGGGATGTCCGTCAGGACAAACAATAATCATCTGATATTGATTTGCGTAGTTTTTTATTTCCGGAACTTTTGTGATCCAGTTAGTGAAATCACCATAGACACCATGTAAAAGATAAAGTACTGGATATATTTTGCTTTGGGTGTAATAAGTATCAGGTGTAATCACAATATTATTAATATTTTTATGCATAGAATTGCTAAAAATAGTCAATGTGTCTACTTTTTGGGCAAAAACACCGGAAGTAAATAATAATAAGAGTAATAGTTTTTTCATCTGAAATATAATTTACCCACCGGATGCATTAGAATTCATCCGGTGGGAATTTAAGTAGGCTGCAATTTTAAAAAAATTAATCTTTTAGAACAGCTCTTGAAATTACAATTTTTTGAATTTCAGAAGTTCCTTCGTAGATCTGGGTGATCTTTGCATCACGCATCAGTCTTTCCACATGGTATTCTTTTACATAACCATATCCTCCGTGAATTTGTACAGCTTCCACAGTAACACGCATGGCCATTTCTGCTGCGTATAATTTTGCCATGGCACCTGACAGATCATAATTGCTTTTTTGATCTTTATCCCATGCAGCTTTTAAACAAAGCATTCTTGCGGCTTCAATTTCGGTTGCCATATCTGCAAGTTTAAAAGCAATTGCCTGATGACGGCTAATTTCTTTACCAAAAGCTTTTCTTTCTTTAGAATATTGTAATGCCAGTTCATAGGCACCTGATGCAATTCCTAAAGCTTGTGATGCAATGCCTATTCTTCCTCCGGCAAGTGTTTTCATCGCAAAAGTAAAGCCAAATCCATCATCTCCAATTCGGTTTTCTTTCGGTACTTTTACATCGTTGAACATGAGTGAGTGAGTATCTGAGCCTCTAATTCCCAGTTTATTTTCTTTTTGTCCCACTACAAAACCCTCCATACCTTTTTCTACAATAAAGGCGTTGATTCCATGGTGTCCTTTTTCAGGATGTGTATGCGCAATAACTAAATAAATACTTGCGTTTCCTCCATTGGTGATCCAGTTTTTAGTTCCGTTGATCAGGTAATGATCTCCTTTGTCAATAGCAGTGGTTCTTTGCTTTGTGGCATCACTACCCGCTTCCGGTTCGCTCAAGGCAAAAGCACCAATAACTTCACCTGTTGCCAGTGGAATCAGATATTTTTGTTTTTGTTCTTCTGTTCCGTATGTTTCCAAGCCCCAGCAAACCAGTGAGTTATTTACTGACATCACTACCGATGCAGAGGCATCGATTTTAGAAATTTCTTCCATTGCCAGTACATAAGAAACGGTATCCATTCCGCCACCACCATATTTTGGATCAACCATCATTCCAAGAAATCCCAACTCTCCCATTTGTTTGATTTCATCATGCGGAAATTTTTGTTTTTCATCACGTTCAATAACACCGGGTTTCAATACATTATTTGCAAAGTCACGAGCGGCATCCCGAATCATTATTTGTTCTTCTGTAAGTGTAAAATCCATATCTTTTAAAGTATTATTTATTTTAATTGAATTGTTCCAAAGATACTCAAAATTTTAAAAATCTATTTGTATTTTTACAAGCAAATGAAAAATATGATCTGGCACGTAATTGGAGTAATGAGTGGAACGTCACTTGACGGAATTGATTTGGTATATGTTAAAATTGAGAAGAAAAAAACATACTCTTTTGAAATTTTAGAAACAAATACGGTTAATTATTCCGAAAAATGGAAAAAAACTTTGTTTGAGGCATTTGATTATTCCGGAGAAAAATTAACCAAATTAAACGTTGATTATGGTGAGTTTTTGGGTGAGATCATCCTTGATTTTATCAAAAAAAACAAGCTTGAAAATATTGATTTTATTGCTTCGCACGGGCATACTATTTTTCATCAGCCCCACTTGAAATATACACTTCAAATTGGAAGTGGTGCTGCAATATCTGCCATTACAAATATCAAAACAATTTGTGACTTTAGAGTACAGGATGTTGCTTTGGGTGGTCAGGGTGCTCCTTTGGTTCCTATCGGAGATAAATATTTGTTTTCAGGCTATGATTTCTGTTTGAACCTGGGAGGTTTCTCCAATATATCATTTGAAAAAGAGACACAGCGGGTTGCGTTTGATATTTGTCCTGTAAATATTGTGATGAATTATTATACCCGAAAAATTGAGTTAGAATATGATGATAAAGGACAAATGGCATCTCAGGGGATTTTAAATACAGCCCTTTTGGATGAACTCAATAACCTGCCTTTCTATAAAGATGATCAGCCTAAATCTCTAGGTTACGAATATATTGTTAAAACAATTTTTCCAATGATTGATAAGTACCAGCTGCCTCTGGAAGATATATTGCGAACTTTTGTGGAACATGATGCTGTGCAAATTGCTAATGTTGTAAATAATAGTTTAGAAGATGATCAGGATAAAAAGATGCTGGTAACCGGTGGTGGTGCTTTTAACGATTATTTAATTGGTAGGCTGAGGGAATTAACCAAAGTAGAAGTTGTAATCCCGGATAAGGAAATAATTGATTTTAAAGAAGCATTGGTTTTTGCATTACTGGGTGTTTTAAAAGATCAGAATGAGGTGAATTGTCTTAAAGGTGTTACCGGAGCAAAAATAGACCACAGTAGTGGCATTGTATTTACAGTTTAAACATATTATAAAAAATCATATAATGAAGGAACTTCTTAAAAAGTACGAAAACAAACCGCCCGAAATTATATTTCACTGGCGTGATCAGGAAACCGAAGCAGAAGGATGGACCGTTATCAATTCCCTTCGGGGTGGTGCGGCAGGTGGTGGTACCCGAATGAGAAAAGGGTTGAATGAGAATGAAGTATTATCGCTTGCAAAAACAATGGAAGTAAAGTTTACCGTATCGGGCCCTGAAATTGGTGGTGCAAAATCGGGTATCAATTTTGATCCGAACGATCCGCGAAAGCGAGGTGTTTTAAAGCGTTGGTACAAAGCTGTTTCACCTTTATTAAAATTTTATTATGGTACAGGTGGAGATTTGAATGTAGATGAAATTCATGATGTGATTCCTTTGACCGAAGATTGTGGTATCTGGCATCCACAGGAAGGTGTTTTTAATGGTCACTTTAAGCCAACGGAAGCAGAAAAAATTAACAGAATAGGGCAATTGCGTCATGGCGTGATCAAAGTAATTGAGAATGAAAAATTTTCTCCTGATCTTACAAAAAAATATACAATTGCTGATATGCTTACCGGTTATGGTGTAGCGGAGGCAGTGAAACATTTTTATGATATTTTTGGTGGAGATATGAAAGGGAAAAGAGCTGTAGTACAGGGGTTTGGTAATGTTGGGTCTGCATCGGCTTATTATTTAACCCAGCTCGGAGCTAAAGTTGTTGGGATTATTGATAGAGCAGGAGGTGTGATCAAGGAAGATGGATATAGTTTAGATGAAATTAGAACTATGTTCTTGAACAAAAAAGGAAATATGCTTGTTGCTGAAAATATGATTCCGTTTGATGAAATAAATGAAAGAATTTGGTCTTTGCCTGCTGAGATTTTTATTCCTGCGGCAGCATCCAGACTGGTTACAAAAGATCAGATTACACAAATGATTGAATCCGGATTGCAAGTCATTTCTCCGGGAGCTAATGTTCCTTTTGCTGATTCTGAAATATTTTTTGGTTCGATTATGGAGTACACAGATCAAAAAGTAAGCTTGATACCTGATTTTATTTCTAATTGTGGTATTGCTAGAGTTTTTGCCTATCTGATGGAATCCAGAATTGATCTTCCAATGAAAGACGAGGCAATTTTTGAGGATACTTCTTTAACTATTAGGGAAGCATTGAAAAAAGTGCACGAGATAAATCCTGCAAAAACAGATGTGTGCAGGTCGGCTTTTGAAATTGCTCTTCAAAAATTAGTTTGAGATTGATTTTACAGTATTCACAAGAAAAAAGGAATTTTATTGATAATTATCAATTGATTAATTACTATATTTAGCGACTAAAAATAAAAAAATGGAGACCTTAATTATTATCGTTTTTGCTTTAGGTTATCTGGCAATAACATTAGAACACAATTTAAAACTGGATAAATTAATACCTGCTCTTGCTATGATGGCCATTCTTTGGGCTATGGTGGCATTTGGTTTAGATGCTTTTCCAAATTGGTTTGATTCTGCCGGGCATAAATTGGTAGAAGGCTTTTCTGATTTTACCAGTGAAGAAAAACATCACCTTTTGCAAGAGACTTTATTACATCATTTAGGGAAAACAGCTGAAATATTATTCTTTTTACTGGGTGCAATGACAATTGTAGAGATCATTGATTATTTTGACGGATTTGCAACATTCAAAAATTTTATAAAAACCAAAAGCAAGAAAAAACTATTGTGGATTTTTGCAATTTTAGCTTTTGTTCTATCTGCAATTATTGATAACCTTACAGCAACTATTGTGCTGGTAACCATTCTACAGAAAATTATTAAAGACAGAAATACAAGACTTTATTTTGCAGGTTTGATCATTATTGCTGCAAATGCGGGTGGTGCTTGGTCACCAATTGGTGATGTTACAACTACAATGTTGTGGATTGGTAATAAAGTGACGGCAGGTAAATTGGTAGAGTTTTTAATTGTTCCGGCAATTTTATGTATGGCTGTTCCTACTTTTATTGCCTCTTTTTTAAAGCCGTTCAAAGGTGAAATTAATGTAGATGAAAAAGACGATAAGTCTTCTGATAAGTATGGACCACGAATGCTTTATATTGGATTGGGGTCTATCATATTTGTGCCGTTTTTTAAAACAATAACTCATTTACCACCATATGTGGGTATGATGTTATCTCTATCTGTTGTCGGAATATTTGCTGAAATCTACAGTAGATCAGCTTTTACTATTTCTCATGCTGTTGATGAAGAAGGTGATGATTCACAAGGGCATCATAGTCCGGTACATTTAGCTCTTTCAAGAGTTGAAATGCCTAGTGTGTTGTTTTTCTTCGGAATTTTATTGGCAGTTGCTGCATTAGAGTCTTTAGGAATTCTGTTTATTGGTGCTGAATCATTAAAAACCATTATTCCTGATACTGATATTGTCGTGATGTTACTGGGGGTTGCCTCAGCGGTTGTTGACAATGTACCATTGGTAGCAGCAAGTATGGGGATGTTCCAGGAACCTATAGATAGTCATGTTTGGCATTTTGTTGCTTATTCAGCAGGTACAGGAGGTAGTATGCTCATCATTGGGTCTGCTGCCGGAGTAGTTGCAATGGGTATGGAAAAAATTAATTTTTTCTGGTACTTTAAAAACATAGCCTGGCTTGCAGTCATTGGTTTTGTTGTTGGAGCTATTGCCTTTTTTGGTATGAGAATGATTTTATAAACTTTAAGTTTATTTTAAGAGTTTTACTACAATTTTAAATGATGGTTTCCGTTAGATTTGTTTAGCCTTTAATTCAATTATATGTTATTAAATATTCAGCAAGATATAAGTGCAAATTCTGATGCTATAGCAGAAGCAGTTTCTGAAGAAAAAACCCTGTCCATTTATAATTTAATAATGCATAGCGGAACAGGAGGGATCATTATTATAGCACTACTTTTTATTTTACTATTGGTTGCATTGTATATTTATTTTGAACGATATTTAGCAATTAAAAGAGCATCAAAAGTAGATAAGAATTATATGAATCAAATCAAGGATAAGATCCTTGGCGGAAATATTGAGGCTGCTAAAATATTAAGTCAGACCAATAAGACCCCTGTGGCAAGATTGATTGAAAAAGGAATTTCCCGAATAGGAAAACCTTTGGAAGATATCAATACGGCTATCGAGAATGCTGGAAAACTGGAGATTTATAAACTGGAAAGAAATGTAAGTGTACTGGCTACAATTGCTGGTGCTGCTCCTATGATTGGATTTTTAGGTACGGTTATCGGTATGATTATTGCAATTCATGAAATAGCAAATGCAGGCGGACAAATAGATATCAAATTGCTTAGTGACGGATTGTACACAGCTATGACTACTACGGTAGCAGGACTTATTGTAGGAATAATATCCTACATAGCTTATAACCACATTATTGATAAAACAAATAAAGTAGTTTATCAGATGGAAGCTAATTCACTGGAGTTTTTAGATCTTTTAAATGAACCTGTTTAAAACATCGTCAATCAAAGAATAAATTGATTAAAAGAGGTGATTGAAGATTAACGATTGAAGATTTTTTAAAATGGAAATAAGAGGTAGAAATAAAATTAATCCAAATTTCAATATGTCGTCTATGACGGATATTGTGTTTTTGCTTTTGATATTCTTTATGCTTACTTCAACACTGGTTACGGTAAATGCCTTAGATATAAGATTGCCAAAAGCTCAAGGAAAAACAGAGAATAAAAAATCGGTAGCAGTTAGTATTACAAAAAAATTAGATTTTTATATTGATCAGGAAAAAGTAAAAGAAGGTAATCTGGAACAATATTTACTTGAGAATTTAAAAACAGAAGATAATCCAACCATCGTACTTCGAGCCGAAGAAGGTGTTCCTATTGAAAAAGCGGTAAAAGTTTTAGACATAGCCAATCGGAATAAAATAAAAGTAATTTTGGCAGTAAGACCGAAATAATTTGATACTATTTTAAAATGCCATTTTTAGAAACCAAAGACAAACAAAAATCAGCAGCTTTAACAACAGTTATTGCTGTTTTGATCGTGTTTTTGATCTTTAATTTTGGTATGACCTATTTTGATCCTCCAAAAGAATATGGAATTGCAGTGAATTTTGGCACCAATGATTTTGGAAGCGGTAATGTGCAGCCCAAAGAAGCTCTAAAGCCTGCAAAACAGGAAATTGTGGAAGAGGAACAAGTAGAAGAGCAACCGGAAGAAGTAATGGAGGAGCAGGTGGAAGAAAGTACTCCGGTTCAAAATGATGCAGCGGAAGATGTGATCACTCAAAATAATGAAGATGCCATTGCTATCAAGAAAAAAGAAGAAGCAAATAAGAAAAAGGAAGCAGATCGAATTACAGAAGAAAAGAATAGAATAGAGAAGGAGAGAATTGCCGAGGTAGAAAGAAAAAAACAGGAAGAGAAGAAAAAAGCAGAGAAAGAAAGAAAAGCCAAAGAAGCAAAAAGAAAGAATTCAGATGCTTTTATTGATAGTTTTAGTAATGGTGATGGTAATGCAGAGGGAGGAGAAGGTGATGATAATAAGGCAGGAGATAAAGGTAAAACAACCGGTGACCCTAATGCCAGTGGCTACTATGGAAATAGCGGCGGTGGAGGTGGCGGTAATTACCGTTTAGGAAACCGAAGAGCTTTGTCAAAACCTAAGCCTACCTATGATGGTAAAGAAGAAGGTAAGGTTTATGTAAAAATTTGGGTAGATAAAAATGGAGATGTTACTGATGCAGAAGCAGGAGTAAAAGGGACTACAAGTTCAGATTTGAGTTTGTTACGTTGGGCAAAGGAAGCCGCATTAAGAACCAAATTCAATCCGGACAGCAAAGCACCTGTAAAGCAAACAGGAATCATTATTTATAAATTTTCTAATTCAGAATAGCTTTGAATTATCAGGAAACTTTAAACTGGATGTTTGCCAAACTTCCTATGTATCAAAGGCAGGGGAAAACAGCATTAAAAAAAGATCTTACCAATATTATTGCTTTGTCAAAGCAATTGGATTATCCTGAAAAGAAATTTCTTACCGTGCATGTTGCCGGAACAAATGGAAAAGGTTCTACAAGTCATATGATCGCTTCGGTATTGCAACAGGCAGGACATAAGGTTGGTTTATATACT
>VAPK010002217.1_pt1 | contig 21482 bp, 15 predicted proteins | sample 3395031 | NCBI WGS metagenome assembly VAPK01 (sample SAMN08290443, study PRJNA428436) | hydrothermal vent metagenome | isolation source: Deep-sea hydrothermal vent chimney 1 | place: Pacific Ocean: Juan De Fuca Ridge
CCTTCAAAACGACAAATATTTTCGCCATTGTTTTTCTGTATCAACCTACACGGATAAATTTATAACTTTGGCCGCATAAGAAAATCAGCAGACTCTACTTAATAGAAAAACGTCATTCACTCTTTGAAATTCTTATCAGGCTGATTTCAAGGGGATTGTTTTCAGAAAACACACTGATCCAATCATTGTCTTCAGAGAACCATTTATATTGTGCTCCAACCCTGATGATAAATTCCTGGCTTCCCTTGCCTTCAGGAACCCGAACCACAAAACCACCATTTTTTGTCTTTCCCTGTCCGAATGTAAAAATTACATTAAAGGAATTCCCATTTACGTTGCTGGTTCTGACCAGGACATAATTGCTTTGCCTAACTGTAACCGGGATAGGTTTAAAAGAGAACTTCCGGGTTTCGTTAGACTGGATGGTCACCTTTTGTTTAACGATGTCTTCAATGGCATGGTCTGCAATATATTTAGTGATTTTATGAACCATTTCCATGGGATAGGTTTCTTCAGCCATGATGTGATGTGCTTTTTTATATGCATCAATGGCCTGGTCGAATGCCTTGTCTTGGTAAAATTTATCAGCCATCCCGATCTCCTGGTTATATCGTTTTTTGCGCATTTGAAGCGTTACAGCCAGCTGTTGCTCGCATTGTTGAATCTGCCGGTGCGGATAAGCCGCTTCTGGTTTAATACTCAACGCTGTTTTATATTGCGATAACGCTTCCTGATAATCTTTTGCCTGGAATGATGCATTGGCAACAGAAAGGGTTTTTTGATAACGTTCATCCTTTTCCTTTTCCAACTGAAGCAGGATATTGTTTATCTCTGTGATCTTTGTTTTAGGATAGCTTTTTTCTTTCAGGTTTGATGCAACCTGATATTCTTTTAAAGCGAGCTCATAGCTTTTTTGATTAAATAGACTGTCAGCTTGATGAATGGTCTTCCCGAAAGTTTCATCGATTTGTTTTTGTCGTGATATGGCTGCAAGCGTCTGGTTTATTAACGCTATTTTTTGTTTGGGAGCAGTTTCAAGTGGTTTTAGCCCCTCCGCTTTTTGAAAAGCTTTCAGCGCAAGCTGATAAGACTTGATTGCGAGAAGGCTGTCGCCGGAGGCAAAAGCTTTTTGATAAGCTAAGTTGATTTTTTTCTGGTAGGCTATCTGTTGTGTAATGCTGTCAATTTTTGCAATGGCCTTGCGTGGTTCATTGGCGTCAGGCTTGAATGAGAGCGCTTTTACAAAAGCTTTTTTAGCATCTTTCCACTGTTTTCCATCTTTTAGCTCATTTCCCAGTTGAATTTGTAGCGCGAATTGTTCATCATTTTTTCTTTGCCTGGCAGAATCCGCCAGGATTTTTTGAAGCGTTGCTATTTTTGTTTTCGGATAAGCTTCTCCGGGTTTTAGCTGTGAAGCCATTTTAAATTTCTGAAGCGAGAGATCCCAGTTATGAGAATCAAAAAACTGATTCCCGGACGCGATAATATCCTGGTATTGAGCTTCTGCCTTTTCCTGAGCAGCTTGCCTTAGAAGTGCCTGAGTAATCTCTTTTAGTCTCTTTTGCGGATAAACATCTTCCGGCTTCAACGTAAGCGCTTTTGAAAAAAGATCTCTTGAAGCCAGATATTGTTTCCGGCTGAAAAGGCTGTCAGCATTACTGATAAGTTGCTTATAATTAGCAATTTGTGTAGCAAGTTCTTTTTTTAGGGCGAATGCGATTTTTTTAAGCTGTTCCTGCGGATAAGTTTCCTTGGGTTTAAGGGTCAACGCGAGATTGTATTCTGCTTTGGCGTTATCCAACTCGGGGATCCGGAACAGGCTGTCGGCCTGATGAATGGCCGCAAGATAATTTTCATTCAGATGGGCCCGTTGTGTTTGCAACGTGACATCAATTCTGTCAATCATATCCTTTGGATAAGGATTTTCCGGCCAAAGTGCTTCTGCTTCCTGGTACTTCACCTTGGCAGCCATGTAGTTTTTTGCAACGTACAATTTATCGGCTTCGTTGGTTTTTGCATTATACACTTCCTGTTTTCCTGCCAAAGGTTCAATCTGGTTTATTTTTGCGATCAGTGCCGTATTTCCAGGTGTTAAAGAGTCAGCTTTTTGTAAATGGATCAATGCTGATGAATAATTTTTTATCAAAAGATAGCGCTGGGCAGTTTTAATTTCCTTTTCTGCAATCGCTCGCCTGTGTTGGTAATCAGCTTTCAATTGTAATGCCAATGCAATTTTCTCTTCCGTTATTTTCCTTTCGGGAAAAAGTTTTTGCGCTTCTTTAAACAGTTTTAGGGCTTTATCAAATTGCTGAAACTCAATAAGCTGTGTTCCATTGTCTATCTTGGAAAGGAACAACGACTGCTTTTGTTTTTCTTCCGTTTCTTTCTGAATGATCTCTTTGATTTTTCCTTGAGCATAGGTATCGCCAGGAACTATTTTTAGAGCTTTTTGATAGGTTGATTTTGCCAGATCAAGCATCCCCTTTTGCAAATAATCATCAGCATGGTCAATCAGATTATAATAGCCTTCTTGTCTGCTTTCCTGTTCTTTAATCAACTTAACCGTTTCGTCGATCATCTGTAGCGCCGCTTTATCACCGGGCCTTAATTGCAATGCCATTTGAAAATAGGCTTTTGCATCCAACAGCTTATGCTGTTTTATTTCGTTGTTGCCTTTTTGAATGGCTTCTTCATAAGTTTTTGCAATTTGTGCATGTACCTGTGGAGCACTAAGCAGACTCAGGAACAAAACCAGGAAAATAAATAAATATATTTTAAGGGCTCTATTTTGGCTTCTGTGCATAATTTCTAACCAAATTCTTTGTAAGAAACGTTCATAAGGCCTAAATATTTTGCTAAAGGATCAAACCGTCTTTGATCGGGAATTGTTTGTCTGTCATGGCTGCCAATTCATTGTTGTGCGTTACGATCACAAAAGTTTGCCCAAGATCATTTCGCAAATCAAAAAACAGCTGATGTAATTCTTTGGACGCCTTTGAGTCGAGATTTCCGGAAGGTTCGTCGGCAAAAATAACCGCCGGGTCGTTGATGAGTGCTCGTGCAACGGCTATCCGTTGTTGTTCGCCACCTGAAAGTTCTGCTGGTTTGTGAGATGTCCGGTGTGTCAAGTGAATAAAATCCAGCAATTTCATGGCTTTTTCTTCAGCTGTTTTTCGGCTTTTCCCTGCAATCAAAGCGGGGATACAAATGTTCTCAAGCGCTGTAAATTCAGGCAGTAAGTGGTGAAACTGAAAAACAAATCCAATACGCCGATTACGAAATTCTGAAAGCGATTTATCGTTTAAACGGCTGGTCTCAATATCATCCAATATAACTTTTCCTTTGTCGGCGCTTTCAATGGTTCCCAGAATTTGCAACAATGTTGATTTTCCGGCACCGGATACCCCGGTGATGGAAACAATCTCTCCACGATTTACGCTGAGATTGATCCCTTTCAGCACTTCGACATTTCCAAACGACTTGTGTATGTTTTCGGCAACGACCATATTTTGTGTATGAATAGCAAAGATAGTAAAAGGTTGATATTGCCCAAAGAACGAGTGGGTTTTGTACCTTGTGGAAAAGGCTGGTCAGGATTAGTAAAACGTAGACACTGTCATATAAAAAAAGAACACGCCCGGAAGTGTGTTCTCAATTCACTAGATGGTATGAAAAAAACTAAATTTCTAAATTAAGATCCCATTTTTCAAGGATTTCTTTCATTTTCTTCAGGTACAAACCGCCAAGCGCTCCGTCCACAATTCTGTGATCATAAGCCAGTGACAGGATCATGATGTGCCTTATTGCAATTACATCGCCCTGTGATGTTTCCAGTACAACCGGCTTTTTACGGATGGCACCAAGGCCAAGAATGGCAACCTGAGGCTGGTTGATAACCGGCGTACCGGTAAGGCTGTCGAAAGTGCCGAAATTGGTCACAGTAAAAGTGCCTCCCTGAATTTCATCAGGACTCAGCTTATTGTTCCTTGCCCTGTTAGCCAGGCTGTTCACAGCCTTGGTTACGCCCAACAAGCTTTTTTCGTCGGCATTTTTAATGACAGGAACAATCAAATCTCCATTAGGAAGAGCAGTTGCCATTCCTATATTGAAATTCTTCCGGTAAATAATGTTGTTGCCATCTACAGAAGCATTGATCTGCGGGTATTCTTTAAGTGCTTTCACCGCGGCGTCAATAAAGATCGGTGTGAAAGTCAGTTTCTCACCTTCCCGTTTTAAAATAGTTTCTTTCAGCTTATTACGCCAGTTAACGACATTGGTAACATCCACATCAATAAAGGAAGTAACGTGTGGAGAAACCTGTTTTGACGTCACCATGTGATCGGCAATGATCTTACGCATACGGCTCATTTCAACGATCTGGTCGCCGGCTTCCGTATGGATTTCAGGCATGTTGATTTTTGGCGTTTCACGCGAAACAGCCGGTTTGGATGCTTGAGCTGCCGTAGCCTTTCCTGATTTATTATTTTCGATAAAATCTAAAATATCTTTCTTTGTCAATCGGCCATCTTTGCCTGAACCGGAAATGGTTTCCAGTGTTGAGACAGAAATATCTTCAGCTTTCGCGATGCTTTTTACGAGCGGAGAATAGAACCTTGTAGCTTCTTCAAAGCTTGCCGGTTCCACTGTTGTTTCTTCAATTGCGGCAGCCGGGGTTTCTTTTTGTGGTTTTTCAACCAGCATCTCAACTCCAGGAATTTCTTCTATTTTAGTTTTTTGTCCTCCGGTTTCTTCTCCTTCAATCTCAACAACAGCAATAACCTGTCCCACAGGTACTACGTCACCTTCATTAAATAATTTTTTCACAAGAGTGCCTTCAACAGGACTCGGAATCTCAGAGTCCACCTTGTCGGTGGCAATCTCCAGAATTGCATCATCTTCCTCCAAGCGGTCACCTTCTGATTTAAGCCATTTTGTAATGGTTGCTTCAATGATACTTTCGCCCAATTTGGGCATTAATATTTCAAATTTAGCCATCTTAGAATTTTAATTTTCAATTTGTTCAGTCTTTATTCTTATTTAATGTCAAAGACAAAATATTATGGCACAAAATTACTGAAAAATTTTCGTAATTTGAATTAATTCTAAATAAAATTGTTCCATAATACTTGATATACTCATTGAAACATTGTGTTTTTTATTTCAATGGCTGAAAATAGGACTTTTTTAATTTCTTTTCGGGATATCCGACTAATTAAAAATCAATAATATAAATTCTAATTAATAAGCATTTATGTTTCAAACAAACAGTTGCTTAATGAGTCCGGTCTGAAAAGGTCTTGATTTGATTTTCAGCAACTTTTACCCCTTAATCCCCTAAGAGGGAAGTGACTGAAAATCAGTGCGCCCTTTAGGGGTGGGTAAACACTGATTTTTATTATTTACACCAATTTACCTTTTTAGACCGGACTCATGTATTTAAAATGATAAAAAATCAGTACTGGAAATATGTTTTTATTAAAGTGATGCTGCAGGTTTAAAAATTTTTACCGGTCAAACGTATCACATCATTTATAATCTGTTTAATGAAAAGACTTTAAATAAAATCTTGTTGTTATTGTTTTCTTAAAGGATTCTTGTTATTCAATTAGAAGATGGCTTTGATTTATGAGGATAATTTTTAATTTTGTCTTTATAATTAAAAAAGACGGGATACCTATGGAAGAACAAGAAAAACAGGAGAGAAGACCGGACATTTTTTCCAAGGTCGTTAGGGCTGGTAAAAGAACCTACTTTTTCGATGTGAAAACCACACGCAACGGGGAATATTATTTGACCATTACCGAAAGCAAACGGCGATTTTTGAACGATCAGGGGAAGTTTGTCTATGAAAAACATAAAATCTTCTTGTATCGTGAAGATTTTGAAAAGTTTGTCACAGGCCTGGACGGTGCCATCCGTTATATTGAAACGGGTGTTGGGGTGGGTGATACTGATCTGACCAATGCAGTGGCAGATACCGATAACATTCATGTGGATGTGAATTTTGAAGACCTTGGCGGAGATGAGGAAAAAACTAAGGAAGAGTAAGTTTTGTTTTATGCCTCAGTTCCTGCTTTTAATTTGCAGTTGTTTCTGTTGATAACTTGAATTTAGTGAGGTATTTTTACAACACCTTAAAGTGGTAATTTTGTTGAGTCGTTAATAGTGCATAAAATTATGGAAAAAGTCATTGCCATTACCAATCAAAAAGGAGGCGTTGGAAAAACAACAACAGCAATAAGCTTAGCTGCTGCTCTGGCAGTTCTGGAATATAAAACCCTTTTGGTGGATGCCGACCCGCAGTCAAATGCAACATCAGGGATTGGTTTTGATACAAGAAATATTCAATCAAGTATTTATGAATGCCTGATCGATGATGTAAACCCTAAAAACGTCATTCTTCCTACCGATACACCGCATTTATTTCTTCTTCCTTCTCATATAGACCTGGTTGGAGCTGAAATTGAAATGATTAATCTTCCCCATAGGGAAATGATGATGCAACGTGTTATTAATGAAGTTCGGGATGAATATGATTTTATCATTATTGATTGCTCGCCATCGCTGGGGTTGATCACTATTAATGCCCTTACAGCATCCGATTCGGTGATCATTCCTGTTCAGTGTGAGTATTTTGCGTTAGAAGGACTTGGAAAGCTACTGAATACCATTAAGATCGTGCAAGGTGGATTGAATCCGGATCTTGATATCGAAGGCATACTTCTTACCATGTTTGATGTTCGGTTGCGGCTTTCCAAACAGGTAGTTGAAGAAGTGAAAGCCCATTTTCAGCAACTGGTATTTGACACCATCATCAACAGGAATACCCGTTTGAGCGAAGCCCCCAGTTTTGGGAAATCCATTATCATGCATGACGCACAAAGTGTTGGAGCCATTAATTATCTGAATTTCGCCCGCGAATTACTCCAAAAGAACAACATGACGGACATAAAAAATGAAGATCGAAAAATTCATATAACGGATGACGAATAATAAGACTACCAAAAGGGCCCTTGGCAGGGGACTTGATGCTATTTTAAGCAGTCCCGATACAGACATCACTTCTAAGGATATCTCTGGTAATTATGTTGCCGGGGCTATTGCAGAATTAAACCTAGATGAAATAGAGTCAAATCCTTTCCAGCCACGCACCGATTTTGATGAGATCATGTTGCAGGAACTGGCTGATTCCATTAAAGCCCAGGGTGTTATTCAGCCAATTACTGTACGAAAGATGGGCCGCGATCAGTACCAGCTTATTGCAGGGGAAAGAAGGCTGAAAGCATCCAAAATAGCTGGCCTTAATAAAATTCCCTCTTTTATTCGTGTTGCCAACGACGAGCAGATGCTTGAACTGGCATTAATTGAGAACATTCACAGGCAGGATTTGAATGCCATTGAAGTGGCGATCAGTTACCAACGCCTGATGGAAGAATGTGTTCTGACACAGGAAAAACTGAGTGAGCGGGTGGGAAAAAACCGCTCAACCATCACAAATTTCTTACGTCTTTTGAAATTACCTCCCGAAATTCAGGTGGCTTTACGGGATTCGTCAATAACTATGGGGCATGCCCGTGCTTTAATTACCGTAGAAGAAGAAAGCAATCAACTGCATATTCTAAAAAGAATAATTGCTGACGGACTTAGCGTTCGCCAGGTGGAGGAGATGGTTCGTCAGATAAATCAGCCGGTTGCTAAGAAAAAGAAAGTGCCGGGAAAAAGCATTCCTGAAAAATATAAAAATGCCCCTGCATTAATTAGTAAAGCTTTGGGTACTCAAATTAGTATCAGAAGGAGTGAATTTGGTCAGGGAAGTATCGTAATTGCCTTCAAAAATGATGATGAATTGGACAAGGTTATTTCATTTTTCGAGAAAAAATGAGAAAATGTGTAATTTTAATAAGATCTTCAAAAGTTTGTCCCTCATTATTTTTCTGGGGGCTTTTTTAATTTCCACATCGGTTGAAGCGAGAGGATTACATAAAAAAAAGAAATATCAAAAAGTAGAAAAAGCTCAAAAAACATCTAAAGAATTCCGCTTGGCAAAAACGGCAACTATGATGGCTCTTGTGCCAGGGTTGGGACAAATTTATAATCACAAATACTGGAAAGTGCCCATTGTTTATGCCGGTTTCGCAGTTTTTGGTTACTTTATTGTGACCAATACACAACAATATCACATTTTCAGGGACGCTTATAATGCTACGGCCGACACTGCCACAACGAATCCTTATGCAAAAAAGTATAGCCCGGCAACACTCAGGATCGTCAGGGATTATTATAGGCGGAACATGCAGCTTTCATACATTCTTTCGGGTGCCTGGTATTTGTTGCAGATAATTGATGCCAATGTGGATGCCCATCTGACACATTGGAATATTTCCAACAACCTTTCTATGGATGTCGCTCCGGTTATTAGCTCGCCTTTTAAACAAAGCAAAGGCGGCTACAATGGTATCAGCCTTCGGTTTAACTTTTAAAATTGAAAAGTCAGCAGAATAACCAATTTTTTAAATTTGAATTTGTATGGAAAAAATACAATTACCTTCGAATCATAAACGCTCATTGTCTTCTTCTATTTACCTGATAGAAAAATTAATGGATGAGTTGGATACACTGTTAAATGCGGATAAAAACCTTGTAACTCAAACCATAAAACGAGACATTTCTGAAGATAAAAAGACTGTTGTGATGAACTTCATCGGTGAAATAAAAGAAGAGATAAAGCGGTTATCAGAAAGATATGATTTAAAAAAACAAGTGGTTACTGAAAGCCACTTTCTGGATTCCAGGAAAACGAAAGCCTGGGAAATTTTGAACAACTCCAGCGTTTCGAGGATGAATGCTTTTGGCAAATTCCCGGAAGAATATAAAGAAACCTATAATTCTGACATCGAGCATCTTTTAGAACTTGTAAGCAGGCTTTAAAAGTGATTATCCGAAAGAACTTTTCTTTTTTTAAGATTAGATTTGCCGTAATTTTTATAAATCTATCAATCTTTTCTCGCCTTCCAGTTTCCTGATTTCAGTGATTTCCTGGCTTACTTCCAGTGTACCACAATATTTTCCTGAATTATCCCGCAGGGCAAAATATTGAATGATGATAAATTTCCCACCCATCTGAATCCAGAAACTTTCTTTGTCTTTTTTACCTGCTCTGAAAGCTTCGATCAGTTCTTTCACAACATGAACACTCGAAGGCGGATGGCAGTTTTCCACCAAGCGCCCGATCACAGCCTTGGATCTAGGAAAAATGCGGTTTTTGGGATTGGAAAAATAGAGTACCTTGTCATTCTCATCTACAAAAGTCATGTCCACTGGCAAGTGGTTTAGCATTATAATCGCCTGTTTAACAGATATTTTCCCGGTATCGAAATCCAGAATGGTATCTTTAAATTCATTGATGTTCAGAAATTTTTGATTTTTAGTTTCGATGCTGACCTGAACTTCGGCGTTGTGTTTCACTTCCTGTTTGGGGGAAATATAGGCAAATCCTACATCAAAAGATTGATTTGCCATTTCCATGATCTCTTTCTCAGGAATTCGATCGAAAACTACCGGAAACAAAATATGTTCTTCCCGAAAACGCATCGCATAAATGACAAAATAGAGGTCTCCCAAAACGCTGTTGAGCTTTTTAAAATCCACATTCTTGTCTTCCAGAAGGTTTAATGCTTCTTTGATGTGATTGCGGATATCATTATGATAGGACCACATCAATGGAAGGCATCCCGATTCTTCCACATTTTTCTCAATATACGGGAACAGAATGTTTTCCAGCTTGATATAATGCAGGTTAAATTCATTTAATTTATTGATGCCATTTTTAATTTTCATCAAGGAACCGGTAAATTCTTCTTTGGAGATGTCTTTTTCGTTGATCTTTTTTATGTGCTGCCTGAGACTGCCCAGCAATTTATGAACTTCATCGTTTTCCGCTTTAAGATAACAGAAAAAATCTTTTTGCTCATAATCCGGAACAGGATAATTATTCAGTCCTTTATAAAGCATATTCAGTGACCGATTGACACCTGTTTTTATAACCGAAATGTCGATATTTTTCTTCATCAATAGGCTAATAGCGATCATTACATCATAAGGATGGCACGAATCAATCACTTCCCTGTATTTCTGGACCAGCTCAGTTCCTTTACCTTTTTGGGTGGTAATACCCGTAATAAAATCATGGAGTTCAAGGATACGCAACCCGGAGTTATTGATAAATTCTGACATGAAATTTGTTTTTGCAAAAATACGAAATTGGGTATGACTTTGGTCGAAATGGTTTGAAATAGGTTTTGTGAAATTTTTTTGTGTAGTTTTGGTTTTGAAAAATTCCAAAAATTACTGCGATAATATGCCGGAAGCAGAGTTCCCAGCCAACGATGATAGCTTACTAGTCCGTTTATTAATAAGGGGGGATGAGGCTGCATTTGAGAGATTGTATAACAAATACAGCAAAGGCCTCTTTTATTTTGTGTTTCGCATCCTCAATTCAAAGGAAGAAGCAGAAGGTTTGGTTCAAGATGTTTTTGTCAAGATTTGGGAAGACAGGGCAAACCTAAATGCAGACCTTTCTTTTTCGGGATATATTTTTACTATAGCAAAAAACACTACTTCAAATTTGTTTCGGAAGTCTGTGAACAGAGAAGTTTATCAAAGATATATAAAGAGGAACAACTCAATAACAGAATCGCAAACAGAAAATGACATTTCTCTTCATGAATTACAGGCTGCCATTGAAAATCTGATAAATAGTTTGCCTCCAAAAAGAAAATTGATTTATAAGTTGAATCGGGAGCGAGGACTTTCCAGAGAAGAGATTGCTATCTATTTGGGGGTGGCGGTAGGGACTGTAGATAATCAGCTTATAAAAGCCCGGCGTTTTATCAAGGAAGGCCTTTCCTCATATTTTAACAAGACCTCAAATAATACTCACGGAAAGGTTTAACCAAAGTTATCGGACTTTTGATTAAAAAGACAATTGCCTTTTGTCTATTGGTGGATTGATTGAGAAATCAATAGCCAGCCTGTGTTTTTTAAGCATCTGTTTTATAAGTTTTTCTAGAATCTGTTAAAAATATTTTTGGATTGGGTATAGAATATTGATCCCTTAAGTGTATTATATTAATGAAGAAGGAAAGCGCACAGAAGAATAAATAAGCTTTTCAAGAAAATCTTACAAATACCAAGTTAAGTAATGATGAGCTGATAAGCTTAGACCGTGCCGAAGCGGTTGTTAAAGAGTTTAAATGAAACAATTTTTAATGTGGAAAGGATTGTATTAATAAAAATTGTTTATAACAGTAGGGCGAATTACGGATAGCGTATTCATCATGATGAACCCTGTAATAGTTATAATTTTTGATAGGATTAAAGCACTAAGAATTAGAACTTTACTAAAAAGTTGTCATGTTTCAAATTTCAGATTTTGAAAAGCAGACATGGCGAAATTTTCATATATTAATTAACATAAATCACGTTTTTATGAAGAAACAAGTACATGTTTTTAGCATTCTGTTTCTGATTTTGATGTTCTCCACAGCCTTTACGGTCTTTGGCCAGAATGTTCAGATTACAGGAAAAGTTACCGATGCCAGCAACGGCCAATCATTGCCGGGTGTTAGCATTCTGGTACAGAAAACGACAAACGGGACAACTACTGATTTAAATGGTAATTATTCCCTTAATGTCAAGATTAATTCTAAATTGGTCTTTTCTTTTGTTGGATATCTGACCCAAACTGTTGAAGTTGGACAGCAAAAGACTATCAATATCGCTTTGAGATCTGTTTCCACCGGGTTAAACCAAGTGGTTGTTATTGGTTACGGTGTGCAAAAGAAAAGTGACGTTACTGGTGCGACTTCTACTATTGGTGTAAAGGACTTTAACCGGGGAGTTGTTATTTCGCCGGCACAAATGATGGAAGGTCGTATTTCAGGAGTAGATGTTATACAGAATAGTGGGGAACCTGGTGGCGCATCAACGGTTCGTATTCGCGGAAGTTCTTCCATCAGAGCCAATCAGGATCCATTGTATGTTGTGGATGGGGTACCCCTTAATAATGTCAACTCTACTCCGTCGGGAGATAAAAATGTAGCAGGTATTACAGGCAGTGAAAGCCAGGATCCATTGAGTTTTTTGAATCCCGATGATATTGCTTCCGTAACTGTGTTAAAAGACGCATCTGCCACAGCAATTTATGGCTCCCGTGGAGCTAATGGGGTGATTCTAATAACTACTAAAAAAGGTCATAAAGGAAAAGGTCAGTTGACTTATTCTGCTTATGAAGGAGTATCTGTAGTAGCAAAAAAACTAGATCTTTTATCTGCTGCAGGTTTTATGAAAGCCAGCGCTCAATATAATTTTGGCTTGATTAATAAGGGTGCCAACACAAATTGGCAGAATGAAATTTTCCAGACAGCTTATACAGAAAGTCATAATCTATCCTATAGTGGTGGAACAAAAAATGGCAGTTATTATACATCCGTTGGTTATCTTAATCAACAAGGGGTGATTAGAAGAACCGGATTAAAAAAATTCACAGCCAGGTTTAACGCGACAAAAAAACTATTCAATGACAGGCTGAATATCACGACAAATCTCGCTGTCTCCAAAATTGATGATTCCCGTGTCCCAATCGGCTCAACGGGTGGTTATGAAGGGGATGTTTTAATTAGTGCGCTTAAAGCAAATCCGACTTTCCCTGTTTATAATCCTGATGGAACCTATTTTCAATATAGCTCAACGTATCGGAATCCGGTTGCTATGATTAATTTAACAAATGATCACACCTATACTGATCATATTTTGGGAAATTTAAGTGTTACTTATAAAATTATCGATGGCTTAACCTTTAAAACTAATTTTGGGATTGATCATACCAATGCCACAAGAAAAGTTTCTGAAAATCAACAATTGTCCTATTTGGTAAATGGTGGACAAGTCAGCATTGCCAATATAGGTCTCGATAATGAATTATTTGAGAATTATCTTACTTATGACAAACAGTTGAATAAAAATAACCATTTAACGGTATTATTAGGACAATCATACCAAAAATTCGATAATACAAACTATAATCTTAGTGAGAATGGATTTAGGATAGATAACATCGATTATATAAACAATCTGGGTTATGGTAATTTCAATTTAGCAACGGTGGGTTCCGACAAACAGGAAAATGAGCTTCAGTCTTTTTATGCCCGCGTAAATTATTCATTTAAGGACAAATACTTATTTACTGGCACCTGGAGGGCTGATGGCTCTACCAAATTCGGTAAGAACAATAAGTATGGGTATTTCCCATCGGTGGGTTTGGCCTGGCGTTTGTCCCAGGAAGACTTTATCAAGAACCTCGGTGTCTTCGATAACCTTAAACTTCGTTTAGGCTGGGGACAAACCGGGAACCAGAATATCCCAAATCAAATCACTCAATTGCTTCTTGGTACTTCTGCCGATGCTAATTATTATTTTGATGGGGATCCCACAAAATCTCCCATGACCGGAACTACCTTTACGCAAACTCCCAATCCAAATATCAAATGGGAAACAACGACCCAAACAAATATTGGTTTGGATTTTGGATTTTTTCAAGGCAGACTTTCCGGAAGTTTCGATTATTTCTTTAAGAGTACTAAGGATGTACTTCTTCAATTAACGGCACTTGCACCAGCCCCAACGGCTTATATGTGGGAAAACGTACCAAAAATGAGAATTCACAACTCAGGGATTGAATTGAGTTTGACCGGAGTAATAATTGCTAAGAAACATTTGACCTGGAATACAACGTTTAATTTTTCAACGGTTCATAACGAAGTTGTAGATCTTCCTGTTGATATGATCCAAACCGGTAGAGCCAGTGGCTCTGGTTTATCTGGAACTAGGGTACAGGTAATTAAGAGTGGTTATTCAATCGGTACTTTTTGGGGAAAGAAATTCCTTGGTTACGCCGCCGATGGCACCAGTATTTACCTAAAGGATGCAAAAGGAAATGATATTAAGGAAAATCTGGGCTCTGCCCTTCCTAAATTCACATTAAGCTTTAGCAGTGATCTGAGCTATAAGAATTTTGATTTTTCATTCTTTCTCCACGGAGTATTTGGCAATAAGGTATATAACAACACCGCCAATGCCCAGTTTAGCATTCCGAGTTTAAAGAACAATAACAACGTTCCAAATAGTGTTCTTAACACAGGTGAGACAGCCCTCAATACTCCTGAATTTTCGAGTAGGTTTATCGAGAATGGCTCCTTTCTGAGATTGAGCAATGCTTCTTTGGGTTACCGCTTTCATTTTAAGACCAAAAGTTGGGTACGTAGTTTAAGGGTTTATGTTACGGGCAGTAACTTGTTCTTAATTACTAAATATACCGGATTTGATCCTGAGGTAAATACCAACGCTTCTTATGAGGGGGTACCTTCTTTAGGTATAGATTATACCGGTTATCCTCATGCCCGTACGGTTCAATTTGGTGTAAATGCTAAATTCTAAATTGTTAAAATTCTAAGAAAATGAAAATAAAATATAACTTATTAATTGAAAGTCTATTTGTAATTCTCATGATATCTGTTGTTTCGTGTACTAAGCTTAACGAAAAGATATTCGATGAATCTGTAGACACGAGTTTGATCAAGGATTCTACCAATGCTCCGGGATTGGTAAATCCGGCCTATGCTTCATTAAGAGCCCTAAATAATCTTTGGAATGTTTTTGGATTACAAGAAGCCGGTACAGACGAAATTCAGGTCCCAACTCGTGGGACCGACTGGTATGATAATGGTAGCTGGACAGGTTTTTATTTACACAAGGTTACTCCTCAACATGCTATTGACATCAGCTCTTGGAATACCGTTATGCAAGGAATGAGCCGGGCAAATACTGGGATTTACTACCTTGGAAAGTTCCCTCCTTCTCCTAATATTAATGAGGACATCATCGAATTACGATTTTTGAGGGCCTATTATGTTTATCTCTGTAATGATTTTTGGGGACAGACTCCGTTTAGGAAAGCAGATGATCAGAATTTTTCCGTTCCTCCAAAAGTTATGGGCCGTACTGCCGCAACCACATGGCTTATCACGGAATTAAAAGCGATTATTCCTTTAATGAAAACCAAGTCGCAACTTCCTTTTGGCAGGGCTACAAAAGCTGCAGCACAAACGTTATTGGCTAAAGTTTATCTGAACCAGAAAGTTTATACAGGAACTGCCGATTGGGCAGATGTAATTACAGAGTGCAACGATGTAATTAATTCCGGTGATTATACTATTGCCCCTGATTACTGGGCCCAGTTTCAATATAACAACCCGGATACCGAAGAAGGAATTTTTATGACTATTCATAATGATAGTTACGATGTAAATGGTGGCGTTTGGGTTAACTATACATTACACTACAATCAGGTGTTTGGCAACTACACCAGTTTGTGGAATGGTGCATGTATTACCCAGAAATTCTGGAATACGTGGAAAAATACTGACGCAACGGATTCGAGAAAATATGATGACCGTATTAAATCTGTATGCGGTTTCAACCAGGGCTTCCTTGTAGGGCAACAGTATAGTCCTGCCGGAGTTGCACTGACTACACGCCAGGGAGCACCATTAATTTTTACTCCGGCAGTTAACTTTACTAATGCTTCTGAGGCCATGGGAATTCGTGTTGTGAAATTCGCACCAAACCCACAGACTACTAATCAATTCGCTGAAGGGAATATTTATTATACATTTAGGATTTCTGACGTCTATTTGATGCGTGCAGAAGCTGAATTCAGAAGTGGCAACACCAGTGCTGCCCTTGCTGATGTAAATGCCATTCGCGTAAAACGCAATGCAACGCCAAGAACATCCTTAACCCTTGACGATATTTATAATGAACGGGGTTATGAGTTGTACTGGGAAGGCAAGCGCCGTCAGGATATGATCCGCTTTGGCCATTATAATGAAGCGTACGGAACAAAGCCAGTTACTCCGGCTACTTCGGATCTTTTTCCGATTCCTCAAAATGCTTTGGATGTGAACCCGAATCTGGTTCAAAATCCGGGGTACTAATTTTGACGGATTAGATTAAAAAATCATGGGATCATCCAACATTCTAACGTGTTTTGTTTGGTGATCCCATTGATTTTTTTTTTGGTTTGAATTCTACAATTTACAAGATGAGGTTTCTATTTTAGTGAGATAAAAGTAAACAAAATGATGAAAAGGTTTTTATTACCGAAAGCGCTGTTAGTATTTTCAATTTTATTTATTGGATTTGGGTGCTCCCAAAACCACAGAAATTCAAATAAATCATGGACATTAGGCCCTTTTGTTAAAGTTGATTCGGTAAATCCCATTATGGGTCCAATCGACAGTGTTTCTTTTTACGGACCAGTGTTAAAGTCACAGGTGAAATGGGAAGCAAAAGATGTCTTTAACCCTTCTGCAATCGTAAGAGATGGAAAAGTATATTTGATTTATAGGGCTGAAGATAGTATTGGAAGATTAGCAGGCACATCACGTATTGGTTTGGCTGTGAGCAATAGCGGAACCACCTTTAAACGATATCCTAAACCAATTTTATTTCCGGGAAATGATACGTTAAAAACGTATGAATGGCCGGGAGGTTGCGAAGATCCGCGGGTAGTGCAAAACGATAAAGGAACTTATTTTATGACCTACACGGCGTGGAATGGTATCAGAACAAGACTTTTTATCGCAACATCCACAGATCTTTTCCATTGGGAAAAATACGGGTCTGTCTTTAGAAAGGCTTATCATGGTAAATATTTCAGTATTTTTACTAAGTCAGGAGCCATAGTGTGCCGTCTTGTTGGAAATAAATTTGTTGCCACCAAGATTAATGGAAAATACTGGATGTATTTTGGAGATACCAATATTTATCTGGCTTATTCGGATGATCTCATTAATTGGACACCAGTTGAAAAAAGTGATCCGGATACTTCTCAAAATGTTGATAACAGATATGGTAAAGCAACTCTTTTTGCCGCTCTTAAACCGAGAAAGGGTAAATTCGATAGCGAATTGGTAGAGCCAGGACCTTTGGCAATGATCACGGGAAAAGGCATTTTACTAATTTACAATAGTAAGAATAGTAAAGAATTTGGAGATTCCACCTTGCCTGCCGGAACTTATGCCGCCGGACAAGCTTTATTTGATATAAATAATCCAAAAAAACTGATCGACCGTACTAAGAGCTATTTCATTAAACCCGATAAACCTTATGAAATTACAGGACAGGTAAATAATGTTTGTTTTGTTGAAGGATTGGCTTATTTTAAGAGTAAGTGGTTCCTCTATTACGGTACTGCAGATACTAAAATTGCTGTTGCAGTATATACTCCTTCAAAATAATCTGAACTATTTTTGAGGAAAAATTAAGTATTATGAAACGTTATAAACTTCAAGCTTTAATATTTGGTTTTTCATTTCTATTATTGATGAATTTTTCATTTCAATCTGTGGTAGCTCAGGGAGTGGACAACTCTCCATGGCAAATTACTGCTACCGACACATTAAATTATGCCGGAATTGCACTTGCTAACGGGCGCATTGGATTATTACCTTCAAAGAAACCTTTTACTGTTAGCTCCATTATTTTAAATAATGTCTATGATAAAGGATCAATACGCGGAGTTAGCAAAATATTGAGAGGTATCAATTTTGCCAATATTAGTATAACTATTGATGGAGTTAAGGTGAATGAAACAAATATTTCAAACTGGAAACAGGTACTTAACCTGAAAGAAGCCTCTTTAACTACGACTTTCGATTTTGATAAGAAAGCTAAGATTGCTTATACTATTTATGCTTTAAGGGGCATGCCTTATGCCGGTATTATGACGGTCAGCATAAAATCTTTAAAAGATATTATGGTTAACGTAGCCGGTAAAATTCTTTGTCCTTCCGAAGATAAAAATCCTTCCAATACGTATAAAGTATATGTGGATTTAGAAAATCAAATGCCTTTATTGCAAACTACAGCTGAAAGTCCTTTTGGGAAATATCTCCTCGCTTCAACAGCTTCTTTTATTTTTAAGGGAAAACGTCCGGAATTACATCATACACTAATCTCGAGATATGATAATGAACTGACTTTTAACAAAAAGCTTATAAAAGGTGAAAGCTACAGTTTCGGTTGGGCCGGAGCCATCTGCACAACGCAGGATTTCGATGATCCTTTAAGCGAATCAGCAAGGATGGTCATTTTTATCATGCAGGGAAATGAAGGTGCCGTAATTGCCAAACACAAGAAACTTTGGGCAAAATTATGGAAAGGAGATATCGTTGTTAAGGGAGACCTTCAGTCGCAACGCGATATCAGGCTTGCTTTATATAATTTGTATTCCTTTTCCCGTACCAATTCAAACCTGAGTATTCCTCCAATGGGTTTGTCCTCTCAAGGATATAATGGTCATATTTTTTGGGATGCCGAATTGTGGATGTATCCTCCTTTGCTTTTATTAAATCAGGGTATTGCACGTTCCATGCTGAATTACCGCTTTGACCGCTTGAAAAAGGCAGAGCAGAAAGCTACTGATTTTGGTTACCGCGGAGCTATGTTTCCATGGGAGTCTGATAATACGGGCGAAGAGGCTTGCCCGGTTTGGGCGTTAACCGGGACTTTTGAGCAACACATTACCGCTGACGTCGGTATCGCTTTCTGGAATTATTACCGGATAACCCATAACAGGAAGTGGTTAAAAAATGAAGGTTTTCCGCTTCTTAAAAAAGTGGCAGATTTTTGGGTAAGCCGTGCTACAAAAAATGATGATGGTAGTTATTCTATCAATAATGTAGTGGGCGCCGATGAATTTTTGCAAAATATTAATGATAATGCTTTTACCAATGGTTCTGTTCAATGTGTTTTGGAATATGCTACTCAGGCTGCAAAAGTACTTAGCATTACTCCTGACCCTGTTTGGCAGAAAGTGGCCAAAGGACTTAGGTTTTATTATTTCCCAGATGGTGTTACAAAAGAAAACTCAACGTATCATGGCCAAATCATTAAACAGGCAGATGTTAATCTGCTCGCTTATCCTTTGGGAATAGTCCGGGATACTGCTCAGATAATCAGAGATCTGAAATATTATGAACCTAAAATTTCAAAAGAAGGGCCGGCGATGGGATATTCCGTTCTCTCCATATTACATGCGCGGTTAGGTAATAGCAAGAAAGCATTTGATTTGTTTCAAAAAGCATACATTCCAAATAAACGACCCCCTTTCGGCGTACTTTCCGAATCAGCCACTGGTGATAACCCATATTTTGCAACTGGCGCAGGCGGTATGTTGCAGGCTGTTATATTTGGATTTGGGGGATTAGAACTTACAAATAGCGGAATTATTCAAGGAAGGCCTTGTTTGCCAAAGCAGTGGAAAAGTCTCACGATCAAAGGAGTTGGGCCTAATAAAAAGACTTATTATATTACTCGGTAATTTTTAGTTAGTAAAAATATTTTAGTATGAAAACATTAAAATTGATCAAAGTTATTATCGTAATGGCGCTAATCGTTACGATCGGCTCTTGTCAGACTCAGACAAAGAAAAACAAGACGATCCCTGGCCGAAAATGGTGGAAAGAAGCCGTTGTGTACCAAATTTATCCTAGAAGTTTTAAAGATAGCAATGGCGATGGTGTAGGAGATTTAAAAGGGATTACATCCAAACTCGACTATGTTAAAAGCTTGGGTGTGAATGTAATTTGGTTAAACCCGATTTTTGCTTCCCCCAACCGTGATAATGGTTACGACATAAGTGACTATTACAAGATAATGAAGCAATTTGGCACCATGCAAGATTTTGACACACTTTTGGCAGAAATGCACAAAAGGGGATTAAAACTTGTACTTGACCTTGTTGTTAACCATACCAGTAGTGATAATGAATGGTTCAAACAATCCAGAAGTTCAAGGACCAATCCATATCGAAACTTTTATCATTGGTGGCCTGCTGAAAAAGGGAAACCCGCCAAAAGATGGAGCTATTTTGATGTAGATCATAACGCCTGGAGGTATGATGCAAAAACAAACGCTTACTATCTACATTACTTTGCCCGTTCGCAGCCGGATTTAAATTGGGAAAATCCCAAAGTCCGTCAGGCTATTTATAAGATGATGCGTTTTTGGCTTAATAAAGGTATTGATGGCTTTAGAATGGATGTGATTCCGTTTATTTCAAAGGACACTACTTTCCCAAAATTACCTGCAAAATATCATGGTAATTTTATAGATTATTATGCAAATGGGCCGCATTTGCATGAATATCTGAAAGAGATGAATAAAGAAGTTCTCAGTAAATACAACATCATGACTGTTGCCGAAGGGGCAGGCGTTACTTCAAATGAAGTACTTAATTTTGTTAATCCTTCACGTCATGAGTTAGACATGCTTTATAACTTTGAGGCTATGGGCCTTAAAAGAATGCCAGGAACCCCAAGTTTTAATCTTGTAGCCTTTAAAGAAATTTACACCAAATGGGATTCTGTCATTGATGATAAAGGGTGGGGGACCATTTGGCTTGGAAATCACGACAAACCCAGGATGGTTACCCATTGGGGAAATGATTCTCCAAAATACCGCGCTTTATCTTCTAAAATGCTAACTACTTTCCTCATGACAATGCACGCAACTCCATTTTATTATAATGGGGATGAACTGGGTATGACAAATATCAAATTTGATAGCATCAAGGATTACCGGGATATTGAAACGCTCAATGCATATAAACATTTGAAAGAAACCGGCGGAAATATCCAGAAATTTTTGGATAAAGAAAAATTGGTGGCAAGGGATAATGCACGTACCCCTTTTCAGTGGGATACTACACGTAATGCCGGATTTACCACGGGGCATCCTTGGATAAAAGTGAATCCGAATTTCAAGACCATAAATGTTGCTACTGAAGAGAAGAACCCAAATTCAGTATTAAATTACTTCAAAAAAATTATTAAGTTAAGAAAAGAAAATCTGATTTTGGTTTATGGGAAATATACGCTTCTGGATAAAGAAAATCCTAATGTTTATTCCTATACCCGTAAAATGAATGGAGAAAAATTTCTTGTTCTTTTGAATTTTTCAAATCATAATGCGTCTGCAAACCTTTCTTTTGATATGCACAAAGCAAGAGTACTTATTGATAATTATACTTCTGGACCTACTGCTGAAAACATAAAGAATTTTATGTTGCGACCTTATGAAGCTGTAGTTTTCAAACTTTGACAGAAACAAAATAGGAGTCCGGTCTAAAAAGGTAAATTTGTGCAAATAATGAAGATCAAATCAAGACCTTTTTAGACCGGACTCAAATATTAAAAAAGAACATTTGAGCGTCGATAGGCAATACTCAAATGTGATTATTATGGAATCTTTTTTCCTATAAAAGAAATAAACCTGGTCGTATACGATTATTGGTTGTTTGACTTTCATATTATGATGCTGTTTTGTTAGTTTCTTAATTCAACTCACTGAAAAACGGTACC
>VAPK010012001.1_pt1 | contig 21460 bp, 20 predicted proteins | sample 3395031 | NCBI WGS metagenome assembly VAPK01 (sample SAMN08290443, study PRJNA428436) | hydrothermal vent metagenome | isolation source: Deep-sea hydrothermal vent chimney 1 | place: Pacific Ocean: Juan De Fuca Ridge
TGGTTTAAGATATACTTTCTAATCTAATTTATTTTATTGAACTGCCAATTCAAACTAGAATTGGCAGTTTTTTTATTTTTAAGATTATGAAATATAGACAATTAACCAAAGAACAACTGCTAGAATTACCCTTAGAATTTGCTAAGTTTTTGGCTACTCAGCAAATTGATAAGGCAAAATGGGAACAGCTTAAAATTGATACACCAAAAATTGCTGAGGAAGAACTAGCTGTTTTTAGTGATTTAGTTTGGGAAAATGTACTCGATAAAACTAATTATATTGAACATGTTTCTGAAAATCATTTGAACGTCTTTAAATGTAATTCAAAAGAAATAATTCGAATTTATGTAAAATGGGAGGATTCTTCAAAAAGTTTTTTAAATGAAGAAGATTTTCAGTGGTTTTTAAATAATCCTTTAAGTGAAAAAATAGAATATTTTAAAGCTTCTAAAAAATATGCTTCTGAAAGAAATATTGAGTTATTTAAACTTATTGAAATGGGCGGACAAATAAGTGATGGTAAATTATTTGATAATCTTATTCAATTAATTGCTTAACAAGTTTTGAAACACCAAAAGTTGCTTTCTCAGGTATATTTATAATATTTAAATTTTGATTTTTATCTAAAACTTCATTAGGATTTATAAAATATATTGGTATTAAAGGTTTTGTATAATGAACTAAGCTTGCTGCTGGATATACTTGCATAGAAGTTCCTATAACAATTAAGATGTCTGCTGCTTTTACCATTTCTATTGCGTTTTGTAATAAAGGAACTTCTTCACCAAACCAAACAATATGCGGACGTAATTGAGCATTTTCTTCACATAAATTCCCAATATTTAAGTCCTTTTTCCGAGAATAAATTAAGTTTTTGTTTTTGCAGCTTCTTACTTTTAATAATTCTCCGTGCAAATGTAAAACATTTGAACTCCCAGCACGTTCATGTAAATCATCTACATTTTGTGTTATTATTTGTACTTTAAAATATTTTTCAAGCAAAACCAATGTTTTATGAGCTTTATTTGGTTTAACTTTTAGTAATTGTTTTCGCCGTTGGTTATAAAAATCAAGAACCAATCTTTTGTTTTTATTCCAACCAATAGGTGATGCAACTTCCATAATGTCATGTCCTTCCCATAAACCATCAGCATCTCTAAAAGTTTTAATGCCACTTTCTGCACTAATTCCTGCTCCAGTTAAAATCACTATTTTTTTCATAAAAACTAATTCTAATTCAAAAGTAAAATTTTATCTTTGATTTAATTCAATTGAAATGATAGATTATAATTTAATTACCTATTTGGAGCAATTTGTTTCAGAAAGAAGAAGGAAACTATTTAAACAAGTTTTAGAAGAGAGAACTCGGTATTTTACAGTGGCTATTGAAGATATTTACCAATCTCATAACGCAAGTGCCGTAGTTAGAAGTTGTGATGTTTTTGGAATTCAAGATGTACATATTATTGAAAATAAATATAAATTTAGTACTTCAAAACAAGTTTCAAAAGGAGCTCAAAAATGGTTAGATTTTGAATATTACAGACAAAAAGAGGTAAATAATACTTTGGATTGTATTAAAAATCTAAGAAATAAAGGATATCAAATTATTGCAACAACACCACACAATGATTCCTGCTTTTTACAAGATTTTGATGTGTCTAAAAAATCAGCATTCTTTTTTGGAGTTGAAAAAGCTGGATTATCAAAAGATGTACTTAGTAATGCCGATGTAAATTTAAAAATACCAATGGTGGGTTTTACAGAAAGTTTAAACATATCTGTTGCTGCAGCAATAATACTACAAAGTACAACAGAAAAACTGAAGAAATCAAACATTAAGTGGCAGCTATCTTCTATTGAAAAAGAAGAAGAATATTTAAAATGGCTAGAAAAATCTATAAAAAGTATTAAAAAAATTAAGGAATATTTTTACTCGAAAATAATTACTTAATACTAATTTTTTCTATATAAGCAATTGATTTACATCTTTTTACAGATAATGTAATATTTTTTAAACTATCTTCTCCTTGTATATTGTATTTTATGCAAGAATCTAATTTAACCTTATTCCAAATATCAACATCTCCATTCTTTAAAATTTGAGCAATACTTACAGAATCTATTTTATTTGAATCTAAAAGTAGTTTAACTTTGAGAGAAAATACTATAGGTTTATTTCTAATACTTTTTAAAACTCGTGCATTTGGTAAATAATCAAAAGAACTTTTTTTTTCGGTAAATACGAATTTTACAATAACAATTCCAATAAAAAGTCCAACTAAATAATAGGGTAAACGTTGTTTAACAGTCATATTATAAAAATAGTAAATTAATATCTCTAAACGGTAAATTAAACCAATCGGCAACCGTTTTGTTGGTTAAAATTCCGTGGTAAAAATACATTCCATTTCTCAAACTTTTATCAAATCGAGCGGCATTCTCAAATCCGCCTTCTTCAGCAATATTCATTAGATAAGGTGTAAAAATATTACTTATGGATACAGAGGCTGTACGTGCATACCTAGATGGTATATTTGGGACACAATAATGTACAATTCCTAATTTTTTTATTGTTGGATTTTCGTGTGTAGTTACTTCAGAAGTTTCAAAACAACCACCTCGGTCAATACTTACATCAACTATTACAGCACCATCTTTCATGTTTTCTACCATTTCTTCAGTGACAATAACTGGCGATCTAGATTTTCCTCTAATGGCACCAATAGCAATATCGCATCTCATTAATGCTTTTATCAATGTTTTAGGCTGAATAGTGGAGGTATAAATAGGATGTTTTAAATTATTTTGTAAACAGCGTAATTTGGTAATAGAATTATCAAAAACCTTGACTCTTGCACCTAATCCTAAAGCAGTTTTGGCTGCAAATTCACCAACGGTTCCTGCTCCTAAAATAACAACATCAGTAGGAGGAACGCCACCAATATTTCCAAATAACAAACCATTTCCTTCACTATTATTGCTCATTAATTCGGCACCAATTAAAATAGATGCTGTACCGGCAATTTCACTTAATGATTTCACCACTGAATAAATACCTTGTTCGTCTTTAATATAATCAAAAGCTATAGCCGTAATTCTTTTTTTAGCTAAGGCTTCAAAATATTTTTTAGATTGTGTTTTTAGTTGTAAAGCAGAAAATAAAACACTTTGAGGATTTATATCTTTAATTTCATCTATAGTAGGAGGTTCAACTTTAAGTATAATTTGACATTCAAAAGTCTCTTTTGCACTGTAAGCAATTTTTGCCCCAGCTTCTGAATAATCTTTATCACTATAATTAGCTCCTTTTCCTGCATCAGTTTCAATAACAAATTGATGACCTTGTGCTGTTAAAGCAGCAACTGCATCAGGTGTTAAACAGACTCTTTTTTCTTGATAATAGATTTCTTTTGGAATTCCTATAACTAATTTCCCTTTTTGTCTAGCTATTTCTAACGTTTCTTCTTGAGGAATAAGCTGTTGTTTACTAAAGGGAGATTTTATTTTTTTACTCATTGTTTTTTAATTCGATGGTTCTTTGCTGGTTGTTGTTAATAGTAATTGTAATAAAAGTGGACTTTAAAGGTAGTAAATTTTCCACTTTATTTGGCCATTCAACTAAACACCAATTATTACTGTAAAAATATTCCTCAATTCCTATATCTAAAGCTTCCTCTTCAGATAGTATTCTATAAAAATCGAAATGATAAATATTGGCTGAAGTGTTTGAATAATATTCATTAACTAATGAAAAAGTAGGTGAACTTACAATATCTGAAGAACCTAATTGTTTAACAATTTCTTTAATTAATGTAGTTTTGCCAACTCCCATTTCTCCGTAAAAAAGTAAAATTTTAGAATCTGCATTTGCTATAATATCTTTAGCAATTTTTTGCAATTCATTTAAAGTGTATTTTTTTACCATATGCTTCAAATATTATTTTGGTACAAATATAGCACATGGAATTATCATTTCCTCTAATGAAATTCCTCCATGTTGAAAGGTATTTTTATAATATTTTACAAAATGATTGAAATTGTTGGGGTATGCAAAAAAATAATCTTCTTTAGCGAAAATAAAGGAACTATTAAATGCTACAGTTGGTAATCCAATTTCTTTAGGGTCTTTAACTGCAAATACGTCTTTTTCATTATAAGTTAGGCTTCTTCCTGTTTTGTAACGAAGATTAGAACTTATATTTTTATCACCAATAACTTTAGATGGTTCTTTAGCATTTATAGTTCCGTGGTCTGTAGTAATAATTAACTTTAACCCCAGTTTTTGTGCTTTTTGAATCATTTCTAGTAGTGGAGAATTTAAAAACCAGCTTTTTGTTAATGATCGGTAAGCCTTGTCATCATTAGCTAATTCTTTTATTACTTCCATTTCAGTTTTGGCATGTGAAAGCATATCTACAAAATTGTAAACTATTACGGTTAAATCATTTTCTTTAATGCTATTAAAATTATCTGCAAGTTGTTTTCCACTTCGTAAATTGGTTATTTTAAAATAGGAAGTTTTTATATTTTGATTCAATCTTTTTAATTGTGCTTCTAAAAAATCTTCTTCATATAAATTTTTACCACCTTCATCTGTGTCATTTTTCCAATAATTCGGGAATTTTTTCTCCATTTCTAAGGGCGTTAAACCTGAAAAAATAGCATTACGAGCATATTGTGTTGCTGTGGGTAAAATACTATAATATGGTTTTTCTTCCTTTTTTTTATAATAGTTGCTAATTGTTTGCTCTAAAACATAGAATTGATCGTAACGTAAATTATCTATTACAACCAATAAAGTTCCTTTGTTTTTATCTAACTCAGGAAGCACAGCTCTTTCAAATAAAGTATTAGACATAATTGGAGCATCTTCGGCTTGTATCCAATCTGTATAATTTTTTTTAATAAATTTAAAGAACAATGAATTAGCTTCTTTTTTTTGGCTTTCCAAAATTTCTATCATTCCAATGTCGCTAATATTCTCTAACTCTAATTCCCAATAAACTAATCTTTTATAAATATCAATCCAATCTTCATAAGTGTTAACCATGGCTAAATCTATGGCTATTTTTCTAAACTCCTGCTGATAATTAGAAGTCGTTTTTTCAGATATCAATCTAGAATGTTCTAAGTTTTTCTTTAAGCTTAATAAAATTTGATTCGGATTTACAGGTTTAATTAAATAATCGGCTATTTTATTTCCAATAGCTTCTTCCATAATATATTCCTCTTCACTTTTAGTAATCATAACTATTGGTGTGCTAGGTTGAATTCCCTTAATCTCCAACAATGTTTCTAGTCCACTTAAACCAGGCATATTTTCATCCAAAAATATGATATCAAAAATATTTTCTTTACACATTTCAATAGCATCAGCACCATTTGTGCAGGGTACAACGGTATAATCTTTTTTTTCTAAAAAAAGAATATGTGGTTTTAATAAATCAATTTCATCATCCACCCATAAAATGTTTATTTTGGTATTCATATTGTTATCTTTGTTGAATTAGTTTTAAATGCAATTATTTTGACCGGAAAAAAATCAAATAAGCTTAAAATATTAAACGATCCAATATATGGCTTTATTATCATACCCAGTGCATTAATTTTTGACTTAATTGAGCACCCTTATTTTCAACGATTAAGGCGAATTTCACAAATGGGATTATCCTATTTAGTTTACCCAGGAGCTCATCATACAAGGTTTCATCACGCTATTGGATGTATGCATTTAATGCAAAAAGCAGTCCAATTATTACGATTTAAAGGTGTTGCTATTTCAAAAGATGAAGAAACAGCCCTTTATGTTGCTATTTTATTGCACGATATTGGTCACGGTGCATTTTCGCATGCTTTAGAACATAGTATTGTTTCTGGAATTAATCACGAAACTATTTCATTAAAATTTATGGAAGTTTTAAATAAAGAGTTTAATGGTAAACTTTCATTGGCTATTGAAATTTTTAAAGGAAATCATCCAAAAAAATATTTATACCAGCTAATTTCTAGTCAGTTAGATATGGATCGATTAGATTATTTAAAACGTGACAGTTTTTATACTGGTGTTGCAGAAGGGAATATAAATTCGGAACGTTTAATAACAATGCTTAATGTGGTTGATAATCAGCTTGTTATTGAAGAAAAAGGAATTTATTCTGTAGAAAAGTTTTTAATATCTCGCCGATTTATGTATTGGCAAGTCTATTTGCATAAAACTGGAGTTGTTGCAGAAAAATTACTCGAAAAAGTTTTAAAAAGAGCTAAAGAGTTGGCCTCACAAGGAGTTAAACTACCAGCCAGCAAATCATTTTCCTATTTTTTATACAATCAAATTAATGCTGACAATTTTACAGATGAAACTTTAAAAATATTTGCGAAATTGGATAATTACGATGTGTTTTCTTCTATTAAAGAATGGATATCAAATGAAGATTTTATTCTTTCAAAACTCTCTGAAAGTTTAATTAATAGGAAGTTACCTAAAGTAGTACTTCAGAATAATCCTTTTACAGATATAGAAATTGAAAATGCTAAAAATGAAGCACAAAAAAAATTAAAATTATCAGATGATGTATTAGACTATTTTGTTTTTCAAGGTGAAATAAGTAATCAAGCTTACAATAGAACTTCTGATGCTATAAATATTTTATTTAAAAATGGTGAAGTTGAGGATATTACAAAAGTATCCGATCAATTAAATATTCAAGCCCTGTCTATTACTAAGTATAAATATTTTATGTGCTTTCCTAAAAATAGGTAGTGTACAAGTTTTTTTTTACTTTTGTAGGCAATGAAATTTACAGCAAATCAAATAGCAGAAATTTTAGAAGGCACCGTAGTTGGCGATGCTAATATAGAAGTGGATAAGCTTTCTAAAATTGAAGAAGGTCAAAAAGGTTCGTTAACTTTTTTATCTAATCCAAAATACACACATTTTATTTATTCTACAAATGCTTCCATAGCAATAGTAAACAATGAATTTGTTCCTGAAAAAGAAATTAAAACAACCTTAATAAAAGTTGAAGATGCTTATAAAGCATTTTCAAAATTATTAACTTATTATAATGAAATTCGTTTGAATAAATCGGGTATTGAAAATCCACATTTTATAAGTGAATCTGCTACCTTAGGAGAGGATGTTTATATAGCCGCTTTTTCCTACATTTCTGATAATGTAAAAATTGGAAATAATGTGAAAATTTACCCCAATGTATTTATTGGAGATAATGTTCAAATAGGGGAAAACACAATAATTATGACTGGAGTAAAAATTTATTCCGATTGTATAGTTGGTGATAATTGTGTGTTACATGCTGGTATAGTTATAGGAGCAGATGGATTTGGTTTTGCCCCAAATGAAGAAGGAATTTATAGTAAAGTACCTCAAATTGGAAATGTTATCATTGAAGATAATGTAGATATTGGAGCTTGTACCACTATTGATAGAGCTACATTAGGATCAACTATAATTAGAAAAGGAGTTAAATTAGACAACCAAATCCAAATAGCTCACAATGTTGAAATTGGAGAAAATACCGTTGTTGCAGCTCAAACTGGTATTGCAGGCTCAACAAAAATTGGATCAAACTGTATGCTTGGAGGGCAAGTAGGAATAGTTGGGCATATAACTATTGGAAATAATGTTAAAATTCAAGCACAATCCGGAATTTCTAAAAATGTTAAGGATAATGAAGTTATACAAGGATCACCAGCTTTTGGTTATGGCGATTTTTATAAATCATATGTATATTTTAAAAAACTACCAGAATTAGTGGCTACTATTAATTCACTAGAAAAAGAAATTAAAAAATTAAAAGATTAAAATGAGTACCAATCAAAAAACTATTAAGTCTGAAGTTTCATTATCTGGGGTAGGATTGCATACTGGAAATCCAGTAACTATGACCTTTAAACCAGCTTTAGAAAATCATGGAATATTATTTGTACGCATTGATTTAGAAGGCTCGCCTAAAATTGAAGCTAGTGCTGAATATGTTGTAAATACCCAAAGAGGGACAAATTTAGAAAAGAGAGGCGTTAAAATTAATACCTCAGAACATGTATTAGCTGCTGTAACAGCTTTAGATATTGATAATATAATTATAGAAATAAATGCTGCAGAACCTCCAATTATGGATGGTTCTGCAATTCATTTTATTGAAGCACTTGAAAAAGCTGAAATAGTTGAACAAAATGAAAAAAGAGATGAATTTATAGTCAAAGAAATTATTTCATATAAAGATGATGAAACTGGAAGTGAAATAATTTTAATGCCAAGTGATGAGTATCAAATAACCACAATGGTTAATTTTGGAACTAAAGTACTTGGAACACAAAATGCTACACTTTACTCTTTAAAAGATTTTAGAAATGAAATTGCCGCCGCAAGAACTTTTAGTTTTTTACATGAATTAGAAACACTACTTGACCATAACCTTATTAAAGGAGGCGACTTAAATAATGCTATTATTTATGTTGATAAAAAAATCTCTGATGAAACAATGGCAAAGCTAAAAAAAGCTTTTAAAAAAGAAAACATATCAATAACTCCAAATGGCATTTTAGATAATCTAACGTTACGTTGGCCTAATGAAGCTGCCCGACATAAATTACTTGATGTAATAGGAGATCTTACATTAGTTGGTACAAAAATTAGAGGTAAAGTTATTGCAAATAAACCTGGCCACAAGGTAAATACTGTATTTGCTAAAAAATTGCAAAAAATAATAAAGCACGAAAAGAGAAACAATGTGCCAAAATTTGATTTGAGCAAACCTCCTTTGATGGATGTTAATAAAATAATGAGTATTTTACCTCACAGACCACCTTTTTTATTAATTGATAGAATTCTAGAACTTTCTGATACACATGTTGTTGGAATGAAAAATGTGACAATGAATGAACCATTTTTTGTAGGTCATTTTCCTGAAGCACCTGTAATGCCAGGAGTTTTACAAATTGAAGCAATGGCTCAATGTGGTGGAATATTGGTATTGAGTTCTGTTCCAGATCCAGAAAATTATTTAACGTACTTTATGAAAATGGATAATGTTCGTTTCAAACAAAAAGTATTACCTGGAGATACTTTAATTTTTAAAGCCGAATTAATTTCTCCAATCCGTAGAGGAATTTGTCATATGCAAGCTTGTGGATATGCTAATAATAAGCTTGTTGTAGAGGCAGATTTAATGGCACAAATTGTAAAAAAAGATAAAAAATGAATCAACCATTAGCGTATGTACACCCAGGAGCAAAAATAGCAACCAATGTAGTTGTTGAACCTTTTACCACAATCTATAATGACGTTACTATTGGTGCAGGCACTTGGATTGGATCTAATGTTACCATAATGGAAGGTGCACGAATTGGAAAAAATTGTAGAATTTTTCCAGGAGCGGTAATTTCTGCAATCCCACAAGATTTAAAATTTGAAGGAGAGGATTCTTTGGCAATTATTGGAGATAACACCACTATACGAGAATGTGTAACAGTTAATAGAGGTACTAAAGCTTCCGGTAAAACACAAATAGGGAATAACTGCCTTATAATGGCTACCTCTCATATTGCACATGATTGCCGAATAGGAAATCACTGTATTTTAGCAAACGGTTCTGTAATTGCAGGTCATGTAACCTTAGGAGATTATGCAATTTTAAGTGGCTTGGTTGCGGTTCATCAATTTATTCATATAGGATCGCATGCACTAGTCTCAGGAGGCTCATTAGTTAGAAAAGATGTTCCACCATATACAAAAGCAGGTAAAGAACCTATTTCATATATTGGGATAAATTCAATTGGACTAAGAAGAAGGGGTTTTTTAACAGATAAAATTAGAGAAATTCAAAATATATATCGAATTTTATATCAAAAAAATTATAATACCACACAAGCTTTAGAAATCATTGAAGCTGAAATGGAGGCAACCAAAGAAAGAGATCAAATAATTCTCTTTATTAAAAATTCTCAGAGAGGTATTATGAAAGGGTATTTAAGTATTTGATAGTTAAATAAACATATTTAAATTAATTTATAAAGAAATATAATGGCAACAACATCAGATATTAGAAATGGATTATGTTTAAAATATAATAATGACATTTTTAAAGTAATTGAATTTTTACACGTAAAACCAGGTAAAGGACCTGCATTTGTTAGAACAAAACTAAAAAGTTTATCTACTGGTAAAGTATTGGATAATACATTTCCTGCAGGCAGAAAAATTGAAGATATAAGAGTTGAAACACAAAAATTTCAGTATTTATATCCAGAAGGAGATTTATTTCATTTTATGAATACTCAAGATTATAATCAAATAACATTGCAAAAAGCAACTTTAGATGCTCCGGAGTTATTAAAAGAAGGTGAAATTGTTACTATTATCATTAATACAGAAGATGAAATGCCTTTATCTGTTGAAATGCCTAATAGTGTAATTTTAGAAATAGCTCATACAGAACCAGGTGTTAAAGGAAACACAGCAACCAATGCAACTAAACCTGCAACAACAGAAACAGGAGCAACAATTAATGTTCCTTTGTTTATTAATGAAGGAGATAAAATAAAAGTTGATACTGCAAAAGGAGCATATTTAGAACGTGTAAAAGAATAAATAATGAAATTACCTCGTACCTATTCTTTAAAAGAAATTGCTGAAATTACTGGAGCAACTATGGTTGGTCCTACGAATTTTCCAGTTACTGGTTTTAATGAAATTCATGTTGTTGAACATGGTGATATTGTATTTGTAGATCATCCAAAATATTACGATAAAGCTTTACAATCAAATGCAACGGTGGTTTTAATTAATAAAAGAGTTAAATGCCCACAAAATAAAGCTCTATTAATATCAAAAGATCCTTTTAGAGATTTTAATAAATTGTCAGCTTATTTTAACCCTTTTAAAAAAGCAAGTAAAACAAAAGCTGCTACTGCAAAAATTGGTAAAAATTCAATTATTCAACCTACGGTTTTTATTGGAAATAACGTTAGTATTGGTGATAACTGCTTAATACACGCAAATGTTACTATTTATGATAATGTTGTAATAGGGAATAATGTCACTATACATTCAGGCACTATTTTGGGTGCTGATGCTTTTTACTATAAAAAAAGACAAGATGGCTATGATAAATTAATTTCAAGTGGAAGTGTTTTAATTGAAGATAATGTAGATATTGGTGCGCTTTGTACTATAGATAGAGGTGTTTCAGGTATCACTACTATTAAAAAAGGAACTAAAATAGATAATCAAGTTCAAATTGGTCATGATACTGTTATTGGTGAGCAATGTTTAATTGCTTCTCAAACAGGTGTAGCTGGTTGTGTAGTTGTTGAGGATAAAGTAACACTATGGGGGCAAGTTGGGACTAATAGTGGTATTAGAATTGGAAAAGGAGCTGTTATTTTAGGTCAAACTGGAGTTACTAAATCTGTTAAAGGCGGAAAAACATATTTTGGAACACCAATAGAAGAATCTCGGACAAAATTGAAAGAATTAGCAGGATTAAAACAGTTATTAAAAAATCAAAAAAAGTAATTAATTTTAGTATTGTAAACAGAATAAAAATTAACTTTGTAACAAGTTATAAACTTTAATTTAAATATACATCAATGAGTGTTTTAGTAAATAAAAATTCAAATATAATAGTACAAGGCTTCACAGGTAGTGAAGGAACTTTTCATGCGGGTCAAATGATTGATTATGGCACTAATGTTGTTGGAGGAGTAACACCAGGAAAAGGAGGTCAATTACATTTAAATAAACCAGTATTCAATACAGTACAAGATGCTGTTGATCAAGTTAAAGCAGATACCTCTATTATTTTTGTTCCGCCAGCATTTGCTGCTGATGCAATTATGGAAGCTGCAGCTGCAGGTATTAAAGTTATTATTTGTATTACTGAAGGTATTCCTGTAGCCGATATGGTTAAAGTTAAAGCTTATATAGAAAATAAAGATTGTAGATTAGTTGGCCCTAACTGTCCAGGAGTTATAACTCCAGATGAAGCTAAAGTTGGTATTATGCCAGGTTTTATATTTAAAAAAGGAAATGTTGGTATTGTTTCTAAATCTGGAACATTAACTTATGAAGCTGCCGATCAAGTAGTAAAAAATGGTTATGGTATTTCTACTGCTATTGGAATTGGTGGAGATCCAATTATTGGAACAACTACAAAAGATGCAGTAGAAATGTTTATGAATGATGATGAAACTGATGCTATTGTTATGATTGGTGAAATAGGAGGTCAATTAGAAGCTGAAGCTGCAGAATGGATTAAAAAAACAGGAAATAAAAAACCTGTAATAGGATTTATTGCCGGACAAACAGCTCCTAAAGGAAGAACTATGGGGCATGCAGGGGCAATAGTTGGTGGTAAAAATGACACGGCTCAAGCCAAAATGGAAATATTAAGAAAAAATGGAATTCATGTAGTTGAATCTCCTGCTAAAATAGGAGCAAAAGTTGCTGAAGTTTTAGGTTAAATAATATAAATATCGAAAATGTAAGCTTCCTTTTAAAAGGAAGCTTTTTTTATATCAAATTTGTATATTTGAATCATACTAAAAATTAAATAATGAAACTTTTAGAAAATAAAAACACTTTAATTACTGGAGCAACTCGTGGTATTGGAAAAGGAATTGCTATTGAATTAGCCAAACAAGGCTCTAATATTGCTTTTACATATAATGCTTCCGTTGAAGCTGCCAAAAGTTTAGAAACCGAATTAAGTTCTTATGGCATTAAAGCTAAAGGATATCAATCTAACGCTGCAAATTTTGATGCTGCACAGGATTTAGCTAAAGAAGTTTTGAAAGAATTTGGATCTATTGATGTATTAATTAATAATGCTGGAATTACAAAAGATAATTTATTAATGCGTATTTCTGAAGAAGATTTTGATAAGGTAATAGAAGTAAATCTCAAATCTGTTTTTAACTTAACAAAAGCAGTAATTAGACCTATGATTAAACAGCGTTTGGGTTCTATAATCAATATGACTTCTATAGTTGGAATAAAAGGAAACGCAGGGCAAGCTAATTATGCTGCTTCTAAAGCTGGAATTATTGGTTTTACTAAATCGGTGGCATTAGAGTTAGGTTCCAGAAATATTCGTTGTAACGCTATTGCACCTGGGTTTATTGAAACTGAAATGACCGATAAATTAAATCAAGATATTGTGCAAGGTTGGAGAGATGCTATTCCTTTAAAAAGAGGAGGAACTCCAAAAGATATTGCAAATGCATGTGTATTTTTAGCATCTGATTTGAGTTCGTATATTACAGGACAAACACTAAGCGTTGATGGTGGTATGCTTACCTAAATATTAGATATTTTGAACACTAAAACAGCTTTATTTATAATTATAGCATTCTGTATTGCTTTATTACTAGCTGTATTCCAATATATTTTTAAATCAAAAAACGAAGGGAAAGTTAAATATTGGCTTTCTCTTTTACGTTTTTTAAGTGTTTTTTTAATATTAGTTGTATTTATAAATCCATCTATAAATAAAATAAGCTATCAAATAGTAAAACCAAAACTTTTTGTAGCCATTGATAATTCTCAGTCTATAAAATTTAATAATAACGATGCTATTGTAACAAGCTTAGTGAGACAAGTGAAAAGTAATAAACTATTAAATTCTAAATTTGATATTAATTATTATAGTTTTGGTGATAAAGTTAGTGTTTTAGATAGTTTAACTTTTAATGGAGCTACTACTAATTTATCGCTTCCAATACAAATTATTCCTGAAACAGACTTAATTTCTAGGACTCCAGTAGTTTTAATTACCGATGGAAATCAAACGGAAGGATCTTTAGGTTATACAAATTATAAAAACACTATTTATCCAATAATTGTTGGTGATACTAGTACTTTTGAAGATATTAAAATTAGTAATGTTAATGTAAATGCAACCACTAATATTGATAATAATTTCCCCGTAGAACTGTTTATAAATTATGATGGAAAATTGCCTATTTATAAAAAATTAACTATTTATAATAATAAAAAATTAGTATTTAATAAAAGAATAGATTTATCTAAAACAAATAATACTAAAAATTTATTAGTTTATTTGAAAGCTGATAAAAAAGGGAATCAATATTATACCGCTGAGATTGAAGCTTTAAAAAATGAAAAAAACAGACTTAATAATAAGGCTTATTTTAGCACTAAGGTAATTGATAATCCAATAAAAATTGCTATAATTTCTACTATAAATCATCCAGATATTGGAGCGTTAAAGGAAGCTATTGAAAGTAAAAAACAATTAAAAGTTAATTTAATAATCAATTCAAATAAAGATATTGAATATAAAGATTATCAGTTATTTATAATCTACCAACCAACCGTAAAAGTAAATGAAATATTTAAACAAATTAATAATTTGAATAAAAATTATTTTATAATATCTGGTTTACATACTAATTGGAATTATTTAAACTCAGCTCAAAATTATTTCACAAAAAAAGATCTTCAAAATAGTGAAAAATTTGAATGTTTTTTAAATACAGATTACAGTAAATTTTTTGTTAAAAATCTAGATTTTTCAAGTTTACCACCGTTGATTTCTAATTTTGGAAAATTCACTTTTAATCAACCTTACGAAACTTTATTGTATAAGATAATAAATGGAATAAAAACAAATCAACCGTTATTAGTAACACTAAATGATAATAATAGAAAAATTGCATTGATGAGTGGTGAGAATATTTGGAAATGGAGAATGCAAAGTTTTGCTAAAAATAAATCGTTTTTAAATTTTGATAATTTTATTGCTAATTTAATTCAATATTTGTCATCAAAAAATAGTAAAAACAGACTGAAAGTAACAGCAAAATCTATATATTATTTAAATGAACCTATTGAAGTAAGTGCTACTTATTTTAATGAAAATTCAGAGATTGATGTACGAAATAAATTATGGTTGACGCTATATAATAAACAACATAAATTCATTAAAAAAATTCCTTTTACGGTTAATCAAAATCAATATAAAGTTAACGTATCTAATTTAGATACAGGTATTTATAATTATATAATTAGTGATGAGAGTAAAAAAATATATTATAAAAATAGCTTTAAAATCACTGCTTTCAATTTAGAAAAACAATTTAAAAACTCTAATTATAAAAATTTACAAATTATTGCAAATAACTCGAATGGAAACTTATTTTTTCAAAATAATTTACGAAAATTAGAAAAGAGTCTTATTTCCAATCCAAATTTCAAATCTATTCAAAAAAAAGAATTAATTAAAGAATCTATAATTAATTGGAAGTGGCTGTTATTTTTTATCACCTTATTTTTAAGTGGAGAATGGTTTTTAAGAAAATATAATGGGTTGAATTAGCTACCAGCTAAATTTAAAACATTATTTTTGGATAAAATTTAAAGTTTTTAAGTAGTGTTTTGTACTTTTATCAATTAATAATAAAATTCAAAAAAATGAGTAACCAACAACAATTGCAATTACCAAAATCTTTATTACCAATTATTTTTTTAGTTATAATTGGAATTATTTTTATTTCAAAATCAACAGTTAATATTGATGCTGGTGAAGCAGGCGTGTTATGGAAGAGGTTTGGTGGAGGAGTAGTAACTAATCAACCACCATTAGGTGAAGGATTTCATCTTGTAGCACCTTGGAATACCGTTACAGTATATGATGTTAGGCAACAAGAATTGTTTGAAAAAATGAAAGTATTATCCTCAAATGGATTAGATATTTTATTAGAAGTTTCTGCTTGGTATCAACCAAATTATAATGAATTAGGAAAATTACATAAAGAAAGAGGAGAACAATATAAAGAAAATGTAATTATGCCAGCTTTGCGTTCTGCCGCCAGAAGTGTTGTTGGACGTTATACTCCTGAACAATTATACGCAAGCAAAAGAGATGTAATTCAATTAGAAATATTTGATGAAACTAAAGCCATACTTGATAATCAATTTATACAACTAAATCAAGTATTAGTACGCGACGTAACTTTGCCACCAACAATTAAAAATGCTATTGAACGCAAATTAAGACAAGAGCAAGAATCTTTAGAATACAAATTTAGAATTGAAAAAGCACAAAAAGAAGCTGAACGTCAAGTTATTGAAGCTCAAGGTAAAGCAGATGCAAACCGTATTTTAAGTGCCTCATTAACCGAAAAAATTCTTCAGGATAAAGGTATTGATGCTACTGTACAATTATCTAATTCTTCTAACAGTAAAGTTATTATAATTGGTAGTGGTAAAAGTGGAATGCCAATTATTTTAGGAAATCAATAATAAAAAATTAGTTTTAAAATTAAAAAAGCCAACTAGAAGTTGGCTTTTTTTAGTGTTTTAAATGTTGAATATACCAAATCTTCAATATAGATAGCTGCATTTTTAATAGCTTCTTTTGTAGTTATATTTATTTCCATAACCTCACTTATGGCTAGTGGATTTATATTTTTTAAAATGCTTTCTTTGTCTTTAATAACTCCAGCAACTATGTATACAGGAACTTTATATAGTTTGGATAAATCGCTAACTCCTTTAACGACTTTTCCTTCAAGTGTTTGTTTATCAACACTTCCTTCACCTGTAATTATTAAATCTATTTTATGATTAAAATGTGTTTTAAAGTTAGTTTGATTAAAAACAAAATCAATTCCAGATTGTAGGGTTGCATTTAAAAACGAAATCGCACCTGCCCCTAATCCGCCAGCAGCTCCTGAACCTTCAATATAAGCTACGTACTTGCCAAAATGTGTTTTTATCTGGCTATCAAAATTTATTAATCCACTATTTAAAATTTCTATTTCTTTTTTTGATGCTCCTTTTTGACTTGCATACATAAATGCTGCACCATTATTTCCGTACAGAGGATTTTTAACATCACATATTACAGTGAAATTTATTTTATTTAAATCAAATTTTAAATTTTTAGAATCAATTTTGTCAATATTTATTAATTCTTTTCCAATTGGTTTAATTTTTATTCCTTGCTTATTATAAAATGAATAACCTAATGCACAAGCCATCCCAATTCCAGCATCATTTGTAGCACTTCCACCAACAAATAACACAATGTTTTTAAATCCTTTTTCAATAGCATTAGCAATCAATTCACCTGTGCCAAATGTTGAAGTATAAAAGCAATTTCTATCCTTTTTATTTAATAATTCTAATCCAGAAGCCCGAGATATTTCAATAAATGCCGTGTCTTTTGAAATCAAATAACTGGCTGAAATCAGTTTAAAAACAGGATTTTGTACTTTGGTTGTTATCTCTTTTAGATTAAAATAATTTTGAAGGATTTCTAAAGTTCCTTCGCCTCCATCAGCCAACGGATGTTTTATAACTTCAATATTAGTATCTACTCTTTTTATACCTTTTTCTACAGCATTACAAACTTCAATGGCTGTTAGCGACCCTTTAAATTTATCTGGAGCAATAATAATTTTCATAAATGCAACTATATTTAACAGTTTTTAAGCCAAAGGAAACTATAGGCTTTTATTTTCCAATAAGCATCAGCAATGTTTTCGTGTTTTATTAAATCATAAACTTCTTTTGATAAAGCCTTAATTTTAATGGTTTCATTACCAAAATTAAATAACACATATAAAACATCCTCTTTAAATGTCCTTTTTATAACAAAAATAGAATTTTTAAAAGCAAAATATTCGGCATTTCCAAAAGGATTAAAAACTTGTTCCTTTGTTCTTATAGCCAAAAGCTCTTTATAGTTGTCAAATACTATTTTTCTTATAGAATTTTCGGTTTCAAGTTCCTTCTCAACAGCATTATAAGTTAATTTCTCACGATTTATTCTTCTTTTAATTCCTGATTTTTTAACGCTTTCATAATCATTTTGAGAACCAATTAAGGAGTGGATATAAATTCCTGGAATTCCAGGCATAGCAATCATTACCGCTTGTGAAAGTAGCATTTTAGCTGCACGCGTTTGATTATCATCCTCTTCATCACTTAAAATATCTAAATAATTACAATTAAGTTCGTAAGGAGATTGCGATCCGTCTTCATTATTTTTATAGGAAACTTCACCTTTATGATTCAATGTCCATTCCGCTAATTCATTAATTTCTGCATCAGAAATAATATTTTGTAATGGACGAACCCCAATACCATCGTGGCTCGCTGTAAAATTGAATAAACAGACTTTGTTACTTGGTAATTTTATGGATGAAGCCCATTTTGCAAGAACTTTAACGTCCTTTTTCATCATAGCATAAACTAGTAATGGAGCTAAAGTAAAATTATAAACCAAATCTGCTTCATTAAAACCATTTCCAAAATAAGAAATGTTTTCTTGATGAGGTACATTAGTTTCAGTAATAAAATAAATATTAGGATTTATAACTTTAGTAATCTTTTTATAAAGCTGAATTACACTATGTGTTTCAGGTAAATGAATACAGTTTGTTCCAATAGTTTTCCATAAAAAAGCTACCGCATCAAAACGAATAAACTTAGCTTGTTTACTAGCATAAAATAGCAGTACTTCAAGTACTTTAATAAAAACCTGAGGCGATTTAAAGTTTAAATCTACCTGATCTTCACTAAAGGTTGTCCAAATATATTTTTCATTTCCTTTTTTATCTTTAAAAGGATTTAACAAAGGTAATGCTCTTGGACGCGTTACTTTAGAAACATCTGTATTAGGATCTACTTCTATGAAAAAATCTTGAAAATATTTTTCACCAGCCAAATAAGCCTGAAACCAATTTGAAGATTTAGACATATGGTTTACAACGGCATCAAACATTAACTTACTGTTTTTCGCTATTTCAGAAATGTCTTCCCAAGAGCCTAAGTCAGGATTTACTTTAAAATAATCTGTAATAGAAAAACCATCATCAGAAGTATATGGAAAAAATGGAAGGATATGTGTGGTATTGATTTGAGGAAGGCAATACTTATTTATAAATTTATTTAAGGTTTGTAAATTTAAACTTCCCTTTTCTTGAATGCTATCTCCGTATGTAATTAAAATAACATCTTTTTCATTTAATGGGTCATTTTTAGATGAGTTTAAAGGGGCATATTTTGATAGTAATTTGTCTATATTATCTAATATCCAATCAACTTTATTACCATATAAAGAAGTTAATTCTTCTTTTATGAATTTTTTATCTTTTGGTTTGATTATTTTCATAATTATTATATTAATACATTAAATTATCCTAAAAGCATTGGAATGAAATAACTTAAAATTAAAATGGTTATAAAAAACAGGACTAAAATGTAAACCTCTTTAATTAAAAAGTCTGATTTTTTAATAGTAATACTCATGCTAGAAATATTTTTAATAGGAATATCTTTTGTTAATGCACTTACTAAATAGGCCACGCCAACCGCTATTGCAATACCTGTAAAATTGAGCCATATCCAAAAAACCTCAATTCCTAAATCGATATGAAACATTTCTTGAATGGTTTTTGATAAGACTAGATTAATTAAAACAGCTACTATAATTCCCGTATTCATACCAATATAATTTACTTTTTTAGAGAAAAAAGCCAATAAAAAAGTAGCTAAAACAGGTCCGTAAAATACCGAACCTATGGCGTTTATAATTTCAATAACGGCACTTTGACTTCCCCCAAACAGAAAGGAACTCGCAACACAAATTGCTCCCCAAAAAATAACGGCAGTTTTAGAAATAAACATATATTTTTTAGGTTCAAGTTTTTTAACACCTCTATTAAAAAAATCTTCAACCGTTACGGCAGAAAGTGAATTTACGGTAGAACTAAGAGATGACATGGCTGCGGACAAAATACCAACCATTAATAAACCAATAAGTCCGTTTGGAAGGTATTTAACAATAAACACTGGTATCATTAAATCTGGTTTCAATCCATATTTTGCATATTCTGCTGGAAAATATTTCATGGTTGCATGTGCTATATCCGCAGAAAAATCTGGAGCTAAAACAACCAAACCTCCAATTACTAATCCCATAAAACTATAAATAAAAACTACAGGAAAACGGAATAATCCATTAGCCATTAATAAAGTTCTTATAGTTTTTTCATCCTTAGCCGATAATAATCTTTGGGCTTGGGTTTGATCACATCCGTAATAGGAAACATATAAAAAGAAACCACCAACAATCATTGGTAAAAGACCGTATTCGCTATTTTTCCCTATACCTAAATTATAATTGATTACTTGTAAACGATCTGGTTCAAAACCATTTGGTAATCCACCATATTCATTCAGCAAGTGCCAACCATAATACAGACTTACTATAAGTCCGGCGAATAGAATAATCATTTGAATGGCATCACCCCAAACAACAGCTTTCATACCACCTTGCCAAGAATATATAATGGTAATAACACTAATTATTAATATAGTATACGCATAATCAATATCTAATACGGATTGCAAAATAATAGCAACTGTGTACACCATTACCCCAGTACCTAACGCCCTGCTTATTTGAAAAACAACGCTTAAAATTAACCGTGTAGAAACGCTAAATCGTTTTTCAACATATTCATAAATACTTACAACACCCGACCTAAACAATGGCGGAATTATAAAAACCATGATAAAAATCATAGCTAAAGGAACGGCAAATTCAAACGATAACCATTTCATTCCGCCACCCAATTTTAAACCAACAAAAGCAGGAGCAGAAATAAAACTTATTGCAGATAATTGAGTTGCCATAGTTGATAAGCTTAAAGGAAACCAACTCATGCTTCTTCCTCCTAAAAAGTAATCTTTAGAATTTTTATTTTCTTTAAAAAAGAAACCTAATCCTAGGAATGAAATTATATATATAATTATTATCGTATAGTCTAACCAATTCATATAGTAGTTTTAAGATTTATTAATTATTTATTAAATCGAGAAAAAGGGATGCACTCCAAGAAAAATCAGAGCCTCCATATCCTTTTATGTTTTTGTTATATTCAGATTTTCTAGGATCAAAATATTCGTAAAATCCAACTTTTTCCAAAATTTCAATAGTATCAGATTTAATTTTTTGAGCTAAATCATGATACCCATAATCTTGAAGACCATAATATAAAAACCAGTTTAAATTTACCCAAACAGGACCTCTCCAATATTTTTTAGGATTAAACTTTTCACTTGTTGGATCAAAGGATGCACACAAATAAAAGTCTTCTCCTCCAAATTTTGTGGTCAATGTATTAACTAATTGAGCAGCTTGTTCTTTGTTTGGTATCCCTGCATATAATGGTGCAAATGAGGATGAACTTATCACATTAATAGGTTTATCATTTCTTAAATCGTAATAAATATACGCTCCTAATTCTTTATTAAATAATTTATTGTTAAATGATGTGATACTTTTTTCTTGCCATTTTTTAAGCTGTTCAACTTTAGTTAAATTTCCTCCAATGAGTTCATACAATTTTATTAATGAGTTATTTGACTTAATTAACATGGAGTTATATAATGGATCTTGAA
>VAPK010024916.1_pt1 | contig 21447 bp, 16 predicted proteins | sample 3395031 | NCBI WGS metagenome assembly VAPK01 (sample SAMN08290443, study PRJNA428436) | hydrothermal vent metagenome | isolation source: Deep-sea hydrothermal vent chimney 1 | place: Pacific Ocean: Juan De Fuca Ridge
CCGATACAAAAGTTAGCAAAAATATTCCCCAATAGGTCATCAGACGTGATTTCACCGGTAATCTCACCAAAGTGGTAGAGTGCCTGACGGATATCGATTGATAGCAAATCTCCAGAAACCCCATCATCCATTCCTAGTTTTACTTTTTCTATTTCCTCCAAGGCTTTTAAAAGGGCATTGTAGTGGCGGGTATTGGTTACGATAGTTTCGTTATTGGTGAGTGCACCAGTATTTACGAAACCTAGCAGTTGGTTTTTGAGTTCTTCGACACCTTCCCCTGTTTTGGCCGAAAGTAGAAGGGCATTCGGAATATGGGTTTTCAAATTTGAAATTTCCTCACTCACAAGTCGGTCTACTTTATTGGCTATGATAACCAGTGGTTTTTGTGGGTGCTTATTTTTGACTTTTTCGATTTCCAAAAGAATCTCCGACAATTCTCCTCCCTGTGGGGGAGATGCCCGCAGGGCAGAGGGGGCATCGATCATATAGAGTACCACCTGTGCTTGTTCGATTTTTTCAAAGGTCTTTTGTATGCCCATTTTTTCAATGGTGTCATCTGTATTCCGTATACCCGCAGTATCAATAAACCGAAACCCGAAACCTTCAATCGAAATTTCATCTTCTATAGTATCTCTAGTGGTTCCAGCAATTTCTGAAACGATGGCCCTTTCCTCATTTAAAAGTGCGTTCAGCAATGTTGATTTTCCTGTATTGGGCTCGCCCACGATAGCTACTGGAATTCCATTTTTGATAACGTTGCCAACAGCAAAGGAGTCGATCAATCTCTTTAGAACATTTTGAATACGGTTCAATAAATCTTCAAATTGTGTTCTATCGGCAAATTCAACATCCTCTTCAGAAAAATCAAGTTCGAGTTCAATCAATGATGCAAAATTGAGCAACTCATCACGCAGTTTTTTAATCTCGTTGCTAAAACCACCACGCATTTGCTGCATGGCAATCTGATGGCTTGCTTCATTGTCACTGGCGATAAGGTCTGCCACCGCTTCGGCTTGGCTCAGGTCCAATTTTCCATTTAAAAATGCACGAAGGGTAAATTCCCCTGCATTTGCCGTTCGGCAGCCATTTCTAAGAAACAATTGAATGATCTGTTGTTGAATATAGGAGGAGCCATGACAGGATATTTCCACGACATCCTCTCCCGTATACGAATGCGGATTTTTAAAAATAGAGATCAAGACCTCATCATAGATTTTCTCTCCCTCTACAATATGCCCCAATAAAATAGTATGGCTTTTTTGCTTGGCCAGCTCTTTTCCGTGGATAGATTTAAAACAAGAAGCCGCTAGGGTGATGGCCTTGTTTCCTGATATTCGAATGACGCCAATGGCCCCTGCACCTGATGGTGTTGCTAAAGCGATTATAGTGTCATTTGGCATTATAGAGCTAATTTATCGGCAAAAATAGACAAAAAGAATGTAGTCGATCATACTTCTGTTGGCTTGTCAGTCTGGTATGAACACTGAAATCTTTATTATCTTTACGCTCCATTAACTAAAATCAAATACTATGATTAAGAATTTTGTTCTCTCGTTGTCAGCAATTTTATTTTTAGGTTATACCAATGCTCTAGCCCAAGAGCCCCAGCAAGTTAAAGATTCGATCGCGGTGGTAGGGCAGGAGGCTGCCGAAATGAAAGAAACGCAGGAAGCCCTGAAAAAGGTAGAAGAGGCCGAGAAAAAGGCCAAAAAAGCTGAAAAGGCAGAGAAAAAAGCAAAAAAAGCCCAAAAGAAGGCAGAAAAGAAAATAGAGAAACAAGAGAAATTGGCCAAGGCAATCGCCTCTAAGAAAAACTCGATTTCAAAAGATGGAAAGAAGGTGGATAAACTTCAACGAAAATTGGTCAAAAACAAAAGCAAGGGAAAACTATCACCAACTGATGAAATGAAGATGAACGAAAAGATAGAGAAGCTAAAGGCACATATCATCAAGAACAAAGAGAAACTTGCCAAACTTCAGCGAAAGCAGTAAGAAACCTCCGCTGTTTGTAACAATTGTTGTAGTTGTGCGTCTTATAAGTACATCAATCACTAAAACACTACATCATGCAAACAGAAAACAGAACATTATTAGCAGCCACCCATTTAAGTCAATTACTCGATTTCGTAACAGGAATTGGGGGGCTTATTGTACCCTTGGTCATATGGCTCACACAAAAAGATAAGGTAATTGATATGGACGAGAACGGAAGAACCATTATCAATTTTAGGATCAGTATGTTCTTATACGTACTCTTGTGTATACCTTTAATTCTTTTGTTCGGCCTTGGTCTGCTGGGGTTTTTGGTATTGGGCGTACTATATTTTATATTTCCTATTGTAAATGCCGTACGTGTTAGCAATGGTGAGCGACCCAATTACCCATTGAGTATTAAGTTCGTATAAATACTAACTCAAATGCAAAAAAATCCGTCGAGGCTTTGGCCAAGACGGATTTTTTATTTCCTCTTATTGCGAGTTTAGCTATTCAACATCACGGGCATTACCAACATGGTAACGTGTTCGCCCTCATCTAAACCATCAGTTGGGGTAAGAATACCAGCTCTATTGGACAGGCTCATTTCCAACGAAACTTCTTCTGCCGTTAGGTTGTTCAACATTTCGGTAAGAAAACGCGAGTTGAAACCAATTTGCATATCGTCGCCATTGTACGAACAAGTCAATCGTTCTTCTGCTTTATTGCTATAATCGACATCTTCGGCCGAAATATTCAGTTCGGCTCCGGCGATTTTTAATCGTATTTGATGGGTCGTCTTATTTGAGAAGATAGAAACCCTTCGAACAGAACTCAGAAACTGATTTCTAGAAATCGTTAATTTATTCGGATTTTCTTTTGGTATAACTGCCTCATAATTCGGATACTTGCCATCGATCAGTCTACAGATCAATTCGGTATCTTCAAAACTGAACTTGGCATTGCTGTCGTTGTACTCGATGGTTACATCTGATTCGCTACCAATTAAAATTCCTTTTAAAAGGTTCAATGGCTTTTTGGGCATTATAAATTCCGCCACCTGAGAGGCCGATATGTCTTCACGTTGATATTTTACGAGTTTATGGGCATCTGTAGCGACAAAAGTCAGGTTTTCTGGAGAAAATTGAAAGAACACTCCGCTCATTACTGGTCTCAGATCATCGTTGCCGGCCGCAAAGATGGTCTTGTTAATGGCAGTTGCTAAAACATCTCCCATAATAGTGGTTGAACTCGGGTTGGCAAGCTCTACTGCTTTTGGAAACTCGGCTCCATCTGCATACGCCAAAGCATACTTACCGTGGTTCGAACTTATTTCGACTGTGTTGTTGTCTTCTACTACAAAGGTCAAGGGCTGTTCAGGAAAGGTTTTTAAGGTTTCCAATAATAAACGTGCCGGTACGGCAATAACCCCCTCATTGTCTGAATCTACCTTTAGAACAGAACTCATGGTAGTTTCTAGATCAGAGGCCGAAACGGTTAGTTTGTCCTTTTTTAAATCGAACAGAAAATTATCCAATATAGGTAGGGTGTTGCTGTTGTTGATGACACCACCCAAAACCTGTAATTGTTTTAATAGATAGGTACTGGATACTATAAATTTCATGTTGAATTATTTTAGGTCGATTTCAGCAAATATCGTCAAAATGCTCTAAAACAAAGATATTTTAATTGTCCTTTTTAACGAAACAAACTTATCAACACTTATATGCTGAATTTGTGCATGTGCAAACAGATGAAATATGAATCTTGCTATTTGGAGAAATCTGATGAAAAGACCGTCATCAAGCGATTGCCACCATGTTTTTTACAATCTTGTTTTCAGGGGCTTGAAAGTGGGAGTTGTCCCTTTCCTATTTTTAAATGTTTATAAGTACCATGCCACCAATGGTAATTCATGTTTATTTCAAGGTTTCGATTTTGTCAACACTCCAAGCTTCCGGTCTACTAGCAAACAAAACTTTGGTCTTTGTCCATACACTTTTGAAAAAATCTGAATTCCGATAACGTTCTAAAAAGGTTTCATCATTCCAATAACTATAGGTGAAGAAAATGGCTTTATTGGTTTTATCTTGATATAGTTCTAAAAAAGAACATCCATCGAAAGCTTTGATATTCTCTTTGTTTTGATTGAAAATTTCTTTAAAATCAGCAATATGCTCCTTTTTAAAAGTCATTTTGACGATACGTACTAGCATCTATAAAAAGTTTATTGTTATCGTATCTTGGTAATTCAATCCTAATAAAGTAGAGGCCCCCCCAACTGTATTTAGATTGCTCTTGTAGATTGCCAGTTCTATATAATCAGATGAGTTGAACAATGCCAACAGATCCCCAGCTCCCTTGCGTTTATCTTTTTCAAGGTCAAAATTTATGATATCACTGTATTTATGATGAATCTGTTTAATCTTTGTTGTTCGGGCATTAAGAACGAAATCGCGTCCTTTACGGTAAGCATCAAAGAAATTTTTCTGAATGTTGGTGACTACATTTCCGTAATTATCAATATAGATGACACTGCCTATTATCTTGTTGCCATTGTCGGTCACACTGGGCAAAAAGCCGGTCAGGTCTTTTAATTGGTCAAAATATTTGCCTACGACCTCTAAAGTACCTCCGCGCGCAACATGGCAAGCTACTTGAACAAATACATCTAAAACTGGAAAAGAGCCGTGTTCGGGATTGGGAATATTGACCTGCACTACCTTTTCTGGTTTAACTTCGGAAGCTATCAAACCGATTACCCCGTTATTGGCACTTATAAAGTAATGTCCGTCGAGCAAGACCGCTATATGTTGGTTTTCTTTGGTGGGTTCAGAATCTACCCCAACGATATGAATAGTGCCCTTGGGAAAGTTTTTATAGGCGTTCTCTAATATATACGCACATTCTTGAATGTTGAACGGACTAATACCATGCGAAATATCAACGATTTTGACATCTTCCAGTTCTTTGAGAATACCACCTTTGATAGCACCCACAAAATGGTCTTTGAGTCCAAAATCCGTTGTAAGGGTAATTATCGCCATACAGCAATGTTGATATGTTTTTGTTTATGCAAGCTGAAATATTGCCTAAATTTGTATAACAAAATTAATCAAAAAAATAGCCAAGGAAAATTATATTTAAGGCTTCATCAAAACACTTAATTTTTTGAACGAACTTATACTAGAACTTACCGATATCAGCCCGAGAGAATTTTTTGGGCAGGCAAATGAGAACATCGATTTATTGAAGAAGCATTTCCCCAAGCTGAAAATCGTCGCTCGGGGCTATAAAATTAAAGTATTCGGTGACGAAAAGCTTTTGAAAGAGTTCGAAGTACGTTTTAAAAAACTTCTTGCCCACTTTATCAAATACAACGGCATTGATGAAAATGCAATTGAAAGGCTTCTGTTGGGTGACGCTAATGATAAAGAAGCTATTGATGACAGTAGTGAAACATTGGTGCACGGAGTAAGTGGTCGATTGATAAAAGCAAAGACCCTGAACCAGCGTAGACTTGTTGAGGCGTCAAAAAAGAACGACATGGTTTTTGCCATTGGTCCAGCAGGAACGGGAAAAACCTATACAGGCGTAGCTCTTGCTGTTAAAGCGCTGAAAGAAAAGCAGGTAAGAAAAATTATCTTAACGAGACCTGCGGTAGAGGCGGGCGAGAATTTGGGTTTTTTGCCAGGAGATCTAAAAGAAAAATTGGACCCCTATATGCAGCCTCTTTATGACGCGTTGCGTGATATGATCTCTGCTGAAAAGTTGACCCATTATATGGATAACGGAACCATTCAAATTGCGCCCATGGCATTTATGCGAGGAAGGACATTGGACAATGCTTTTGTAATATTGGATGAAGCTCAGAACACCACGCATGCGCAAATGAAGATGTTTTTAACCCGTATGGGGAAAAATGCAAAGTTCTTGATTACCGGCGACCCAGGACAGATCGATCTGCCGAGGCGAGTTACCTCAGGCCTGAAGGAAGCTATATTGGTTCTTAAAGATGTTGAGGGAATAGAGATTGTTTATTTGGATGATAGGGATGTTATTCGCCATAAATTGGTCAAAAATGTCATTGCGGCCTATAAAAGTATAGAACACCAAAACTAATCGGCATGGGCAATACCATTATAGATACCAATTTTAACTTTCCGAATCAAAAAAGCACCTACAAAGGCAAGGTAAGGGAAGTATATACTCTTGAGAATGGTCTTTTGGTCATGATTTCTACGGATCGCCTATCGGCCTTTGATGTGGTCATGCCTAAGGGAATACCCTACAAAGGCCAGATTTTAAATCAGATAGCCACTAAAATGATGGTCGCTACCCAAGATATTGTCCCTAATTGGTTGTTGGCTACTCCAGATCCCAATGTTGCCGTAGGTCATGCTTGCGAACCTTTTAAAATAGAAATGGTCATAAGAGGCTATATGTCAGGCCATGCAGCCCGTGAGTACAGAGCAGGAAAACGTGTTTTATGTGGAGTGACCATGCCCGAGGGCATGAAGGAAAACGACAAATTTCCTGAGCCCATCATAACCCCAGCCACCAAGGCCGAACAGGGCGATCATGATGAGGATATTTCTAGGGAAGATATTTTAAAACGCACTATCGTTTCAAAGAACGATTATGAAATTTTGGAAAAATATACAAAAGCATTATTTCAAAGAGGCACTGAAATCGCTGCGGAAAGAGGTTTGATACTGGTAGATACCAAATATGAGTTTGGAAAGACCAAAGATGGTGAAATTGTGTTGATCGATGAGATCCATACCCCTGATTCATCACGTTATTTTTATGCCGACGGCTATCAAGACCGACAAGATAGGGGAGAAGCCCAAAAACAACTTTCTAAGGAATTTGTACGACAATGGCTGATCAAGAATGATTTTCAGGGTCTTGAAGGGCAAGAAGTACCCAAAATGAGCAATGAATACATTCAAACCGTATCAGATCGTTATATTGAACTCTACGAGAATATTACGGGAGAAACGTTTATAAAAGGAGATATATCGAACATTCAAGAACGGATCGAAAAGAATGTTTTGGAGTATTTAAAGGAATAGCGAATTGGGTACTACTCTTTCAAGACCCAAATAGTGGGTACAATACGTTCCGATACTTCCAGCAAGCCTTCTAAATATTTTCTTTCAGAATTGTCCTCAACGTCATTGACATCAGCGTAGATGTATCTGCTCATCAATTTTCCGTTTGAGCCGATTACTGCTGTCCATTTCAATTTAGAAGCCTTGATTTGAATCTGGGGTATTTCCTCCATGGGAAGCTGTCCGTATATAGGTTCGATCTGATTGAACACGTGACCGTTTAAAATACTCAAGAAATTTGCATCGATCCAATGTTCTAAATTAGGAACACCATCATCATCGAAATCAAATTGCCACCCTATTCGCATTGCTTTGCCCTCTTGAATTGTCGTTATCAACCGCTCGATAAATCCCGTTATCACTTCACCTTTCGTACCAGTTTTCAATAAAACACGGGACTGCTGCCCTAGAGACCAACCAGAGGTCAGTAGACAGAACAAGGCTAGCATAGCTTTTAGGATATGACCAAAATGTTTGTTTGAGTTTTTCATTTTCGTCTTTGTTTTTTAAATGGTTTAGCGAATTTTTTTAACCTCAATATAAAAATTCGGATCTACTTCAAAACTTGAAAGGTCACCTTTAAAAGTCTCCACCTTCCATTTTGATGTGGGTTTTAGCCATTTTTCGGTTTCATCTACGAAAACCCGAATCGGTAACTCAAAGCCTTTGACAATAGCGGTATATCTGTATTTGATGGTATTTCCGTTGCGTTCATATTCTAAAACCGGAATCATCGTACTGCGTAGGTATTGGTCAAAGAATGTAGATGGATCCATATCGATTTTGGTGCAGAGGTAGTTTTCTATTTGCTCCGTTGTTACCGTCTGATGGTAGAATTCTTTATTGAGACCCCGTAGAATCTCTCGCCATTTTTCGTCGTCGTCAATGACTTGTCTTAGCGTATGTAACATATTGGCCCCTTTATAATACATGTCACCAGAACCTTCGTTATTGACATCGTACTTACCTATAATCGGCTTGTCGTTTCGAATATTTCCTCGTGTTCCTATAACATAGGCTGAGGCTGCTTCATTTCCGTAGTGGTAATCTAAGAATAGATTTTCAGAATAGGCGGTAAACCCTTCATGGATCCACATATCGGCAATATCTCTATAGGTGATGTTATTGGCGAACCATTCATGACCGGCTTCGTGAATGATTATAAAATCAAATTTCAGGCCCCAACCCGTTTTTGATAAATCCCTTCCTAAATATCCTTTTTTAAACTGATTGCCGTAGGTAACCGAACTTTGGTGTTCCATACCCAAATAGGGCACTTCAACCAATTTAAAACTGTCTTCGTAAAAAGGGTAAGGGCCGAACCAATATTCGAAAGCCTTCATCATCTTTGGGGCATCCTTAAAATGTTCTTTGGCCTTTTTGAGGTTTTTCCTTAAAACATAATAATCCATGTCCAACAGGCCTTTTTCTCCTTTGTAGTGTTCTCCGAAGTGTACGTAATCACCGATGTTTACGTTGACCCCGTAGTTATTGATAGGGTTGGCGACAAACCAATGATAGGTATTCGTGTCTTTATCTACCTTTCTCAAACGACCGTTTGAAACGTTCATCAAGCCCTTGGGCACTTTTACGCTAATGGTCATACTATCGACTTCATCGTACATATGGTCTTTATTGGGCCACCATACGCTTGCACCCAGGCCTTGACATGAGGTTGCCACAAAATGTTTACCGTTGCTGTCTTTTTTCCATGAGAACCCGCCATCCCAAGGGGCTCTAGCCGCTTCTTTGGGTTTACCTGAATAATGGACAATAATCTCATTGAAAGCCCCTTTTATTTGGGTCTTGATCAATGAAACGAAATGAGCATTTCCGTTCGTATCGAATTTCAGGACTTTACCATCTTGGGTGATTTTATCGATTTTCAAGGGTGGTTGTAGATCTACTTGCAGGGTTTGGCTTTCCTCCAACACTTTATAACGAATTGTATTACTTCCTGTAATGAACTTATCATCTGGTTTGACCTCAATATTCAAATGGTAATAGTTGAGGTCCCACCAAGCACGTTCTGGGGTAATGCTTCCCCTTAGGGTATCTTGCTCTGTGAAGACATCTTGGCCATAGGTGCTGCCAAGTACGGCCAACAGAAAAATAGTTGTTAGTTTTTTCATTTTTTGGGTTATCTTGATTTTATCTAAAAATGCCGTTCGGAAAAACAACCAAACTCTCATAGCCATTTGCTCCTACTGTAGCGATTCCGAAGAAAAAATTATCAATAACTATACCGTCTAAAGTGAATTCGGTCACATCACCAACATATCTGCTATGATCCCAAGTGGGTGACGTAGTATCGCGCCAATAGATTTTGTAGCCCGTTGCGCCATCTACCTTGGTCCATTTCAGTTTAGTGGAAGGTTCTACGATGCCACCGATCTTTACTTCAGCAGGGGCAGGGGGCGCCCAAGCGATCGACGCCAGATTGATTGCATTGACCGCGGTTAGTTTTTTCGCATAATCAAAGTTGACATGCTCTAGCACATCACCATAGTTAATGCCGTTTTCGGTGCGAATATCTTGATGTTGTTGGGTGTAGTTCTCATGGGCCTCCATAATTCGTATACCCGCAAAGCCTACATCGTTAAATGGGCGGTGATGCCCCCCACGCCCAAAACGATCCAAACGGTAGATTAACATCGGGTTCATTTCTGGCATATAGGTCTTTACATTTTTATGTACGTAGCGCGCCAATTGTCTAGAGATGCCATCTACTTCGCCACCATAAAACCGTCTTGATTTTCGTTCTTTTTCAGATTCTGTAGGGGGTACGGGTTCAGAGAATATTCTAAAATCGCGATTGCTGATTACTCCATCAACGCCAGCGATATTCCCAATCATGTCGTTGTTCATTATTCCTATGATCTCCCATCCCTGTTCCTTTGCATGTTCGGCAAGGCCTTTGCCACCGTACAAACCTTGTTCTTCCCCAGACAGACCAACATAGATGATGCTGTTCTCAAATTCGTATTTTGAAAGTACTCTTGCGGCTTCTAGAGTACCTGCCATACCACTGGCATTGTCATTGGCCCCCGGTGATTCTGAAGTAAAATTATTGGGGTCACTAACACGAGAATCGATATCACCGCTCATAATAATATAGCGGTTGGGGTATTTTGCGCCTTTTTGAACGGCCACTACATTGACCACCCATACATCTTTCGAAATCCGGTCGTTATCGCCTTTTTTGATTAGGGTTTTTTGGTAGAAGACATTCAGGCAGCTATTACAGGTAGTCGAAGTCTTTTCGAATTCGCTTTTGATCCATCTTCTAGCGGCGCCTATTCCACGGGTTTGAGAAAGGGTATCGCTCAAGGTGTGCCTTGTGCCAAAACTTACTAGTTTAGTCACATCTTTTTGAATGCGTTCGGCCGATACGGCATCAATAATAGTGTGCAAACGAGTGTCTGTTTGTGCAACCGATACTGTTGCGAAAAGGAGTAGGATAATACTATTTATTCTTTTCATCTTTTTGGTTTTTTACTTGTTTTATTTCAAAAAATCGGATAACTACTTGGTGACAGGCGATTAGAAACCTACTTTAGGAAAGTTACTTTGACAATTTTTCCACTTTCAACTTCATAAATGGCGACGGCACTAAAATTAACTCCGTTTACGGTCAAGTACTCTTCATCAATTACTTTATTGCCTATGATAATCCGGTTTTTGATAGTGCAGTTTAAATCAGGGGTAGATTTAAAAAAATCACTATAGCCGCCGCGCATTTTCACTATACCTTCATATTGCAGTTTATGGGGAAAATTGTAAACTACTACATTGTTCGAATAAGTATCTAAAAAAGTTTCGATATTTCGTGAGTTGTACGCATCCAATTGTTTTTGAACGATAACCTCAGGATTCTCAGAAACATTATTGTCATGTATAAAGGTCATGCTAATAATAGCGCCATTATCGATTTCGTATAGCGTAGCTTGTTGGTGTGTTTTACCCGAAATCATGACCATCTCTTCATCAATGACCTTGTTTCCGATAACAATGCGTTTTACCACTTCAACTTTTGCCGCAGGGTTATTGGCCATAAATCGCTGGTAGCCCTTTTCCATTTTTATTTTGCCGATATACGAAGTATCATTGGGGAAATTTTGAACCAATACACCCTCCGAATAACAAGAAATAAATGCGTCAAGGTTTCCGGCATTAAAAGAATCGACCTGTTTTTGAACAACGATTGCTGGGGGGTCTTCGGAAACAATCACCATTTGCTTTCCCGTCGGACTAATGGCCATACGGCTGATTTTATAGATTTCCTTTTCTTTGAACTTGTGCAGAACGCTCCATTTCTTATCTGTTTTTGGATTGAATTTGAGAATGATATTGTTTTTTGGAACCAAGATAGTGCCATCGGCCATCCAACATATATCTTCAGTTTCTTTGGGCAGGGTTACAATTTCTTTGATCTCACCCGAAATTGGGTTCATTGATTTGACAAGCCATTTTTCATTTTCTTTGCTGATATAACTTATTAATTCGGTATTGGGAATCTTATGCAATGAGCGACCCACATTTTTTTGTGCCGTATGGTTGGTTTTGTCCTTTAGGTTAGAGACGACCAGATCCATTCGGTCATCTGCCAAAACCGTTGAGACCAAAACATTCTTTTTGTACCACAGGTGGTAGCCTACTTTTAAATCTTTCAGTAGTTCTTTTGATTTTCCAGTTGATATGTCATATCGATACAGTCGTTGTAGGTCAGTGGTGTCTAACCGAATGCTGGAAATTTCATTTTTATTCGGAATTTTAAGAGGAGAATATTCGCTTCCAACAGAAGTATCGGTTACCCAAGAAACATTTTTAGTAGCGATATCGTATTTGGCAATATCTGTCTGTTCGTTTCTGGTAGCCGAAAAAATAATCGTTTGATTATCGTAAAAAGAGGGTTGATTGTCATAGCCCTTATTGTTCGATACATTTGTTAAGTTGGATAATACCGTGTCATTTTTGATATCTAGATCAAGAAGAAGGACTTCAGTACCTGATTGGGCGTAAATCGCTATTGAAGACAGTGCCAAACTTAAAAACAGTAATTTTTTCATTTTAGGTGGTTTGGTTTAAAATTCAAAACGAGTTCATTACGCTTTTACGAACGATTTTAAAAGCTCTCGCACTTTTTGGGTGTTTTCCACATAATATTTCGCAGCCGTTTTACGCCTTCCAACTTTAACGGTTACCGTGTTGGCAGGAAGCTCTTCGAACATAAATTCATCGGTCCAATCATCACCGATGGCAAATACAAAATCGTATTCACTTTCTCCCAAAACGCGAACGGTCGCGCGACCTTTGTTTACATTACTGCTTTTGATTTCCATGACTTTGTTTCCGTTAAGAACACTAAGGTCGTCATTGGCTATTAAACTGGTCAGTACCGTGTTCAGTTCGGTGGCTCGAAGGTTACCGAAATCAGGATCGGTCTTTCGGTAATGCCATGCGAGCGAATAGTTTTTTTCTTCGATAAAACTTCCAGGGGTACGGTCAACAAAAGATTCGAGTACGGGTCTGATTTTATCCATCCAGTTGTTTTTGACATTTTCGAGCATTCTGAACTTTTCGCCATTTTGCGAGATCCACACTCCGTGTTCAACGATCATATTATATTTTTTAGGCAGAAACCATCGGGTGAAAGTATCCTTGTCTCGCCCGCTGACCAAATATAGTTCTGTGTTTTCCTGAGCGCTGATTTTATCTAAAAGTTGGTAGAGTTCTTCATCTGGTCTTGCTTTTTGGGGGTCTGTGTGAAAATTTGAAAGAGTACCGTCATAATCCAGGAACAGTAGTCTTTTTTTTGCTTTGGCGTAGTCTTTCAATATGGAATCTAATCGGCGTTCGGTCAGGCGTTTTGAGACATTTTCTGCATCGCGCTCTTTTTGGGCCTTAAGGGAGTTCATAAAACTGTTCGCCCATTTTTCTACATTATAACGTTTCAGTCTTTTTTGCAAGTGTGAATTTCGTTCTTGTTGTTCCTTAACGGGCATATTGATGGCTTTGAAAATGGCATCTGAAATCTGCTCGAAATTATTGGGATTTATTAAAAGCGATTCGTTCATTTCATTGGCAGAACCTGCCATTTCACTTAGTATGAGCACGCCTGTTTTGTCAATTCTGGTAGCAATATATTCTTTGGCGACCAGGTTCATACCGTCTCTGATCGGTGTCAGCCATGCAATATCACATGAAGTGTACAGGTCTATCAAATTCTCAAAAGGCATCGATCTATAAAAATACCAAATGGGGGTCCAGCTTACCGTAGATAATTCCCCATTGATACGTCCTACCAGTTCATCGATCTCTCTTTTCAATAATTGATATTGTGGTACGTTAGAGCGAGAGGGGACCGCCAAAATAATCAAGCGCACCTTCTCTTTGTACTGTGGGTATTTTTTCAGAAAATATTCGAAGGCGTTCAGGCGTTTGGCTATGCCCTTCGAATAATCAAGCCGATCTATGGATAAAATGAACTTGGCATCTGGATCCGATTTTTTATGCGTGTTTAGTCTTTGTTGAAGATCAGATTGCTCAACGGCTTTATTTTCTCCATGCTTTTTTGCGGCATCGTTGAACTTCTTGTAATCAATGCCCATAGGAAAAGAATCTACCTTCACAACCCTGTCCTCAATATATATATCGTTAAAACTAACTTCAAGACCCAATAGTCTTCTGACCGAGCTAAGAAAATGCCGTTCATAATCATATATGTGAAAACCTATAAGATCGGCTCCTAATAAACCTAGTAAAACTTCTTCACGCCATGGTAGTGTTCTGAATATCTCGTATGACGGAAAAGGAATGTGCAAAAAGAAGCCGATAGAAATGTCTGGTTTTTTTTCTTTGACCATTTGCGGCACTAACATCAATTGGTAATCATGTATCCAAATAGTATCGTCCTCATCTGCTTTTTCTATTATAGCATCGGCAAATTTTTGGTTTACGGCCTTATAGATGTTCCAGCTATTGAGTTCAAACTCTGAATATTCTAAAAAATAATGAAAGAGAGGCCAAATGGTACGGTTGCTGAATCCAAAATAAAAGCCATCTACTTCATCTTTCGTTAGTCTAACTTTAGAAGAACCATGTTCTGCAAGTGCCTTATCTATTTTTGGGGCAAGCTCATCAGGAATCTCCTCATCTGTAAGTCCGCTCCAACCGATCCAAAGGCTATTGCCGCTGGAATGAACAGACTTCATGCCCGTTGCCAAACCACCAACACTCGGAACCGCATTGATCGTTCCGTTGCTAATTTGCAATTGAACGGGTAGTCTATTTGAGATTATGATAGTTTTGCCCATAAACCGGAAGTATTTACTTTGTTTTGAATTAAATTTCTCTAAATTTCGACAAAATCAGGGGCAAAACCAATTTATAACAAAATTTTAGATCGTATTTATTGTATGGAGAATTTAGATTACGGAATTATTGGAAACTGTAGGAGTGCGGCATTGATTTCTAAAACCGGTTCGTTGGATTGGTGTTGTTTGCCAGAATTTGATTCCTCATCGGTTTTTGCCAAACTATTGGATCAGAAGAAAGGAGGAAGTTTTGAAATTTTGGTAGATGATGGCTATACGATTAAACAACGTTACAAAAAGTACACGGCGGTCTTGATCACCCATTTTTCAGACGGTGAAAACTCTTTTGAACTTCGTGATTTTATGCCCCGTTATCATAAAGAAGATGGTGGGTACAATTCCCCTCCAGAGGTGGTTCGTTTTGTAAAGCATATTACTGGAAAACCAAAATTCAGGGTGTTGTACAATCCTAAATTGGAATATGCCGCAGCTAAGACGGAAACCCATGTAAAAACAAATTTTGTAGTTAGCTTAACAAACGGAGAAAAATTTGATACGTTCTTTCTCTATACATCCTTTAACAAGAATGCCATAGTGGAAGGTCGTGAAATAGAGCTGACCGAAGATGGTTACTTTTTATTGGGCTATAATGAGAAATTATTTCAACCCACGGTTCGAAAAATGTATACTGAACTGGAACGAACCAAGGTGTATTGGTTGAATTGGAGCGGTAAGACCCCAAATTATAGAAAATACAATTCGCAAATTAGCCGTAGCGCCATAACCTTGAAGTTGTTGAGTTATGGTAAAACCGGTGCCGTTCTTGCTGCGGCTACAACGTCATTGCCCGAAACCATTGGCGAAGTGCGCAATTGGGATTATAGGTTCTGTTGGATCCGAGATGCGTCAATGGTCATTAAGGTTATGGGTGAATTGGGGCATAAGAACGTGGCTCGAAAATATCTTCAGTTTATCGTAGACCTAATACCTGACAAGGATGAGAAACTTCAGATCATGTACGGCATCAATAAAGAAAAGAAATTGACCGAGCGAACATTAGAACATTTGAGTGGGTATAAAGGCTCGAAACCGGTACGTATTGGCAATGCAGCCTATAAACAGAAACAGAACGATATCTATGGTATTTTGATGGATGTTATTCATCAACAATTGGTGAAATACAGTAACGACATTGAAAATGGAGAGGAGCTTTGGGGCATTACCAAGGGTATTGTCTGGATTGTATCAAAACATTGGAAAGAGGCAGATAAGGGCATCTGGGAGTTTAGAGGGGAAGACCAACATTTTACCTTTTCAAAAGTATTGTGTTGGGTAGCAATCGATAGAGCATTAAAAGTGGCCAGGATTTTTCATAAAACCAGAAAGTTGGAAAAATGGACATTATTGGAACAGGAAATAAAGAAAGATATTCATCAGAATGCATGGAATTCTAAAGTCAATGCATTCACGCAATCTTATGGCTCAGAGTTTTTGGATGCTTCAGTACTCTTGATGGAATCTTACGGTTTCATTCAAGCCAAGGACCCCAAGTTTGTACAGACGGTCAAGGCAATCGATAGGGAACTTAATAATGACGGACTTCTGTACAGGTACAAGAACCAAGATGATTTTGGGCTGCCTTCATCATCTTTTACCATCTGCACTTTTTGGTTTATAAACAGTCTCTTTAAAATTGGTGAAGAAGAAAAGGCAATGCAGCATTTTGATAAATTATTGAGTTATAGTAATCATTTAGGGCTTTTTAGTGAAGATATTGATTTTAAGACTAAAAGACTACTAGGTAATTTTCCGCAAGCCTATTCCCATCTAGCCTTGATCGAGTGCGCTATCAACTTTTCAAAACAGGAGAGCGAAGAGAAGGTTTTGGAAACTATGCGGTAGATTGATACTGAAATTCAATCGACCATATTTTTTATAATGACAAGAATAAGGCCATTTTAGAGTACACAATTTTGACCTATGTTCTTTGCTTTAGCCAGCAACAGCGTTAAATGGTCAACAGTCGTAAACGGATTCATAATAGTCGTACGTAAATAACATTTCGCTCTTAGTTTGGTCTGTACAATATAGAATTCCCCATCTTCCAAAAGTTGTTGTCTGATTTTTAAATTGATTTTGTTTAATGTAGATGTATTCCTATTGGTATCAACATATCTAAAACAAACAATGTTCGACATGGGCTTAACAGCAAGTTCGAACTTCGGGTCATTTTTGATTATTTTCTCAAATTGATGCCCCAGATCATAAAGTGTGGTCACGTACTCGTCAAAAACACCTTCTCCGTAGGCTTTCAGCATGGTATACCAATGAATGCTCATCATGTTTTTGGTACATTCGAAAGTGCGCTTTGCCAAGTTGTACCAATCTTCACCATCAGATCGTTCTAGCAGGTAATCGGCCTTTTGGCTAAAGGTTGCGTGCGAATTGTTTCCGTCTTTGAACAGTAGTGCCGTGGTGATTGTGGGCATCATCATCATTTTATGCCCATCAATGACCACAGAGTCTGCCCGTTCGATTCCTTTAAGGGTGTGTTTGTATTTGGGGGAAAATATAGCCGCACCACCATGGGCACCATCCACATGAAACCAAAGATTATGTTTTTCGCTAAAGTGGGCAAGGGCCTCAAGGTCATCGTAGATTCCCGTGGCTGTTGAGGGTGCACTGCCTACAATGGCGAATACTTTGATTCCGTTTTCGGTAGCCATTTGATAGTGTTCTTCTAGGAGGGAAGTGTTCATTGCAAAGTTTTCGGTAACAGGTATTTTAATAATCCCCTTTTCACCAAGACCCATAATTTTTGCAGCACGGTCTACACAATAGTGGGCTTCTTCGCTGACCATTATACCCAAGGCTCTGTTTTGACCAGTATGCCATATATCATCATCGGGTAGTATAGCTTTTCGTGCGGATAGAAGTGCCGTAAGATTGGCCAAAGTACCGCCCGAGGTCAAAAAACCTCCTGAATTCGAATCATAGCCGATTTTTTGACAAAGTAAGTCAGTGACTATGCGTTCGATGGCCGATGGCGCCATGCCCATTTCATAAACGGCCATACCATTGTTCAACAAAGAACTAATCATACCAGACAATGCTGTGATGGGTGCGGTCGGACTCACCTGATGCCCCAAGTATTTAGGATGGTGAACATGAATGCTATGCTTCAAAATTTCAGGAAACAAATCAATTTCCTTACCATCTTTTAGAAAAATTTGCCAGAATTCGCGTTCATTTTCCGGAAGATTCCAAGCAATGACCTTGTCTGATTCGCCTTTGATTGATTTATCTAAATGGTCGGCCAGTTCATCAATAAGTAGATGGCCTCTTTTTCTAAAATCTTCTGACGAATAAGCCGCTTTTAGTAGTTTGTTGTTCATTCAATAAATGTATACTCTTATCAGTTGGTATACAAATAAAAAACCGTTCACCAAATGGTGAACGGTTCTCTCTTCTGTCTCATAACAAAAGTTTTAATCTGAATTAGTCAAAGGTATACCGATTGTCGGCCGCTACTTTATCTGCAATGATATTTCTTAATTCAATAATATTTGGCATGTTGGTATATTTTATATAACGTTTTAATCCCATAAGCATCATGCGTTGTTCATCTCCTTCAGCAAAAGAAATAATAGAATGTTTGCCTGCGGTTTCAATAATATCAATGGCTTGGAATAAGTATAATTTTGCCATAGCAATTTGCTCTTTCACGGCATCTTCTCCATTTTTTTTAGCTAACTTTTCGGCACGTAAAATTGCAGATTCAGCCATGTAAATTTGTATTAATATATCAGATGAAGCCAACATTAGCTGCTGATGTTCGTCAATTTTTTCACCATATTTTTGTAATACCGCACCAGCAACCATTAAAAATAATTTTTTAAGATTTTTAATGATTTGCTTTTCTTCTGAAAATAATAGTGAATAGTCTGGCTGGTCAAAAGAGGGGATACCAATCAATTCATCTGCAACTGCTTTTGCAGGGCCTAATAAATCTACATGACCTTTCATTGCTTTTTTAATAAGCATACCAATACTTAACATTCTATTGATTTCGTTCGTACCTTCATAGATACGTGCAATACGGGCATCACGCCAAGCAGATTCTATTGGTGTTTCTTCAGAAAAGCCCATGCCTCCAAAAATTTGGATACCTTCATCTGTACATTTTTGTGTGTATTCTGAAACTGCAACTTTTAAAATAGAACATTCAATGGCATATTCTTCAACCCCTTTTAATTCTGCTTCTTGGTGTGTGTCTTTTCCGTTATTTTGACGTAAAGTGATTCTATCTTCTATATTTTTTGCAGCCCTATAGCTGGCAGATTCGCCAACCCAGCAATTGGTTGATATTTCTGCAATTTTTTGGCGAATTGCTCCAAATTTAATAATTGGGGTTTTAAACTGTACCCGCTCATTTGCGTATTTGACTGACTCTGTAATAACTCTACGCTGGGCATCTAAACAAGCAGCAGCTAATTTGATACGGCCAACGTTTAAAGCATTCATTGCAATTTTAAATCCGTTACCTCGTGTAGATAACATATTTTCTACGGGTACTTTGGTATCACTGTAGAATACTTGACGCGTAGAAGACGCACGAATACCTAGTTTATGCTCCTCTTGACCCATCGTAATTCCGTTAGGGTTGTTTTTGTCATACTCAACAATAAAACCTGTAATGTTTTTATCATCTTCAATACGTGCAAATACAATCATTAAATTACAAAAGCCAGCATTTGAGATCCACATTTTATTCCCTGTGATATTGTAGTGTTTTCCATCATCGGATAAAACAGCTTTTGTTTTTCCTGAGTTTGCATCACTACCTGCGGTTGGTTCGGTTAAGCAATAAGAACCCATCCACTCACCAGAAGCTAGTTTTGGCACATATTTTTTCTTTTGTTCTTCAGTGCCGTAGAGTGTAATTGGCATAGTTCCTATGCCTGTATGCGCACCAAAGGCGGTACTAAAAGAACCCGTTGCTCCTGAAATATAATCGCAAGTTAGCATGGTAGAAACAAAGCCCATGCCCATTCCTCCATATTCTTCAGGTACAGAAACACTTAAAAAGCCCATTTTTCCAGCTTTTTTCATTATCTCTTCAGTTAAAGCATAATCTTTTTGTTCAAAACGTGCTTTATTTGGCCAAAGTTCACGATCAACAAATTCAATGATCGATTCTTTCATCATTAATTGTTCTTCAGTGAAATCTTCAGGTGTGAAAATATCTTCGCAGTTGGTTTCTTTTACGAGAAATTGTCCTCCTCGTAGTATGTCTTTCTTTATTTCTGTACTCATAGTTATTTATTGTAATAAGATTAAAGAATCAAGAGCCAAGAACAAGACTAAGGATTAAGTCCATCTTTGAAACCTGAAATCATTCGTTGTAATTGTTATATTCTATTTTCTAAAACTTGAAATTTTTCTTTGGAAATGTACTTTTGACGCTAAGCCACTATAAATTGTGTTTCCCATTCACTCCCTCTTCCTAAATTTTAAGCTTTTTGAAATTATGCCTTCCCATTTTTTGGTCTTGTTTCTTGGCTCTTTCCGTCTTGTTTCTAATTAAGGAATTCATAAATTCCCGCTGCACCTTGACCTGTACCTACGCACATGGTCACTATACCGTATTTGCCTTTCATATCGCGTTTGCGCATTTCATCAAATAGCTGGACGGATAATTTTGCACCTGTACAACCCAAAGGATGCCCTAGTGCAATGGCACCACCATTTACATTAACGATATCAGGGTTCAAGCCCAATTCACGTATCACGGCAATAGATTGCGAGGCAAATGCTTCGTTCAGTTCGAACAGTTCGATGTCTTCTTGTTTTAAACCAGCTTGCTTCAAGACTTTTGGCACCGCTTTTACTGGGCCGATACCCATTATTCGTGGTTCAACGCCTGCTGCTGCATAGTTTACCAATCTTGCGATAGGCTCTAGATTCAATTCTTTTACCATTTCTTCACTCATGACCATGACAAAAGCTGCACCATCGCTCATTTGCGAAGAATTGCCTGCAGTTACACTTCCGCCAGCGGCGAAAACTGCTCTTAGCTTGGCGAGTACTTCTTTTGAAGTCCCCTTTCTAGGCCCCTCGTCTTTGGTGACCGTATAACTTTTTGTAGCCTTTTTCCCTGATTTATCAACATAGACCTGTTCTACGTTAATGGGTACGATCTGATCTTGAAAACGATCTTCAGCTTGTGCCTTCAAGGCTTTCATATGAGAGTTGTAAGCAAACTCATCTTGATCTTCACGTGATACCTTGAACTGGTTCGCCACTGCTTCGGCGGTATTGCCCATACCCCAGTAGTAATCTTCGTGTCCTGATTTGGCTAGATCATAGTTCAGTTCGGGTTTGTTTCCTGTCATGGGTACCGAGCTCATGCTCTCTGCTCCACCGGCAATGATACAATCGGCCATTCCCGACTGAATTTTTGCCGTTGCAATACCAATGGTCTCGATTCCTGAAGAACAAAAACGATTGACAGTTACTCCGGGAACATCAACGATATCCAACCCCATTAAAGAAATCAAACGGGCCATGTTCAAGCCTTGAGATCCTTCTGGCATTGCGTTACCGACAATAACATCGTCGATACGTTTTTTGTCTAACTGGGGCAGTTCTTTCATCATATATTGGATGGTCTCCGCTGCCAATTCATCTGACCTCTTAAAACGAAATACTCCTCTTGGAGCCTTGCCTACGGCTGTTCTATATGCTTTTACGATGTATGCTGTTTTGTTCATAGTTTAAGCCCCCTCTAGCTCCCCCACAGGGGGGAGAACTCTTACTCGGGGTGTTTTTTAGTTAAACATTTTTTTATAATTTTTTTCACACCTCCCTTGAGGGGAGGTCAGGAGGGGCTTTTAATTTCTTAGCGGCTTCCCAGTTTTCAGCATATGCTGAATACGTTCCAGTGTTTTTCTTTCGGTACAGAGCGATAAAAACGCCTCTCTTTCAAGATCCAACAGGTATTGTTCACTGACCAAAGTGGGTTCTGATAAATCTCCACC
>VAPK011289090.1_pt1 | contig 21411 bp, 27 predicted proteins | sample 3395031 | NCBI WGS metagenome assembly VAPK01 (sample SAMN08290443, study PRJNA428436) | hydrothermal vent metagenome | isolation source: Deep-sea hydrothermal vent chimney 1 | place: Pacific Ocean: Juan De Fuca Ridge
AAGAAGACATATATGTGCCCCTTATATCCGCAACAGATATGGGGATATGCTCGAATTTAGGGTCAAGCATGCCAGCTTCCATAACTATTATAGCATCCGGATTGATGGTTTGTTGGGCCTCGTTCATAACAAGTACTGGTAGCCCCGTACCCACAAACATTGAAGCACCCTTAGAAATCATAGTAGAACCAGCTATGGCAAGGAGTTCTATCGTCGTAAACTCATCTGGGGGGAGATCGTTCTCCTTACAATAAGCCTCATAATCAGAATCGCTTATTCCACATTTAAAATCCTTAACCAGAGCATTTATCTCTTCCACACTTGGAATCTCTACTGGTATTTTAATAGCCATTGTAACCTCCCTAAAAAAGCTTTAAAGCCCGTTATCATATAGGCCTGTACTGATCAGGCTTGTACCCATACTTCGTGTCAGCCACCAGCTCATACAACCTTGCAAACCCAGTCTTACCGCTTGGGCACTCATACTTTACATCTATGTTTCCAAACTTGAAGCGGTCTGTACCCACCTTATTCTGCAAGAAGTCCCACTCATCCTCTCCAACTATCGTATGCCAATAATCAGCCAGTGCCTTTCTGCCATCTGGAGTAGCAGCCGCACGGTTCGCCTGAATGTAGAATTTCCACCACATCCAGTCATAGTCATACAGATAAGTTGAACCTGTGGGGTAGCATGCCCACGGCGCCTCAACAATGGCATCCACGTGTATAAATGGAATCTGGTTTTGAGACGGCCTGTACCTCAGTTCTTCCTCAGGAACTATCTTCTCAGCACATATTACAAGGTACTTAGCACTCAAGGATTGCTCAACATCCGGAACAAGCAATCCCTCTATCCTCGCCGTACCCAGCTCACCGCATCTCTGAACCTGTGTAGTTGTTACGTAAGGAATAACTGGAGGCATAAGTAGAGCCTTTATCGCTTTGTTCCCTGTATATTTATCAGCCCTCTTCCTAACAGCCTCATAGAAGATGCCGTCCTCTTCAGCGGCCGTCTTGTTCCAGGTCGTGTCAGGTTCATCACCCGGTGACCATTTATTATTGGGATCGTACTGATGAGGCCTTATACCCCAACCATCAAAAGGATCATCTATAATTGCATGCCTCTTAGGTGGAATATCCGGATGTATCCACATGCCGTTCTCATCTTTGCCTCTCAAACCTGCCTTTCCAAAGGTATCGTATTCTATCAGATCTGTCCCGATGTCGGTAAAACCAGATATAAACTGCATACCGAATCTTCCAGCGGCCGTTCTGAGTGCCCAGGAGTAGTTGGAGTGATCCATAACAGCCTCAACCTCTCCTTCCTCAAGCCCTTTCCTTATCTCATAAGAAACAGGCTGGATGGTCTCAAGCCCCAGATAAGTCATCTCAACCCACGCAAGTTGCCCGGCTCCGGCAAGCATCATAATCGGCGTAGCACCAGCGTTAGTCTGTACGTAGAGGTTCTTAATATTCTGCCTTATGGCTTCTCGGGCTGTTGAGGCATTCGTCCTCGTATAACCAAAACCACCGACGGTCCACGCTCTATAAGGCTTGACATACTTAGCAACAGCGTCCTTAAGGGACATTATCTTGCTTTCCCTTGCCATAATATCCTCCTAAACTCTCATAAAATTTTTCTAATTTCTTCAGCTCATCCTCATCCTCTTCCATGTTACCGTTCATATCCGCACACCTTATGGGCACCCCCAGAACATCCGCAAGCTTACCCAAGAACTCTTTCACGTTCTCATACTTCATGCCTGTTATATAAACATCAATAGTATAGTCCCTGTTGAAATACACAACAGGATACATCTCATCAAAATCCAATGCTTCTTCGTTACTCGAAAACGGAATCACTCTAAAGCCATTGGGGGTGTTAGTAACCTTGCCCAGACTTTGTACTTTCTCCCTTATCTCTGTATAGCTTATGAGCTTTCCTCCACCTACTATAAGGCCGGGCAAAACGGTGAAATCTCCACTCACTACTCAAGCTCCTTTCTACGGGCCCAAAGCAATCTCAGTGCAGATTCCACTTTCTCCTCTGCGAAGCTTACCATCTCCCGAGCATTCTTCAGGTAATCTAAGTTCTTCCTGAGTTCTGCCTCTACGACATCAGCAGCCTCATTCGTTTTCATCTCTTCAATGATCTCAGTTATCCTAGATATTACAGCAGGGATCTTCTTAAACTGCCACATCCACGTATCAAAATAGTAATTAGAAATTGATAGATCCCACAACTCCGAAGTGAGGCTCTGCCATACGCGAAGGCTCTCCTTAACTTCAGAAACCTTCTGTTGCTGCTTCCTCAGGTCTGGAGCCTCACGTGCGTTACCATATTTGAAACTCCTGGGATAAACAATCATCCTGCACCCCCTTTCTAAATGTCCATTATATTAGACTTCTAATTTAGAATATACATATCCTTACAAAAGTCAAGTATTTTTTAGTCACCAAACCCAGAGCAGTAAATTTTATTTAATTTCTTAACCACAAAAAACCTACACTATCTTCATGCCTACCTTAGCATAATAAACATTCACACCCTTCTCAGCAAAGTACATGAGAATAACATCCACCTCAGGAGAGGAATTACCCAAACGCATAGAATCAGCAACTATCAAACTATCACCCTTCTTCATTTCATTAAGAACCTTTTTACCCAGCAACCTGTCTTTCCAGCTAACGTAATCTTTGCTATCCTCAATCACATACTCAACCTCACCCAGACCATTGGCCCGGGCAAACCTGTCTATAACAGCCTTTTGTAACAATTGCTCGGTCTTTGAGTCCGCCTGAATGTAACCCACAGTCTTACCCACCTTTACACCCCTCATATTAACTGGACTATATCCTTTTCAGTATTTATTATAATCTCAACAGAGCCAGGGCTCTTTCTATACTTCAGAACTACCTTCCTCCTTGCTTCTTCTTTATTCATAGCCCTAACAACATTGGTTGTTACCACCTTCCTTCCGTCCTCATATACAATCATCGCAAGAACCTTGAACGTTCTCAACATGGAGTCCCCTATGAAGCGAAGTTCTTAGTTTATTGTATGGAATTTTTGATATATTTCAAGGGATTAACTGTGAGAAAACTCTTGGATATAGCCATTAAGACGGGTCTCATAAAAGAGCTCTCGAATACTTTCCCATTCCTCTAAAGTTAACCTACGGTTTATATCAGGATACTCAAATGCTCTATGAGCAGGAAAATACTGGGACATCAGTGATACATACGCGTCCGGCACATGCTCATGGAGCCACCTTACTACCTCAATGGAATTATCAACATGACCCGGAATAACCAAGTGCCTAACCATCAGGCCTCTCTTTATTAACCCCTCTTCAATAACAGGTTGCCCTTTTGTTTGCCACATCCTCATAATGGCTCTCGTAGCAACCTCAGGATAATCCTTTACCCCAGATAGCCTCAAGGAAAGAGCACTACTGAGATATTTAAGATCAGCAAGGTATACATCCACACACTCACTCAAAGCCTCTATAACATCATCTCTATCATAGGAACTGGTATTGTACACAACCGGTATGCTTAGTCCTTTAGATCGTGCTTCATTAACAGCCTCACATATCAAATGAACAAAATGAGAGGGCGTAACAAGATTTATATTATGGGCACCTCTATTCTGTAGTTCAATCATAATATTAGAAAGCTCGTCAACACTCAAACTTCGGAAAGCACTCTTTAGCTGACTTATGGGATAATTCTGACAATATACACACCTCATATTGCACCCCGCAAAGAAAACCGTACCACTACCACTCCTCCCACTGACTGGCGGTTCCTCACCATAATGAAGATTATAACTTGATACATCTATCACATTGGAGCATCCACAGAACCCCACCTCCTTGCTCCTATCCGCTCCACATTTTCTAGGGCACAGCTCGCACCTATTAGAAGCAAGCTCCCTTAAAAACCCAACACTACTCATCTATCAAATGTACCGCTCTTGCCACCCTCCTTGTGGAGAAGGTATATACTCCCTATTTCTATCCTTTTATCTATAGCTTTAGCCATATCATATATGGTAACAGCAGCAACCGAGACAGCCACTATGGCCTCCATTTCAACACCTGTTCTTGCGAGTGTCTTCACCTCTGAGATTATTTTTATAACTTTTCTCTCATCATCAAATTCAAAACGTATATCAACACTGTCTATCATCAATGGGTGACACATGGGAACTATATGCGGTGTATTTTTAGCACCCATAATGCCTGCCACTTGGGCCACAGCAAGCACATCCCCCTTCTCAACCTTACCATCCTTCACAGCCCTATAAGCTTCATCCGACAGCTTCACTTCACCATAAGCCCTAGCCATCCTCTCCGTAAAGCTCTTACGACTCACATCAACCATACGAGCCCTTTTCTGCTCATTGAAATGAGTAAACTCCACATCACCCCCCTATTTCACTCATACACTCATGGATTGACTCATTTAGCATGGAATGAGCCTTTGGTTTCAGCTCAACGGCATATTTTATCAGATGCTCTACTTCCGCACGGTCACCCTTCCTCAGTGCCTCCTTCACATCTACAGTCAGACTATGACCCAAGCAGGGGATAATCTTACCATCACTGGACAACCTTATTCTGTTACAAAAAGAGCAAAACGACTTGGAAAGAGGAGTAATGAAACCAACATACCCCTCACCCACTTTATAATAAACAGAGGGTCCATTTGTTTTATGACTAGATATCTCAAGCCTGAATCTACTCTCCACTATACGCTTCACTTCTTCAAATGGCACGTAATATTTCCTCCAGTCCTCACCCAAACCAGTAGGCATAAACTCAATGAACCTAACGTCATATCCACGGGAAGTACCAAAATCAATTATATCAACTACCTCAGCATCATTTACCGACTTCATCAAAACAACATTAATCTTGGTATTCTCAAATCCCACTCTATCAAGTGCATCAAATCCTCTAAGTACATCCACAAGATGTCCCCTCCTGGTTATCATCCTAAACCTATCTGGATCAAGCGTATCAAGACTGACCGTAACTCTGCTGAGTCCAGCTTCCTTAAGCCTATCAGCATACTGTTCCAGTAAAGAACCATTCGTCGTAAGCGATATATCCTTTATCCCCCCTATGCTACTAAGCATGGCTATAAGGTTGCACACGCCCTTTCTCACCAATGGCTCTCCCCCTGTAAGCTTAACCCTACTGATTCCAAGAGAGGAAGCAATCTCCGCAAAGAAAGCCATCTCTTCATATCTGAGAACCTCTTCCATTGGTTTCCACTTAACACCCTCCTCAGGCATACAATATATACACCTGAAGTTACACCTATCGGTGATGGAAATCCTCAGATAATTTATCTCCCTACCAAATCTATCAATCAATCTCCCCATATCCTCACCATTTTCCTAAAATGGTTAATATCATGCCTAAGTACATCCGAGACACTAACAAACCCCCTGGCCCCCAATCCTTTTATGGCTGATATATTATCAATGCTAATACCACCTATAAGATAAACCGGAACAGTGGATCTTTTAACCACTTCAGCAACCTCATCAATAGTTCTTGGAGGCAAGGCATCTACCTTGGTGTTTGTTTCAAAAAGTGGCCCTACAGCAATGTAATCACATCCGCACAGCCCATCAAGTTCCCCAACCGAATGCACTGTACACCCTATAACAAACCCTTCCGGGACCATACCCCTTATGACATGGGGGGGCAAATCATCATGCCCAACATGGACCCCATCAGCCCCGACAGCGAGAGCTATATCAAGCCTATCGTTTACTATATACACAGCTCTATCACTCACTATCCTCCTTATAAGCCTAGCCTCCTCGTATCTCTCCCTATCACTACCCGTTTTCCTCCTATATTGAATTACTTTGGCCCCAAACTCTACAAGCTTATGTGCAGCCTCAACGCAGCCGAAGCTCTCATCGGCTATACCATAGAAACCTGCCGGCATATCCATTCCGCGGCCTCCAAAAGAGAACCAAATACCCTGACCCTCCTATTCCATTCACCCCTACCTACAAGAAGGGGTCTAATACCACTATTAATCCCCAGCTCAGCATCAGACCATTTATCACCTATAATGTACGAGGATTCCCTGTTAATACAGTACTTACCAACAGCTATATCTATCATGCCCGGTTTGGGCTTACGACAATTACACCCATCCTCCGGTCTATGGGGACAGTAGAAAAACTCCCTCACAGCACCACCAAGCATGGCGTTCAAAACTATATGCGTCTTTTTGACAAAATCTTCTGAGAAGTAGCCTCTCCCCACTCCAGATTGATTTGTAACAACAAACAACTCAAACCCACAGTCATGGAGCAAACCCAACGCCTCGGGCACACCTGGAAGAAGGCGAATATCCCCTATCCTCCTCAAGTAGTTAACATCCTCTATAATTGTCCCGTCCCTGTCAATGAAAACTGCTCTTACTTCCATCTATTATGCATCCATAGGTACTTGTACGGTTCCTTTCTTATCCAAACCTCAAACCTGGAATAAACACTTTTCATAGTCTCCTCTATATCCCGAGTGTAATCATCTGTCTTATTACAAACAATCATATTCTCTATGACAAGTTTACACTTAGAACCCTCCTCTTTCAAGTAGGCAGGCAGGATTGGAACTCCAAGTCTCCTTGAGATTATAGCTATGCTGGGATTCACCCTTGCTTTCCTTCCGAAAAACTCTATTCTTATAGAATCTTCACCAGCCGCCTGATCCACAAGCACACCCAGTGGTTTTCCCTCTTTCAATATCCTAATAAAGTGGAATACACTCTCTCTGGACGACTCAATGACATTGCCGCAAGAAGAACGAACGCTCTCCACAAGCCTATCCAGCCCCTCGTTATCCAGAGGCCTCACCATGATATGAACAGGCTCAACAAGCACAGCGAAACCACAAACTAGCATCTCCCAGTTACCAAAATGAGCCGTTGTAAATATAACACCCCTCCCCATGGACATAGCTTTTCTAAACATATCCAATCCCACTATCTCCACGTTGTTTTCAATGTAGTTCTTATCCCCTAAGTATTTTACATTAAAGGCTACCATATCAGCAAAATACATATATGTTTTAAATACCAATGTCTTACAATTTCCACCCAACGCACGCCTCACATTGTCCTCTGCTATCAACCTCCGTGAGGGTACAAACAAATATACTATAAAAAAAACAAATCTAAAGATAAGCCTGAGAAACCATTCCGGAAGAGCCTTGAGTATTTTATAAAGCCGACACACTTCTTCTTCTCCTGATGAGCTCCGTATACAGGTGTTCCAACTTGAGACTCTTCACTGTAACCGTCAACTCTCTCTCGGCAAAATCAAATGCACTATCAACAACACGTGACAAGTCACCTGAGTTAAGCACACTATACATAGCCCTTCCTATATCCCTAACCGTGGGTTTACAAACCAACCCTCTTCCCTTGTCCAAGAGCTCAGGTATACCACCAACAGCGGTCCCTACAACGGGCACCCTGGCAAAAAAAGCCTCTATGGCAACGTTGGGGAAACTCTCCTTCAAAGAAGGTACAACAAGACAATCAAAACCACAAATAAGCTCCCGGGCATCATCCCTAAACCCCATACACAGAACCCTGCCGGCTATACCATCTCTAAAAGCCGCAGACTTAAATTTCTCAACACCTCTCCCCACAAGCACAAGCATAACATCCCTGTCTCCCAAACGCTTAAATGCTCCATACACAAGATCATGACCCTTATATCTGGAATAATTCCCCACTACACCAAAGACAAACCTATCCCCTGAAATGCCAAGCTTATTTCTCGCTTCCTCTCTACCACATACAACAGCCTCAGAGGCACTATATACCACATGCACCTTTGATGGCTTGACAAAATGCCTAATGAGAACCGATCTTACAGCTTCAGAATTTGCAACAAAAGCATCTATTCTCGGGTTCCAAAACTTGATCGGGTTATGGGGTGGAAATATAACACTCCTCTGAACTACCAATACTTCCCTCTTTCTGCCAACGCACGACATAACACCAACTGTATGTCCTCTGGAGTGGTGGGTATGCACTACGTCCACGTTTATCAATCTCAGAAACTCTCTCACAGTCTTGGCAGACTTTACAACCTTTTCATCATCTATGCCCAACACATAGAAGCCCTTTTCCCTAACGGCCTTCTCCACCGGGGTCCCCTTAACGCAGGCGATAAATATCTTATGCCCTCTATCCCTCAAGCCAACAGAATTCAATATCATCTGATTGACACCACCCGAAAAACTGGTAGCCGGTTCAATCTGAAGTATGTTCATTCCCTATCCTGTAAGCATGCCAGTGATGCTTTACAAATTGAAAGATACCATCAACATCATCAATAAATCTTGTTGGCACTTTAAAATATCTCCCAGGCTCATCCGTAACTACAAGAACAATATTGCTCACCCCAGACTCAATCAGATAATCTTCAGATACATTCCTCCTGTGGACCTCAATCTTCGGCACGTTCCCCAGCCTGTAACCCTCTATAAACACCAAATCGCAGTCCAAGAACATATCCATCAGCTCCTCCAGTGGAGCCTCGTTCTCCTTATCCTCAACCATAGCAAGTCTATCGGAAGAAGATATAACGACTCTCTTCGCACCAGCATGCTTCATCCTATATGAATCCTTCCCAGGATAATCTATCTCAAACCTATGAGCATCATGTTTTATCGCCCCTACCACCAAACCCTCCCCCGTAAACCTGTATATAAGTCTCTCTATTAAGGTGGTTTTACCACTACCAGAATGTCCCACAAAGCCTAGAAAATACACTTTATTCATTTCCCCACACCCAGCACAACAAATGTATTAGTCATGGTGGCAACAAGCACTTCACCCTTTGAGAACACACTACAGTCAACAACACCAACCTTTTTCCCCTTATGTACAACCCTAGCGCGCGCTACAAGCTCGTCTTTCACAGCCCTGATAAAGTTCAGCGTCATAGCAATGCCCACTATACTCTCCTCCTCACCAGCCACACTCAGCAAAGCAGCTGCACATGCCGCATCCGCAAGACTACCAATCACTCCGCCCTGAATCAATCCATATTCATGAAGAAACTCCTCCTTAAACGGTAATCTAACCTCAGAACATCCATCGGCCATGGACACAAGTTCAATCCCCAGAAATCTGTAATAAGGTGCGTTTTTGAATGCTTTGATTCTCTCATCTGTATTCACTTTCCCCTCCGTACTGCAGATAATGTCTAAATAACAAAAAACCCGTCACAGCACCGTAGAACAGAACAGCCACTCCAACTCTGAGCCACAAATTACCGCAAATCTTGGAAAGTAGTATGGAAAAAACAGCCAATACAAAACCTGCTGTCCCAGCCCTCTTCGGTACCATCCACCTGAATCTCAACCTGCCGACCCTCCTGTTCACATAAACAAATAGGACAAAAGCATTAATAAAGCCGGAGATAGCAACAGAGGCTGCAAGCCCCCTAAAGCCAAGCGTCAAACCCAAGAGCACGGAACATACTATATTAACCACGGAAGCGATAACTGAAGCCTTGGTAGGTGTCTTTGCGTCCTTCATGGAATAAAACACGTTTCCTAACACTTTAACCAGCGAAAAGAAAAGGAAACCACACATAAATATAACAAGAGCAGCATAGGTATTTCTTACATCTTCGGACGTGAATCTCCCATGGCCAAACACAATAGCTATCGTTTCCCTACCAAAAAATAAAAAGAACAAGAATGCAGAAACAGAAAATATAAACACCAGTTGTGTTACAACCCTTGTTTTATCCATCATATCCTTTACTCCAAGTCTCGACATTTCCGGCAGCGCAGCTTGGGCAATAGCTATGGAAAAAATGGCAAACGGCAACTGAAACAGCCTATCCGCATAGAACAGATACGAAAAACTCCCTGCTTTCATAAAGCTCGCAAGAAATGCGTCTATCATAGTAGACAACTGGAATATACCACCCCCCAGAACGGTAACAAAAATAAGTCTGAATACTTCTTTCGTTGATTCCATAAGCCTCACTGTGAACTTCAGGGAAATTCCATATACCTTGAGACCAACAAAGGATGCCAACAACTGAAGAAAGCCACCAACTACAGCTCCTATGCACAACGCGAGTACAGGATGCACAAACCTGTGAAACAGTAGGAAAACGCTGGCTATTATGCTCAGATTAAAAAGCACAGGTGTAAAGGCTGGTACAGCAAATCTCCCGTAGGTATTCATAAAACCCATAAGCAATATGGAAAGTCCTATAAAAAAAATGTATGGAAACAATATCTTTATCATATGATTGAGTAAACCAACGTGAACAGAATTCAAATACCCTGGGGCAAACATAACAATCATAACTTTCGAGAAGATAACACCAAAAACTGTAAGACCCAGTAATGCAATGGCAAAATAGACCAAGAGATTACCCATAATCAAGGGCTTATATTCCCTTCTAAACCTCGACAGAATAGGCACTACAGCAGAGTTCAGAGCTCCTTCTCCTATTATCCTTCTGAACGTATTTGGTATCTTAAAGGCTATAAAGAACATATCCGTATAAACGCTTGCACCAAAAAAATAGGCTATACATAGATCTCTAAGATAACCAAAAATCCTGGAAACAATGGTGTAAAAAGCTATGGTCTTTACGTGCTTAAACATTCTTTTTCCCGATGAGTACTACGTATTCCCCTTTGAGTTTCCCCCTCTCTCTAAGCACGGCCATTACTTCGGAGGTACTACCAGATATGAACTCCTCATATACCTTCGTTATCTCACGAGCAACAACCGTCTTTCGTTCACCTAGTGAAGATAAGACATCCTCCAACGTCGCAACAACTCTTACAGGAGACTCATAAAGAATGATCGTGGCATCAAGATCATGCTCAAGAAGAAATTTCCTCCTCCTCTGTGAACCACGCGGAGGAAAACCAAGAAACACAAACCTATCCGTTGGCAATCCTGAAGCCGAAAGAGCTGCAACAAGAGCACACGGACCCGGTATGGGAATAACAGACAGCCCCTCTCTCCTGAACAACTCCACCACTCTATACCCCGGATCCTGAATCCCAGGCGTTCCAGCATCCGTAATCAAGGCTATATTCCTACCCTCAAGGGCATATTCAAACACCCTTTGAGACATCTTTATTTCATTCCCTTCATTATAGGGCAACACCTTGGTACTCACACCCAGTGTCTTCAAAAGTCTCAGGGAATACCTAGGCCTCTCGGCAATTATAATATCAACACCTTTCAATACCTCCACAGCTCTGTAGGTTATATCTTTCATATTCCCTATAGGTGTAGCAACAACGAATAATGCACCCCTCATAATTTCCGGAAGAACTCCCTTATAGATGAAATATCTTCACAGGGCTTATCCTCGGGACACTTACCCCTCACACAAAAAGGACCCGCCCCATCAAAAATAAGGGGTGCTTTCCCCTTGCACAATTTAAGCATCTCAATAGCAAGCTCCCTTATTTCCCATTGAGCCTTCATACACGTCCTCAGTGCGAAAAAATGAAGTAATTCCCGTGCATTCATGGTAACCACTATATTAGAGGGAACCGCCTGAGGGATTACAAACCTAGCATCTTCACGGCTTACCCCCATATCCAACAACCTATTGTACGCATCCACAGCCTTCTCGACAGCATTTCTAAACAAAGCAAGGGCTTCAGGTTTTTCCTCCACATCAGGAGGCACCACAAAATGCTCCTCAGATATTCTCGTATACCTGTGTGACTGCTGAGAATAGCTTGCTATCCGGTGTCTCACAAGTTGATGCGTCAAAACACGACTGACACCGTACACACCAAACGTGAAACTCACATGCTCCAAAACAGACAGATGTCCAGAGCGTATAATCCTAGGGAGCAATTTCTTTGCCATCTCCTCCGTAACATCTTGAGGAATAGAAGTACTGTAACAGACCCGGGCAGCCATGGTAACCATCCTGTCTGGTTCCTCAGTATACCTCAAAAGCACCACCCTCATATACCCTCCAAAGAGTCCCTCATACGCCTTATCCTCTTGCAAGCATCATCCATCCCGGACAACGTCTCCCTCTGTTCGTATATCACAGTCTTCTCCCTTTGGGTCAGGGAGCAACCACAATGAGATTCAACAAGCTCCAAAAACCTACTCTCACTCATCACCTTTAAATGCTCCCTATTCAACCTCTCCAATTCATACATATCAAACATTCCGCCTTTTACCTTTATACCCTCAAACGAAGCATACTTAATGAGTGTCTCCTTGCTCAAGGCTTTCCCGATCTCCAAAGAAAATACCTGCCTCGCCACGTAATCAAACAGAGCTTCTGGAACTATATTACCTGACAAAACAGAATCAACAAACGCTTCACCCTTCTTGTACTCTACCGGTGGTAAATGACAAAACACAGGCGGAACCCTGTCCAGGGCACAAGCCACAAGGTACTCTTCCATAGCCCATTCTACTTGAGATGATTCCCTGACAACATGAGTCACAGCGAACTCCATATCGTCTACAGACGAAGCAAATCCAAACGACGGGCTACCATCAGGATAAAGAATAATAAAGTCCCCCACAGTATCATTATTAACCACCACATCACCAAGCAATACATCTCTAAGCATCACACTACCCTCACCAACCCTTAGCCTAATGGCAAACGGTTCTCCCCCTTCAGCCCTACGCTCAGACTCATACGAAGGAAGCAAACCGCACCCGGAAGCACACCGGGGCAACACCTTAAAACCTTCATCTACGCAAAAACATCTATAAGCTTTCCCAATGCCAACAAGGGATATTGCCACCTCTCTATAATAATACAGCCTTTCTACTTCCCTCACAATACTGTCAAACTCAATACCTAACCACCTCAGGGTTTCCAAGAACTCATCCTCTATCACCTCAAGGGATAACGCACCACTCAACCTTAGCATTAGAGCACCATCAAGATGTCTCCCAAGAAGATAACTAACCACAGCCACACGTATATCATCACAACTAGGGGAAAGTGCAACTTCGGGAGAGAAAGCAAATTTATACATCAGTCACCTTTTTTAAAGAGAATGAGCGTTTCCCCCTGCCTTATCATGAGAAACCTTTTCGTAGCCTCATCCTTCAACAAACGGGGGTCCATCTTATATGCACTCACCTTTTTCTGCAACTCCCTCAAGAGCTCTCGTTTTTGCTTCAGTTCCATGCTCAGCTTCTTAGATTCAGCTTTCAACCTCTCTATGGTCTGCATCCTGCTGTACATGCTTTTAACGGACACACCTATCAGCAGTAATGCCAGTATAATAAACAGTATCCCAACAACCCTCGCCAGTCTGCTCATACACTCAAGCCACAAACACTGCTTCTACAAAATCCCTTGCATTGAAAGCCTTCAAATCGTCAACATCCTCCCCTATACCTATATATCTTATAGGGATACCAAACTCTTTGCTTATCGCTACAATTATGCCCCCCTTCGCCGTACCATCCATCTTTGTTAGAGCTATCCCCGTTATACCTATCTCCTTATTGAACATCCTCGCTTGATTTATACTATTCTGTCCTATTGTAGCATCCAAAACAAGCAATACCTCATCCGGATCCATGCCATAAGCTTTATTTATGGATCTCTTTATCTTTACCATCTCCCTCATCAGACCGCTCTGAGTATGTAATCTGCCAGCCGTGTCTATTATAACCACATCCATCCTACGAGAAAGCGCACTTTTTATACCATCAAAAACTACAGCAGCAGGGTCAGCATTCTCTTGCTGTTTAACTATGGAAGCACCTGCTCTCTTGGCCCACTCCTCCAGTTGCTCTATGGCAGCAGCCCTAAACGTATCCCCAGCAACCACCATAACCTTCTTACCCCTATCCGTGTACTTACTCGCAATCTTACCTATGGTAGTAGTCTTACCAGAACCATTTACGCCAACAACCAACATCACAAAGGGTGACTTCCTTATCTCAAGGGGCTTCTCCACTTTTCTGAGAATAGAAAGGATAACTTCTCTTATCTTTATTCCAGCATCCCTCCTCGTCTTAATACTACCGTCCTCCACTCCCTGTTCAATAGCCTCTACTACCATGCGAGCAGAAGCCACTCCAAAATCAGATTCTATGAGCAATTCCTCTATAAACTCAAGATAATCATCATCCACAGGCAGATCGCTGGACGAAGCCTCATGTATTTTCTCCGTAAACCCTTTTCTTGTCTTACCTAACTTCTCAGCTATCTTTGAGAATATGCCCATACTCACCCCTTATCCAGAAATTTTTTCATTTTCTCTTCCCTCTTACCAAGCATCCAACATATACCGAATAACTCCCTTTCCAAAGACATCGCCTCCTCTCTGCCCAACCTTAGGGACATCTTTGACAGCTCCTTTATAGATTTTACTAATTCAACATGCTCACTACACACAGATTTCATAAACTCAAAGGCACATTTTTGAAGCTCTTCTGACTCGTAAACCCTATTGACAAGCCCAAATCTCAAAGCCTCATCTGCATATATCCTACGTGCAGAATACAAAAGCTCAAGGGCAACAGAATATCCCACGAGCCTAACAAGTCTGTACGTTCCTCCCCAGCCCGTTGTAGTACCTATATCCCGCTCCTTAAACTGAATATAACTGTCACTGCTGAGGTATCTAATATCAAACGAGAGGATAAATTCAGCACCTCCACCTACTGCCGGACCGTTGATAACGCAAAGAGTTGGAATATCAAGGTCCTCAAACCTGTTCATAACGGAGTGCATCTTCACAGACATGCTTCGAGCCTTCTCCGCTGAGTCAAGCGTAACAAAGTAGCCCAAATCCCCTCCTGAGCAAAAAAACTTCTCACTGGCAGAAGTACATATAAGACCTTTGACCTTACCGTCCAAATAATCAATGGCCTGCATAAGCTCATCCATGAACTCAACATTAATGGAGTTTCTCTTATTGGGTCTATTCAAATATATGAAGCCCACATCATCCCTTATCTCTACCTTGACATAGGACATCACTAAAACCCATAAGGCGGTTTATACACGGTTTTTTCTGTAACTATGGCTGTAACAAGTTCATTTCCCGTAATATCAAAGGAGTAATTAATCGCATCACTACCCTCAGGAGCAAGCTTCATCCCCCAAGGTTCAAGAACCTCTTCGGCATCCCTTTCCTCAACAGGAATATCCTCACCACCCCTTATGGAACGGTCTATAGTGGATTCAGGCGCAGCAACAACAAAAGGAATGTTATGCCTACGAGCTAATACCGCAAGTGTATATGTACCAATCTTGTTCGCAACATCTCCATTGGACGCTATCCTATCTGCACCCACAACCACAGCATCAACAAACCCTAAAGCCATCAAAAAACCAGCGCTGTTATCTGTAATAATTCTATACGGAATGCCTTCGTGTTTAAGTTCAAAAGCGGTAAGCCTCATACCCTGAAGATACGGCCTGGTTTCATCAACCAAAACAAGGTCAAGACCATATAGACTGTGCAATCTCTTGATTACACCCAGTGCAGTTCCTATACCACCCGTAGCAAGCGATCCCGCATTGCAGTGCGTTAATACCCTTTTACTACCATGCAAAAACCCAGCTCCGAGACGCCCTATAGTTTCATCCATATCTCTCTGTTCTCCAAGCAGCAGAAAGGCCTCCCTTTTTATAGCATCCTTAATCTCTTCCACACCCTCCCCCAGCGATTCATACACCCTCTTCATTCTCTCAAGAGCATAGAACAAATTCACGGCTGTCGGACGTGTCTTAGACAAACAATCAATGGCCCTGTAAAACAATTCATCAAGCTCTCCACCACCCTTAGCGGGCCTAACCCCTAGATAGACTCCGAAGGCTGCAGCTATACCAATCAAAGGCGCCCCTCTAACAATCATACACCTGATGGCTTCACACATCTCCTCCACACTTTTCACCTCTATGTAGTCAACCTTAGGTATCTTCCTCTGATCCAGCAGTAATATATCTCCGTTTTCCACTTTTATAGGCTCAAATCCAGCCATTCTCTTCATACCACCTTACAGTATCTTCAAAACCAGCATTCATGTCATAGTCAGGAACAAAATCAAAGTCCTCATGAAGTCCTTCAAACCCACAACACCAAACTGTACCCTTGAACTCCCTGAACTTATCCTCATTGAGCATCTGATTAAAACCCAGCTCCTTAAGCGCACTGAATACCACCTCCGATAAACGCGAACTAACTGGAACAACAGCGCCCTTTATGCCAAGTACATTAAATATACCCTTCATCAGCTTCTTCCATGGATAACATTCCCCATCAGAAATATAATACACACGGGACCTAAAATCTCTACTCCCAACCAGAGTTTCAATGGCTCTAATCACATCCTGCACATGAACCAAGCTGAACATTTTACCCTTAACGAACGGTAATACTCTGTATTTCTTAGCGAATCTGAAGAGTGGAAGAAGCGCCCTATCATACGGTCCGTAAATAACACACGGTCTCAAGAAAGCAAGCTCGTATGTCCTGTACCTGAGAAACTCAAGCTCCCCAAGAAATTTGGAAAACCCATAAGCGGATATAGGATGTAGCACCTCGTTGGGCCCTCTGGCAGCTATAGAGGAAACATACACGATGCGCCTAACTCCAACTTCCGAAGCAGCACGAGCCACGTTGGCGCTCCCGAATCTATTTACCTCGTAGAAGTCCTCTTCTCTATACGAAGAGACAAGACCAGCTATATGCACGCACATATCACACCCTTTCATGCCGTCCACAAGGGAATCCAGATCCCCAAGAGTGCCTTCCACAGCCTCAACCTCATCACCAAAGTGTTCCAATGCCTTGTCAACTCTCCTAACGAGTGCCACCACTTCATGAACACCCATAACCTTTTTAACAAAGTTTATACCCACAAACCCCGTAGCACCTGTCACAAACAATCTCATAACGCTCCCTCTATAGCTCTTACTCTCTCCTTTATTTTCTCCTCGACAGAGCTCTTTTCGCTTATCTTCTTACAATCCCACATTTCTACAACACCCTCAACATCACCTAAAGGGGAGGGTCTACCTATTCCTAAGGCATTTACAAGAGCATCACAACACCTCACCAACTTCACAGCTTCGTTCTCAGAACCACCATGATGAAAGACCACCACATCCACTATCTCTCTCGGCAATCCCCAGAACTCAAGGAGAGCTCCACCAACATCAGCGTGAGTAAACCCAAAGGTTTCCTTCTCAAGCTCAGCACACCAAACATTATCAGCGTAGCATTTTCTGAGAATCTGCATATATCCGTTGTAGTCCAGCTTCTTCAACACTATCTTGCCCATATCGTGCAATAAACCCATAAGATACAGGGTACTTAACGGCAAATCACAAACCACACAATCCTTGAACATGGGAGCGGACACAGCCACACCCAAGGAATGCTCCCATATATACCTATCATAAGCATCAGCCTTTCTGAACATGGACTTCATGGTAAACGTTACAATATTCTTTCTCACCTCCTCAAAACCAAGCAATGATATAGCCTCGTAGAGGTTTTCTACTTTCCTACTAAAGCCATAAAAAGGAGAATTAGCTATCCTCAAAAGAGATGAGGCAAGGTATGGATCGTAGGCTATAATATCGGCTAAATCATAAGCTGTTGTGCTTTCATCATCTATCATCTTCATAGCCTTCAAGGCCACCTTGGGAAACACAAGATCGTCCTTCACATCATCTACCAGTCTTTTTACAATCGCCTCCATGCTATCTCCCCTTTTAAATTGCTATTGAAAATATATATATCTCAAATATAATTTCAAGGAAGTTGTAGAAGGAGGAATCATGAAGTCAAAATATGTGATTTTGTTCATTATACTGCTGGTGTATGGGTGCACTTCCTCAGGACAGATCTCCAAAACCAACAACAAAGAAACCCTAGCTCTTCTCTACTATCAGATGGCTCAAAACATCGTTATGCATAAGGATATGGCCAACCTACCAAAGGCCTTTATTTACCTGCAAAAAGCTCAGGAGATAACCCCAAACAACCCCAACATATACTATGTACGAGCTTTGGCTTTCCAACTCAAAGGCAATAAAAAGGGATTTTTAAGTAACATCAAAGAAACACTGAGGCTCTCCCCAAATTTCTACGACGCTCTCAACGCCCTAGGCGTCTATTATTCTGAAAACGGTCAATACAAAAAGGCCATTGAGATATTTACACACCTGATAAACGACCCCTTATACCAGCACGCAGACGCCGCTATGTACAATAGGGCCCTAGTATGGGAAAGGGAAAGAGAAACCAACAAAGCTATAAACGACCTGAAAAACGCCATAATGTTTTCAAATTACCAGAACAAGCTTTTCTGGAAGCAATTAATAGCCATAGAAGTATCCCACAGGATGTACAAAAGGGCTTTAAATAGCCTGAAGACCATGGAACTCTACACAGGAAACTCAGACTACATAGCATATACAAAAGCCCTGTGCTACAAAGCACTGGGTATGACAAAACAAGCATTAATGGAACTGGACTCCATAACAAACAAGAAGTCACCATACTACTTACTCAAACTCAGGATGCTTAGGGATGTTGATAACGCTGATCACTGACTTTTCAGACTCCGGTGGTTTTGTAGCCCAAATAAAAATCACCATACTTAAAGAACTCCCTTCAGCTACTATCGTGGATGTAACACACAGCATCACCCCATTCAGACCCATTGAAGCAGCATACATACTCCTATCCATGGTCAGAATATCCCCTCCGGGAAGTGTACACATGGTCGTCGTAGATCCAGGCGTGGGCACCAAAAGAAACATCCTTGCTTTAGAATACAAAAAACAATTTATCATATCTCCGGACAATGAGGCACTTTCTCTCATCCTTCCGGAGAGTGTCACCTCCATTGATAAAACAAAATTATGTCCTAAAGGTTCTTCAACATTTGAAGCGAGAGACGTGATGGCAAGGGCAATACCTGTGCTTCTAAAATACGGACCCGCAAGCTTAGGAGGAAAAACCATGCTCAGCTGTAGTAATTTATTGCATCCCCAAGTCCAAGAAAACTCTGTAAGGGGACAGATAATACACATAGACAGATTCGGCAACTGTATATCAAACATAAGGGAAAATCACCTAAACAACTTTAGCTACATCAAGATAGGAAAAGTAACAATCAATCGCCTGTCAGAACATTACTGCTGCGGTAATGAACCCAAAGCAATTATAAACGCCAATGGTTTCCTTGAGTTCGCCATATTTAAAGGTAATTTCGCAGCCACATACAATATATCTTATCTTGAACCTGTTACAGTAACCCTTAGTAAATAAACCAAGGCAAGCATACAGGCATACACTATCAGCATGCCGATCCCACTGGGATGAATAGACAGTCCACCTATCCCAGAAAACAAATCCACCACATAAAATAATGGGCAAAGCACAATATGGAGTGCTTTAAACACAACCACTTCCAAACCATACACACCCATAGTGGCAATTATCATGCTCAAAAATGTACAGGGAATCACAACAAAACCAAAATACGGCACTACAACACTGTTAACAAAAGGGGAAAACAGGGAAACCCTACCAAAATAATAAGCGGAAAGCGGCACCGCAAAGATGCTCATAAGCAAAATAAACAGAACATATCTGAGCAGTTTACTGCCCCCAATCGAAGAAACAAAAATGGACAGAAAGATAGCAAAGAAACTCATGGCAAAAGACAAAACAAAGGAAGCAGAATGTAGAACCCTAAAATCAGAAGACACAACGAAGAGAAGAGCAACGAAGAATAAAACATTATATGCCATTCTTTCAAACCCTAAAACAAGAGAAACTATGAAAATAGCAACAAATAAAAAAGCTCTGAGAGATGGTATATTCATACCACTCATAACGAAATAGACAGAAACCGGAATAAAGGAAAGAAGCGAGGCTACAATCCCTAACCTATACCTCTCATAGAAACACTCCAGCCGGCCAATAAGAAAATAAAACAGCACATAAAATACACCGAACACAAACCCAATGTGAAGTCCGGACACAACCATTATATGAGCCGTTTGAGTGTTAACAAAGGGAGCCTTTATGCTCGCTTTCTCAGCTGTATCCCCAAACACAGCACTAGCCAGAAAAACAAAGTCTCTGCGAGGCAAAAAGTAGCGAAATTCTCTTTCGAGCCTTAGCTTTACATCTTCAATCATACTCATAAAGGATCGCCGAGCAATCGGTTCTATAGACGAAACATATCCATAATAATCAATACCCCTGGAGATAAGGTACTCTCTAAATCCCTTATCATCAACGAAACGAATAGATCTAAACCTCCCCTTGAAAAAAACCTCGTCGTATGGTAGAATGTTGTCATAAACCGGCGAGGCTATAGCATAGTAAGAATATTTCTTTCCTTTAATTTCAAAAGCAATTCTCTCTCCTTTACGCACCTTCATTACCATACCGGAAAATCTGCCTGAAACAGGAGGCATATGCCCTTGCCTACTAGTGAACGACGGAATGCACAATACCAAAAACAATACAGCAAAAGGCAAAGCCCTTCTATTGAACAGAGCAAGGGTAGCAATAGAGACAAAACCGATCACAATACCTAGTAGTATATTCCACTCCACCGCTATATACATACCCAGCAGAAAAACTAAAACGAAAAGAAACGGTATATCGTGGGAAATATCTTCTATCATTCAATAACTATGGAAGCATACCCCACCACACGGGAGTAATCTTTATTCACCTCACCACTTGTGGTATGCTCCACAAGTTCACCTTTTTTGGCACCAAGCAACTTAGAAGCAACAATAGATGCGTAGGCACACCCAGCACCACACATGGTTATATCATTGTTCCTCACTACATCCATAAGTCCATCTTCATCCAAGGATAGAATCCTTTCTACGGCCAACTCGTCCTTGAGAATAGTTGTCTTATGATCCTCATAGTGGTTAAAATCACTACTCACAACAATCAACACACTACCGTCATAAGCTTTTGAGGCCTTAGCCAGCGCTTCCCCAAGCAACCTTAACTCCTCACTATCCATTGTACCCACAACTACGGACACCACCCTATAATCGCCGTCGGAAATATAATCTACAAACGGTAACTGCACCTCTATACTATGCTCCCACAAATGCGCATAATAATCCAATTCAGCATTTGAATGTTCCACTATAACTCTAGCCAGCTCCTCATCACCCAAGACTTCCCCAAAAGGCATCCTGTATACACCGTTAAAAACCGATATAGAAGCACCCATACCCGTGTGATTCGGCCCAAGCACGATGTACCTATCAAAAGAAGGAATTTTACTATACACAGAAGCTGCAACAGCTCCAGAGTATACATAACCGGCGTGCGGGGCAATAATAACCTTGGGGTTATGGTA
>VAPK010687219.1_pt1 | contig 21409 bp, 15 predicted proteins | sample 3395031 | NCBI WGS metagenome assembly VAPK01 (sample SAMN08290443, study PRJNA428436) | hydrothermal vent metagenome | isolation source: Deep-sea hydrothermal vent chimney 1 | place: Pacific Ocean: Juan De Fuca Ridge
GCCAGGCCCAGATCTGCGGGCTAATGTAGAACAGGACCTTGATGCCGAGCTGTTTGGCGGTTTTGGCCAGGCGCAGATTGAATTCGGGATAGTCGGTGAGAAACAGTAGATCGGGCGGATCGGTTTTCAGGATTTCACGCATCTTGTTCAGCGCGCCGAAGATGACCTTGCGATGCGCCCAGATCTCTATCAGACCGACGACGGCCATTTCGGCCGAGTCTACCCGAATATCTACCCCGGCTTTACGCATGCATTCGCCGCCAATGCCGAAAAATTCCACTGAAGGATCTATGTTATGTACGGCCTCGACCAGACGGGCGGAGTGCTGATCGCCGGAGGCTTCACCGGCGATAATCATAATGCGCATGGGGGGGTTATTTATCAATGCCCTCTCCCCCGGCCCCTTTCCCGCAGGCGGGAGAGGGGAGATGAAAGCTCGGGGCGGCGCCATGCCCCCTCTCCCCCGTGGGGGAGAGGGCTGGGGAGAGGGGGACAAGATCGATACGCACGATTTAACCGGATCCGGATTTAGAGCGCGGACTCGATGACGCCGACAATTTCTTTCACCTGTTGATCATCGAGTTCAGGAAAGATAGGCAAAGATAGACAATGGTTTACTACATCCTCGGTAACCGGCAGATTGATATCGGCACAGAGTTCGGCAAACACTTTCTGTTTGTGCAGGGGAATAGGGTAATAAATAGCACAGCCGATTTGCGCATCAAGCAGTTTCTGCATAATCGCATCACGTTTGTCGCTGAGCAGGGTGTACTGATGATAGACGTGTTCACCTTTGCCGTCTTCATGCGGCGGGCTGACGAGATTTTTCAGTAGATTACTGTACTGATGCGCCGCGCGGCGGCGGCCTTCATTGTAGCTTTTCATGCGCTTGAGTTTGATGCGCAGGATGACCGCCTGTATTTCATCGAGACGGCTGTTATAGCCGATGATGTCATGGTGATAGCGTTCGCTGCTGCCGTGGTTGCGTAACTTCTTCAACTGCGCGGCAACTTCGTCATCGTTGGTGGTGACCATGCCGCCATCGCCATAGCAGCCCAGGTTTTTACTGGGGAAGAAACTGTGGCAACCGGCAATACCGATGCCGCCGGTCATGCGGCCATTGATAGCGGCGCCAAAAGACTGAGCGCAGTCTTCGACCACCTTGAGTCCGTGTTTTTCTGCAATGGCCATGATCTCATCCATGTCGGCAGGCTGGCCGAACAGGTGTACCGGGATAATAGCCGTAGTTTTATCGGTGATCGCAGCTTCAATTTTTCCCGGATCGATATTAAAGGTGTCCGCTTTGATATCAACAAATACCGGTGTGGCGCCGACATAGTCGATGGCTTCAGCCGTGGCGATAAAGGTAAATGCAGTGGTAATCACTTCATCATCTTTGCCGATGCCGGCGGCCAGCAGAGCCAGATGCAGGGCATCGGTACCGGAGGCGCAGCTGACAGCATGCTTGACGCCGAGATAGTCAGCCGCCTCTTTTTCAAAGGCCTGCACGTTGGGGCCGAGAATAAAATGAGAATTGTCGAAAGTTTCGCCCAGGGCTGCCTGGATTTCGTCTTTAAGTGTCTGATACTGACCCTTGAGATCAACCATTGGGATCATAATCTGAATGCCTCGTTAGTGCGTTGGTTTGCTTGAGCGGTTGCCCGGTTTATTGCTGGTTAAGCAGCCGGGTGATTTCGATAGCAGTTTCCAGTGCGCGCAGACCGGCCTGGCCACTGACAACCGGTTCTTTGTTGTTGCTGATGCAGTCAAGGAAGGAGCTGATTTCGCTTAGCAGGGCATCGCCCTGTTCGAAAGTGCATTCCTCACTGTTAACATCGGAAATGCCGGGAAACATTTCGCCGCTGCCCTTGCGGTACACGGCCAGTTTTTTGTCCTGAAAGTCGATGGAGATATAGGCATCCTGCTGGAACAGACGCATTTTGCGCTCGCTTTTTACACTGACTCGACTGGATGTGACATTGGCGACACAGCCGTTTTCAAATTCGATGCGGGCGTTGGCGATGTCGATGTCCTGCGACAGTACCTGCACGCCATTGGTGCTGATGTGTTTAACCGGCGAGGAAACAAAATCGAGAATAATGTCGATGTCGTGAATCATGAGATCCAGCACCACGTTGACATCGGCGCCGCGTGGATTAAAGGGCGCAATACGGTGTGATTCGATAAACAGGGGCTGTTTGAGAATATCCTCCAGCGCCATGATCGCCGGGTTGAAACGCTCCAGGTGGCCGATCTGGAAAATCAGATTATTGGCTTTGGCCAGTGCCACCAGTTTGCTCGCTTCTTCCACGGTGGAGGTGATGGGCTTTTCCAGCAGCACATGGATATTGTTTTGCAGAAAAAAACTGGCTACTTCGTAATGTTTTTGGGTGGGGACTACGATACTGACAGCATCCACCTTGCCGGGCAGATCATGATAGTCATGATATACCTCGATGCCATGCTCATCGGCAATGCCTTTGGCAACCTCCTGGTTCGTGTCACAGACTGCGACGAGTTGTGAAGCATCCAGTGAGGCGTATTTCTGGGCGTGAAACTTGCCCAGGTAGCCGACACCGATTACGGCGGTTCTGAGTTTTGTCATGTTTGAGTAGCGTGTTTCCGGGTTGTTTTCCGGGCTGTGAAAGGGATCCGGATTTTCTCATTCTGGCACTGATAAATCAATGATATAAGGCCACTGTACAAGATGAGGCCGGCAATGGGTTTGGGATAGCGAATATTTTGCGCTAAGCTTTTGCACATATTACATTATATTATAAGGGGTCGGCGTGAAGGTTTTGAGAAAAGATGAGCGGGTTGCCGGGGTGGATGAAGTAGGGCGCGGCCCGCTGGCCGGGCCGGTAGTGGCGGCGGCGGTAATATTGGATCCGAGGCGACCGATTGAGGGGCTGGCTGATTCGAAAAAAATCAGCGAAAAAAAGCGCGAGCGGCTGGCGCTTGAAATCCGCGAAAAGGCCCTGGCCTGGGCGCTGGGGCGCGCCGAAGTGGAGGAAATTGATGACATCAATATTCTTCAGGCCAGCTTGCTGGCGATGAAACGGGCGGTGGAACAACTGCACCCGATTCCTCACCGGGCGCTGATTGACGGCAATCGTTGCCCGCAGCTGGCCTGTCCGTCTGAGGCGATCATCAAGGGTGATGCCACGGTGGAAGTGATTGGTGCTGCTTCGATTATCGCCAAGGTGGCGCGGGATCAGGAAATGGTCGAGCTGGATATGCGCTACCCGGGTTACGGTCTGGCTCGGCACAAGGGCTATCCGACTAAAATGCATATTGCCGCGTTAGAAGAGCTGGGCGTGACCCATATTCATCGGCGCAGTTTCGGGCCGGTCAAAAGGTTGCTGGTCTAAACCGGACTGGTTTTGTCAGTATGTCACCGTCCTTTCACAGGCATTTGTTTTAATAGGAAAATCGCGTTATAAATAGGAAAACAGCAACTGTTCAGCTTCGTAGGTTGGCGCAGAGCAACGCGAAGCTCAACATTAAATAGCCCTGTGTTATGAATAGAAGATATTTGAAATTGTACTAAACAGTTTCCCAAAATCACTGCTGTTCCGTTAATGCTCTCTCCCCCCCTCGGGAAGAGGGTTGGGGAGAGGGGGCTTTATTTACCCCCCTCATCCTGGCCTTCTCCCCCCGGGGGGAGAAGGGATGGCTCCGATATTAGAATGCAGTCATTTCATGACTTCGATTAACAGAATATTCTCAGAATCAGAAACTTAGCAGATATCATTATAATGTTACCGGGACAGCAGTTACCCAAAATATATAGATAGCGGGAGAGATCTTTTCCGCGTATAACAAAGTTGAATACCCTTGCAGTTGCGTCTGTACCACGAATGTGAGAACAGCATGAACTTGCCCTTGATATTGAGACTGGATATAACCGGACAGCCGATAAACTGGATTCCCTGGCAGGAAGCGGTTTGCCTGTATGTTAGCGAGCGGGTGGCCTGGACGGCGGGAGAATACAAGTTTTCCCTGCATGGCGGCGTCAGTCGCCTGACCGGTGAAGTCAGCATTATTGAAATTAATTCTATTATTGCGGTCAAAGGTGAAAACCGCCGCGGCCTGCGTCATCTGGCTCCTCCGTTGAATAATCTTGAACTGTTTCGTCGCGATCACCATCTTTGTCTTTACTGCGGTAAGAGTTCCAGGGTTTCCCTACTGACCCGCGATCATGTCAAACCCGTTTCCCGCGGGGGTAAAAATCACTGGCTCAATGTGGTTACGGCCTGCAAACGCTGCAATACTCGCAAGGGCAGCAAGACGCCGGAAGAGGCGGGCATGCCCTTACTGGCGATTCCCTACGTGCCCAATGTGGCGGAGTATCTGGTGCTGCGTAATCGCCGCATCCTCGGTGATCAGATGGAATTCCTCAAGATGCAGTTCAATGAAATCGACCGCGAATGGAAAATGTAGGACTGCCGGTTTTTCTGCAGGCTTGTTTTTCGTCGTCTTTTTTTAAGCTATAAAGTTTCGTATGCAAGTGCGAATATTCCCTTTTGATTCTGCTTTAGTGTCAAGCTGTGGCCGGCTTGCTGTTGATTCTGGTGTGATGGTTAAGCTGTCAGCCTGTGTTGCCGATAGAAATATTCAAGAGTAAAGTTTTGATTGGGCCATGCGTATGAGCAAATGGTGCGATCCTTCTTCTTAAGCAGGAATATATCTGGTGCCAATGAAGGAATTATTGGAAAACAGCTATCTGTTCAGCGCCAACGCGCCTTTTGTGGAGGCGCAGTATGTCGAATATCTGCGCGATCCCGAAGCTGTCAGTAAGGACTGGCGACTGTTTTTTCAGGAATTACAGCAAACCGCCGGGGGTAAGGAAGCGGATCATGCCGCCATCCGTGCGGAGTTTGCTCATCGTATCAGGCCGTCAGTGGTTAGCGCGTCATCGGCATCCGCTGGCTTTGAGGCGCGCCAGGTTGCGGTGCTGCAACTGATCAATGCCTACCGTTTTCGCGGTCATCAGAATGCACAAATCGATCCCCTCTGCCTGCGGCAACAGGCGCCGGTGGCGGAGCTGGATCCGGCTTTTCACAAACTCACTGACGCGGATCTGGATACCCAATTCAATACCGGTTCACTGGTGGGACCGGCAATGGCCAGTCTGCGGGAAATCCTGGCTATTCTGCGCCGGACGTATTGCGGCCATATCGGTGTCGAATATATGCACATCACCGATACCGGCCAGAAACGTTGGTTGCAGCAGCGGCTGGAAAGCGATGAAGGCCAGGGTGCATTTTCACAGGCTGAGCAGCGGAACCTGTTAGGACAGCTGACTGCGGCCAGCGAGTTCGAAAAATATCTGCATACGCGCTATGTGGGGCAAAAGCGATTTTCCCTGGAAGGAGCAGAATCCCTCATCCCCATGTTGCAGCAACTACTGCACCAGGCGGGAGGGCATGGCGTTACCGAGGTGGTGCTGGGGATGGCTCATCGGGGACGGTTGAATGTGCTGACCAATATCCTCGGCAAATCACCCGCGTCCCTGTTCGAGGAGTTTGAAGGTACCAATGGGGAGGCGGATGACCAGGGTTCCGGTGATGTGAAATATCATCAGGGTTTTTCGTCTGATATCAGGACAGCGGGGGGAATCGTGCATCTGGCCCTGTTGTTCAATCCATCGCATCTGGAGATCATCGGCCCGGTGGTGGGCGGCTCTGTACGTGCGCGCCAGCATTTGCGCAAAGATAGTACGGGCGGCATGGTGCTGCCTGTGTTGATTCATGGCGATGCTGCTTTTTCCGGGCAGGGCGTGGTGATGGAAAACTTCAATATGTCGCAGGCGCGAGGTTTCAGCATCGGTGGCAGCGTGCATATCATCATCAATAACCAGATCGGCTTTACCACCAGTAATCCGCTTGATTCCCGATCCACCACCTATTGCACCGAGGTGGCGCGTATGATCCAGGCGCCAATTCTGCATGTCAACGGCGATGATCCCGAGGCGGTGGTGCGGGTAATGCGTATCGCACTGGATTTCCGCATGGTTTATCGCAAGGATGTGGTGATCGATCTGGTCTGTTATCGGCGTCATGGTCACAGCGAAGCTGACGAGCCGGCGGTGACCCAGCCCATGATGTATAAAAAGATCCGCCGGCATTCTCCCGTCAGTCGGCTTTACGCAGAACAATTAATCGAGCAGGGGGTATTGACTGCCGGTGAGGCGGATGAACTGATCAGCCGCTATCGGGCCAGGCTTGATGCCGGTGAGACCGTGGCGCCGGATATTATGACGGACAACTTCGACAAACCCTACTGGGTAGACTGGACGCCTTATCGTCATGCCAGATGGGACGAGCCGGTAGAAACTGCGATCGACAGCGCAAGAATAACATCCCTGGTAGAGAGCATGCTGCGTCTGCCAGACTCGTTGACGATACATAAACAGGTGCGGCGAATTTTCGATGAGCGGCGCAAGATGGCGGCAGGAGATTTACCGATGGACTGGGGCTTTGCCGAAACCCTGGCTTATGCGTCATTGGTGGATGAGTCCTGCCCGGTTCGGCTTTCCGGTCAGGACAGCGGTCGCGGCACCTTTTTTCATCGGCACGCCATTATTCACGATCAGCAGAATGGTTCCAGTTATACTCCCCTGCAACATCTATCAGATGAGCAGGCGGATTTTATCGTTATCGACTCGCTGCTGTCGGAAGAAGCGGTACTGGCGTTCGAGTATGGTTACAGCACGGCGGCACCTTATTCATTGGTCATCTGGGAAGCGCAATTTGGTGATTTTGCCAATGGCGCACAGGTGGTTATCGATCAGTTCATTAGCTCGGGGATGACGAAGTGGGGGCGTTTGAGCGGTCTGGTCATGTTTTTGCCGCACGGTTTCGACGGCCAGGGACCGGAGCATTCGTCAGCTCGGCTTGAGCGTTATTTACAGCTGTGTGCGGAAGACAATATCCAGGTTTGCGTGCCCAGCGAACCAGCGCAGATGTTTCATTTGTTACGTCGGCAGATGTTGCGCAAGTTGCGCAGTCCCCTGATTCTGATGACCCCCAAGAGTTTGCTGCGACACAAGTTATCGACCTCGCGTCTGCGCGAACTGAGTGAGGGTGCCTTTCAGGCGGTGCTGGCGGATCCCGATGCGCCTTCGGCAAAATCGGTTAAGCGGGTGATTATCTGTGCGGGCAAAGTGTTTTTCGATCTTTATGAAACCCGCAGCAAGCGCGCGATAGAAAATATAGCGATTCTGCGCATCGAGCAGCTTTACCCTTTTCCGGTCGAGGCTTTGCGCGAGGCGCTGGCCCCTTATGTGCAGGCCGATACTCTTGTCTGGTGTCAGGAAGAGCCACGGAACCAGGGTGCCTGGTTTTATATCGAACCGCTGCTCAGGCAGGTCCTGGGCGATAAACAAAGCTTGTCCCTTGCCAGTCGACCGGCGTCGGCTTCGCCGGCAGTGGGCTATCATAAAAAACATATTGCGCAATTGCAGGCGTTGGTCGATGTCGCGTTAACTCTAAATGGAGATAGTAAACATGCAGATTGAGGTAAAGGTTCCCAACCTGCCGGAGTCGGTGGCGGACGCCACCTTAATCAACTGGCACAAGAAAGCCGGCGATCCGGTGGCCCGGGATGAAAACCTGGTGGATCTGGAAACCGACAAAGTGGTGCTGGAGATCACCGCACCTGATGCAGGCGTACTTGCCGATATAAAACGCAGTGATGGTGATACGGTCGTCAGTGATGAGTTGATTGCGGTGATTGATACCGATGCGCAGTCTACACGACCGACACCTGAACCCGTCGCAACTGCCGTTTCGACCTCGGCAGAGAACAGCGCGGTTGCTGAACAGGTCGATGAAATGCCTTTGCCACTCAGTCCCGCAGTGCGCAAACTGGTGCGGGAGCATCATTTAAATCCTGCGCATATCAAAGGCAGTGGCCGGGACAGTCGAATTACCAAGGCCGATGTTATCGACTACCTTGATAAGGGCAAGGAGCCGCCAGTTGCACGGACTGAAGCTGTGCCGAGTATCAGCGGGGATCGTCCGGAACAACGGGTGCCCATGAGCCGCTTGCGGGCAAGGGTGGCCGAACGCCTGAAACAGGCGCAGAACACCGCCGCCATTCTTACCACCTTTAATGAAGTCAACATGAAAGCGGTGATGGAGCTGCGGGAGAAATATAAACAAGGCTTTGAAAAAAAATATGAGACACGTCTGGGCTTCATGTCCTTTTTTTGCAAAGCGGTAGTGGAAGCCCTGAAGCAGTTTCCGGTCATCAACGCCTCAATCGATGGCGAGGATATTGTTTATCACGGCTATTTTGATCTTGGCATCGCGGTCGGTTCACCGCGCGGACTGGTGGTGCCCATCCTGCGTGATGTCGAGAGCATGAGTTTTTCCGAAATTGAAATCGCCATACGGGATTTTGGGCAGCGAGCGAAAGACGGAAAACTGTCTCTGCAGGAACTCACCGGCGGTACCTTCAGTATTACCAACGGTGGCGTCTTCGGTTCCCTGTTATCCACCCCCATCCTTAACCCACCGCAGAGTGCGATCCTGGGGATGCACAAAATCCAGGAAAAACCGGTGGTGGAAAATGGCGAGATAGTGATTAGACCGATGATGTACCTGGCCCTGTCCTACGATCATCGTATCGTCGATGGACAGGATGCGGTGTTGTTCCTGGTCGCCATCAAGGACGCACTGGAAGATCCGACGCGGATGTTGCTGGAGATCTAAATAGAAAATGGAAGGAACAAATCAAATAACATTAACCACAGAGGACACGGAGGTACACAGAGGTTATTTTTGATGAAATGCAGATTTATTGCCTGAGTGATCTCAGTGTTAGAGCTTTCTCGTTGCCACGCTCCGGCGTGGGAATCAGGGGTAAATAACAAGGTTTTCTCTGTGAACCTCTGTGTCCCCTGTGGTTAAAAACACGATTGAACACTGGTACGCTTTATTTATAACAGGGGGGAGATCGGAATAACCCCTGACCCTGGAGTAACTCATGTCAGATTACGATGTCATCATTATCGGCGGTGGTCCGGGTGGTTATGTGGCCGCTATCCGCTGTGCGCAACTGGGGCTGAAGACGGCCTGTATTGACGAACGGGTGAATGAGCAGGGCGCACCCTCTCTGGGGGGCGTTTGTCTCAATGTTGGTTGCATTCCTTCCAAAGCCCTGCTGGACAGTTCCCATTATTATCATCGTGCGCGGCATGACTTTGCTAACCACGGTATTCAGATCGGCGATGTTTCCATCGATGTGACAACCATGATGCAGCGTAAGCAGCAGGTGGTCGAAACGCTCACGGGGGGTATTGCCCTGCTGTTCAGCAAACACGGGATCGACTGGCTCAAGGGGCACGGATGCCTGGTGGGTGAACACCGTGTACGGATTGATACCGGCATCGAGTCGGAGCGTCGGGAAATCAGCGCAGACAATATCATCATTGCCAGCGGTTCCTCGGTAGTTGAACTGGAAATGGCGCCTTTCGATGGTGAACGTATTGTGGATTCTACCGGCGTCCTGGCCTTTACCGACGTGCCTCCCCGGCTGGGGGTGATTGGCGGCGGAGTGATCGGGCTGGAACTGGGCAGTGTCTGGTCCCGTCTGGGTTCCCGAACCACGATACTGGCGCGAGGTGAGACTTTTCTACCCCAGGTGGATCGGCAGATTGCGCAGGCCATGTTGCGGAATTTGCCTGATTCCGATCTGCATCTGCATCTTGGCGCCCGAGTCAGGTCGGTTAGAAAAACCAGCAAACAGATTACGCTGAGCTGGGAAAATGCCGAGGGCGAACACAAATTGCAGGTGGATCGGTTACTGGTCGCCGTGGGCCGACGACCCAACAGCGCTGATATTGGTGCTGAGGCCGTGGGTCTGCAAGTCGACGGGCGCGGTTTTATCGACGTGGATGCAGAATGCCGAACCAACCTGCCAGACGTATTTGCCATCGGTGATGTCGTGCGGGGTCCCATGCTGGCGCACAAGGCATCGGCGGAGGGCGTGGCGGTGGCCGAGCGTATCGCCGGGCAACAGCCGCAGGTAAATTATGCAACGATTCCCTCGGTGATCTACAGTTGGCCGGAAGTCGCCTGGGTGGGACAAAACGCCGAGCAGTTGCAGGCCGACGGGATTGCATTTAATACCGGTGTATTCCCCTTTGCCGCCAATGGCCGAGCGCATGCGGCGGGGGATACCCCGGGCATGGTGAAAATTCTCAGTGATGCGCGCAGCGATATGATTCTTGGCGTACACATCTACGGCGCCCATGCCTCAGAGCTGATCGCCGAAGCGGTGCTGGCGATGGAATTTTCCGCCTCAGCCGAAGATCTGGCGCGCACCATCCATGCCCATCCCACGCTCGCCGAAGCGCTGCACGAAGCCGCACTGGCGGTAGACGGGGCTTCGCTGCATATATAAAATCGGTTTACCAGATGAGGTTGTTAGATTTTTCCTTCTGCTGGTGTGTCTTCTTGTTTGAGTAATCGTTCGCTTCGCCAAACTCTAACTACGTGTATCAATTTTTCTTCTCTTAGATATACCACCCTGAATGGGCTATGAATCAATTCACGAATTTTATCTGTATTGAATTCAGGCACTTTTCTACCAATATCAGGGTTTGCAGGTATCGTTTCGATATGCTCAATTATGCTGGCTATAAACTGCGCCCCTATATGTGGAACCCCCATCTCAGTGTAATATTCTATTATTGATTCCAGATCAGCATACGCAGAATCAGATATTAAAATTTTCAAGTTTTAATACCTAATTTCTTTTTAACCTCTTCAAGACTTTTCTCTTTTCCTTCTTTTATTTCCACTAAGCCCTGAGTTACGGCCTTCATAAAGGCTCGTTCTTCCTCAAGATTTTCATATTCTTCCAGCCCCTGTACTACTGCTACTCCACGACCTCTGCTTGTTAATAGTATTGGTCTATGAGTGTCTTGTGCTCGATTTACTATTTTTCCAGGGTTAACTTTCAAATCTGACAGTGGGACTATATCTTGAGAAAATTTGATAGGCATGTGCATTCACTCCAAAAGGTGCTGTTAGAGGCACCAATTATAGCACCTGTAAACAGGTCTTCAAGACAAATCTAACAAGCAATAACTTACCCTGGCTATGTTGTATTTTAAAAACATATATATTCTCTGTGTACCTCCGTGTCCTCTGTGGTTCAAAAAAACTTGCTTGTTTGCACTCCGATATTCAGTCCAATCGTTTGTCAAGACTTGAACTGATTGCGGTTTAGGCTGAGACTTCCACCCCATGTCTGCCTCTTTCGTTCACCTTCGATTACATACCGAATACTCTCTGGTCGACGGTATTGTCCGGGTCAAACCCCTGATGAAGGCCGTGGCCGAGGCGGGTATGCCGGCGGTGGCGATGACCGACCAGAGCAATCTGTTTGCGATGGTGAAGTTTTATACGGCGGCGATGGCGGCCGGTATCAAGCCCATTATCGGGGTGGACGTCTGGCTGCATAATGAACAGGAACCGAGCCAGCCGGACAGGCTGGTGTTGTTGTGTAAGGATCGAAGCGGTTATCTCAACCTGTCGCGGCTGATTTCCCGCGCCTACACCGAAGGTCAGCACCTGGGGCGGCCCATGCTGCAGCGGGCGTGGTTGTCGGGCAGCACGGACGGGTTGATTGCCTTGTCCGCCGGACGCGAGGGGGATGTGGGGCTGGCGCTGCTGTCGGGAAACGTTGCCCTGGCTAAAGCCGCCCTGATTCGATGGCAGGCACTGTTTCCGGATAGTTTTTATCTGGAACTGCAGCGCACGGGACGCGAGAACGAAGAAGATTACCTGCACGCGGCAGTGCAACTGGCCATCGACATGGATGTGCCGGTGGTAGCCACCAATGATGTACGTTTTCTCAAAGCCGCCGAGTTCGAGGCGCATGAGGCGCGGGTTTGCATCAATCAGGGCCGGGTGCTGGACGATCCCCGGCGACCGCATGATTATTCAGATCAACAGTACCTGCGCAGCGCAGACGAAATGTGCGCCCTGTTTGAAGATATTCCCGAGGCGCTGGAGAACACGCTGGCCATCGCTCAACGTTGCAATCTTGAACTGACTCTGGGCAAGAATTACCTGCCCGACTATCCGGTGCCCGAGGGCATGAGCATCGAGGATTTTCTGGCCGCTGAATCCCGCAAGGGGCTGGAAATTCGATTGGCCAAACTGTTCGATAGTACGGCCCCGGATTTTGCTGAGAAGCGCCGCCAGTATGATGAACGCCTGGAGATCGAACTCAAGGTTATTAATGGCATGGGTTTCCCCGGCTACTTTTTGATCGTGGCTGATTTTATTCGCTGGGCCAAGGATCACGCTATCCCGGTGGGGCCGGGGCGCGGTTCCGGTGCGGGTTCCATTGTCGCTTACGCCCTGAGCATTACCGATCTCGATCCCATTGCCTACGATCTGCTGTTCGAACGCTTTCTCAATCCTGAGCGTGTATCCATGCCCGATTTCGACGTGGATTTTTGCATGGAAGGCCGGGATCGGGTTATCGACTATGTGGCCGAGCATTACGGTCGTGACAAGGTCTCGCAGATTATTACCTACGGTTCGATGGCGGCCAAGGCGGTGATCCGCGATGTGGGCCGGGTGCTGGGCTATCCCTATGGCCTGGTGGATGGTATTGCCAAACTGATTCCTTTTGAAATCGGCATCACTCTGGACAAGGCGCTGGAACAGGAAGACGCCCTGCGCGAACGTTATGAAAACGAAGAAGACGTTGCCAGCCTGATCGATCTGGCGAAGTCGCTGGAAGGCTGCGTGCGCAACGCCGGCAAACATGCGGGCGGGGTGGTGATCTCGCCCACTAAACTGACCGACTTTACGCCGCTGTACTGTGAACAGGGTGGCGGCAGTCTGGTCACTCAGTTTGACAAGAACGATGTCGAAGCCGTGGGTCTGGTGAAATTTGATTTTCTTGGCCTGCGCACCCTGACTATTATCGACTGGGCCTTGCAGACGGTGAATCGCCAGCGCCAGGCGGTAGGTGAGGCGCCGGTCGATATTACGGCGATTCCGCTGGATGACGAAAAGAGCTTTGCGTTGCTCCAGGCCTGCCAGACCACCGCTGTGTTCCAGCTTGAATCCCGCGGTATGAAGGATTTAATCAAACGCCTGCAGCCGGATGATTTCGAAGATATTATCGCACTGGTGGCGCTGTTTCGTCCGGGGCCGCTGCAGTCGGGTATGGTGGATGATTTCATCAACCGTAAACATGGTCGTGCCAAGGTCGAATACCCGCACCCGGATATTGGCCCGATTCTTCAACCTACCTACGGTGTCATTCTATACCAGGAACAGGTGATGCAAATTGCTCAGGTGCTGGCCGGTTATACCCTCGGTGGCGCCGATATGCTGCGCCGCGCGATGGGCAAGAAAAAGCCTGAGGAAATGGCCAAACAGCGCACCATCTTTACCGAGGGTGCGGTCAAGCGTGGGGTGGAGGAAAAGACCGCCACCTATATTTTCGACCTGATGGAAAAGTTCGCCGGCTATGGTTTCAACAAGTCGCATTCAGCTGCCTATGCGCTGGTTTCCTATCAGACTGCCTGGCTCAAGGCCCATCATCCTGCCGCCTTCATGGCGGCGGTGTTGTCCGCCGACATGGACAATACCGACAAGGTGGTGACCCTGATCGACGAATGCGCCGATATGGATCTGAAGGTCGAGCCACCGAATATTAATCTTTGCAGTCATCGCTTTACCGTCGACGGTGAACAGACTGTAGTCTACGGTCTGGGAGCCATCAAGGGTGTGGGTGAAGCGGCTATTGAGAGTATTATTCAGGAGCGCGAGAAAAACGGTTCCTTCAGTGATTTGTTTGATTTCTGCAAACGCATTGAGCTGAAAAAAGTTAACCGCCGCACTCTGGAAGGGTTGATCATGGCCGGCGCGCTGGATGTGTTTGCCGAGAACCGTGCCACGCTGATGGCCTCTTTACCTGCGGCGCAGAAACTGGCGGAGCAGGAACAGCGTAATCGTGCCGCGGGTATTGATGATCTGTTTGCGATGGCGCCGAATTCAAATGCCGGAGTGGCGGCTTCGAGTGTAGAATATAAGCGGCAAGCGGAATGGAGTGAAGATCAACGCCTGGCCTGTGAGAAACAGACCCTGGGCCTGTATCTCACTGGTCATCCCATCAATCGTTATCTGGATGAACTGGGGCAGTTTACCAGTGCCCGTATCGTGGATTTGAAACCGGCGAAAAACCAGACTGTGGTGGTGGCTGGGCTGATCGTCGCCATGCGTAGTATGAACACCCGGCGTGGTGATCGCATGGCTTTTATCACCATTGATGATCGCAGTGCGCGTATCGAACTGGCGGTATTTTCCGAAGCCTTCAATCAGTATCGTGATCTGCTGGCGAAAGACAAACTCATCGTGGTCGAAGGCGAAGTCAGCCTGGATGACTACAGCGGCGGTTTTAAAATGAGCGCCAACAGCATTTATGATATTAACCAGGCGCGCACGCGTTTCGCTAAACGTCTGCTGGTCGAGGTTGAACAGCAACGTGCCGGCAATGGTTTTGTGCGCGAGTTGCAATCCACCTTGATGCCGTTTCGGGATGGTCTGTGCCCGGTGGTACTGGATTATCGGCGCCCGGACGTGCGCGCGCAGCTTCTGCTGGGTGAAGATTGGCGGGTACAACCGAGTGATGAACTGTTGCAGCGTTTGCGGGAAATGCTGGGCGAAGAACAGGTGCAGATGGTTTACTCGTGATGGTGTATTATTCAGACGAACAGGTAATTTTATTATGAGTGAGAACAGTCTCTTTAAACTACTGGGTATGAAAGTGTTAATCGGGATTATTGGTTTTATTGCATCGCTTGCTTCGGTGGTCATGTTGGCGCTTTATTATTATCCGGGTTAAGTCAGGGCCTGGTGATAAGACGAACGATATTTAAGGAGAATTAATAATGAGTGAGGTTGAGACAGAAATCGATTATGGGCCGCTGACTGTTCTGATCGGAGTGTGGGACGGCGGACAGGGAGAAGACATTGCGCCGGAGGAAGACGGCGAAGAACATAATCCCTATTATGAAACGATTGCATTTGAAGCGATTGGTGATGTGACCAACGCCGAATCACAGACGCTGGTGGCGCTGCATTATCGTCAGATCGTCAAACGCAAATCGGATGATAAAGTTTTTCATGATGAAACCGGCTACTGGATGTGGGATGCCGAGAGCGACACGGTCATGCACTCCCTGACTATTCCCCGCGCCGTGGCGCTGCTGGCCGGCGGCAAGGCGCGCAGGGAGGGCGATGCCACGGTGTTTGAAGTTTCAGCCAGGCTTGGCGATTCCGACTGGACTATTGTGCAGTCTCCGTTTATGCGGGACCGGGCAAAAACAACCGCCTTTGCGCATACCATTAGCGTGACGGCGGATGAACTTATCTATGCGGAAACCACGATGCTGGATATCTATGGCCGCAGTTTCGAACATACGGATAAAAATATCCTCAGCCGTCGTACTTGAAATACATTAGCTGCAGGACGGCGCAGGCCGGGCTGGAACGAAGCCTGAATATAGGGCTTCATATTATTCAGTCCAGGCTGCGATTTAGTTCCAGATTGTGAAGTGAAATTATATTTCCACGCCTTTTCGAATTTTTACCCGCGACAGTTCGCCCTGATGTTCGACGTCGATGAGTATATGTCCATAGGTATTGCACCAGCTCGGCAGATAACTGGTGAAAGCATGATCGGTAATGCTTAGTGATACATCGTCACCGATACTCATCATGTCGAGATTTTGCTGTAACAGTTGCAGCGGTGAGGCAAAACCTACATGCGTGGCATCGACCTCGATAATATTGCCGGTGGCCTGGATGAATTCTGTAATACACTGTTCGCCATAGGCGACTTCCGGCACCAGGCGCTTGCCGGTGTGGATTTCCCGAGTCAGAGTGTTAAATGTGAGGGCGCCGCCTGATAGCGTATAGACGTCTTTGAAACCGGACTGCTTCAGAATCCGCAGCGCCAGATAGCTTCTGAAGCCGGTGCGGCAATATATATACAGTTTTTTATTTTCCGGAATGTCTTCCAGTTCGCCACGCAGACAGGATAACGGTATGTTGATGGATTCGGGGATATGCCAACGCTCGTATTCGCACTCATTGCGCACATCGATGACTACGTCATCACTTCCAAATGCAGCAAAATCTTCTGCGTACCACTGCGGTGCATCGCCTTTCAAGAGGTTGCTGGCGACGAAACCGGCCATGTTGACCGGATCTTTTGCCGACCCATAAGGCGGGGCATAGGCAAGTTCCAGCTCTTCCAGATCATAAACCGTAAGCCCCGCGCGTATGGCTACCGCGAGTACGTCAATGCGTTTATCGACACCGTCGAAACCGATAATCTGTGCCCCCAGTATTTTGCCGTTGTCGGGCGAGAATAATAATTTAAACTGCATGGCTGAGGTGCCGGGATAGTAATTGGCATGACCGGCCGGATGAGTGTAGACTTTTTCGTAAGCGATAGCGGCGGCTTTTAAACGTTTTTCATTGGCACCGGTTGCCGCTGCGGTCATGTCGAAGACCTTAAGAACCGAGCTGCCCTGCACGGCGGTAAACGAGGTTTTCTGACCGCATATGTGATTGGCGATAACTCTGCCCTGGCGGCTGGCGGGACCGGCTAAAGGTAACAGGGTTGGCTGTCCGGTTATTAAATCCTTGACCTCGACGGCATCACCTGCAGCATAGATTTCCGGGTTGGAAGTACGCATATACTGATCGACTTTTATACCGCCCAGTTTGCCGATTTCAAGACCGGCTTTTTGGGCCAGAGTAATATTTGGTTTGACGCCAACCGCATTGACCACAAAATCAACGATAATGTTCTCGCCGTTCTGTAATTCACAGTTTATTTTCCCCCGCTCATCATGATAGGCCTTGATGCTGTTGGACATATACAGGCGCACGCCGTTACGGGTCATGTGACCTTCCAGATCATTGGTCATTTCCTTATCCAGGAACGGCAGAATCTGTTCGCCGAGTTCCACCAGATGAACCAGCAGGCCGCGTTCACGCAGATTCTCGGCTATCTCGACACCAATAAACCCGCCGCCCAGCACCAGTGCGGCTTTTGCCCGGTTATCTACAATACGTTTTATATTGTCCATATTGTTAACGTTTTGCAGAGTAAATATTTTGGGGTGGTCATCGCCCGGGATGGGCGGACGCACGGGAGAGCCGCCGGGACAGAGCACCAGTTTGTCCCAGCTTTGCTGGAATTCGTCCCCTGTTTTCAGGTTTTTAACCGTGACAGTCTTTTCCTGGGTATTAATATCGATAACTTCAGACAGAATTTTAACGTTAATATTAAGTATCAGTCTGAGTTTGCCCGGGGTTTGAACCAATAGGGATTCGCGTTTCTGAATCACGCCGCCAATGTGATAGGGCAGCCCGCAATTGGCGTAGGAAACCTGTTCCCCGCGTTCGTAAACCGTAATATCCGCGTTTTCGTCAAGCCGGCGCAAACGAGCGGCGGTGGATGCACCACCCGCCACTCCACCCACGATTACAATTTTCATATCCTCTCCTGTTAGCGATAGTTGATTGTCAGTAACATGAGGCGCGCAGCGTCATGCCGGTAAATATTCAGGACTTTTGCAAAATGGTAATTAGTGATGAAAATCAGATTTTTTATCGGACACCGCAAAAAAAACCTTAGGAAAAACAGGTTAAGATGCAAATTGCAGTTAAATGCGGGGATAATTTCGCCTCGGATGAGGCCGGCAAGGGGCTTAACAGGCCTTATCCCCCGCGGGGATAAGGGTGATTCTGATTCAGGATGCGGTTTTTGGAGGCGCTGGACTACCAGATATAAAACATCATAATCCAGCTTAAACCTACCAGACTGGCGCTGCTCATAATAATGCTCCAGGCAGCCAGTTGTCGCCAGCGGGCTATTTTCTGCTGGATAAGCAGACGCCAGAGCAGGGATGCACTCCAGATATAGGCGAGGATTAACAGGCTGGCGCGCAACTCGGGAATACCCACCAGTTCGAGGTGTTCAGCCTTGAGCATGCTCAGGGTGAGTGAAGACAGGCCGAGGAAAATACTGAGGCCTGCCAGGGGTGTCAGGGCGTAACCCAGGCGCCAGGGGAGGGGGCCGTCTTCTTTAAGGATGCGTCCGGCCAGCCACAGTCCGGCCAGGATCAGGCCGCCGATACTGAGGGCGGCGGCGCCGATGTAAAGCAGAATACTGGCGCCGTCCAGCCAGCTGAAGACATCGTTGGTCTGGGGATAATGAGTCAGCAGCCACCAGGGGGCGTTGTCATCCAGCATCCAGAAACTGTCTCGTTCGATCAGCCATTCGGCGATGCTCTGTTTCATTTGCACGAACCAGGGGGAGGCGGACCACTGGAAGGCGCCGGTGGCGACGCCGAGCATGCCGAACAGCAGCAGAAGTATGTCCCAGTGATTAGTATCTTTCTTTTCAATAGAAAGAATTTCCGTATTTACTGGGCGGGTTTCCAGGCTGACAGCATTGCGATAGCCACTGCAGCGACCGCACATATGGCAGGCGCTGTTGCCGGTCATGGCGCGGACATTGATAAGCGGCGCGCAGTCCACCGCCGGGGTGCGCCGCGGCGCCTGTTTCCAGGCTTCTCGATCCACCTGGAAATGGATCGGCGCCAGTCGTGAGAGCAGGGAGAACACGCCGTTGGCGGGGCATAGATGGCGGCACCAGACTCGTTTGCCGCGTCCGTAAATAAAGCCGACCAGCATGGCTGCGAGGGTGGAGCCGCCGAGAATCAAGAGGGCCGCCTTGGGATATTCATAGACGCTTATCAGTTGGCCGTAGACGGTGGTGAGTATAAAGGCGACGAAGGGCCAGCCGCCCCAGCGCATCCAGCGGGGAATGGTATGACCCAGACCGTAGCGGCTCGACCATTCGCTTAAGGCGCCTTCGGGACAGAATACACCGCACCAGATCCGCCCCAACAGGATCATGCTGAGCATGACGAAGGGCCACCAGATCCCCCAGAACAAAAACTGGGCGAACAGGATCAGGTTTTCATAAAAATGCGCATAGTCTTTGGGTAGCGGCAGGAAGGCCGGCCAGATCAGCAGGCCCAGATAAAAAACCACCACCACCCACTGAACAGCCTGGATTAGAGTCCGCTGGGCCTGCATAAAATCGCCCAGGCGCTGTAGCCAGGGGCGGCGGGGAAGGGGCAGGTTTTCAGCGATTTCATTCATGAGGGCGGTTCCGGGGGGATGTTTGCTTTTTTATCTTCAGTTGGCACGGGAGCAGAGTTCAGTCGGTCGCCGCAGCAGGAAGCTGACCAGCAGCCAGTAGGCGGCATAGATCAACAGCAGCATTAACGCCGGGTGGGCGCGGTAGCCAGTGAAGGCGGCGACGAGTCCGCCCAGACGGCTGCTGTCGTCGAGCAGAAAGCTGCTGTTCCAGACGGGATCAACCAGTGCCGGCAGCCAGCCGAGGCCGATCATCCGATCGACGCCGTCGACCAGCAGGGCGGAGGCCAGTAACAGCAGCAGGATTTCGCTGAAGCGGAAAAATACTTTCCATGAGAAAAATCGACTGCCCTGTGACAATAGCCAGAAACTGAGGAAGGCGAGAACAAAGCCGCCGACGGCGGCTGCGATAAACTGCAGCCGGGCATCGCCGCTTTGTGCCAGCCCGGCGCCATAGAGAAAAATTACCGTTTCGGCACCTTCGCGACCGACGGCAATGGCCGCCAGTGCCGCCATGCCCCACCAGTTGGCCTGCTCATGCGCGCGTTGCATGCCGGCTTCCAGATCGCGTTTGAGGCTGCGCCCGTGACGACGCATCCAGAGCACCATTTGGGTGATTAAAGCTGCGGCGATCAGCATGATGGCAATCTGAAAATATTCCAGCGCCTCGCCCGCCAGCTCGCTTTGCACTTTCAGCATAATGAAGGCCAGGGCCACAGCCAGGGCGATGCCCGCCACCACGCCGCCCCAGAGAAAGTGCATGCCCTGGCCGGTGTCTTGTTGATTTTTCAACCAGGTGTAGAGAATGCCGATCACCAGCATGGCCTCGATGCTTTCTCGCCAGACAATAAATACAGTGCTGCCCATTACTTTTCTCCGTGATGTTTCCGCTTGCTTTATTCGGCCACGATATGCCCTTGCGCCGTGTCGGGATGAAACTCACCGAAGAAGCGGTAGCGACCGGGTTTCAGCGGGGCGAACACGACTGAACGGGTCACGCCTTCGGCAATCACCGATTCCTTGCGCAGTTCCTTGCTTTCAAATTCTTCCGCTCCCGGACCCTGGTTGGTAATGACGATTTTGAAACGGGTGCGGGCCGGAACAGTAATGGTTTCCGGTTCAAAACGGCCATTCTTAATGATCAGTTTATAGGCTGGCAGGGCAGCTTGCGCGCCGGCAGACAGCAGCAGCCCGGCCAGTAAAAGTACGGATGCTAAAGTTGATGAGGCAGGGCGGATTCTGTTCATAGGGGTTCTCTTGAAAATTAATAGTTAAGCTGCACTCGCAGGCCGTAGGCGGTTATGCCTGAAGCGGTCTGATTGCCGCCGGGTCGGCGGATATGTTGCAGGTTGGGCGAAAGTTCGAATTGCTTGTTGATACGGTAGCGATAGAAGATCTCGGCGATCTGTTCAGCGCCACTGGCGTTAAAGCCTGCGATGCTGTTTGAAGCCGGTTTATAGTCTGCGCTAATAACCAGCCAGCCCAGAGCCAGGCCGATAGCATCGCCGCCCCGGCTCCAGTAACTGCCGCCAAAATCGGCGCCGACAGTCAGCGTACGGTCAAATTTTACCCGGCCCTGAGTTTGCTGACCGAAACGGGCAAAGACGGTAGTGTAGTCAGCAACTTTCTGATCGAGGCTCAGGCCAAAACCGGCATGCGTTTTTTCCGTACCGTCGAAATCTTTGCCGCGACCGTTACGCCAGTAATAAAGACGATAATTAGCTTCCAGACCGCCGAAAAAACGCTGTCCGGTTTCGGCCTGCACAATGATAAAAGGGCTGGAAAGGGAATTTTCAAAACGGGCACCCTTGCCCGCGCCGAAGATGCCCATCGACAGGCTATAACGTTGAGGCCGGTAGTTATCGTTAAACCAGGCCAGACGCAGCCCCGGTGAGAAACCAAAATCATCGACGCCAATATCGCTGCCTGCGTCGAGCAGGGGATTATGCACAAAAGCCTGATTCATGAAGCCGCGAGTTTCATCGTCGGCGATGGCGTTTTGATCGAAAAATATAAAAGGATCGATTTTGCCGAAGTTCAGTTCCAGATGTTGACGCGAGAGATCCGGGTTGCCGCCCAGGGGCAGGGGAATATTGAGTTGGTACCAAGCCTGTGCCAGGAGCACGGTGCTGTCGGCGGTGGCAGTACCGGGGCGCTGGAAACTGGTACTGTTAAAGGAAGAA
>VAPK011027438.1_pt1 | contig 21394 bp, 19 predicted proteins | sample 3395031 | NCBI WGS metagenome assembly VAPK01 (sample SAMN08290443, study PRJNA428436) | hydrothermal vent metagenome | isolation source: Deep-sea hydrothermal vent chimney 1 | place: Pacific Ocean: Juan De Fuca Ridge
AAAGCCATCAATTTCTTATCCATATTATTGTTACATTCCCACTGATACTATAAATTGCCACAGCCCCGCACATCACGCTAATGGTTTAGGCCTCCCACACCGATAAGTCAACTCGACACACATTATCAAACCACCAGTATCGTATCGCATCAAAGCATAAGTAATTACTTATCGTTCCCAGAAGAATATCTGAATTAACTTATATTTTAGACTCTGTATACTACACGCCAGTTATGCGGTTTTTCTTACCGATAGACCGTGCTGAATTGCATAGGAGCAACGAAAAAATGAGCGTTGATATCGAACAATACAAGATCACAGAAGAACCTTATTACGAAGCCATGGGTAATGAAGTTGCTTTATACGAAGCCGCTTATGAAGCGCGTATGCCCGTTATGGTTAAAGGCCCAACGGGTTGTGGTAAATCGCGCTTTATTGAGCATATGGCTTATAAATTAGGTAAACCCTTAATTACGGTTGCCTGTAATGAAGATATGACCGCTTCTGATTTAGTCGGCCGTTATTTGTTAGACGCCAATGGTACGCGTTGGCTAGACGGCCCGTTAACCACCGCTGCTCGCATTGGCGCTATTTGTTATCTGGATGAAATTGTTGAAGCCCGTCAGGATACTACGGTTGTGATCCACCCATTAACCGATCACCGTCGCACATTACCACTAGATAAAAAAGGTGAACAGCTCGAAGCTCACCCTGATTTCCAACTGGTTATTTCTTATAACCCCGGCTATCAAAGTATGATGAAAGATCTCAAGCAATCGACCAAACAACGTTTTACCGGTTTGGACTTTGACTACCCTGATTCAAAAGTTGAAACCGCCATTGTTGTTAAAGAAGCCGGTATTGATGAAGCCATTGCAAGCAAGTTAGTAAAAATTGCGCACACTGCTCGCCACTTAAAAGGCCATGGTTTAGACGAAGGTATCTCAACACGGTTACTGGTGTATGCAGCAACATTAATGAACAAAGGTATCGAAGCAAAATCGGCTTGCCAAATGGCATTAGTGACACCCATTACCGATGATAAAGATATCCGCGATACATTGATTCATTCAATTGATAGCATTTTTGCCTAAGTCTTGAATAAAGCAATGACAACTGAAACTGAATACTCTGCTTATCGCAAAAAATTAAAGTGTAGCTTTGAGCAAATTGAAGATTGCTTTGACGACTACATGAAAGATGCTTTGCGTAATTTAAGTAATGAAGGCGTTGAACAATATTTGTCTGGCGCATCACTGGTTTGTATGATTGGCCGTGGCTGGGAGCCCGTTTCAATTTACCTCGAAGAAATGCCACAAATGGCACAGCATTTAGGTGAACCGATTCTGGATATTATTTCCAAACAAGTCTGGGACATGTCACGTTCTCCAAACGGTAAAGCCATTCCACCGTTTATGCAGTGTTTGCCTGAAGCCTCTCGTCGGCTTGGCACACTCAAACAAATGCAGTACTTTCTCGATATTATTTTCGAGATGTTAGAAACCACCACCACATCGGTACATGGCCACCATAAAACACATTCAAGTCAGGGCTTCCCTGAGTTGCTAAAACAAATACCCTTTTTATTAAGCCAATTATCACTTGAAGGTTTAAAAAACTGGATTGAATACGGTGTGCGTAACTACAATAACCATCCCGAGCGGCAAAAAGATTATTTCAGCCTGCAATCAGCAGACAGTAAAGCCATGTTACAACGTGAACGTCATGGCACATTGTATATGGACTCTGAACGCCAACTCGATATGTATATGCGCAGTATGTGGCAGGAAGAAGAATACTTTGTTCCTTATTCACTCGGCTTCGACGAACTACGCAAACCACAACCGTATTATGATAACCTCGGTATGCGTATTCCTGATGTCTATGACGACATTAACGGTGTTAGCGGTATTAACCGTTATCGCATAACGCTCGCTCACATGGCCGGGCATAAACGTTGGACGACTCGACAGGTTGCCGATAATTTATCTCCCTTCCAGCGTATTGCGGTTGAAACATTTGAAGACTCACGCGTTGAATATTTAATTCTTAAAGAATATCCCGGCCTGCGAAAATATTTTCTTGCACTACATCCCAAACCGATTGAAGGTGATTGTGATAACGAAAAAGAATCCTGTGTACGACATCGGTTAGCCATGTTATCCCGCGCTATTCTTGATAAAAATCATGGCTACCAGAATCCTTTTATTCTTGAATATATTGAGCAATTTTTTGACATCTTAAAAGAAAGTCATTCAAGCACCAAAGAAATGCTGAACCTTGCTATTTCATTTACCGCCAAGACCCGTTTACAAAGTGATTTGTTACCCAGTGTGCGTTTTGAGAATACTGAAATAGATTATCGTGATGATAACCGTCATATGTGGATATTTATCGAAGAAAATGATGAAGCCGAAGACGATACCAGTGAACCACAAAGTCAGGAAACTATCGAGCCCGAAGGTTTACCACCACGTCATTACCATGAATGGGATTATCACACCACTAGCTTTAAGCCTGATTGGGTAACCTTATACGAATCCTTACATGCTCCGGGAAATGCAGCGGACATCGATAAAATTCTGGAAAAACATGCGGCGTTAGCAAATTATTTAAAACGTATTCTAGATTTGTTAAAGCCACAACATTATGTGCGTATTCGCTATCAGGAAGAAGGCAGTGAACTCGATCTAGATGTTGCGATTCGCTCAATCATTGACTTCAAGAGCGGCGCACAACCCGACCCACGTATTAACATGAGCCACAAACATGATGGCCGTGATATTGCGGTGCTATTACTAATGGATTTATCTGCCTCACTGCATGAGATACCCGAAGGTAGCACACAAAGTATTTTGGAACTTAGCCGTGAAGCCGTAACCTTGCTCGGTTGGTCGATTGAACAACTTGGGGATAAATTTGCGATTGCAGGCTTCCATTCAGATACACGCCATAATGTGCGTTACCATCATATTAAGGGATTCACCGAACATTGGGATGACAGTGTAAAAGCCCGTTTAGCTGCCATTGAAGCAGGCTTTTCAACCAGGATGGGGGCTGCCATGCGTCATGCAAGCCATTATTTAGAAGCTCAAAAAGCCGATAAGAAATTACTTTTAATTTTAACCGATGGTGAACCAGCCGATATTGATGTAACCGATGACCGGCTGCTAATTGAAGACACCCACAAAGCGGTTGAAGAACTTTCTAGCAAGGGCATTTATACCCACTGCATTAGTCTAGATAAAAAGGCAGATGATTATATTCAGGATATTTTCAGCCCAACCGGTTACACCGTAATCGATAATATTGATAAGTTGCCAGAAAAATTACCTAAATTATTTATGTCGTTAACTGCATAAGTAACTTTAAAGAAACATGAAAAACACCATCACAGCAAGCGTTCACTTCTCTTTCAAAGGTGAACAACATACACCGTCGATTCGTATTGAACTTGATGAACACTTACGATCCTCCGGGAAACTACCCAATTTTTATCCATTAATTGCCAATAAAAATAATTTTGATCTTTATTCTTATGAATACGAAATAATGCAATCTGTCGAAATAATATTTAGTGAACCCACCGGACTGATTAGTCAATTTATTATTAATGGGCAACTTAATACCGATGCGTTTATTTCTACTTGGCAAGAGAACCAACGGCTTGAAAAATTATTAAACATCACAAAAAAATATATGAATATTACTGATTTAGAGCAACATCCAGACTTAAAGAAAGCCATGCTTGCAGCTTATCAGCTAGGCAAACAAGACATCACTTAAAATAATTTAACTAAAATACAGGTTACATAATGAACACAAACACCAAACAACCACGCAATATACCCCAATCTATTATGGCCCAATCTATCTTTTGGAGTCGATGGTTACAAGCACCTTTATACCTTGGTTTAATCGTTGCTCAAGGTGTTTATGTTTATCACTTTATGATTGAACTGAGCCACCTAGTTGCTAAAGCCGCAACCATTGGTGAAGCTGAAATTATGCTGATTGTTTTAGGCTTAATTGACGTAGTGATGATTGCAAACTTACTCATTATGGTCATCATCGGTGGTTATGAAACGTTTGTTTCACGACTTAATCTTAAGGAACACCCGGATCAACCTGAATGGTTATCACATGTAAATGCCGCGACAATGAAAATTAAATTATCAATGGCTTTAATTGGTATTTCATCTATTCACTTACTTAAAACATTTATTAATGCCGAGCATATGAATGAAACAACGATACAATGGCAAGTACTGATTCATTTAACCTTTATCGTTTCTGCTGTTGCCATGGCTTATACTGATCGCATCATGACTAAAAATTTAATCGACGCACATAAAAACCCTGCTCATGATTAAATAATTGTGCCTATTCATCGTTAACATTGCATTCGAATATAACATGAGTAAAACTGTTATTGATTTAATCCGTCATGGTCAACCACAAGGTGGTCACCTTTATCGTGGGCATAAAATTAATGATCCACTCAGCGAAGAAGGTTGGCAACAAATGTGGCAAGCGGTTGGTGACTATAACCAATGGCAACAAATCATCAGCTCACCACTGTTGCGTTGTACCGAATTTGCAACGCAGCTTTCCCAAAAAAACAATATTCCATTACAGATTGAAGATGATTTTAAAGAAATAGGGTTTGGCTCATGGGAAGGCTTAAGCCGTGAACAGGTTAAGAAAAATAATTTATTCGAATATAATAATTTTTATGCCGATCCCGTTAATAATCGCCCTGCCAATAGTGAAAATTTGAATACATTTATACAACGTGTGATCGCATCTTATCTAAGACTGGTTGAACAATTTAAAAATAAAAATATTTTAATCATTGCACATGCCGGTGTTATTCGTGCCATCCTTGCACACATTATTAAGACACCACCACAGGGAATTTATAACTTTAAAATAAATAATGCAGTGATCGCACGGATACATGTCAATTTAGAAAAAAAATCAAATGAAATAATATTTATCAATCACTCTTTTTAAATATAACTTCTTGAAGTCAGACATTTATTTTTTATTTACAATTATAGTAATCACTCCGTTTACGCAATACCGTTAAAGCAACCGATGCTTCAGTAAAGCCGCTTTCTGCAGACTGAACCCACCAACGTTCAGCTTCACAATAATTTTTTGCACCGCTATCACCATTCGCATAAATGGTTCCAAGGTTAAATTGAGCAACCGCATCGCCACTGGTTGCGGCTTTACGCCACCATTTCATTGCTTTAACAATATCTCGCTGTACACTTCCTTGCCCCATGGCGTACAAAATTCCAAGATTATATTGCGAGTCAGCATTGCCTTGTAAAGAGGAAATCATCCACCACTTCATTGCTTTTCCTAAATTCGCTTCGACACCTTCGCCTTTCGCATACGCAACCGCCAAATTATGCTGCGCACGATCATCACCACCGATAGCCGCTAGGCGATACCATTGATAAGCAACCCGTGCATTGCCACCCGATTTATCTCCAATGTCATATAACACACCCAGATAATATTGTGATGCACTATGCCCACGCATTGCCAACGGTTCAAACAAACGTAAAGCCAGTGCATATTCCTGATTGAGATACGCTTTTACACCTGCATTGAATTGTTCATTTTGAACTTGCGCATTCGCACTTATTTGAATTAAACCCATACCTTTATTGATGGCTTCCATTTCTGAATAACTAGTCTTATTCAAGGTTGGTTTTGTTGCTGAATGTGCTATTTGCTGCCCAATAATCAATATCAGTAAAAACGTTGCCAATAACATCAGCATGTTTATATTTTTTGTGGTATTTCTTTGATCGCGTTTAGCTTTAGTCTTTAAGCCTAAAACATGCTTTGTTGCAAGCTTCTTACGTTGTATACCCATGGCAATTACCTCCAACGACCACTGTCGTAACATTTGGAACGTCCGTATCTGTATTATCGACTGGAAAGTAAAAGACTTTAAATTATTGAATTATTGGGATAAATCAAAAGCTTAGAAAATGAAATAGAAGGATTGGTATATTTTTGACGCTACACAGACAGCCAGCTACAGAGGCATAGCAATATTATATTTAAAATTTATAAAAAAAGGGGAGCTATAAAGCCCCCCCTTTCCATACTATAAGATAACTTATTTATAGTAATTGATCATGGTCTCTAAAGAGTCAACTTTAATTTTGTCTGCATTGCCAGCAGAACCAAAAGCTTCAAAACGTGCTAAGCAAATACCTTTCATTGCGGCCGTTGCTTCTTTAAGGAATTTACGTGGGTCGAAGTTACTTGGGTTTTCAGCCAAATGCCGACGAACAGAACCGGTTGATGCCATACGTAAATCGGTATCAATATTGACTTTACGCACACCCGATTTAATACCTTTAACAATTTCCTCAACCGGCACGCCATACGTTTGGCCCATATCACCACCGTAGTTATTAATAATTTTAAGCCATTCCTGTGGCACTGACGATGAACCGTGCATAACAAGGTGAGTATTAGGTAATTTCGCATGAATTTCTTCAATACGATCAATACGTAAAACTTCACCATCAGGTTCTTTTGTAAATTTGTAAGCACCGTGAGAAGTACCAATTGCAATTGCTAAAGCATCGACTTTTGTTTGTTCAACAAAGTCAGCCGCTTCATCAACACTGGTTAACAGCATATCTAAATCTAATTTACCTTCTGCACCGTGACCATCTTCTTCACCCATTTCGCCTGTTTCTAATGAACCTAAGCAACCGAGTTCGCCTTCAACCGATACACCACCAGCATGTGCCATTTTTACAACTTCTTTAGTAACAGCAACATTGTATTCAAAACTTGAAGGTGTTTTCATATCCGCTTCTAAAGAACCGTCCATCATAACTGAACTGAAACCAGACTGGATTGAACGCAAGCACACTGCTGGCTCTGAACCATGATCCTGATGCATAACAACAGGAATATGTGGATACATTTCAATCGCAGCAGAAATTAGATGACGTAAGAACGGTTCGCCTGCATAAGAACGCGCACCGGCTGAACCTTGCATAATAACAGGGCTGTTTACTTCATTAGCCGCCTGCATAATGGCATGAACCTGTTCCATGTTGTTTACATTAAACGCTGGCATACCATAGCTATTTTCAGCGGCATGATCCAGTAATTGTCGTAGAGAAATAAGGGCCATGTTAGACCTCCTTTCGTTTGATTTTAAAATAGTTGTTGTTAATAATATTTTTACTTAAAAATTCTTAGGTATAAGTTTGTAGACTTAATTACCTTCTGGTTCGATACTTTGCTCTAAAGCACCTCCAACCCGTACAATATTCATTGCATTGGTACCGCCACCCACGCCCATTAAATCACCGCGGGTAATAATAACTAAATCACCTTCACGCACAGCACCACGACGTAATAATTCATCAATAGCTTCACGGCTAACCGTGGCACGATCTTCTTCTAATGCTTCAAAACTAACTGGATACACACCACGATACAAGGTTACTTTGCGGCGAGTTTCGACAATGCTGGTTAAAGCATAAATAGGAATACCCGAACTAATGCGAGACATCCACAGCGTGGTTGAACCCGATTCCGTTAAAGCCGCAATCGCTTTTACACCCAGATGATTAGCGGTGTACATTGATGCCATTGCGACAGCTTCATCAATACGTTTAAACTCGGTATTAATACGGTGATCTGAGCGGGTAACCTGAAGTGACTTTTCGGCTTCAATACAAACACGATCCATTGCTTCAATGGCTTTATCAGGGTATTTACCGGCTGCTGTTTCGGCTGACAACATCACCGCATCGGTTCCGTCTAATACTGCGTTAGCCACATCGAATACTTCCGCCCGAGTCGGTATTTGATTTTCAATCATCGACTCCATCATTTGTGTTGCCGTAATCACAACCCGGTTCATGGTTCGGCTTAATTGAATAAGACGTTTTTGTACCGGCGGTAATGCCGCGTCACCAATCTCAACGCCCAAGTCACCACGCGCAATCATAATCACATCAGTGGCTTCAATAATTTCTTCGATGTTATCCATCGCATCAGCACGTTCAATTTTTGCAACGATATGTGCATAACCACCCGCAGCCACCATTAATTCACGTGCTTCATTTATATCTGCTGCAGTACGCGGAAAAGAAATTGCTAGATAGTCGGCTTTCATTTTAGCCGCAAGCTTAATGTCTTCTTTATCTTTTTCTGTTAACGCAGCAGCCGATAAGCCACCACCTTGCTTGTTAACACCTTTTCTATCTGACAAATCGCCACCGACTACAACACGGCAATTAATTTTACTACCATCGATGGAATCAACCCATAATACTATACGGCCATCGTCCAATAAGAGTGTGTCACCGCGTTTAACGTCATCGGCTAACGTTTTGTAACTGCAACCTACAACTTCGTTCGTACCGGCATCGACAGCTAAATCCATATCCAATGTAAAATTGGCACCTTCATCAAGAACAACTTTGCCATTTTTAAATTTTTCGATACGGATCTTTGGCCCTTGTAAATCACATAGCACACCAACTTGGCGACCATGTGCGCGCGCGCGATTGCGTAAACGTTCAACTATTTCCAGATGCTCATCTGCACTACCATGAGAAAAATTAACTCGAACAACGTCTACTCCAGCCTCAATAATTTTATCTAACATCTTGGCATCGCGTGTAGCCGGACCTAGGGTCGCAATAATTTTTGTTCTTCTCATAAAAGGTTATTTATTCTCTTTAAATTTATTTATATTAAAATTATAAAATGCGAATACTTATATTACTTCGCACGTTCTTCCAAAATAGCAACGGCAGGTAAAACTTTACCTTCAAGAAATTCCAGAAAAGCACCACCACCAGTTGATATGTAAGATACTTTATCGGCAATGCCATACTTATCAACCGCCGCCAGAGTATCACCACCACCAGCAATTGAAAATGCAGGAGACTCAGCAATCGCCATTGAAATCGCTTTAGTACCTTCACCAAACTGGTCAAATTCGAAAACACCCACTGGGCCATTCCATACAATGGTACCCGCATTTTTAATAATCTCGGCCAGTGCTTTTGCGCTGTCAGGGCCAATATCAAAAATCATATCATCATCTGTAACTTCGTCTACACCTTTTAGGCTAGCTTCTGCCGTTTCTGCAAATTCTTTCGCACAAACTACATCCGTAGGCACAGGAATTGAGCCCCCTTTTGCTTCAGCCGCTATTTTTAAGTCTTTGGCTGTTTGCACTAAATCTTCTTCATAAAGCGATTTACCGACATTATGGCCATCAGCGGCAATAAAAGTATTTGCAATACCACCACCGACAATTAATTGGTCAACAATTTTAGATAAAGATTCCAGAACAGTTAATTTAGTTGAAACTTTTGAACCACCCACAATCGCCACCATAGGACGTGCAGGATTATCGAGTGCTTTACCTAATGCTTCTAATTCACCTGCAAGCAGTGGCCCGGCACAAGCAGTAGCTGCAAATTTAGCAACACCGTGAGTTGATGCCTGCGCACGATGCGCCGTACCAAAGGCATCCATAACATAAACATCACAAAGTGACGCATAGGCTTTTGATAAATCATCTTCGTTTTTCTTTTCACCCACATTAAAGCGAACGTTTTCGAGAACAACAACATCACCATTGCTCAGCTCGGGTTTATTGTTTAAATAGTCAGCAATTAATTTAACCTCTTTACCCAACGAGTCTGCTAGGTAATCAACAACAGGAGACAAAGAAAACTCAGCTGCAGATTCACCTTCAGTAGGTCGCCCTAAATGAGACATCAACATCACTTGCGCACCTGCTTTAATACAATGCTTGATAGTTGGCAGTGAGGCTTCGATACGTTTAGCACTCGAAACTTTGCCGTCTTTAATCGGTACATTTAGATCTTGGCGAATAAGAACGCGTTTACCGGCAAGATCGAGATCAGTCATTTTAATTACAGACATGGATGTCTCCTAAATTCTTCTAATATAAATTTTAATTTTTAAAAACTGTTTGGTAAATTACTTTCCACAAATAACTTAACGAATAATTTTTAAATAATGCTACTTATTTATTTTGTTGGGTGTTACCCAACCTACATATAATAGCTGGATTCCCGCCTGCGCGGGAATGACAACTAACCAAGCTAAAAATTTTTAAAATATCTCATCAAGCTTGACTAAGCGAGAGATTTTGTTCTCTGAGAAGGCGCCGGCTGATTTTGAAAACGGAGTGTGCGCGTAGCACATGAGTATTTCAAAATCAGACGAGCAACGCCCTCAGAGGGCAAAAAATCCGCTTAGTTGTTTGCTACGTGTTCTACGAACCGCATCATATTACATGTATAACCATATTCATTATCATACCAAGAAACCACTTTAACGAATGTGCTATCTAATGCGATACCTGCTTCTGCATCAAAGATTGATGAGAAACCCACACCACGGAAGTCAGTTGAAACAACTTTTTCGTCTGTGTACGCTAAAGTACGGCTCATATCGCCAGATTCTGAAGCGGCTTTCATTGCTTTACAAATGTCTTCGTATGAAGCTTCTTTGTTTAACTCAACCGTTAAATCAACAACCGATACGTCAGCTGAAGGAATACGGAAAGCCATACCGGTTAATTTACCATTAAGTTCTGGTAATACAACACCAACCGCTTTAGCCGCACCAGTAGAAGAAGGAATGATGTTTTCAAATACACCACGACCGCCGCGCCAATCTTTCATAGATGGGCCATCCACTGTTTTTTGAGTTGCAGTTGAAGCATGAACAGTCGTCATCAGACCACGTTTGATGCCCCAAGTGTCGTTTAACACTTTAGCAACAGGTGCTAAACAGTTTGTTGTGCAAGATGCTGCAGAAACGATTTTTTGACCTGCGTATTCGTTATGGTTAACACCATATACAAACATTGGCGTGCCATCTTTAGAAGGTGCAGATTGAACAACTTTGCCTGCGCCTGCATCAATGTGTTTTTGACAACTTTCTTCAGTTAAGAAGAAACCAGTACAATCGATAACGATGTCTGCTTTAACGTCACCCCATTTAAGGTCGGCTGGATCACGTTCTGCTGTTAAACGGATTTTTTTACCGTTAACAATTAACGCGCCTGCTTCGTGTGCGATTTCGCCATCGAAACGACCGTGAACTGAATCATACTTAAGCATGTATGCTAAATAATCAGCATCTAATAAATCATTGATACCAACGATTTCGATGTCTTTAAATTCTTTATATACAGCACGGAATACCATGCGACCAATACGGCCAAAACCGTTAATACCGACTTTAATAGTCATTGTTATTTCTCCTAAAAGTTTTTATCATAAATTTTATTCTTAATAAATTAGCCACCGAACATAACATTCGGCGGCTTTTAATTATTTATTTGCAAACGCTATCGATAGCTTTGCCCACATTTTCAGTAGTAATACCGAAGTGTTTAAATAACTCAGGGGCAGGGGCTGACTCACCAAACGTTGTCATACCCACTACTGCACCATCTATACCAACGTATTTCCACCAAGCATCCATAATCGCAGCTTCAACTGCAACACGTGCAGTTACTGCTTTAGGTAAGACTGACTCTTTGTAGGCATCGTCTTGCGCTTCGAACACTTCAACTGAAGGCATAGAAACCACACGTACTTTTTTACTTGATGCTTCTGCTGCTTCCATTGCAAGTGCCACTTCAGAACCGGTTGCAATAACGATTGCATCTGGCGTACCGTCTGTGTCTTTAAGGATATAACCACCTTTTGCAACGTTAGCAATAGTAGCTGCATCTCGTGCTTGGAAAGCTAAACCTTGGCGCGAGAAAATTAAAGTAGATGGACGTGCTTTATTTTCGATTGCATCTTTCCAAGCAACGGCAGTTTCTACCGTATCACAAGGACGCCATACAGCCATGTTAGGGATCATACGAAGGGTAGGTATTTGTTCTACCGCTTGATGCGTTGGACCATCTTCACCTAAGCCGATTGAATCGTGCGTATAAACAAAGATGCTACGAATTTTCATTAATGCTGCCATGCGCAAAGCATTACGTGCATATTCAGAAAACATTAAGAAGGTTGCGCCATAAGGCATTAAACCGCCATGCAAAGTCACACCGTTCATAATGGCACTCATACCAAACTCACGTACGCCATAAGAAATATAGTTACCCGCAAAATTCATTTCTGCTGAACCATTGTTATCATTAATTCGAACACTTTTTGCATTAAAGGTATTATTTGAAGGCGTTAAATCGGCAGAACCGCCTAAAAATTCAGGAAGGAAGGGTGCGAAACCATCAAGGGCGCCTTTAGAGGCAACACGAGTGGCAGGTGATTCAGCTTTTTCATTAACCGCTGCGATAAATTTATCCGCTTCTTCCGAGAAGTTTGCAGGTAAGTCACCGGCCATACGACGTTCAAATTCGGCCGCTTTAACAGGGAACTCTTTTTTGTAAGCTGCAAATTTATTATCCCATGCCGCTTCTGCTTTACTGCCTGCGTCTTTCGCGTCCCAGCCTTTATAAATTTCATCAGGAATAACGAATGGCTCGTAGTCCCAACCTAAATTTTTACGTGTTGCTGCAATTTCGTCTGCGCCTAAAGCTTCACCGTGTACATGATGACCACCGCCTTTATTTGGCGCGCCTTTACCAATCACTGTTTTACAGCAAATTAATGTAGGTTTAGCTGTTTCAGCAATGGCTTGTTCAGTTGCTTTTTTAATTGCATCCGCATCGTGGCCATCAACACTGATAACTTGCCAACCATAGGCTTCAAAACGTTTGGGTGTATCGTCAGCAAACCAGCCATCAACATTACCGTCGATAGAAATATTGTTGTCATCGTAGAAGCAAACTAATTTACCTAAACCGAAAGAACCTGCTAGCGAACAAGCTTCATGCGAGATACCTTCCATTAAGCAACCATCGCCTAAGAAAACGTAAGTATTATGATCAACAATTTCATGTCCGCCTTGATTGAACTGCGCTGCCATCACTTTTTCAGCTAACGCCATGCCCACCGCATTGGTGACACCTTGGCCTAATGGGCCAGTGGTTGTTTCAATACCGGGAGTGTAGCCATATTCAGGATGACCCGGTGTTTTAGAATGTAATTTACGGAAAGATTTTAAATCATCAATCGACAGATCATATCCTGTTAGGTGCAATACAGAATAAGGCATCATTGAAGCATGGCCGTTAGACAGAACAAAACGGTCGCGGTCGGCCCATTTAGGATTGGTTGGATTATGCTTCATAAAGTCGTTGAATAAGACTTCTGCAATATCCGCCATCCCCATTGGTGCACCCGGGTGCCCTGAGTTCGGTATTTGAACAGCATCCATCGTTAAAACGCGGATAGCATTCGCTAGTTCAGTACGTGATGACATATAAATGTCTCCCTTGTAAGTTTGAAAATCAAAAATATCTATGTTCTTTTATTTAGGCTAGCGCTTATAAATACTTAAATGTTTCTGGGAATTTAAGCAAAAAGTCTAGCCCTCCGGTCTGCATTACAAACCAGTGTTTAATTCGTCTGGTACAACCAGCTACCATTTTGGACGTTAGGTTAAGCCTTTTTAGGCGACGTCAGGGTATCCAACCGATAACCCAATAAAATGAGCCGGCAATTTTCCCATTTATGCCCGATGACAGCAAGCCGAAATGGACTTTGTTTTGATTTAAGTTGAAATAGTTGCCTTTATATAAGGTGTACTAGGGGGAAGATAAGTGAATTTAATCAAATAACAACTAAAAACAATGACTTATGATATATATGCCAAGTAGGTTCATTCATCTAACCACTTAATGGAACAACCCATGCTCGGGATCTGCTCTTTGGGGCCATGCCCAGTTTGTGCCACTTGTTTCATGGCAGCAAATAAATCCCGTTTAACATCACCCTCGGCGGTCTGTTTGTGGCTGGCATCCAAACGGCCACGGTATTGCAGCTCCAGTTTGGCGTTATAACCGAAGAAATCCGGCGTACAAACCGCACCGTAGGCTTTAGCAACCTCTTGCGTTTTATCCGACAGGTATGGGAAAGAAAAGCCTGCGCTATCCGCTACTTTTTTCATGTTCTCAAAGGAATCTTCTTCATATTGCTTAGGATCATTTGACATAATTGCCACACTGTTAATCCCTAACGACTTTAATTCCAACGTATCTCGCACTATCCGCTCAAAAACAGCTTTCACATAAGGGCAATGATTACAGATAAACATCACCAACAACCCTTTCTCACCCGCACAATCCTGTAACGACCAAGTTTGACCGTCGACACCCGCTAATGAAAAATCAATAGCAGGCACATCAAAATCACAGACTGGAGTTTCTAAACTAACCACCATGGCTCTCCTTAAAATATAAATAATTCAATACGATACATTATGCCATCATTGCGAATGATATTTCTTCCCTTTACAATTCACCAATGACAAATCTTGTAACTGTTTGCTATCAATCCGACCATCTGGCGGTGGTGGCAAGCCAGTTTGCCCGTAAGCACTCACTACCCATCAGCTCAACCGATACCGTATCCACACCTTTTATTCTTTATTATAAGGAAGCGTTTGTTGAACTGATTGACCAACAAACCAACACGGCCATTCATGTGGACTTTTTATCGGGCGCGCTAGCACACCGCCGCCAATACGGTGGCGGCAAGGGGCAAGCCATTGCAAAAGCCATTGGTTTAAAACAATACAAACTACCATTAAACGTGCTAGATGCCACCGCCGGTCTGGCAAAAGATGCTTTTGTACTGGCCTGCCTCGGCTGTTCGGTTACCCTTATTGAGCAAAATCCGGTTGTCGCTGAACTGGTTAAAAATGCATTAATTCGAGCCGAACAAGAAGATGAATTTAAGACGATTAACGAGCAGGGATTTGAGCTTATTCACACCGATGCAGCCGAATTTCTTAAAACAACGCCAAACCGGCCGGATATAATCTATCTCGACCCAATGTATCCACACCGAAAAAAATCGGCTGCGGTTAAAAAAAACATGCAAATATTGCAAAAACTACTCGGTCACGATACCGATAACGCAGCTTTATTCGAGCTTGCCTTACAAAAAGCAAAAAAACGTGTGGTGGTTAAACGGCCAAAAGGGGCAGCAACATTAACCGATAAACAACCCACAATGAGCATTGAAAGCAAAATAACCCGCTATGATGTGTATGTTTTAACCTAAAAAATTAAAAGAAATTTATTCCATAAGTTTTGACATCGCCACTATAAGCACTATAATCACACCAACAGCGCCGATTTGAATTCAGATTGCGGGCGCTTAATAAGTACGGCTAAAGCGGCGCACCTCAACAGGTCCAAATACCAGAACCGCTTTAGTCATCGCTAAAGCGGTTTTTTTATGAAAGGAAATAAAATAATGAGTGATTACCTGTTTACATCCGAGTCTGTGTCCGAAGGCCACCCAGACAAAATGGCAGACCAAATTTCTGATGGTGTTTTAGACGCCATCCTCACACAAGACAAAACAGCGCGTGTTGCCTGTGAAACCATGATTAATACCGGCATGGTGGTATTGTCCGGTGAGATTACCACCAGTGCATGGGTAGATATGCAACAAATAGTACGCGATACCGTCAAAGAAATTGGCTATAACAGCTCAGAAATGGGTTTTGATTATGGTTCTTGTGCGGTACTCACCAGTATTGACAAACAGTCTGCCGATATCGCCATGGGCGTGGATGAAGGCGATGACAAAGAACAAGGGGCTGGCGATCAAGGCTTAATGTTTGGCTACGCCAGTAATGAAACCGACGTACTCATGCCCGCGCCAATTACCTTTGCCCACCGTTTAGTGAAACGTCAGGCCGAAGTACGCAAAAATGGTGCCTTGCCGTGGTTACGTCCTGACGCAAAAAGTCAGGTCACGTTCCGTTATGAAAACCATAAACCTGTCGGCATTGATGCCGTTGTACTGTCAACACAACACGATGACGACATTAATAATAAAGCCCTGCAAGAAGCCGTCATGGAAGAAATTATCAAACCTGTTTTACCCGCTGAATGGCTAGATAAAAATACCCAGTATTTTATTAATCCAACCGGCCGTTTCGTTATCGGTGGCCCGGTCGGTGACTGCGGTTTAACCGGCCGCAAAATTATTGTCGATACCTATGGTGGTATGGCACGACACGGTGGTGGCGCGTTCTCTGGCAAAGATCCATCTAAGGTCGATCGTTCTGCCGCTTATGCAGGTCGTTATGTGGCCAAAAATATTGTGGCCGCAGGCCTGGCAGAACGCTGTGAAATTCAGGTGTCTTATGCCATTGGGGTTGCCGAACCCACTTCAATTAGCATTGAAACATTTGGCACGGGCAAACTCGGCGATGCACGCATAATTGAACTGGTACGCGAACATTTTGATTTACGCCCACGCGGCATTGTCCATATGCTTAACTTACTACAACCGATATATCAGAAAACAGCGGCCTATGGACATTTTGGCCGTGAAGATATTGATGTTAGTTGGGAAAAAACCGATAAAGCCGATGCATTAAAAGATGCAGCGGGGATCTAAATTTTAAAGATGACCACGCTATCGTTCGCAATGACCCCATTTTTGTCGTTGCGAGCGATAGCGAAGCAATCTGGTTTCTTATACAAAGCTGAGGTTAAATAGCACCATCTATAAAAAGGGTCTATACTTACGTTTTTAATTTTTACTGTCTTTTATGAGGGGCGCTGCAGCGGAATATATTTTCGTCAGGCTCAGAAAGAGGCAGATCCATTTACTGGATAAACGGCGCTCATTCTTATTTACTTTTAGGAGAATGACGTATGAACGCTGATTTTAGCGATTATAAAGTTGCCGATATTTCACTTGCTGAATGGGGCCACAAAGAAATTTCAATTGCCGAAACTGAAATGCCCGGACTAATGGCATTACGTGAAGAATTTGGCAATGAACAACCTCTCGCAGGCTGCCGTATCATGGGCAGTATCCACATGACCATTCAAACGGCGGTACTTATCGAAACCCTGATTGCTTTGGGTGCTGAAGTTCGTTGGGTTTCCTGTAATATCTTTTCAACTCAAGATCATGCGGCTGCGGCGATTGCCGATCAAAATATTCCGGTTTTTGCATGGAAAGGTGAAACCATCGAAGAATACTGGTGGTGTACTGAGCAAGCCTTATTATGGCCCGATGGAAAATTACCCAACATGATTCTTGATGACGGTGGTGATGCAACATTATTAGTTCATAAAGGTGTCGAGTTTGAAAAAGCTGGCGCCATCCCTGCAACAAAAGACAATGACAATGAAGAATACAAAGCCGTGCTTGATGTATTACGTCGCACCATTAAATCGGGTGCAAGTGTCTGGGGCGATATCACAGAAAGTGTGAAAGGTGTAACCGAAGAAACCACAACGGGCGTTCATCGTTTATATGAAATGCAAGAAAAAGGTGAATTACTTTTCCCTGCAATGAACGTGAATGACTCAGCCACTAAATCGAAATTCGATAACTTATACGGCTGTCGTGAATCTTTAATTGACAGTATCAAACGTGCAACCGATGTCATGATTGCCGGTAAAATCGCCGTTGTTTTAGGTTATGGTGATGTAGGTAAAGGTTGTGCGCAAGCATTTAAAGGCATGGGCGCAACAGTTTGGGTTACTGAAATTGATCCCATCTGTGCATTACAAGCTGCAATGGAAGGCTACCGTGTTGTTGATATGAACGAAGCTTGTTCACAAGGTGATATTTTTGTAACCACAACCGGTAACATGAATGTTATCAATCACGACCATATGATTAAAATGAAAAATGAAGCGATTGTATCCAACATCGGTCACTTCGATTCTGAAATTGATATTGCTTCCCTTGAAAAATACGAATGGTCAGAAATTAAACCACAAGTTGATCATGTTATCTTCCCTGATGGCAAGAAAATCATTGTTTTAGCAAAAGGTCGTTTAGTGAATTTAGGTTGCGCAACAGGCCATCCAAGTTTTGTTATGTCAGCATCATTCACTAATCAGGTCATGGCACAAATGGAGTTCTACAAAAATTCTAAAGATTATAAGAATGAAGTTTATATATTGCCGAAAATTCTTGATGAAAAAGTAGCACGCTTACATTTACAGAAAGTTGGCGCTCACTTAAGCACGTTATCTCAAGAGCAAGCCGATTACATTAGTGTGCCGGTTGAAGGACCTTTCAAACCAAATCATTACCGTTACTAAGTAATAATAATATTAACCACGAAGGATGCGAAGAAGACTAAAAATTTATTAATTTTTATTGCCTTCTTTGTGTCCTTCATGGTTTATAAAGGTTTAAAATATGGAATCACAAAAAAAACACACCAAACAATTTAGTTTTGAATTTTTTCCACCCAAAACTCCCGAAGGTGCCGAAAAATTAAAAGTAGTTCGCTCTGAACTAGGTAAACTTAAGCCTAAATATTTTTCTGTTACCTTTGGAGCCGGTGGTAGTACGCAAGATGGTACAATGGAAACCGTACTCGATATAAAGAATGCAGGCTTTAATGCCGCACCACATATATCTTGTATGGGAACAGACAATAAAATTATTGTTAGCCTACTCGAACAATACAAGAGTAATGGTATTAAGCAACTGGTTGTATTAAGAGGTGATATGCCATCCGGTTCCGGTGCAGGTAATCATGGTGAATTTAATTATGCTAATGAATTAGTTAGTTTTATTCGTAATAAATACAACGATCATTTTCATATTGAAGTTGCTGCTTATCCTGAATTTCATCCTCAGGCCGTTAACGCCGAAGTCGATCTTGATAATTTTAAACGGAAAGTTGAAGCAGGTGCCAATAGTGCTATAACACAATACTTTTTTAATGCCGATGCTTATTATAATTTTGTCGATGCCTGTGAAAAACGTGGCCTGTCTATCCCCATTATGCCCGGTATTATGCCCATTACCAATTACACTCAATTAGCTCGATTCTCTGATATGTGTGGTTCGGAAATTCCGCGATGGATCCGTAAACGTCTGGAAGCCTATGGTGACGACAAACAATCCATACGCAGCTTTGGTGAAGAAGTCGTTACTCACCTATGTGAACAATTATTGGCCGCTGGCGCGCCTGGTTTACATTTTTATACCATGAATCAAACCGCACCAACCAAAGCCTTATGGAATAATCTAAATTTGTCACAAGTGTAAAATAAAATGCGTATCCCCCGCATTTATCTAAATCAAACATTGGACTCTGGCCAAACTATCCAATTATATACCGAAGCACACCGGCATGTGATAAACGTTTTACGTTTACGAGAAAAAGATCAACTGATCTTATTTAATGCACAGGGTAAAGAATTTACTGCCCACATCGAAAGCATAGAAAAAAAACAAACATCCGTTACTATTGAACAGCAACAGGAAAACAATACGACCTCGCCCCTGCATATTGAATTGGGATTAAGCCTAATTAAAAATGACAAACTCGATTTTGCCATTCAGAAATCAGTCGAATTAGGTGTTGCTAGTATTACTCCATTAGCTGCTGAACGTTCAACAATAAAACTCGATAGCAAACGAGAAATAAAACGACAGGCACATTGGCAAGGGATAATACAAAATGCCTGCGAACAATCGGGGCGCAATATTTTACCTCAACTCAACCCACTACAAATTATTTCTGACTGGTTAGCACTATCAACCACACCTGGCATTATCTTTGAACCACGGGCAACAACTAGCTTAAAACAAATCAACTGCGGCGATAAGATTAGAATTATTATTGGACCAGAAGGTGGTTTTAGTAAACAAGAACTCGAAAAAATATTACAACATGGATTTGAGCAGGTAAAACTGGGGCCAAGAATATTACGCGCAGAAACAGCTGCCATTACCGCTATCGCAACATTGCAATTATTATGGGGGGATTTAAGTATTTAACCTGAACTCGGGATAAGAAATGCTCGTCATTCCCGCATGCCTTTAGCGGGAATCCAGTGACTCGAATTTTAAATTCAGGCTAAAACTATACCTTAAATCAGGGTGTTTCTTTTATTTAATGAGTAGTCTGAATAAAATATAATCCGGGAAATAATATCTTAATACTCCCAGATTTCTCTGCGCTACATAAATAATAAGAAAGTCTTTACTACGATCTTGCTAAGCTAAGATATTTTTATAAAGAGGTCCCCATTGATTAAATTGAGCAGTCATTTATTGAGCTTGGAGTCAGAGTCTGACGAATCCCCACAAAATTGAAATAGAAATCGATCAAAAATAACAACTTAGTAAAAAAATATTAATCCTTGGTAAAAAGTACGTCATTGCGAAGGAATAAAATGACTATGCAATCTTATGTTGAGTCATATTTTTCTGTAGATTGACGCGTCAACACTTAAAATCACTTGTTTTTAAGTGTTTTTTCACAATAACCTGTGGTACTAAATTTCGTGAGGTCCGTCAATGCTAGGGTAAGCTTTCTTACCATCCCTATCAATTCATAGAGTCTTTATTTTGCCCACCCATACTTATTAATTCTTATAAATCTGCACTGTCAACTTTCCATGTCTTAGCTAATTCTTTTGCTTTTTTAATATCTTCATCAGTAATATTGAAATTGTACCGAGCCTCTTCAATCGCTGATTCAACACTATCCTTCTCTTTTAGTTGAGCCGCGGCAAGAATAGTCCACATTAAGCCTTTAACACGTTCCGGCTTTATATTTCGCTTATAATCACCTTCAAGAAAATACCCCCCTAAATATGCCTGTCCGCCCACATACCCCTGTTTAGCAGACTTTGTCATCCACTTCAGCGTTTCCTCTTTGGCTAAATTTTCTTGTCTTTGTACTCTTCGAGTCATATCTTTACCATAATTTTCTACATAAAATTTAAGGTAGATATAGTGCCCATACATAAATTGTGCTTTTGCATTACCCATTTCAGCATACTTTTTTGTTATCGATAAAGCCGTCTCAATATCCTCGGTATGCAGTGCTTTTTCAGCCTTACGAAGGTCTTTATTAACCACTTTAATATCGATCGTTTCACTCGTGCCTGTCGAAACACTTGCACAGCTCACTAAAAAAAGTGAAACACTAATTAATATTATTTTTATAACTTTATTCATATTCTCGTATCCTTAATTTATTGTGTTGCTTTGCTCATTTAGTGTGTCGCCTTGTTCGTATCCCAATCAAATTTAGTTACGTTATTACTCATTCGTTCAGAGCGCACATATCCACCAGAAAGAGTACTGAGTAAACTAATAAGAAGAACTCCTTTTATTAAATGATGCATCGCATTTTTTACATAGTGTTTATTTACAGAAACTCACCAATCATCACTGATATATTTTTTCAAGGTGATAGATTCTTTATCATTATAAATCCGAACTCGTGTGGTCTTTCGTGGAAT
>VAPK010039685.1_pt1 | contig 21386 bp, 30 predicted proteins | sample 3395031 | NCBI WGS metagenome assembly VAPK01 (sample SAMN08290443, study PRJNA428436) | hydrothermal vent metagenome | isolation source: Deep-sea hydrothermal vent chimney 1 | place: Pacific Ocean: Juan De Fuca Ridge
CGGAACAGGACAGCTTTGTAAAGCTAATGGAGCAGGGACTGCTTCAACGACCGTAACTGTAGATACTCATGGAACAGATTATATTGTTGAAGGGATGTATGTTGTAATTGGATCTAATTCAGCAGTGCAGGTTACAGGGGTTACAGATGATACTACATTTACAATAGCTTCTGCTTTAACATGGAGTGATGATGATATTATCAAGAAAGAAAATGCAAACGAAATGATGGGGCTTAAAGGTATCATCGATGACGGTGATTTTGTTCCGACTTTTCAGACAATAACGAGGTCTACCAATCCTTGGGCTTGTGCAAATGTAGACGATGTCGCTGAAACATTAACTGAAGCAGACATGATTACACAGTATTTAAGTGCAAAGAAATATGCTTCCAAAATTAGTCCAGATGGTAAAGGCTTGAATAAGATTGTCTGTTTTATGGGGCAAACATTGTTCGAGAAATACGGTTCACTGCTTACATCAACCAAGAGGACAAGAGATTTGAAGGAAGTTCTCAGCGGTGGATGGAAAGGTCTTGATTTCATGGGCGGTGATTGTGCTGTAATGCTCGATTACGATTGTCCAGAAGGTTTTGTTTTCTTTGTAGACTTGACATCTTTGATTAGGGCTGAGCTGACAAAGCCTTTCAAGTGGTTGGATGGTGAAGGCGAGAGAGGCATACTTACTCGTAGTGCTTCTAACAGGACGGTTTGGGAAGCAACTATGAAGTATTATGCTAATCTTGTTTGTACAAAACCAAGAGCTAACGCAAGGTTGAGCAATAAGACTGCTTAATCTATAAATTCTCAAGTTTCCCCGCCTCTCTTTTCATAAGGGAGGCAGGGAGAGGAGGGAAGATAGGATGCCGATACTTATGAAAAACAGAGAAGAACACAGAGTAAAAGAGTGGGTTAAAGAAATAAAAGCAGATAAAGAAAAACGTAAAACAGATGTTAGGAAAGAAACACATCAGATAGCTAAAGAGATGGCGGGATATTTGTATTCAAAAGCAAAAGGAAGGGTATATTTTTATTAATAAAGGAGGAGAAAAATGGCAAAAACAGATGCACTAAAAGATATATGCCCAGTATTAGTAAAGGATTTTGATTTTGAAGCGATGATGGTTCAGATTATAGATTTGTTGAATGATTTAAAAGCAAAATATAATTCTGCTGTAACTTTGATTAATGAATTAAAGGCAGACCACAATGCACATTGTGCAGCTACAGGATTGCATTACGATGGAGCAGCGAGTGTAACAGATACTACTAATACAGTTTCTTCATCTGATGCTTCAATTACAGCTAAATCTGATGTAGATAATTCCTAAATAAGGGGTTTTTGTATGTTAAAAATAAAAAAGAAGACAGTTATAAGATATGCTGGGCGAGAGAAAGTAGGATTGCCTGGTGATATTATAGATGTTAAAAAGGAGTTTAAGTTAGAAGATAGAGAAGCAGAGTTGTTGGAATACAGATATTCTGCAAAAATGAAGGGGTGCGTGGAAATAGTAGATAAGAAAGAAGAAATCAAAAAAGAGAAGAAAGAAGCACCCAAAGAAGAAACGACAAAAGAAAAGGCAAAGGTAAATGACAGTCCAAACGTTTCTCGACAATATTCAAACACTAATAGGGGACGATAGTTCGGAATTCGAGGATGTATTGTTTGTTGCCATGAAGGAAGTCTTGTCTGAAGTGCAGCTTTACACTAAAGACAGAGGATTTAAAAAGACCGCAACAAAAACACTTTCTTCTGGGTCGCAAACAATAGATATATCCGATTTAGATGATTTCCAGCAAGAGATTTCTATTTATTACATAGAGGATGGTAATAAACAAATTATCCGTAAAAGAGATGACGTTTGGTTTAATTTGTTTTATACAAGTTCAGATACAGCAACACCTGAATATTACAGGATAAGAGGCAATACTTTAGAATTTGCTGCCTTATCAGACGATACATATACGATATACATAGAATATTTAGGCGTAGAAGCAGAGAGTATACAGAAAACCGATAGTTTTACATATACTTCCAAAGTAATAAGCGTATTACGGCATGGGGTTTATTGGAAAGGATATTCACATAGGGAAGAAGATAAGAGAGCTGCCGAACATTTTCAGTTGTATGCAGATGGTCTTAAAAGACTGCAAATAGAGTTTTACAGGCAAGAACAGCCTGATATGGTAGCAGATTACGAATACGAAACATAAGAGGTGAAAAATGAGTTATACAAGAGATTGGAATGAATCAACACCAGCAGACCATTCAACGTTTGACAGTCAACCTGGGTCTGTTCGTAATACGAAGGTAGATGTTGCAGAAAGATTAAAGAATTTTTTCTATGGGTTTGTTGCTGGGGAAACAGATGAAGGAGCGAAAAAGATAGAGTTTGTTGAGCAATTATCAGCACCTTCAGCGGTTACAGGAAGTGTGATTTTTTATGCAGTAGATAATGGGACAGAACCAGAAGTAAGAATGATAAGGGAAGGCGGGACAGAAGGAACGTTATTAGGATTTCGTTCTGGTGATATGTTATTGTCTTCGAATACATCTGCACCTCCAGGATGGACAGATGTATCGACAACATATGCAGACAAATTTATAAGGATAAGTTCTGCAACACCATTAACAACAGGCGGTTCAGATACACATGATCACGGAGCAGCAACAGGTAGCCACGTATTGACAATAGACGAAATCCCAGCACATACGCATACTTACGATAAAGGTAATGTTTCAACTGCTGGTAATGCTTATGGACACGGAGATTGGTATAGTGGAACAGCTAATAATGGTATAGATAGTGGTTCGACAGGTGGTGGATTAGGACACACGCATACAATATCGAGTGCTGATAATATTCCAGCATATATTCAATTGAAGATGTATAAGAAAGATTAAATATGAATAATAGTCCTGCAATAAGACAAAATGATACTTTGCCACAAGATACACCAGGGATAGGTGTGGCAGGCACAGTTATGTGTCCTTATGGATTTCAAAAAACACCGTGTCTTAAAAATGGTTGTGAGTTATGGGTTGAATTGCATTATGGGGATAGCAAAGTTGGAAGATGTGCAAATGCTTGGAGTGTTATTATTAATGTTGAATTAAGACAAGAGATAGAAAAGTTAAGAAAAGAATTAATGAATATTAGACAATGTTAATATCGTATCCAATACTAAATGTATCTGCAGGAGAGAAAGGCAATAAGCCTAAACAATTGTTAGAGGATGTTTTTTCTCCTGACAGCAGAGATGTTATATACGAAGATGACACATTATTAACAAGGTCTGGGTTGACAAAGGAAATAGCGGATTCTCTTTCTGGAGAAATTTTGCATTTTTTCCAATACAAACAATTCAATGGAAGTCAATGGCTTCTAATGTTTACACCTAAAGATATATATTATTTTAACACATCCGATAGCACTGCAAAGTTTATAACCCCTAAATATGATACAGGGACAGTAGATGTAAATAACGGTGTGGCAAACTCATGGGATAAAAATACAGTATATTCTATAGGCAATTTTGTATTACCAAAAGCTGTATATTACTTTAATTCATATGACGCAACATATGTTAATCCATATGGAACAGGAAACTGGACTAATCCTGCAAATATGGTTGATGGTTCTCTTTCGACTTATGCTGATTCTTCTACAGATAATCAAGTAGAATATCTTGATGGAAACACCTGTTTAGGAACAGATTTAGGAACGATTACAAAAGTAGAGATAAGATGTAGTTTTTTGAGTTCTGCGGCTGGAACGAGAATATATTTACGTCCTGTGTTTAGTGGCGGAGATGGAGATGTGCATGATACAAATGCAGATGTTGTAGCTGGAACACAAGTATGGAGTAGCTGGTTTGATATAACAAACGATACAAATGCTCCTTCGACATGGACATGGACGGATATAGTTAATCTTGATTGTAAGGTTCAATCTATTGTATCTATTCCTCAATATGTTTATTGTTATAAAGTTGAAGTAAGAGTTACTTATTCAAATAATTATATTTACAGATGTAAAGTTGCGGGAACGTCAGGAACGACACAACCGACATGGCCAACAACAATAGAAGCAACAGTAGATGATGATGCTGGAGCGACAACATGGTTGGCTTCAACAGCATACGCATTAGATGATTTAGTTCTTCCTACAGTAGCAAATGGATATTATTATAAATGTACAACGGCAGGCACATCAGGGACAACTGAACCAACTTGGCCTACAACAGAAGGTGCAACTGTTACAGATGGTACAGTTGTATGGACATGTTATAAAATAGTTACATGGGAATGTTTAAATTCTTTAAAAGTTAGAGGAACAAGTACAGTTTGGTCTACAAATGTAAAGGCTGGAGATTATATAAGACTTGGTGGATTAAACGATGCAGGAGCTATTTGGTATGAAATTGCTTCTGTTGATAGTGACACTCTTCTAACGTTAACATCTGCATATCAAGAAACCACACAATCAGGACAAGCATATACTATACGTAAAGTTTTTACAACAGATAGCGATAATGTATGGCGTGCAGTTAATTTTACGGATGCTTCTCTTGGTGATATTGTTTGTATGACAAACTGGAATGATTATCCTGTATATTGGGATGGGACAGGTGAAGTTCAGACTATAACAAACGCAAACAAATGTAAAGATTTTATTGTATTAGCCCAAAGATTAGTTGCCTTACATACATTTGAAGGCGGGGCAAGTCAATCTCAAAGATACAGATGGAGCGCAACAGGTGATATTACAACATGGAACGCTATCGATTATACAGATATAACACAAACGGGCGGTAAAATAATAGGTGGAAGTTTGTATAGAGAGGGTAATTATGCAATAATTGTAAAAGATGACAGCAAATTTTTGTTATATTGGGTAGGCGGAGATTTTGTTTTTGACCATAATCTTATAGACAATATAGGCGGAGTAGCTATAAATAGTATAGTAAATATACCAGATAAAGGATTGTTATATTATGGGAGTGATTACAGAATACGTTTATATGTTGGCGGGGATGATATTGATATATCTGATGAAATAAGAGGATTTGTCGAGAATATAAGTCCAAATAACTGGATTAAAATATATTTTAAATATTTCGCACATAAAAAACAAGTCAGATGTCTTATTCCTAAAGGAAGCATTTCTGTTAATAATTATTGTCTTGTATTAAGGACAGACAAAATGAGGTGGTATCCTTGGGAATATAAAAAAGCTAACTCTATGAGGAGCTTAGGAGAGTTTTGGAATATATCTGTATATTATGTAGATGAATCCCCATGGGCTTCAAGATATGTTGACGAGTATTCAGGTTATTGGGATGACAGAGAATTTTTGGATTCTTCTCCTGTAATAGTTATGGGCGGAGATGATGGGTATGTCAGAAAAACAGATAGCGGAACAGATGATGACGGCGAAACATATACGCCTTATTTTGTATCAAAGAGATTAGATTTTGGGTCACCGCAATACAATAAACGGTTATATAAAGTTCAGCCGTGGTTTTATACTCAAGCTAATAAAACAGTAAATGTTTTATGTGCTATAGATGATAAGCCAGATTATGTTTTAAATAAAACTATAGATATATCAGATACTTCTAAAGAAGTAGAAAAAACAAAAAGTGTTGTGTTCAATGCTAATTCAGATGCTTTTGATATAAAGTTCACAGCTACTCCGCCATGGAGGCTGATAGGATTTATTTGTTATTATAAACGGACAAAAAGGGTTATATAATGTTACGGCATACAAAACGGTCTTACTTTTTTAATAGAGATATTAATATTTTAATAAGAATACTCGATATATTTGTGCGTGATGTATACGATGATATAGCTCAAATGCAACCGAAGGTAGTAGATAGTCTGCCTGAAGCATCTGAAGAGAATAGAGGCAGGATAGTTATAACACAGGTAGCAGGAATAGATGTTTTTAATATATGCAGGAAGAATGGGTCTACATATGAATGGGTAACCATTAATGTCACATAAGGAGTTTTATATGCCAGCGAAATCAGAAAAACAACGTAGGTTAATGGCGATGGCTTTATTCAATCCAAGTAAATTGTTTAAAAAGAATAAAGCAGTATTAAAGATGTCTAAGAAACAATTAAAAGAATTTTTAAGGAAAAAGAAATGATTTACAGGGCGTCAGAACCTTGGGCAATACCAGAAGTTTTAAAAATAATAGAAGGACATAAGGATATATTTAATATTCCTAAGGATAAGCTTGATGGATATTTAACTGAAGCCATAAAAGGAGAAAATTCTGTTTTGTTTATAGATGAAAAAGAGAATAAAGTTGTTAGTTTTATATATGCATCGATAGAAGAATTTAATGGTGAGGACAGATGTTTTATTCATGCATGTGTTTGTGGTGATAAAGATAAACATACAGTACATCATTTTTTAGGTAGAGTAATGCAATGGGCAAAAGATAAAGGGATAAAAGGGAAAGAAAAGTTAATGTTGATAACAAAAATTGACGGTAGGTTTCGAGATGTGCTGTATAGACGTAAATATAAATTTGAACAAAAATATATTCTTATGACACGGGACATCTAAGGAGAAAGCTATGAGTGGATTTTTTAAAACAAAGAAAACAAAAGTAGAGAGAGGGTTTGCTCAAGCTCCAGGTTTTAAAGACGTTCAAGATAAATTAGCCGATTATTATAAAGGACAGATTGGGCGATACGGGAAGGAATATACAGCCCCAAGAGTAGCAGAGTTTACACCACGACAAAAATCTGCTATGGAAAGGCTTGATGATTTTATTTACGGGCGGACAGGTAAATATATGACGCCTACATTTAATTTAGCATCGGATAGGATAAAAGATATTTTAGCTCCAATTGTAAATCCAGAACAATCTTTAATATATAAATCGTTCGTTCCAGCAGCAAGAAAAGCTGCACGTGAAGCCATGCTTGACATAGGAGATATAGCAGGCGGTAGAGGCAGGTTTTTTTCTGGGGCAAGAATGGCAAAGCAGGCTGATGTTGCAGAAAATTTAGCTTATAAAAAACAGCAGTTATTAGCTGATTTATTGGATAGAGACATAAACAGAAAATTACAGGCTATTCCAATAGCAGTAAATACAGAAAATATTATACGTAATCTTCCTGCACAAGAAGCAGAAACGATATTGCGGTTAGCAGAACCAGAACGGCAGATAGAACAGCAGAAATTAGATACAGCTTATCAAGATTTCATACGGAGATTTGAAAAATATCCATTAAATATAACAAAACTTGCGACATCTTTTGCAGGGATAGCACCACCAAGATATTACGAAGATGTTACCCCTGGGCGTCAATCTCCATACAGCACGTTCTTACAAGGAATGGGGACAGTAAATCCTTCCGCTTTATTAAAAGGATTAAATTTAGGAGGAACAGATGGCACAAGTGGTAAGTTTAGTTTTAAAAATCTTATTCCGATGGCAATGTCTGCAATCGGTCAAGCAATAGGTGGTACACCTGGGGCTATGATTGGTAATACAGTAGGTAATGTTATAGTAGGAGCGACATCAAAGAAAAAAGGCGGAATGCGAAATACTGGTTCAGGCGTAACCTCATACGGCATAAAAGTGCCAAACACATACCAACCAATTACGATGAAATAGGAGCGTATTATGGCGATATTACAACAACCGTTATCCACTTGGGATGTAATTGCGGAGCAAGTGCCTAAATACTTCCAAAAGATAGCTGAGGAATATAAAAGAGAAGAAGAACAAAAAAGAGTAAAAGAAGAATTTAAAAAAGCCATAGCTCCATTTAGAGATAGACCTGATTATAATGTATCATATTCTTTATCTTCAAGAGACCCTTCTGATATAAAAGTAAGAATTAGCCCACGCAAATTAATGACAGAAGGCAAATTAACTTCTGTTGACAGGAAGGCTTTAGGAGCTTTAAATCTTGGTGGAAGATATAAGAAAGATATTTTAGGAGAAGAAACGTTTGAACCATTTAGCGATGTATCGCAAGCTGCTGAATACATGGTACGTGTTACAGGTGGACAATTGAGTCCTAAAGTAAGGCAGGCGTGGGAACAAAAATATGGGGCAATTGAGCCTACTAATGTTATTCAAGTAAAACGGACGCTATCTTCTGTAGGGTTGCCTGCAGATAAGGCATATATAAATGCTTACATAAAAGCACAAAAAATAATAAAAGATAAAGGATTTGAAGGTAATCCTAAACAAATAGCGGCATTTTTAAGACAAAATCCTTCTTTTGTAAAAGGTGGGAAGCCAGTGCCAATGAAGAAGAAGGAAGAGGAAAAGAAAGAAAAGAAGTTTAATATCAGAAATTTTCTAAAAAGTATTTTTTACAGGAAATAAATATGGTTTGGGATTTTACAGGATTAGAGAGATTTGAAAAAAAGGATAAACCGCAGACACAGACTGCTGTTTTAGATAGACCTGTTTCACAGGATGAATGGGATTTTTCAGGGTTAGAAAGATTTGAACGTGGGGCTTCTCAACCTGCCGAAATTCCTGCCACAGTTCCTTTGCCGCAAGATGTAGTTACAACTACGCAACGGGAAGCTCCACCCGAAAAAATAAAAGAGCCTCCAGCTTTTTTGGAAGGCACAATTGCTAACATTGTTGGAAGTCAAATATTAAAAAAATTAGGTGAATTTGATTTAGGGCAAAAGATAAATAGAAAATTAAAAGAATATGCAAGGAATGAATTAAAACATTTTAAAAAAAGAAGTCCTGCTGGGTATAAACAGATGTATGGAGATTTGTCAGTTGATGAAGCTTTTGAGAAATATTGGCAAAAAAGAGTGCAGCCAACAAAAGCATTTATTTTAAATGCAATGAAGGGGCTTACATCAGGTGCAGTGGCGGAAGATGAAATAACAAAAAGATTAACAAAAGAACATCCTTTAGCGGGAACAGCAGGCGATATAACAGGAACAGTTGCATCTTATCTTGGTGTTGCTAAACTATTGAATTCTTTAGGATTAGGACGTGTAGCAGTAAAAACTGGCAAAGCATTAGCACCTAAAATAAGTTTTGCTCCAAGAATTTTACCTAAAGCAATAATGAACGCTGGGACATGGGGCGGACATAAAGCGGTTGAAGAAACAGTAAAAGCATTTAAAGAAAGAAAAATAAATCCTGTAGAAGTCGGAAAAAATATTTTAAAAGATACGGCATTTGGTGCAGCTATAGGAACAACAGCAGGATTATCTCAAGTTCCAGCTGTAGTATCGGCATATGGATTAGGATATATAAATGCAAAAGCTTCTGGTGCATCCAATCCAGAAGCACATTTACAAGCAGCTATATGGGCATTAACTGAAGGTGTAGGTTCTTTTGGGCGTGATAAACGGTTAAGAGAAGAAGCTATATCAATGCTTACAGATTCAATGAAGGATTATGCTTTAAAGACAAATCCTAAATTAACAGAAGAAGAAGCATTGATGGCTGCTCAAAAAACAATGACAGAAGCTATAAACAAGCAAGGTGGATTAGATAAAGTTTTAAGTGATAAAAAATATACTGTAAGATTGTTTGAGAAATTAAATAAAGCATTAAGAAAAGGGTTAGAAAAAGTAAAACCTAAAGCAGAGGTTAAGGTAGTAAAACCAAAGCCTGAATTAGAAGTTAAGTCTAGTGTGAAATCTGAGGCAAAGAAACCGTCTGTTGTTAAAGCAGAATCTGTAAAAGCTAAAAAACCATGGGAAAGGGAAAACAGAGAGTTTTTAGCAGAAAGAATTGATGATACATATAATTATTCTACTGGTGAGAAAATTAAGAAGATTAAAAAATATTGGAAAATTTTCGATAATAAAGACAAGAAATGGAAAATAGTAAAAGAAATTTATGATAATAATAAATTAAAAGATACTGTTATTCTTAATATAGCTGGTACATTACAAAAGTTAAAATATCCTGTTGAGACAGATTTTATGACAGCACAAAAAAAATCGCAGAGTGTAGAATCATATTTGAAGGAATTAGATGTAAAGGTGAAGGCAGAGAAATCTTTTGAAGATAGACAAAAAGAATTGATACAAAACATAAATGACATAAAGAAACAAGCCAATGATGAGTATATTAAAGAGTTAAAGAAGAAAAAAATTTATAGAAAAGCATTAAAGAATGAAGCCCCGCATGGGATAGTAGATGAGATTAAGAGAAGATTAAAAAAGAAATGGGCTCCTCTCCTTAAAAAAACGGAAAAAGAACTTGATGATTTTGTTAAAAGTAAAGATAAATTTATAGATAGTTTTATAAAAGAGCATATATCGTTTAAGGGACAGGTTGAAAAAAAACCTCAACCTGCAAAACCATCGAAACCTGTAAAGCAAGTTGAACAAGTTGAAATAGAATCACCTTTATCAAAAGCCACTGCATATAAAACCGAAAGAAAGACATCTGACATAAAGAAAGAAGTAGAACAAGAGATGAAGGATATTTACGGTAAGGAAATGAAGTTCCATGCAGGTGTTGAATTGCCTTTAAAAATAGAGCATTTTAAAAATATTTCAAATAAAATAAAAGAAGGTGTTAAGAAGTTAAATGAACCGCAGAAAGATGTTGTAACAAGCACTGCTGGTTCTATTGAGAAATGGAGGTCTAATATAAAAAAGGGAGAGTTATATGCTGATTGGAGTATGAAGACAGGATATAACATAGAAAAAAATGCTAAAAATCTTGAGATTATAGATAGATATTTAGATAATCCTAAAAAGTATAAAGAACATTTTGATAAGTTGCCTGCACATAGCAAAAAGTTACATGAATTATTGAAAAAAGATTATGAAGAAATGAGAGCATTGGCAGAAAATCTTGGTATTCTTGACACATGGCAGGAAAATTATACGCCTCATATATATAAAGACCATTGGACTAAAGTAAGAAGAATGTTATATCCGCAGGGTGGAAGACTTGGAACTAAATTTAGATTTGGGAAAGGAAGAATATTTAAAACAATGGATGAGGCTGAAGAAGCAGGGTTACATCCGATAACAGACCCTGTATTAAAAAATGCTATTTATAAATATCAGCTTTACAGGACTATTGCTAATAAAAATTTAGTGGAAATGTTAAAGAAATTAAAAAGAGAAGATGGGTTGCCTTTATTAATGGCAAGACCTAGGAATAAAACTAAATTAAAAGTTTGGGAAAATGAATATAAATGGATAAATGTGCCAAGTTTACAGAAATTTATGTATGTGGGAGAAGCTAAAAATAAACCAATGTTGATAAGGATGTCTACTAAAGCTGACCCTCAAATTGCTGATTTATTAAATAACGCTTTTTCTCCTTGGACAGAGAGAAGTAAAGCTGAAAAGGCTTTTAGTATATTAACAAATAAAGTTAAAAGAATTATTATGTTTAATCCAGCAATTCATGGTTGGAATATAATGTCTGATGTTCTTGATGAAATGAATTTTAATCCATATAAAACATATAAATTATTTAAAAGAGGAAAACAGTTGTATGAAAAAAGAGATAAACTTGTAGAACGAGCTGTTGAGGCTGGGCTTAATTTACAAAATTCTTTTTCTATAGGAAACGAGATAAAGAAGTACTTATTAGCTGATTTATCTAAAACAGAGAAAGATTCATTATTGTCTATATTAAAACCTATACATGATTTAGAAAAAAAGGCAGATAAAATATTGTGGGAGAATATTGTAAGGAACGCACAATTAGGGTTATTTGAAGCATTGACACAAAGAGTTTCAAAAGGGAATCCAAAATGGGAGCAGGAAAAAGTTGATAAAGTTGTGGCTCATTATATAAATACATTAGTAGGAACTTTACCGCATACATGGCTTTCTAAATTTGGTAGAGAAGCTGGGTTTGCTATGTTGTTCGCAAGAAACTGGACTTATTCCAATCTTGATATGGTCTTAAAAGCTGTTACAGGTGGTAAACGTGGGTTAGGCACAAAGGTTTTATCCGAAGAAGAACAAAAGCAAATATCAAAAGATTTTATAAAACATTTGTTAAAAGGAATGTTTGGTCTGCTTGCATTTACCAATTTATTGCAATTAGGGTTTCTTACAATTACAAACAAATTAAAAGAAAAAGGAATTATAAAAGGAGAAAAGAAACCTATTCATATTAGTTTTTCTAATGAGAAAGGGCATTTGTTCGATGTTGATACAGGGCTTAAAACTTCAAAAGGACAAGAAATTTATCTTGTAGCTCCTTTATTTAGATATATACGTGATTATATAGGTTGGGCTACAGAACCAAGAAAGACTTTATATAATAAATTAAATCCTGTAGTTAAAAGCTCTGCTGAAGTTTTATTTAATTATAATGTGTGGAAACAGAAAAAAATTGTAGAAGCAGAAACACCAAAATTTGAGGCTTTCTTAAAATTGGCAGAACATTGGGTTAAGAGTGTTACTCCCGCACATTTAATAATGACAGAACCAGGAGAGGTGAGGACAAAATTTGAATGGATTATTCCGTTTACTGGGACATGGATTAGACGTGGAGCTCCTGGGGGTAAATTTACTCAGATGTTATTTGAGTATAGAGGACAGAAAAAATATGATATAGATAAGACAGATAAAAAAATTGATGAGTTATTACAGAAAGGGAAATTTAAAGATGCTATAGAGTTAATGGATAATACAGATAGATATTCTTCCAAGAGAGGACAAGCTTTTAGAATAATGAAATTTGTTGCTCCGTTAAATTATTATTGGCGGAACATAAGTAATCAAGATAGACAAGAATTTTTAAAAATGCTTAAAGAAAAAGGATATTCAAAAGATGATTTAAAAAAAGCATTGAAAGAAGAATTATTAAAATTAAAAGAAAGAATATCAAAAGAGGATAAGAAAGGAGAAATGAAATGAAAGAAATTGTATCTCAAATAGAGACATTATTCGACAGTCTTGTGAAAAAGAATAATGTTGTAGATGCTCTTAAAAGACAATTACTTACTTCAAAAGAAGAAATAGAAAAAGAAAAAGAGGCTTTGCAAGCAAGAGAAAAAGCTGTTGAAAAAAGAGAAAAAGCAATTGAAGCGGCAGGCGGATTATTTAAAATACAAGAAGAGATAAAGAAAGCTAAAGAAAATTGGAAAGTTCGTAGAGCAGAGCTTGACAAGAAAGAAGAGGAATTAAAAAAGAAAGAGAAAGAGATAAAAGATTCTTTTAACGAAATAGAAAGACAAAAGCAGAAATTAACAAAAGTTCAATTAGCATTAGATGAAGAGAAAAAAAATTACAAAACCAAAGTTATGGAAAACATTGTAAAGGAATTAGAAGCAAGGGGGATTAAGTTATGACAATAAATGATTTTGCACATTTTGCTTTTTTGCTTCAGGGGTATCAAGCGTCAGATAAAGATGTAGATAGTGTTGATGCAGATGTAAATTATTATGGATATGTTAATAAATTTGGTGCATGGTATATAATGAAAGAAGATTTGTCTGTAGGCGGGGATGCGGATTTAAATTCTTGGCGGTATGCTAAAGGAAGCAGTGGATATTCAGCAAACTGGGCAAATAGGGAAGGACTTACTTATGAAAGGTTTGACGAAGCATTTATCTAAAACTTTTTTACTTTTGTTTCTGTTGTCTGCTGTTTGTTATGCAGGACAGAAGTTTAATCCTTTTACAAAAAAACCAGACTACTGTTTGACGTTTGAAGATGGTTCTATCTCTAATTCTAAATGTAAACCAATAAAAATTTATTCAGGAAATTTAAGTGATGATGGTTCTTATTATTCTATTTTTTCAAATGGAAATGCCTTTTTTTCAACTATAGTTTCTTCTGATACAACAGCTAATACAGGAGAGGCACATGTTATTTATGGTAGTAATATTTCTGATGCTGCTACAGATACTGTTCAAATGGGAATTGCTGGTTATGTAAAAAATACAGGCAGTAATATTGCAGGAGCAGGGCATTTAATAGGTGTATGGGGGCATGCGGAAGATAATATTGCTGGGAAACATTTTCTTATAGGTACTGAAGGGAAAGTTACTGGGCATAATATTACAGATGCGAATTTATATTATGGTATGTATTCTTATGCAAGATTTATAGGAACAACTATGCCTACTCTTTCATCTATATATGGGCTTGCTATTCAAAGAGAAACCACAACAGATGGGACAACAGCTTTAAATGAAGGATTTAGCATAGGACTTTTAATTAAAGATGCTGTTGGTAGTTATTATAATTATGGCATTTCAGTTGAAGACCAGACTGGCGGAATATATGATTATGGTATAGAAATAAAGGGTGCTGATACTTATGCTTTATGGGTAGGTTCTGGAGCTGATAATACTGACGCTGCTAACGGTATTACTTTTGGGCAGTCTGGAGATACTCAGCTATGGCGGAGCGGGGCAAGCCAGTTAATGACTAATGCTACTTTTGTTGCTAATGCTGGGATTTCCACTTCAGGATATATTTTAGGATATGATAGCACCTATACTAATTATGTTTATTATCATTATGATGGGGTAAACTCAGTAGGTGATTTAGGTGTATCAGCAGGGCATATCAAACTTAACAGTGAGGTTGAGGTTGCAGATACGGAGACAGGCACTAATGCAGGAACGTCTCTCTGTATAGGTACAGATAACAAAATTTGTAAATGCGGGTATTGTAATTAACAAAGGAGGTAAGAATGAACAAAAAATTAATTGGAACATTTTGTCTTTTGGCATGTCTTTTATTTACTCAACCTTGTTTTGCTGTCAAAATTGCGGTATATAAAGGAGTTTTAGACGCAAGCGGGAATTTATTATCTAATTATAATATATCCGCTGGGAATACAGTATATAGTGAGCCTATAAATGTTACAAATAATGTTGGATATTGCACTGTGATTATTACAGAAAACAATTCAAGCGGATTAGGTAGTATAGATTTATCTGTAGAATATTCTGTTGACGGGACTAATTGGTATACAGCATATACTTCTTCTGGGGGAGTTTTAACGGCAGATGATAAGATTGTATCCGCATTACAAAACTCGACACGGTGGATTGTGTATACACCAAGATTGTCAAGATTAATGCGGTATAAAATATATGCCAATGCTGATAGCACGGTTACATTGATACATATTCAACAAGAAGAAAATTAAGGAGGTGGGAATGAAACGGCTTTTAATTTTATCTTTGTTATTATTTTTATCCTCTCCTGCCTATGCGGAATTTGGGTCATGTGCTTTCACAGAGGCAGGTAAAGCAGATAAAGTTATTCTACGCAATAATGAGCAAATTACTAATGAGACTAACGGGAAAATTTGTCTTGAAGGACAAGGCGGCACAAATAATGAAAATATCTGTGTTGATTTAGAGAGCACAGCTAATGAGGCTTTAATTACCTCAACAACAGGGCTCAATTTATGGGATTGGGGTAACGTTGAGACAGAGCACGGCGACAATATAGTATCTTATTTTGGCGATGGTCAAGAAGGGGCTATAATGTGGGATAGCCTTAACACTAATGACAGTTTACAGATAGGCACGTCAGTCGGTGATGCGGCGTATTCGGGGTATATCAGCATAATGGAGAAGGCTGACATGGGCAATGCAAATAGAGACCCTGGGGGTACAACGGCAAATCCGACATTGCGAATTTACTCGGCTGATGAGACCAGTGCGAGTGATTATATACAATTTTACCATGATGGGACGAATGGGGTGATTGAAACAGGAACGGGGGATTTAAATATTAATACTACTATACAAATTTCTTCTGGGAATGCTATTACTATAAATAATCCTGGTTCATCTCCATCTGGGTCTACCATATATTTGGGTTCTCCATCTGCCGATGTTGGTATGGTATTTACAAGAGGTAATGGTGCTGGTGGGACAGCACGACGATGGGATACCGCAATAAATAGTTCTAATCAATTATATATAAAAGATAGCAGTAGCGGTAATATACCTATTAAATTTTATGATAAAGGGGTTTATGTAGAACAATTAATTAAAAATGTTGAAATATTAACTATTGCAGATAATGCTGTAGCCGCCTCCCCTGCTTCGGCAACATTAACTCCTTCTACTTCTTTTGTAAAGATAGATTGCCAAGATGCTGATGGTTGCGATATTACAATGGGAGAAACAGTAATAAATGATGGACAAAATGTAACAATTGTAAACACATCAGCTAATACTTGTAATTTTGCTGATACTGCTGGGGTAAGTGAATTAAATGGTGCTTTTGCTATGGGGCAATATGATTCTCTTGACTTAATTTATGTTACCGATACTTGGGTTGAGAGAGGGAGAAGTGATAACTAAATTATTATTATTTATATTAGTATTATTGGAAATAATTATTATGCCAGTCTATGCTACCGAATATTATGTCAAAAACGGTGGTGATGATACAGCGGATGGGTTATCTGATGCTACGGCATGGGCTACTATAAGTAAGGTTAATAGTATGAATTTTCAGGCTGGGGATATTATTTATTTTAATAAAGGAGATAGTTGGGATGAGGAATTAAATATCCCTTCTTCTGGGGATATTAATAATAAGATAAGATTTACATCTTATGGGATAGGAGATAGACCTATAATTTCTGGAATATATGCTGAAGATAAACAATTTTTTGATATTGACGGGTTAGAGTCAAGGACTTCTCTTATAACAAATAGGAGAGCCCTTACTCTTTTTGGGTGCAATAATGTAACAGTAAATGATTGTATGTTTGATGGAATGCAGATTAATAGTGATGATGAGAATATAAAACAGGTTGTTAGGATAGAAAAGTCTTCTACACAGTGGGCATATAATATAACTATTTCTAATTGTATAGTAAAAAATGGAGGGGCGATGATAACTTATCCTCAATATGGTGGGGGGTTATGTATAAACAAAGGGGCACATGATATAATTATAGAAAATAACACAATATATAACCATGTTGAGGTGGATACTCAAGCATATTCATCTGATGATAATTATCCTGTATATAATATAACTTGGCGAGGGAATACTATATATAATGATGTTACTTATAATGGCGGAGAAAATATAAGAGGGATTAATATTGGATTTGAGGCGTATAATTGTTTAATAGAGAATAATTATATATATGATTGCCCACAGTTTTTAGTTTCTACTGATGCTAATACACATGATAATATTATAAAAAATAATATTTTAGTTAATGATAATATAAGCACGGTTCAAGGAATGTTATTAATTTTAGCTGGGAGTTATGGGGATAATTTTAGGACATATGTTTATAATAATACTTTAATAAATTTAACTGGTACAAATTATGGTATTTTTATTTCGACAAGTAATGAAGCTATTTCTGAAGGACATATAATAAAAAATAACATTATATATTCAAACCAAACAGATTTTAGATTAATAAAAAATACTGCAGGAGATTCTTTTATCTCAGATAATAATTGTTTATATAACTCTGGCAGTGGCAATATTTTTGAATATAATGGAGTTTCTTATACATCCCTATCCGACTGGCAATCCGCAACAGGACAAGACCAGAATTCCATTGCCGCTGACCCGTTGTTAGACAGTGATTATGTGCCGATGGAAGGTAGTCCTGTTATCGACGCTGGAGCGATGCTTGAAGAGGTGTGTGGGACAAAAGATTATCGTGGATTATGGCGGTCAAGAGATGATGGGTTAGAGATAGGGGCTATTGAGTATTTCCATTTACCTGTGCAAAGGGGTGAATAAATGCAATGCCCTAATTGCAACCATGAAGTGCCGATGCAGTTGATTAAAGGGGACTACGGTGTATGGTTAATGTCCCCTTATTGGAAATGTTTTTATTGTATGAAGGAGTTGCCTTATGAAAAAAGAGATAAAGAAAAAGATTGCGGAATTCTTGCTGGAGTTAATGAAGGAAAGTCTTGAAGCGTATGTGCAGGCACAGATTAGAAAGGCTACAATACCTGATTATAACAAACAGCCGTATCATCCGTTTTATAATAATCCCGAGAGGAAAAATGGAAATTAATATAATTGTTAAAAAAATAGAGAAAGGTAAACCTTCTATATGTGACGAGGAGATAGAAGAGTAATGCGTAAGTGTAATCCTTTTGATATTAAAGATAAAGATTGCCCTATCTTTGTATCAGCTACTGATTTAAGAGGTTTTTTAGGCTGGGGTATCAGGTTAAGGACACATAGCATTGTTAATCATTCTATGATTTTATATAGGCAAGGTTATTTTGTATCTCAAAGCTGGGTGTATAAAGAAATTCCTATTGAGAGGTATGTTAAAAAAGGGATTATGTTAAAACTGTGGCAATGTAAGGATATTACGAAATCTGAGAAGCGTCGTATTTTTGAAGGGATAAGAGATGATTTGTCGTTGCCGTTCTGGGAGAGAATGTATGATTGTCTTGGGATTGTAGGACAGCTGGTGGGATTACGATGGCTTAATATCCCTCAGCTTAATTATTGCAGTGAGCGGGTGGCTAAAAGGGTAAGGGTGCTTTTGCCTAATTTAAAGAAGCATCCTACACCTGCTGAGTTAGATGAGGCATTTAAGAAGAGTAAAAGGTTTAAGTGTTTAGGGTATTATATTTGTGAGTAAGGAGGATAAAATGTTTTTAAGAATTTTAGCTTTTCTACTTATTTTTATGGCTGGCTGTGCTACTGTGGCACAGAAACAGGTATGGTCCCCTCGTGGAGGTAAAAATCAAAAAGGTAAATGGCAGAATGTAGAGCGGTATATTTGTAGAGGCTCTGGTTGTAAGGCTGAGTTTAATACAGGGGGGAAAGTGGAAGGTGGAACGTTTATGCCTAAATTACCTAATCTGGAGTATAACAAATGACAACAAACGGTAAAACAAAATGGTTAATATGGGCAGCAGGTTGTATTTTTCTTTTACTGACTTCATGGTTAGCTGGTGTTACTCAGATGGTCATTGCTAATGATAAAGAGTGTAAGGCTAATTGTGAGGATGTTAGGGTTATGGTGTTTAATCAATATAATGAAATAGTGCAAAGGTTGTCTAGGATTGAAACCAAATTGGAAAGCAAATGACAGAACACGAAAAAGATATTTTACTGCATACATTAAAAGCTATAACCATCGAGCAGGCTAAATATTCGCAAAGGATATCTACCCTGCTCGATGAATTATATAATACTTTATGTGAGGGGAAACAAGATAAAATAGATTTAAGTAAAAAAGAATGCGATACTGCATAATATTATACCTGTTATCATTAAGGTCATTAATACTATTGTCCAGATTAGGCTGATGTTATATTCTACTTTGTCATGATATTCTTTCATTTTCATCTCCTTTCTTTTTACATTAAACAAGAGACACTTTTTATCCTTGCCTTCGCTATTTCACAGTATTCTGGGTTTATTTCAATGCCTATCCACTTTCTCCCCATCATCTCGCAAGCCATTGCTGTTGTGCCGCTCTCTATAGTAAAGTATTCTTTTTGCATTTTATACCTTTCTTTAATACGTTACACATATCGTTAATACTCCTGCTGATGCCCAGTAGATACTGTGTCGTATGTCTCCTTGATACGCATATACTATTGCAGCACAGAAATCAAGGATTATTAGTATTGTTGGGAATAATTTTTCCATTATCTCATTTCATCCTTTCTCTTTCTTTTGGCTCTATTAAAGTCTGACACTAAAAATTTAAATTTATAGTCATCTTTAGGTGCTTTTTTTGTTGTCCATATTGAAATTAATTCAGCATCATTTTCATATTTTCTTTTAAGAAAATATGTATTAGGGGTTTCTCCTTTAGATAAACGTTTTAGTTCATTATCAACCCATTGTCTTTGTGGTATTACACCGTATTCGCTATAAATATATTCATCTGCCTTCATCCAAAGAGTTAATTGTCTCATTTTGTCTCCTTTCTTTTATGTCTTTATCTGAGATAAAAATTAAATAGCCATGTCTCCAAATAAGATAATGTTTGTATTCATAAATAACATTCTCTTCTATATCTCTACCACTCATATCTCTAATCTCTTGAATTATTCTCTCAGCCTCTTCTTTTGGTATTCTTCTTTCTGGTTTCAACATAACTTTTTCTCCGTTCCTATTCTACGAGCTATAGCCTTGGCTACATTTAAAAATTTACATACTTCATCATAAGAGAGTTGTCTTGATGGATGGAAAGCATCAGCTATAATTTTAAATATTTCATCTTTATCAGGTAAATCAATCTCTCTTTCTCCTATATCATAAGCTGAATAACAACCTTTTAAATTTATTATGTCTTTAATTTTTATTTTCATTTTGCCTCCTTTCTTATTCTCCTTATACCTATATCACAGTATTCTTTGTTTAATTCTATGCCGATAAATCGGCGTCCCAATTTTGAAGCAACAACAGCAGTGGTAAATGCTCCTGCGAATGGGTCTAAGACAATGCCGGAGTCCCAATCTGCATTGCAACCGCAGTCTGTCCAGCCAATGGTATAAATCTCTCTTGCTATATATCCATTTCTTAATCCTGCCTGCTTATCGAATTTAGCTCTTAATCCTTTTTCAGGTTTCCTTTGTTCAATAATTTTCCCTTTTCCCGTTGTTCTCACCCTCGCTTTCCCACATTTTTTACATAACCACTGTGGACATCCTGCTTTAATCATAGGCTCAATAAGGCGTTCTGGATATGTTGCGAAATGTGCTTCAGGAAAAGGTTGTGTTGGAATTGTCCAGACCTCACCGGGATTTTTACCAAGAGGATGCACTTCTGGTCTCTCACCTGGTGAAAAATGTCCACATGGATAAGACTTATTATATGGTTCTTTACTTTTATCACGTAGTTTTTTTACTGCATTTGTTTTATGTGGCACTCTTACTACATCCAAATCAAACCAATATTTACGGCTTTTACTAAAAAAGAATACAGGTTCATATGCATTAGTAAATCTATCTTTTACGCTTGAAGGCATATGATTAGATTTATGCCATATTATTGTGTTGCGAAGTATCCATCCTTGTTCATCTATCATACGGATTATTGTTCTAAAATTCTGAAGTACCATACATTTTGGAGTTAATTTTGAATTTGGTGGAGTAATAGAGTTTCTGCCTCTTGGATATTTAGGGTCTTTATAACTTCCTTTAAATCCAGTTCCCCCATAACAATCCCCATGATTCCAAAACATTACTCCGTCTTTTCTCAATACTCTTTTTAATTCTTTTGTTACGTTTAATAATTTATCTATATATTCTTCTAATGTTTTTTCTAACCCTATCTGCCCTTCTACTTCATAATCCCGTAATCCCCAGTAAGGTGGAGATGTTATAATACAATTAACACTTTCATTAGGTAATTTTTTTAATGTCTCAATAACATCACCATTATATATTGTAATATTATTATCTCTATAATACGGTGTCATTTTGCCTCCTCTTTTATATTTCTA